>Ga0208968_1000408_pt1 | contig 30467 bp, 28 predicted proteins | sample RifOxyA3_FD_184031 | JGI IMG/M metagenome (GOLD analysis project Ga0208968, IMG submission 184031) | Groundwater microbial communities from Rifle, Colorado - Rifle Oxygen_injection A3 (SPAdes) | ecosystem: Environmental > Aquatic > Deep subsurface > Groundwater | place: Rifle, Colorado, United...
TACCAAAGGTGACGGCGCCCTGCCGGGCAATGCTTTCCGTAAGGATACCGCCGCCGCATCCCACATCCAGCACCCGTTTCCCTTTCAGGCTGGTTTTCTTCATGATGTAGGCAAGCCTTAAGGGATTGATATCATGAAGGGATTTCATCCTGCCGGTCCTATCCCACCAATCCGTTGAAAATTGATTGAATTTTTCAATTTCCCGTAACGAGATATTGTCATTCATTCCATTCATTGAATAACCTTGTCCCTGGTCAGAATAAGTTCTTGAAGTTTTCGCCTGATCTGTTTATAGTTTTTTCCATGACTGAACATAGCGGTATTGGTGTCGGTTCCTTGATAGTGTTGTAACCTTTTACTAAAAGATCCGGTTGTCTACAACCCTAATCTTAAGGATGCATGGTGTTCGAACGCTGCTTTCCTTTCAGGAGATGGATAATTGAAATATGTAATGGCCCTTTATGACTCAGTGATTCCGGAGAAACTCCATTTCTTTTTTGCCCTTTCAAGAACCCATCACGGCGTATTGGATATGATGGCCCCCGTATTTGTCGCTCTGCTGTATCTCGGGCGGTTTCCTGATCCGGCCGTTGTCGTGGTGGGGATTATTACGGTTTTTTCCGGGTATACCGCCGTTTATGCCCTGAATGATATTGCCGGGTACAGGGATGATAAAAAAAATATCCTCCCGGCTGCCAAAACAGGAACCGATCTGGATTCCATTCTCATCCGGCACCCCCTTGCCCAAGGCGTCATCAGCCTTAAATCGGCGGCCCTGTGGGCCGGTTTCTGGTCCGTTGCGGCGCTGCTGGGATCATTCTATCTCAATCCGGTCTGCATCCTGATTTTCTTAGGCGGTGCCCTGCTTGAAATTATTTACTGCTTTTTGTTGAAAATCAGTTATCTCAGGGTCATCGTCAACGGATTTGTAAAGTCGGCAGGCCCGGTTGCGGCGGTCTTTGCCGTGGACGGAACCCCGGATGCCCTGTTTTTATGTTTGATATTCGCCTTCTTTTTTCTATGGGAGGCCGGAGGGCAGAATATCCCCAATGATTATACCGATATGGATGAAGACCGGCTCGTCAATGCAAAAACATTCCCCCTGGTGTTCGGCCGGAACATCTCCTGTTCCGTGATCATGGGCCTTTTATCCGTCTCTTTTTTCATCATGGCCGTATTGTTCGTTATCTCGCCGGTTCATTTCGGATGGTTGTATCTGCTTTTTGGGGCAGGGTCCCTTTTCCTTTTGATCCTGCCGGCATGGAGGCTTATGAAAACCGGGGCAAACCCGGCGGCAATGAATCTGTTCAACAAAGCCAGCTATTATCCTTTTTTTCTATTGTGCGTGGTATTGATCGCCTTATTTCTGTAAAGGAGCCATTTTATGAAGGTCTGCACCCGTTTAATGTCGAGTGTTTTCGTCCTGCTGTTTTTTGCATTTGCGGCTGCCGCCGCCTTTGCCTCGGACGGCAAAACAGAAGGGATCATCAATTGTGATATCCAGAACCAGCCCTGTGTCCGGCAGGTGTCAGGCGGCAGGATCACCTTTGATATCCGGCCCAAACCGGTAAAAGCCATGGAAGACCTGACCTTTGAGGTGAAGGTGGAGGGTGCGGAACTGTCCGGGCCGCCGGTGATTGATCTGGGGATGCCGGGGATGAAAATGGGACCCAACCAGGTTAAACTGAGATTGACCGATGCCGTCCTTTACCAGGGAACCGGGATCATTGTCCGGTGCCCCAGCGGCAGAACCGTATGGCAGGCAACGGTTCATCTCCCGGGAATAGGCGATGCGGATTTTGTTTTCGATGTCGTCTATGACTAGGCCGGGCCGGTGATCCATCTCCCCGGCGATACGCTGATCCTTGTTTTCCTGACCACCGGATTTACGGTGGGGTTCGGCCACTGTATCGGCATGTGCGGCCCCATCGTCATCTCCATGTCCCTGAACCTCACGGCCGGAAATACGGTCTGGCCCCAGGTATTGTATCATATCGGGCGGGTGACCACCTATTCTCTTCTGGGTGGCATCATGGGGGTAACCGGCTCCTTTGCCATGGTGACATCCGGTATCGCTCACATTCAAAAAGGGGTGCTTATCTTTTCCGGCGTTCTCATCATTTTCATGGGCGTGCTCATGAGCGGCCGCTTGACAAAGCTCTCCTGTTTTCAGAACGGAATAGGCGTTCAGACGTTTTTCTCCAAAGCATATGGATCTCTTGTGGGCTTAAAGCCGACCCTGGCCTATTTCCCCCTGGGCCTGGTCCTGGGTCTTTTGCCCTGCGGCCCGGTGTACACGGTTCTAATTGCATCGGCCCGGGTGGGCATGGAAGCGCCTGATGGCTACAGCGGCTTTATAAAAGGCATGGTCCTGATGCTGGCCTTCGGCATGGGCACCATCCCTGCGCTCTTTGCCGTGGGCCGGCTGGCCGGGGCAGGGTGGTTCAAAAAACAGCAGCTCCTGTACAAAGCCGGTTCCGTCATCATGGTGGGGGTGGGCGTCTATTTTGTCATCAAGGGTTTCCGGTATTGAACCCGATACCCAATATCCTATTTACCACTCAGTGTCGTTATAATCCTCCCTCAAAAAACTGGCGGCAAAGGACAATCCTATTTAAAAGATAACTCTTGACATGATGCAATTTCACACCGTATACGAATTGGCAGTACGGCAGATAATGACCTAAATTTAAGAAAAAAGGAGAGCAATATGAAAAAAATTGTCACCATGGCACTGGCATTGTTTCTTTTAACCGCGGCCAATCTTTATGCAGAAGGCAGTAAGGTGGTAATTGCAACAGGTGGAATCGGCGGTGTATATTATTATTACGGAACCCAGATATCCGAAATACTGAGCAAAAATAATGTGGCTCCCTCAACCGCAATTCAGACCGCCGCATCTGTGGATAACATGCTTCTGATACGGGATAAAACAGATACAGGCAAGGGAACCTATTTTTTTGCCACGGTTCTGCCGGATACGGCCTATTTCACCGTTACGGGAAAGCATGAAAAATTTGCGGAAAAACCGGCCAAGGCCAGCATCATGTGGATGATGTATCCGAATTATCTGCAGATTGTCACAACGGACAAATCCGGAATTACCAAACTGTCGGATCTGCAGGACAAACGCGTTTCAACCGGCGCGCCCGGGTCCGGAACCGAATTTACAGCCCTCAATCTGCTGAAAGCGGCCAAAATAGATCCTGAAAAATTCAAGAAATGGGAGAAACTGGGGGCCAAGGAGTCGGATGAGGCTCTCAGCAATGGCACGCTGGATGCCTATGTATGGTCCGGCGGACTGCCCACCGGTTCCATCGTCGAACTGTCCAATACCCTCAAACGCAAAGGCCTCAACCTTGTTCTGGTACCGCTTCCGGAAACCGATCCCGGTGTGGCTGCGTTTATGAAAGAATTCTCGGGCCTGGCCGACAACCTGATCATTGGTAAGGATGTTTATGGAACTGCTTCCGATACGCCGACACTGGCTTTCTGGAACATGTTTGTCTGCCCGGATTCCACACCTGAAGACCTGGCCTACAACACCGTTAAGGCGGTTTTTGAAAATCTCGAAACGCTTCGCGCTTCGGTAAAACCCGCAAAGGACACCACACCGGAAAGCTCGGCCAAGTTTGTCGGCAAGACCGCTATTCCCTTTCATCCCGGCGCTGTGAAATATTTCAGGGAAAAAGGCTTGGTCCAATAGCAGACTGAATGCGCAAACGGTTTGTAGCGGTCTTCGGGATCACGATGGTCATTTTGCTTTTATGGGTCAAGCCCGCCGTGATTCGAACCGAAAATGAAACCCGTCTGGCAGTCTTTTTTCGCTGGCAGACGGGCACCATTTCGTTTGTGAATTCGGTGACCGGTCAACCGATTGCAATCCGGTTCACCCTAAACGGCCGATTTCAAAAATTTTCCGTTTTGACCGATGAAACGACCGAGGCTTATTATTCCCATGGCGTTTATGATTTGAATCAGGCCGTTTCAGAAGAGTCCGTCAATCCGTTGAAGTTCTGTTCGATGAAAGGAATCACTCTAAACATGGGCTTTTATACATTTACTGTTCAAGATGGCTGCCTGGAGGTCAATTTGTTATGGACGCTGTAATCCGCAAACTGGGAACTGTCATAGCTGTTATCGGAACGCTCTATCATCTCTACCTCGTTGTTCACCCCTACACACCCCTGGCCGACTTGCGGATCTCCCTTCTGGATCTGACCCAGGTTCAACGGGCCGCGCATGTCTTTCTGGTTGCGCTTCTGGGATATCTGCTCAGTTTTGTCCGGATCAAGCCGCGGCATAAACTCGGCAGCATACCGCTGGCCGTTATGACCATTGTGCTGATGATCCAATTCCTTCAGTTGGACATGCCCATGTCGTTGAAGCTGTTCGGCATCATTATCTGGGCCTGTACCATGTTGCCGACGCTGATACCGGCTTTGCAGAAACCGTCCAACATTGCATGCGCACTGCTCAGTATTCTGCCGTTTATGTATCTCTTGATAAATTACCAGACACTGATTTATCGATCCGTCATGCCGGAGCCTTGGGACATGGTCATGTCCTTTAGCGAAATCCTGTTGATTCTCGGAGTCATTTTCAGGTTGAGCGGTCCGATAATGCCTACGCTTGTGATGATCTTTCTGTTGTATAATCTCTTTGGCAACTATGTTCCCGGTCTCTTTTCCAATCCGGGGTTTGATCTGGACATGATGCTGGGGAAAATGTACTGCGAAACCGAGGCCGGCATTTTCGGATCCATTACCGGCGTTTCCCTCAAGTATCTGATCTATTTCACCACACTGGGGGCGGTTGTCACGCGCATGAATTTCGGCCAGATCATCGCAAACATTGCCCTGCTGTTTGTCGGCAGAAGCCCGGCGTCTCCCGGACGATCCTGCTCCATCATGGCCGTCCTGATGGGCATGTTTTCCGGTTCAGGGGCCGCCGACACACAGTTTGTGGCCACCCTGACCAAGCCGCTGTTTGAAAAGGTGGGATATGACAAGCTTGTTGCCGCCGGCGTCATCGCCACCGTCGGGTCAATCGCTTATATCACACCGCCGGTCATGGGATCCATTTCCTTTATCATGGTTGAGCTGTTGTCCATTCCCTATTCATCCATCATCGTCATGGCCATCGGCCCGATGCTGCTGTATCTCATGGGCATTATCGTATATAATGAGCTTTATGTAAAAAAGCAGAAACTGCCGCAACTGGAAATTTCAACGCTCATCAATTTCTCGTATTTCCTGCGGTACTGCTATGTCTTCATTCCCATCCTCTTCATCATCATGATGATCTACAGAGGCTTTTCCATCAATGTTACGGTCACGGCCGCGACATTTCTGTTTGTTGCTTTTGCCTATGCCGATCCCAGCCTCAGGCCGCCCTTCGGGAATTTGATAAAAGCGCTGGAAGAGGGCATCATCGGCCTTCTACCCATCGCCAGCGCCGTCATTGCCGCCAATATGATCATGTCCATGATGGTCATCAGCGGACTGGCATCCAAGTTTTCCATCATCCTGATGGATATCAGCGGCAGCAGTATTCTTCTGGCGACGCTCTTTACAGGCATTTTCAGCCTGATTCTGGGCATGGGCGTTCCACCCATCGCCACCTATGTCCTGACTTCGGCCCTGACCGCTCCGACCATTCAGAAACTGGCCATGCTCAACGGCATTCCTGAAGATGCGGCCCTTCTGGCAACCCATATGTTTTTGTTTTATTTTGCCGTGCTGGCTGAAGTCACCCCCCCAGTCGCGCTTTCCGCTTATGCGGCCAGTTCGGTCATGGGCACGGATCCGATCAAAACCGGTGTGTTCGCGGCCCGCGTGGCGCTCCCCAAATATTTTATCGGCCTGACCTTTATTCTTTCCTTCAGTGGAACCGCGCTCCTGATCATTCCGGTGCTTCAGACCCTGCACGGATTTGAGGCCTTCTGTTTTATTGCGCTTCGTTTTCTTTTTTCCATTATGGCCGTCATCTTTCTGAATGTGGCAGTGGTGGGATATTTTGTAAAACCGCTTTCCCTTCCGGAGAGAATCATTACAGGCATCTGTGCCGTGCTGCTGTTCTACCCGGATGTGAATATGAATTGGATTGCCGGAGTGATCTCCGCCATGCTTATGATAAAAAACTGGACAGACGCCAAAAAATTAAAAACGGCATCCGGAACCCAGGCGAGTTGAGATTGAGGCCATGACATGAAGATATGTAAAGATAAAACCATGAGTTTGAAAGATGCGGTCCGGAAATATGTGGCGGCCGGATGCCATATGTCCATCGGCGGCTTTACCGTCAGCCGGAATCCAATGGCGGCCGTCTACGAGATCATCCGCCAGGGGATCTACAACATCCATCTCTACGCCCATTCAAACGGACAGGGGGTTGATGAACTGATCGGCGCAGGCTGTGTCTCCCGGCTCGAAATCGCCTATGCCGGGAGCGGACGCTTTGCCCCGACCTGTATCCGGTTTAAAAAGGCGGTCCAGTCCGGCGACATTGTGGTGGAAGATTATTCCAATTATCAGATGACGCTCAGATTTCTTGCCGGCGCCATGGGCGTTCCGTTTTTGCCGACGCGCTCTTCCCTGGGCACGGATATCATGGCAAAATGGGGATTTTCCGCCAAAATGCGTGCCGAAGATCCAAGGCTTCCGGATCAGAAGCTGACGGTGATGGATAACCCGTTCGGCTCATGGGGAGATGCCCCCAAACTGGTTCTGGTTCCGGCTATTAACTGCGATGTTACCCTGATCCACGCCCAGAAGGCGGACAGGGAGGGTACGGTGCGGATGGAAGGCCTGGTTTTTTCGGATATCGAGCAGGTCAAATCCGCAAAGCATGTGATCGTGACCTGCGAGGAGCTGGTGGAGCCGGATGATCTTAAAGCCAATCCGGATCAGAACCAGATCCCCTCTTTCTGTGTCGATGCCGTGGTCCATGTGCCGGGCGGGGCCTATCCCACAGCCTGCTACCGCTATTATGACTATGACCCCGGTTATCTCAATGAATACCGCAGATATGCCGAAGATGACATGCTTTACAAAAAATATCTTGAGGAGTTTATCCATGGGTTAAAAGACCATCAGGCGCTGCTGGATAAGGCAGGAAAGGACCGGCTCGACATGATACGGGCGGATCAGAGAACCGGCTATGCCGTCGGGCTGGACAGGAGATGAAGATGGATTATACCTTGAAAGAGCTTATGACAATTGCGGCGGCCCGGGAAATCAGGGACGGCGACATCGTTTTTTGCGGCACCGGTATTTCAATGCTTGCCGCCATGGCTGCAAAAAACATATCCGCCCCCAACAGTGTTATTTTTTTTGAAACCGGGGCCATCGATTCCCTTCTTGAGGAGGTTCCCCTTGCCGTATCGGATTCCCGCGTGATGTTCGGGACATCGGTAAACGGCAATCTGGCCGATGCGTTCGCAACCATGCAGAACCGGATTACGGGGCCGCATGTTGTCGGCATCATGGGCGCGGCCCAGATTGATAAATACGGCAACCTGAATTCAACCACAATCGGGGATTATTTCAGTCCAAAGGTCCGGTTTTCCGGAAGCGGCGGCGCCTGTGACGTTGCCTCGTTTGTCGGCAGAACCATCACCTTTATGCAGCATGAAAAACGCAAATTTGTTCAAAAATTGGATTATATCACAAGCCCGGGCTGGCTGGACGGCCCGGACGGCCGGAAAAAAGCCGGGCTTCCCGACGGAGGACCCGCATCCGTTGTCACCAACATGGCGACAATGGGCTTTGATGAAACCACAAAAGAGATGTTTCTGACCGGCTTTTTCCCCGGGATAACCCCTCAACAGATTCTCGACAACATGGGCTTTGAGATTGATGTATCACGGGCAAAGGAAGTGGCGCCGCCGACAGCGTACGAGCTTCAGATCCTGCGGGAAAAATGCGATCCCCAGCGGCTGATCCTGGGGTAAAAAATGATCTCATGGGGCGGAAACGCCCTGGGGATAAGGGTGTGAAATTCCATGATTTCAGGGGCTGTCCGGGTATTTGAATTCCTTTGCGGTATTTTTTATCTGCACGGCCACTGGCTCCTGTCATTTTCCCATAGAAAAGCAATCGACCGCTTGCCCAATATGTAATCATCAAAAATGACTTCGGCATCTAAGCTAAATGAGCATCGCCAGGTATGACCTGACCCAAAAACCGCAAGGCTTTTGGTATCACAGTTAATGCCCTTGTTGACCGGTATTTTTCGTAAGAAAATCAATCACAGCGGCATTAAACGCCTCTGGATTATCTCTGAACATTCCATGTGATGCATTTGAGATCGTTATCTTTTGATGTTTTCTTAAACACGGCTGAAGTGCGGCATGCATCATTCCGTAAAGCCTGGGACTTTTATCACCTGTTACAAGCAGCACCGGTGCTTCTATTTCTTTGGCATCCTTGCAGGAAAAAGCCTCCTGAGCATCCGTAACAAGGCTTTTTAGCGACCATGCGTTGTCCCGGCGAATCTGCCTGGCGGATTCAGGGAGCTTTTCCCAATTACCAGGCACACTTACTGCGTCAGTGAATACCTCAAGTCCACCATCCAAATCGCCCTGTTTTAGCCGTTCTATTGCTACAGTCACAAACTCTTTGCGGTTTTCAATCTCCGTGTTGATTTCAGGTGTTTCGGGAAGCATTTGGTTTAGCGGCGCAGGGTCGGCCAGTACCATGCTCCGAACCAGTTCAGGATGCTTTGCCGCAAGAATTAATGCAACATCTCCTCCGCGCGAATGCCCAATTAAATGAACCGGGCCGGTATTAAGCTTTTTTATAAATACAGACAGATCGTCTGTGTGCTGGCATACAGAAAACTTATCTCCTTGACCATTCCAGTGCTCCGGGTAACAGTGACGCAAGCTCACAGCAAAAGTCCGGTATCCCGCACTGAAGGACTCCATTTGAAATGCCCACGCACGGTAATCGGATAATGAGCCGTGAACCAACACTAACGGTATCCCTTGACCACGTTCCAGGTATGCCATTTCATAATCATTAACCTCAATCGTCTTAACCCCATGAGGCAGTTTCCAGCTTCGATGTGACACCATATTTCTCCTTGGTGATGGGTATAGTCTGTTGTGGTCCAATGTTAAGCTCACAAGCCCGCCTTCGTAAAGTCAGCCGCCGGATCACCTGCTGATCGAGGCCAAATTTATTTGACTGAGGGCTGCCGGTTGATGTGTGGTTCCGTATATCACTTAAAGTTTCGATACCGAACCGGATAATATTCTGAAATCAATAACATCCAATAAAGATAACCCTTTATCCTGAATAAAAAATTTCATATCACTGATCTTATCGGTATGCAAAAGTTAAATTCAACTTATTACAGGCTTAAGGACAATATTATTCTTGCCTGACCTTCTGATTCACGCGTTTGGCAAGGGATACAAATTCAAGTAACTGGACCGGGCTCTCCTGCGGAAATAAGATTTGATCAATACATCACAATTCAAAAATCCTTGAAATTCCCTTCCCCAAGTGCAATAAACCATTATCAAATTCAGTTCTTCATTCATAATCTGGAAAGGAGGCCTTCATGTATCTATCAGAATGAATATGATGAAGCTGTTGAGATCCTGGATCAAAAGATGTTGAAGAGACATGGAGTTTAAACCTATAGACATTGTCTGTTATATTTTTTAATATCAACAGGGAACCCATGAAAACTATTTTAGAAAAAACAGCTCGGCAAAACCAGATAGAGTATTGGACGGCCTCTGCACAACATGATTTGAGTGTTGCTGAAACGCTTTTTAAAGATGGAAAATATGATTGGTGCCTATTCCTCGCACATTTGGTCCTGGAAAAAATATTTAAAGCGCTTTATGTCCAGAATATTGGTAAATTGGCGCCACGGATTCATGATCTGGTGAGGTTGGCAGATATGGCAACCATAGAACTTAAAGAAGAAACGCTGGAGTTTTTAGATGCAGTGAATACATTTAATATTTCAACAAGGTACCCGGATGAAAAATTTAAATTTTACAAATTGTGTACTGCTGAATTCACAGAAAATCATTTTAATCAGATAAAGGAAATTTATAAATGGCTTCTGCAAAAGATAAGGCATTAAACAAGGCCAGAAAACTTATTAGCCTTTTAAATTCAAATGGCATTGAGGTTTCTGAAGCGTACCTGTTCGGGTCGATTATCAAGGGGACCGCTCATATTGACAGCGATATTGATATTGCCATTGTTTCAAAAAACTTTACCGGGATACCTTTCTACGATGTTCAAACAATAAGCAAATATAGAAGATCCATTGATTTAAAATTAGAAGTGCATCCTTTTTCCATGGACGATATTTTGGCAGACACCCCTCTTTTTTTTACACAAATAAAAAATGAAGGCATCCGGATTATCTGATTCAATACCGGAATATGGGAAAAGACATGAATATTGAGCATATCAATCAGACCCTGCCCCGGATTTTAAGGAAGAAAAGACAGGCCTATTTCCCCCTAGGCCTGTTGTCCTGCGCTCTTTGCCGTGGGCAGGCTGGCCGGGGCAGGGTGGTTCAAAAAACGGCAGCTCCTCTATAAAGCCGGGTGCCGCCATGACCACAGCCATGACGGGTCGCTTGACATGAACGGCATCATGTCTAATTTATTCTTAATTCCCGCCGCACAGCTCAATATGATTTCCTGTCCTTAATTCAGGCGGCACAAACACGGATGAAATCCTTAACCCAAAATGGAGGGATAAACCATGAGTGATGAGAAACAGAAAACATTATGCGCCCATGTAGAAGAAGAGTTGCAGGTCAAAGATCCAAAGGCCTATCTTGCACTTATCAAACCGGCCACCCATTACTGCGAAGGCTGTGGACGCAGCGCCGCAAAAGCAGAAAATGTGTGTAAACCGCAACCGCTCTGATATATCGTGATCCCATCCGCCCCATTCCCGGCTGCAATGGAGATGGGGCGGTTTATTTCCGCCGTGATAATCAATTCGATTCATTAAAAATCGGCTCGCCTGAAAATAGCCGGATCAGACAGGGGGAGGATCACCGGAGAGGCTCATTATAATTCCTCCCGGATCACTTTATCCCCAACCGTTTCAATGATCTGCTCCAAAATCCCGGCATCTTGCTTCTCTACAGGCTTCCAGGAATTTCGGAGAACCCGGTCGCCATCGTTATCAAATTTTACATCTGATATCACAATTTCGGTGTATTTTAGTTTCGGGTCGTACTTGTGATGTGGCCAAACTTCAAAAGCCCTTATATTAGATATCTCCAAAGTGAATTCCTCACAAATTCTGGGGATAATGTATTCAATACAGTTGGTTGCCGATATTCCGGTATCATCACCCTGGTCTATTAAAAGCACCCAAATGTCTTCCGTAGTAGCTTCATGGGCGATTATCAAATGACAAAAAGAATCCGTCAGGCTTGGATCATTACGCTCTCGCTCGGTCCCGGAGCCTTTCCAGTTGTAAATAGCCGAATGTGTGATTTTGAAATACATGACGGACCTGAATTTTAAATATGAATAATCTTAACCCTTCCGACCAAGCCATTTTCCAATTGGACCTTTATGCCATGCGGATGGAAAGATGATTTTGTTAAAATAGTTTTTACTCTGCCTTGGGTCAACATGCCTGATTTTTGGTCTTTTTTCAGTACAATGGAAACGGTTTGTCCTGGTTTGATATGCGCCCTGTTCTGTCCGTCAGTCATTATTCCCTTTATCTTTAAACTGTAAAATAAAAAATAATATACATCATTTCCAAATTTTGAAAAATGGTGAATGCAAATCCCTCTCTTATGGGCGACCCCGAAGAACCCTGGCTATCTTCGTGGAAGATTTTATAATGCCATAGTCCTGCTATGAACTATTAAAATCTGTGGTTTATCCGTCAGCATTTCACTTGTTGGGAATAAGTGTCATATCTCTTAAATTTTTTCTGAATTAATTCTTGTGTTCTCGAACTTTATTATGAATTTAAACAGCAGATGCAAAAGAAACGACCCTTCTCGATTCATCCCGCGTCAGAGAAACCCCTGCATCAAGCCAATGGATAACATTATAATATTTGGAGTCATCATTTGAAAGATATGTGTCAAGGATATTTGTAATCCTATTTTTTGTGAAAGAACGAACAGCGAGTAAAGAAACTTTTTTCCTTAGTGCTATCTCCTCGGCTTTTAATAATTGCAATACTGCATCATCGCTAACTCTATTGAAATTGGCTTCCGAGCAAACCTCAATTAATTTTTCTAATATTTTTGATGGTAAATTCGACAGGAAAAGCTTGGAAAGAGAATTTTTTCCTAATTGATATATGGTGATAGCAACTTCTTTTAAAAATTCGTCATTGTTTTCACTTGGCATCATCGTTTCTGTTTTAATTAAAGGTTTTGCATTCCCTAATAACTGGATATCCTCCCATGTACCATGCTTTCTAAAATAATAGGAATCATATCTCATTGCACCAGTATATCCACTTTTCAAATTATCTCTTATTCGATTTGAGTCTTCGATCTTTCCCTTTTTACAAAGAATGTTGAGACCTTTTCTGGTGAGTTTTTTTCTAAAAAGATCTTCAGCTTTTTTAAAACCAGTTGAAAGATCGATTTTTTCAAGTTTTTTCTCTATGAATTCAATTTTCTTGATTTTTTCTTTGAAATAGCTTTCAAAATTATCATCAATATTTGTTCTTAATGTCGATGAATGCTTTGAAAAATATTTATCTGATAAAACAAAATAGAATTCATCATCTATAAATATTGAATTGCTGCTTTTTTCAATAAGTGTTTTTTCGTCTAATTGATAAAGTTTTTCAGAATTGAAGCGGATAAAATATTCTTCCCCATCTTCTTCTGTTGCACCCATTGCAGACAATAACCCATAATTGTTCTGTGGTTTTACTAAGATTTTTTTTATACGATCATTCTCAAAAGACTTACCATTTTTAATAAGAAGTATTAAACTTTCATATCGAATTGTGGGGTCATCGTCGTTTATTAACTTTTCAGCAAGCTCAGCGCTTATTTTATTTTGCTTGTTTAAGACATTAAATGCTTCTAATCGAACATTAGGGCTTCTATGTTCAAGGCCAATCGTTAATTGTTCTAAATTAAGATTAACAAAACCAGATAAGACGTTATTTAAAAGGGATAAATCTACAGAAGCGAACTGTTTTTCAACGACCAAAGCCGCAGCAGTAACAGGTTCACCCGCGCTATGTAATATGCTCAGCATACATTCAAAAGCTTTTTGAGACGTGGCATAATTATTTTTTTTGTATTCAGCTTCAACAATCCCAAAATCTGATATTTCACCGTGCAATTTTAAATAATTAAGTGCTGCTAACTTCACTGCCGTTGAGGAGTCTTCTGAAAACCAGGTACCTACTATCCAATCTTTTTTGATAATTTTGCTGTCCAAAGCAGATAATTTTGTTCCCAGCAATGTTATGGTATGAATCGCTCCAGTTTTTTCTTTTTCATTATCTGATGCAAAACTGAAAATTACTGCAGGACAGAGTCTGGACCGCTTTCTTTTGGAGTACCAGTACCAAATTGGGGTATTTTCGTCAAAAATATATTGAAAACCAAATAGTATTAAGTTATGAAATTCTGTATTTCCAAATTTCAATTCTTTTCTATTCGCGTATAATATATTTAGATCATGTACTCCCATCTGGTGACTATCATTTCCATTCTTAGTGACAGAGTTCGAAAGCAACCTGAATCTTGCTATATCACAGGCAGTTATGCTTTCCATGGCGTCTGAATTTCGGATTGTAATAGTAAAATCCTCAAGAAATTTAAAGCCTTCTTTGGATAAAGGGGAAGAAATATCAGGGATTGATTTAGTTGAAGCTGGAATCTCTTTCGATTTTTCTTTAATTTCTATCTTTTCTGTCATCTCGTCCTGCTCAGCCTCTCTAATTCGACGAACATAATTAGAAATGCACTTTCGAACGATAGATGTAACATCCGTTGCCATTTTAAATTGCTGAAATAGAATAGATTTTTCAGAAATTATTTTTTCATGAAATTCTATAACTTTTTGAAGATCGGGACCCTTATCAAGCAAAAATTCTTTATCAATTTCTTTAAAAAATAAACTAATTTCGGGTTTACCGCTTTTTTTTCGCCTTTCAACAGAACGTTCATACTCCTCTTGAAAGCCAGAAGAGTACTTTCCATTTGTGTCAGGTGGTGTTCCCCATTTTTTCCACATCATCCCTAAAAACAAATCACACCTATCTAGCTCTTGATTAATAATGTGCTGAGGTCTTCCAAAACCTGAAATTGTCTCTTCCCACCCCATTAATTCTATTTGATAGCCGAGGTGATCAGCCCAAGTTTCGTTCCAATCTTTGACCATGTCCCGAATGGCTTCACGCTCTTGTTGTAAATCTCCCGGCGATGCTAAAAATGCACGGATTATTTTTCTTACTTCTGCCATTGATTAATATATCCTAATGAATTTTTGCAGTTGATTATAGATTCTTTCCTTTACACCTCTATACTTGATAAAACAAAAAAAGAACAAGTTGTCGTGTGGTTCCGGATATCCCTCAAAATTCTGATATCCAACTGAATAATCTGCTGAAATCAATAACATCGAATGAAGATAACCCCTTGTCCTGAATAAGAAATTTCATATCACTGTTTCTATCGCTATGCAAAGTTTAAATTCAACTTATTACAGACTAAAGGATAATATTATGCTTGCTGGTCCATTCAGGTTGTTGATAAAGGGGATTCTGGTATTGGCCCTGGAATTTATTTTTTCAGAATCTGCTGAAACGGTTTTGATGTCTGCCTTACCAGCAGCAGGGTATTTAATGTCACGGAAAGGCTGCTGAGAAGCATGGCGGTTGCCGCGATGATGGGGTTCAGCAGGCCGGCGGCGGCCACCGGGATGCTGATGACATTATAGGCAAGTGCAAACCAGAGGTTTTGTCTGACCTTCTGATTCACGCGTTTGGCCAGGGATAGAAATTCAAGGAGCTGGACCGGGGTCTCCTGCATGAGGGTAATAGCAGCAACGCCTTCACTTGGATTGAGACCTGAATGAACAGCCACGGCAAGATCCGATTGGGCCATGGCCGGGGCATCGTTTACGCCGTCTCCCACCATGGCGGTTTTTTTGCCCGATTGTTTCAGTTCTTTGATAAAATCGGCTTTTTCATGGGGAAGCAATCCGCCGCGGGTGCGTTGGGCCGGGATGTTCACAAAGGACCCGGCCGCCAGGGTGGTTTTTTCGGCATCCCCGGAAACCAGAAAATTGGTGAATCCCATTTTATGGAGATCTGCAACAAGGGATGCGACGCCGGTTTTCATGGAATCACCCAGATGGACCGCTGCCAGGATTTTATCATCTATGGATAAAAAAACCGTTGATATGATCTGGGCCCCCTGTTTGGAAGGGGATGAGGGTGCCGGGCCGTTCTCTTTTTTGGCAAAATCCATACTGCCGAAGCGATAGGTTTTATTCTGGAAACGGCAACTGACCCCATTGGGATGGTGGATGAGATTTTCCAGATCAAGGGGCTCAATGCCCTTGGCCATCCCGTAAGCCCTGATGGCATGGGCAATATAATGGTCCGAGGCTTGTTCCATGGCCGTAATCATCTGCCAGGCCTTTTTTTCGGGAAACCCTTTTTCCGTCACCATGCCCAGCACTTCAAGTCTGCCCGTCGTCAGTGTCCCGGTCTTGTCAAAAACAAGGGTATCCAGGCCTTCAACCCGTTCAAATGCTTCAAAATCCCTGACCAGGATGCCCATTTTCCCGGCGGCAGAGACGCCGGCCGTCAGGGCAAGGGGAATGGCGATGCCCAGGGCGCAGGGGCATGAGATCACCAGGACCGAAATCCCTCGGTTGAAGGCTTCATGGGACGGCAGCCCGAAGATCATCCAGAAAAAAAAGGTGGCTGCGGAAAGGCCCATGACCGTGGGGACAAAGTATTTTAAAAGAGTTTCAAACCGTCTGGTCTGGGCGGTTTTGCTTGAAAGGCTGTTTTCCATGATCACAAGCATTTTGCCGAGAATGGATGTTTCGCCCACTTCCACGGCTTTTACCTGAATCTTTCCTGAAATAATCCGGGCTCCGCTTTTGACCTTGTCTTCAAGCCCGGCCCGTACCGGTTTTGCCTCTCCGGTGATGGAGGACTCGTCAATGACGGCCTCGCCCCGGGTGACAACACCGTCGGCCGCCAGAATTTCCCCCTCTTCAGCCATGAAAAGATCCCCTTTGGACAATTGCTTGATGGAAACATACCGTCCGTCGGGGAATGGATCGGTGCAGATCCTGACCTTTTGGGGAACCAGGGAAAAAAAGGCTCCCAGGCCCCGGCTGATCCTGTTTTTTGCATTCTGTTCCAGCATTTTGCCGGTCAGGATCAACAGGATCAGCATGGATGAGGCATCAAAATAAAGATGGAGGCTGCCCTTGGAAAGTTGAAACAGGCTGTAGCCATAGGTGGATAATGAACCGGTTGAAATCAGGGTTTCCATCCCGGTCCATCCTGATGTGATGCCGCTGAGGGTCCGCCTGTGTATGGGATAACCGCCCCAGAACACGACAACGGAGGCCATGAGGGCCGCAGGCCATGCCAGCAATTGAACGGAACGGGCCGAAAGGTCCGTGAAAAATCCGGAATAGACGGCCCAACTGAGCATCATGACATTCATGGTTAAAAACAGGGTGGCAAAGAGACGGACGAATTCCCTTGTATCGGTCTTGGACCTTTGATCAAGGAGGGCCGGTTTATATCCCAGTTTTTCAATGGTGGTAAAAATTTTGTCCGGAGATGTTTTGACGGGATCATAACGGACGGTTCCCCTGTCGCTGGAAAAATTGCAGGAGGCTGTTGTCACCCCGTTGGATCGGGTGAGAGCGTTTTCAAGAACCCAGGCGCAGGCCGGGCACCACATATTCTTGACCTGGAAATGGAAGGTCAGGAGGGTATCGGAATCAAAGGGGTCGGCCGGATCCGGGACGGATACGGCCGGGGTCTCGCCCTTCCCGGCGGCGGACGGCGCTTCCGGGACCCATTCCTGCGCCGAGGTGTCCGGGATGACGCCTGCGGCCACACATTGTTTGTATAGATCGGTATCCTTGAAATCCGTTGCGTCTTTGCACTGGTGGGATTCCATGAGCATGGCATAGACCATTTTGCAGCCGTTGCAGCAGAACACATCCTTTGCCGGGTCTGCCTGGGTTTTGACGGGAAGGCCGCAAAGCTTGCAGGGAAGGCATATGGCATGGATCGGCATCTGCTTATTGGCCGGTTTTCTGCATGAGCCGGAGATATTGGATAACGGCCTCACGGCTTTCAACGGACATGGAGCTTGCCAGGGCAGGGGTTTTTTTGCTGCCGTAACTGATGGCGGCGAACAATTCCTTATCCGTTAACGCCGCTGCCTTTTCTCCGGTGAGGTCCGTGGGCAGGGGGAAAAAACTCTGCCCCACGGTTCCCAGGCCGTCCAGGTTGGGCCCGTGGCAATGGGCGCAGAAGGCGGTATACTCTTTTTTCCCCGTTGCCAGGATGAGGTCTTCAGGCCATGGCAGGGCCGGGGGCAGGATATTGTTGGCGAGGTTTTCCCTGGTCCGGGCCTCGCTTTTTTGTGAAACGGCCCGCTGATCCATGGCAAGTTCCGGCTCCTCATGGGGCCGGATCACGGGGGTCTGGTACATCCGTCCGGCTTTCAGATTTGTGTCAACCAGGGTGATGACCGCATAGGCGCCTGTCCCAACGATCAATGCAAAAACGGCAAGAAAGAGTGCCTGTTTCATGGGGTCCGGCCCTCCTTTTCGTTGACATGCTGACCCTGGGGGTTTTTCGGATAGGTCGCATAGGGGGATTCCGAGGGGATGTTTTTCACCGGCCGGTAATCCCAGGAGGGTCTTCCCTTGTCCGATACCACAATAAAGGTGAAATACCCGACACCGAGGATGATACCGACCAAGGCAATGATCCACAGCCAGGTGCGCAGGATTGATTCTTTCATTTTCAGCGGGTTCATGGGTTATAAAATTACCTCCGAAAAGCCGTAAAACAGAATATAAAACAGGGCCCACAAAATCGTGCCGGCAATGATCAGGGCCAGGATCAGCGGGAAGGGGCCGTCTCCTTTTTCAATGCCGTCGGCAAACTGCTGGATGGGTTTAATGTTCAAAGCCCTGGCCCTGGGTCCGGACAGGGGGAGGACCCACAGGGTCACGCCGAAAAGAATTAAAAAAATGACGGCGCAAATGATCAGGGCTGCAACCTGCTGGGTATGTAAAAGTTCGAAAAATCTCATGTCAATGCCTCACGATATCCGTTTACCGGAAAAAAAGTGCATAGCCTACCAAGGCAAAGCTTGCCGCAACACCGGCAAGGGCCAGGTAAAAAATAAAATAGAGTTCAAAACCGGTCCCATGGGAAGTTGCTTTGGGCCGGACCTCTTCCAGGGCCAGGAACCTTGCCCGCTGCTGGTCGGAGAACTGCCCGTTTTTCAGGGCCCACACAAACACGGCAATGCCGATCAAAACGCCTGTCAGGATATATGCCAGAAAATAGGGATAGTACATGGATCTTCCTGTTCTCCAAAAGGTTTAAGGTTCATAGGCCGCATCAATTCCCCTGGGCTCCGTATTCGCATCAATCTGGTCAATAAAATATTTTGCAATATAATTTCCCACATCCCAGATTTTTTCCGATTCCAATTCCCGTTTAAAATAGGGCATGGCCGTTCCGGTAATGCCGTTCATGATCTGGTAATAGATAATCCCCCCGCTGATTTTCCGACCCTTAAGCGTGGTAAAATTCAAAGGCGGCGGATAAATATAGGGTTGGGCCGGGCCCATGCCGTCCCCCACAGGGCCGTGGCAGCCGAAACAGAAATCCTGGTAAATTTTTTCGCCTCTTGCCAGGCCCGCCCCGGTTGCCGGGTAGGGGGTGGGCAGGTTTCGCCAGCCTTCGGGAACCTGGGCGTGAAGCCATTGGATGTTTTGATCCACACCGGCGGTATAGGCTTCAATGGATTTCTGTTTCCAGAGGGTTTGCCTTTCCATGCGCCTGTCGGCGTCCTTCATGCCGAGACCCTGGACATACCGGGTCAACAGGGCGATATTGTCCCGGTTCAAGAATTGAAAGGGCGGCATGACGGACAGGGGCCTGGTGGTCCTGGGATTGATAAAATGGGCCAGGTGCCAGTCATCCGGATGTTCTCCGCCTTCCTGGGACAGGTCCGGGCCGGTTCTCTGGGAGCCCAGGAGGATGGGATGGTCCTTGATATAATCTCCTGCTTCGGCGATTCTTTCCGCCCCCAGGCCCCAGTCAATGGCCCTGATGGATTGGGTATGGCAGTAGACGCATCCGTTGCTGATATAGAGGCCTCGGCCCTTTGCCTCCGGCTCCGAACGGGTCCGGAACAGATCTGAAGGGATGGTTTTGCTGGTGTCGGCATAGGGCAGAATAATGACCACCATTACCACTGCTGCAAGAATGAGAAGGCTACCGGCAATCACAGCCGCAGGCGTCATTTTCATGGATTCTCTCCGGGATTTGAAAAAAATGATCTGAAAATATTATAACACCCTGAAACGGCGGATAGAAAAATCAGCAGGCCCAGGGCGGCCCTGATAATATTGTAGATATGAATTTCGGACAGGACCCGGTAAACCGTTTCTCCGTTGAGCCAGGCATGGCCCTGGATGAGCCCGGAAATGGTCAGCACAATGGCAAAACCGGATACGCCGATCAAGATCATCCAATATTGGAGGTCTGCCAGAAACCGGCTGAAAAGGGGTTTCCCCGTTATTCTCGGGATAATGAAATAAAGGCCTCCCAAGGCAATCATCCCGGCAAACCCCAGGACGCCGACATGGGCGTGGCCCACCACCCAGTGGCTGAAATGGGTGACCCGCTGGACATCGGGCAGGGCCATGAAAGAGCCACGGATACTGACGATAAAATACATAATGGTGCCGGTGAATACGAATTTTCCGCCGATATCTTCATGGATGAATCCCAGTTTTCCCCTGGCCGTGTACCAGATATTGATGAGAAAGGCCATGACCGGGATCACCATGGCAACGCTGTCGACAATGGCCACCACCTTGAGCCAGGTGGGAACCGGCACCTGCAGGAGATGGTGGGTGCCGATATGGGTATAGATGACGATGAGTGCCCAGAATCCCAGGAGGGAAAGGGTATGGCTGTACAGGGGCGACCGGCAGACCTGGGGGATGATATAATATGCGGCGGCTGCGGAAAGCGGGGTCAAGAGAAGCCCGAACACATTGTGCCCGTAAAACCACAGGAGAATGGCATCGGGAATGCCCATGAGGGCCCCTGAATCCGGTTTCCAGACGACATTGCCCAGGCAATAGGTGCAGGTGGTGAGGACCACCGCCGCCAGGACATACCACACCGATACATATAGAATTTTTTCATTCCGGTGTTTGACCGTCATGATAAAATTAAAGAAAATCAGGCAGAAGGCCGCTACAATCCCCACATCAATGGGCCAGATCATTTCGGCATATTCACGGCCCTGGGTAAGGCCCGCACCAAGTGTGACCATGGTCGCCACAAGGGCCATATTCCAAAGGACCACCGTCACGATTCCCAGTTTTTCACTGTACAGTTCGGTCCGCAGCAGCCGGGGGACAAAATAAAAGGCACCGGCCAGGAGGCCGGGGGTCACGAATCCGAAGAGCACCAGGTTGACATGGATGGGGCGCAGTCTTGAAAAAAGGAGCCAGGAAATATTGGCGGTCAGATCGGGAGCCACCAGCTCCAGGGCTGCTATAAACCCTACCAGAGTGGCCATCATCATCCATGCGGCGGAGGTCAGGCAGAATCCCCTGGCGGTCAGATAAGCGGCAGTGGCGGGTCGGGTCGGATTTTCAGGCAAAACACAACCTCCTTTATTAATTGTGACAGGAAAGCCAGCAGTCCAGGTTGGCCTTTTTTTCCCGGTGACATTTTATACAAAATCCCATCTTAAATTCCCGGCGCACAAGTCTGTCCGTCCCTGCAATATCTCCGTGGCAGGATTCACACTGGACCTCTTTTTTGATGTGGCGTTCATGGTTGAACATGACATGCTCAGGCACATAAAATACCTTTTTCCACGGCGTGGGGGTTTGGGTATCAAAATAATTATGTTCTTTTCTGATTTCCGGGTGGTTTGCAATAATGTATTTGTGGCAAAACAGGCATTTCTCCACCGCAGGAATTCCCGGGTGGGCGGACCGGTCCACATAGGAATGGCAGAACCGGCAGTCGATTTTTTTGTCTCCTGCGTGGAGCCGGTGGCTGAAGGGGATGGGTTGAAGGGGACCGGCGTTTACATGGGGCATGATATAATAAAAATAGGCAAACAGGGAGATTAAAACAATCAGGCCGCCGACAACCATCAATTGGATTTTGTTTTCATTTACCCAGGCTATAAAGGACCGGAACCGACTTATTTCCATTGAACCACCTCCCCTGAGCCCTTTTCCAGCACCTCGGGAAATTCTTTGAAATAAAATAAAAGGGTCAATACCAAGAGGGCTATAAATCCGGCGCTGATGATCAGTTCACCGATGCCCAGGGGAAAGGCGCCGGGTCCGGGGTGCAGATAACAGGGACCCAGGAGGAGGAAATGTTCAATCCACAAACCCGCCAGAACCCATGCGCTGACAAAGACCATGCACCAGGGAGATTCTTTGATTTTCCGGCTTAACAGGATGATAAAGGGCATGATAAAGCAGGACAGGAAGACGCTCCAGGCCAGCCCGCTCCAGGGTTTGGTCATGGTGCGTTCGATGATATAGGCTGTTTCTTCCGGGATATTCCCGTACCAGATGACCACAAACTGGGAATAGAAAAAATCCCCCCATACAATGCTGAAGCCGAAAAACAGGGTACTGAGCTTACCCAGCTCTGAAGGCGAAAGGGTGAAAGGGGTGTTCGGGTTTAAATGAAGGAGGGCTGCCAGCAGGATAATGGCGCCGAATCCGGCAAAGATGGCCTTGATAAAGGTGTAGGCCCCGAAGAGGGTGGAATACCAGTGGGGGTCCATGCTCATGACCAGGTCAAATCCGATCAGGGCCAGAACCAGGGCAAAGGCAAACATATACCAGCCGGCAAACAGGGTCATCCGCTTTTTGATGGTTTCCGGTGAATGGGGATTTTTTTCAAAGCGGTTGAATAAAAATTGTTTCAGCCGGGTATTTTTTTTGGCATGTTTCAGTCTGAATTGAAGCGCCTGATAAAGGTAACCGAACCCCAGGCCGTAGAGAATCAGAAAAGCGGCAGCGTCCCGGAAGAATAAAAAAGGAATATTAAGCCAGACCTCTTTGCCGTGAAGGTCCTGCCCCAGCCATGGAAACACCTGGTTCCGTCCCATGAAAAGAAGGATGAAGAGAAGAAAGGAAACCGGGAAAAAAGCGGAAAAGGCTTCTGCAACAGAGGCAAGGCCATGGCTCCATCTGGCCCTGGTAAAATGCATGAGGGTTGAAAAGAGAAGTCCTCCGGCCGACAGGAGGGTAAAAAACAGGAAATTGACCAGATAGGCCGGCCAGGCTTTTTCCGGATGGGCAGTGACGGCAAAAAAAATGAAAAACAGAAAGCCTGCCCCTGCAATGAGTGAGGGAAGGATGAAAACGGTTTTTTTCCGGGCTAGGGAAGGCGTTTTTATTACAGTGTCCGTCATATCGTTTCCTTATGGTCCTTCAAAGACCCTGTGCGGCGAAGCAGATCCTTAAGGCCGGCAACATCCTTTGGCGCTGAGGCGACCTCAATTCCATACAGGGAGCCTGAGCATTCCGGTTCATAATTTTTTTCATAGTCTTTATCCGGCAGTCCCACCTGGGTTAAGATCCCCAGCACATTGCCGAAAATGGCAAAAAGGATGGTAAATTCAAAGGCGATGACAAAAAACGGTATCCAGGAAAGAATGGGCTTTCCGCCGACAATAAGGTTCCACCGGGTGGCCGTGAACACGGCAAGCAAAAATCCGGAAAAAAATCCGATGATCCCGCCGGTCAGGGTAAACCATCCCACCTTGCTTTTTTTTCTTCCCAGGGCCCGGGCCAGCTCGTGGTCGGGGATGGGGCTGTGCACTTCCTTTACCTGCCAGCCCTGTTCCTGGATGGTTTGGACAGCGGCCAGGGTTTCTTCCCGGTTTTTAAAGAGACCTGTGACAATGACGGCATCCGTGCTCATGAATTACTCCGTTTTATGGATCATTTCTTTCATTTCAGTCATGGAAACCGAGGGCAGGTGCTTGACAAACAACAGGAACAGAAAAAAGAAGAGACAAAAGGCACCCACCATGATTCCCCCCTCGATGAAGGTGGGGCGGTAAAGGCCCCAGGCATTGGGAAGAAAATCATGGGCAACACTGCCCGCGATGATGACAAAGCGTTCGAACCACATGCCGATATTGACACAGATGGAGATGATAAACAAAGGCACCACATGGGTTCTGAATTTTTTCGATAAAAACAGAAGGGGGATGATGGTATTGCAGACCACCATGATCCAGTACTCCGGAGCGTAATCCCCAAAGGCCCGCCACCGGAAGGTCTCCATTTCAATGATATTCCGGCTGTACCAACTGATAAAAACTTCCGTGGCATAGGAAAAGCCCACGATGATGCCGGTAAAAACAATGGTCTTTGCGATGTTTTCAAGCACATCCATGGTGATGAGGGGTTCGTATTTCAAAATTTTTCTTAAGGGAATGCTCAGGGTCAGGACCATGGCAAGGCCTGAATGAATGGCGCCGGCAACAAAATACGGCGCAAAGATGGTGGTGTGCCATCCCGGTATCACGCTCAGGGCAAAATCCCAGGACACCACGCTGTGGACGGAGATGACAAGGGGGGTGGCAATGCCGGCAAACAGGAGATAGCCCCTGGTATAGTTCATCCACTGGCCTGTTTTGCCGGACCATCCCAGGGCCAGGGCCTTGAAGATTTTTTTCCGGATTCCCTGGGACCGGTCCCTGATGATGGCCAGATCCGGGATGAGCCCGGTATACCAGAAAAGGCTGCTCACGGTGAGATAGGTGGAGATGGCGATGACATCAAAGATCAGGGGGGATTGAAAATTGGGCCAGAGGGTCCGTTGGTTGGGAAGGGGCAGCATGTAAAACACCAGCCAGACCCGGCCCAGGTGGATGAAGGGAAACAGGCCGGCAATGCAGACGGCAAAGACGGTCATGGTTTCGGCGGCCCTGGCTATGGGGTTTCTCCACCCGGCATTAAAGAGAAACAGGATGGCGGAAATCAGGGTGCCGGAATGGGCAATCCCCACCCAGAAAACAAAATTGATCAGATAGGTGCCCCAGTGGACCGGGGTATTCATCCCGGCCACGCCCACGCCCACCAGTATCTGGTAGGCCCAGCAGGATGCACCCAGGACCACCCCGCCAAACAGCAGTGCAATCACGCACCAGTAAAGTTTTCCCGGGCGGGAAAGCGTGTTCAGGACCGTGGTATTGATGGTTTCAAAGGTCAATGGAGACATGGCTGCAAACCCCCCGGGTGACGTTTCATAAGGCCCTCACTATTTTTTTTAGATAGATCACGGCAGGTTTGGTATTCAGATAGCCCAAAACCTGGTAAGCCCTGGGATCACGGGCCAGGACGGAAACGGCGCTGTTTTTATCCTCGAAGCTGCCAAAGGTCAAGGCATGGGCAGGACAGGTCTGTACGCAGGCCGGCTGAATTTCCCCGTCCCGGATGTCCCGGTTTTCGTTTTTGGCATCATTGTGGGCCTGTTTTATTCTCTGTATACAAAAAGAACATTTTTCCATTACCCCCTTACTCCGGCCGGTGACATCGGGGTTGAGCTGCAGGTTGAGGGGTTTGGGCCGTTCCCAGTCAAACCAGTTGAATTTCCGGACTTTGTACGGACAGTTCTGGGCGCAGAACCGGGTGCCGATACAGCGGTTGTAAATCTGGTTGTTGAGCCCTTCCTTGGAGTGATGGGGGGCATACACCGGGCATACGGATTCGCACGGGGCGGCATCGCAGTGCTGGCACATCATGGGAAGAAATATCAGGCGTTCCTCGATGTTCTGATCCTGGTACCGTTCGATTCTCAACCAGGCCATTTCCCGGCCGTTGGTGATCTGGGTTTTGCCCACCACGCCGATATTGTTCTCGGCATAACAGGCCGCCACGCATGCGCTGCATCCCACACACCGGTCCAGGTCCACGATCATGCCCCACCGGTATCCCTCGTGCTCATGGGGCGGGTAAACATCCCTTTTTTTGTCGTATCCTTCTTTTGTGGGAAGGGTCAAGGGAAACCGGTCCATGTCCAGTCCCGCATTTTCCCCATGGTCTTCCCCCTTGCCGCCGGCATGGCCTGTGGTCTTGGGTACAGAAATCAGGGACACGGCGATTTTCCGTTTATGCTGTGACCGGCTGCCGTCTGTATGGGGAAGGGCGCCGGCCGAGCCTGTTTTTTTAACCGAGTCGGGTGTGATCAGATAAGACAGGAAATCCGATGTGCTCAGATCACCTGAAAAAAGAGGTATGGGGCTGGTTCCAAATCCAGCGGCATACCGGCCGTAAGCTTTGTGTCCCTGACCCATCTGCATGACCATCAGTCCGGGAGTGACGCCTTCGTAGGAATAGACCGGTGCCTGGATGGACCGGTTCCCGGCTTCGATACTCAGGAGGTCTCCATGCCCGAACCCGTATTCCTCAAGGGTGGAAGGGTGGATCATGAGCATGGTTTCCCAGGCGATCTGGGTGACGGGGTCAGGTATTTCATTGAGCCAGGATTTGTTGGCGCCCCGCCCGTCATACATCCTCAGAGACGGAACCGCCAAGAAGTGCAACCCCTCTTTTTCAGAGAGCGGAACCAGAGCAATGGCTTTTTTGAGCACCCCGATGGCTGCCGGATCAAGGGAGGGCGCCCGGGTTTGGACCCCCTTGGAAGGAAATATCCCGCCCTTTTGAATCACTTCGATGAAATCGGCCTCGCCTTTTTTTTCCAGGTTGGCATACATATAGGCTGAAAAATACTGGTAATAATTCTCAAACTGCTGATCCGGGCCCGAGAGCGACAGAAAGACATCTCCCATGGAAGGGGCCCGGGTCAGCCGTCCCATGGCCGGCTGAAGGGTTGAAATGCAAAGGGTGCTGCTTTCATAACTGTCCCAGGTCTCCAGGGGCAGTTGGACGGGAAAAACAAGATCCGCCGCTTTGGATGTGTCATCCATGAAATTAGAGAAGCTGACTTTGAATATATCCCTGCGATTGAAAATTTCAGTCAGATCAGGATTGGCGGGAAAGGTAAACAAGGGATTGGTGTTATACATTAAAAAAAGGTCTGTCCCGTCAGTGGCGGCGACTTTAAAGAAATCGGCGGTTTCCTTTGCGCTCATCACCTTTTCCAGGGCATGCCGGTTCTCAAAATCATACAGGGAAAGGTCCTTGTCCAGGATCAGGTTCATGAGGGTCACGGCCATGTCCAGGGCAAAGGAGGCCTCTGCCGTTGTGATGCCTGATGATCCGAGGACCAGGGGCCGGTTTGATGCCGACAGGGATTTTGCCAGAAGGCCCTGATCTTTTGCCGGGACTCCGGTGTTTTTTTCAACCGTGGCGGCGTCAAATTCTGCGGTAACGGCCTTGAGTTCGTTTAACAACAGGCCGGGCAGATGATCATGGGTCCCGGTTTCCAGGAGTTGGCGGATCAGCCCCAGGGCCAGCATATATTCTTTTCCCGCCGCAACCGGGAGGAATTTGTCGGCATTGGCCCCAGTCAGAGACATGTATGGGCCTGCATGGATAAAGGTCCCTTTTGTGCCGTCCGCTTTTACGGCGTGCATGGATTTGAATTTGCGGATGTATTCAACCGGAGAAAGCCAGGTTTCTATAAAATCCGCCCCAAAGCTCAAGATAAAATCTGCTTTTTCCATATGAAAAGAGGGAAGGATGCCCTTTGAAAACACTGCTTTGTGGGCTGCCCGCAACGAATCGTGGGCATAGGGCTCATACATGGCTGCAGGGCTTGAACCAAAGGATTTCAGGACGGTTGAAAACAGGGCGGAAAGGGGTTCGGACGTGATGCCTGTCAAAAATTTAATGCGGTTGCTTCCTGTTTTGGATGAGGCTTCCATCTTTTCCTTCAGAAGCTCACGGGCCTGATCAAAGGAAATAGGTGTAACGGTCTGGTTTGTTTTGAGCTGCGGCGTTATTAATCTGTCCGGGTCATAGACAGACTGAAGGGCGGCCTGTCCCCGGATGCACAGCTTCCCCTGGTTGACCGGATGGGCGGGGTTTCCTTCCAGCTTGATCAGTCGGCCTTCACGGTTTTTTGCAAGCACGCCGCATCCTGCCGGGCATTCCGTGCAGGTGGATGCATACCATCGGGCCTGGCCGGTTACAAAATCTTCAGGAGCCGACACCAGCGAAAAAATATTTTTATCATAGTCTTCCTTACAGCCGTATACAACGGCAACGCTTCCGAGTCCGGCGGTTTTGATAAAGGTTCGCCTATCCATTATACATCCCTTTATCATGGAGCGGATAAATATTCATGTATTTTTCCAGTTCATTGAGTCGTTTGAACAAACCCGGTTTTGGATTGAAGATCCGGCCTTGCCTGTAAACACATAACGGATACAAACGCCGGTTCAAATTTAGAAAAACGGCTTTTAATTGTCAATCGTTTTTCCACGTTTCGGTTTTTCTTATTTTCCGGCTGAATGAATAACGGCAATGCCGTTGGTTAGTTTTTGGATGATAATATCCTTAAAGCCGATGTCCCTTAAAATCAGGCTTAACTCATCGGGCAGCGGAAACGCCCGGATGGATTCCGGAAATGCCGTATAGGCCTCCTTTGAGCCGGTCATGATCCCGCCGATGAAGGGCATAACCCTGAAGGAATAGACATCGTAAAGAAATCTGAAAAAGGGGTTGTCGGGTTTTGAAAATTCCAGGCAGCACATTTTGCCCCCGCTTTTTAAAACCCGGAAGATCTCTTTGAAACCGGTTTCCAGATGGGTGACATTTCGAATCCCGAATCCTATGGAAATCGCATCAAAGGACTCATCCGGAAAAGACAGGCATTCCGCATCCCCTTGAACAAAGGTGACTCCTTTTATGGATTTCTGTTTCCCTTGTTGGATCATTTTCCGGTTCATGTCGTAGACAATGGATACACCCGTATCTCCTGTCCTGGCGGCGGCCATGCCTGCCATATCCCCGGTTCCGCCGCAGACGTCCAGAATTTTGTCTCCGGGCCGGATCATCAGCATTTCAACCGCTTTCCGCTTCCATGCATAATGGATTCCGGCGCTCAGGAGGGTATTCATCAGGTCGTACCGGGACGCAATGGTATTGAAATGCTGATTGACCCGGCGGATTTTATCGGATTCGGCATAGGCGGTAAACCCGAATTTTGCCGTCCGGGTGGCGGAAACATGGTCTTCCAGTTGTTCCAGCCGTTTTTCTTTTGTATACCATGGGTTAAAGCTCATTTGTTATCCGGCTCCGTTGGTTAATGATGAGAAACGTGCCGGTTTTATAGCATTTGCATCAGGGGATGAAAATCAAATTTTTATGACCTGCCGTCCAACATGAAAAGGCCCTCCTTGGAAAAATGAGTTTCTCCAAGGAGGGGATTAAAGGGGTTTATTCGAAAATTTTCTCATCCTTTGCCCCGGCTTCGGCCGCATCCGCTTCCATGTCCCGGAGGCCGCCGGTTTTTTTGTTGCGATGAAATTCCTTGTACCATTCATTGGCAATGATCATGGCCATGACCTCGTTGGTCCCGGTCCAGATGGAGGCCAGTCTGAGATCCCGCAATATCCGTTCCACAGGATAAATATTGGTGTAGCCGATGCCGCCCATGACCTGCATGGCATTGTGGACCGCCTTCTGGCAGGATTCGGTGACAAATTTTTTGGACTGGGACACCAGCCGCCGGATCTGTTTTTCGTCTATCTTTTCATCAACGGCCCTGGCCGTGGCATAGATCATGGCCCGGGAGGCGTCCAGCAGGGTGACGGCTTCGGCCACCTGGAAGGAGACGCCCTGGAATTCCGCCACGGGCCGGCCAAAGGCCTTGCGCCTGGAAGTGTAGCCCGTGGCTACATCCACTGCCGGGGCTGCCGCGCCAATGGTCATGGCCGCCGTTCCCAGGCGCTCGGGAATCATCATAGTGTTGAATACGGCCACCCCCTGGTTCAGTTTGCCCAGAAGATTTTCTTTCGGAACCCGTACATCCTTAAAGACCATTCGGGCCGCGCCCCCGCCCCGGCAGCCCATGAGGCCGTAAAGGTATTCGGTGGTGACCCCTTCGGTCTTGTCCACGATAAAGCAGGAAATGCTTTTATGGGGCTCGCCTGCCGGGTCCGTCCGGGCATAGACCAGGAAATAGTCGGCCCCTTCTCCGCCCACGATGAACCGTTTCTGGCCGTTGACCAGGAAATGGTCCCCCATGTCCTTTGCCGTGGTGGTGGTGCCGAAAAAATCCGATCCGCCCCTGGGTTCGGTCAGGCATTCTGCGGCAAAGAGCTTTCCCTGGAGCAGGGGCTTGACATATTTTTCCTTCTGCTCATCGGTGCCGTGGAGGATGATGGCGTCACAGACCAGTTCCGCGCCCACCCCAAAGGTGCAGGCAAAGATATAGCCCAGCCTCCCGATTTCTTCCATGACCATACAGGTGGACACCCAGTCCATACCCCGCCCGCCCCATTGCACAGGGTAGCGGCAGCCCATGAGGTTCCGTTTCCCGGCTTCCTGTAAAAATTCCCTGGGAAATTGAATCTTGTCGGCATCCATATCCAGGATCATTTTCCCGGGGATGGATTTGACAAAGTCCCGTGCCTCATCCCTTAGTTTTTTTTGTTCGGCATTCAAAAGATATTCAAACATGTGAAAGCTCCTCTCTGAGTTTGTATTTCATGATTTTCCCCGAGGGTGTATGGGGAAGTTCGGTGACGAATTGGAACTTGCGGGGGATCTTGTATTTGGCCAGCCGTTGGGCGAGAAACTCTGCCAGGGCCTCTGCGGTGAGATGGGCGTCCTTGGCCAAAACGATGACGGCACAGACGGTTTCCCCCCATTCTGCATGGGCCGCCCCGATGACGGCTGCTTCGGCAATGGCGGGATGCTCCATGATCCGGTCTTCCACTTCCTTGGAATAGACGTTTTCCCCTCCCGTGACAATCATGTCCTTGATCCGGTCCACAATGAAAAGAAACCCGCCTTCTTCCACCCTTGCCATATCCCCGGTCCTGTACCAGCCGTCATAAAAGGCGTCTTTTGTGGCCATGGGATTGCCCAGGTATTCCTTCATCATGGAGTCGGCCTTGAGCCAGATCTCTCCGGTTTCTCCTGTACCGGCCGGTGCGGTTTCGTTTTTCATGACCCTGATTTGCGCTCCGGGCAGGGCTTTTTTGCCGATGGAACCGGCGTGTTCAAGATGGTCTTCAGGATAGAGAACCGTACCGGTGGGGCCTGC
>Ga0208968_1000410_pt1 | contig 30305 bp, 24 predicted proteins | sample RifOxyA3_FD_184031 | JGI IMG/M metagenome (GOLD analysis project Ga0208968, IMG submission 184031) | Groundwater microbial communities from Rifle, Colorado - Rifle Oxygen_injection A3 (SPAdes) | ecosystem: Environmental > Aquatic > Deep subsurface > Groundwater | place: Rifle, Colorado, United...
TGATTCCTTGAGCGCCGCAACCGAACAGGCAGAAAAAGGGTTATCTGAAATGGCGGCAAACAAGGCGGCACTCCATAGGTTGACCAACTGGCCTTGGATTAGTGACATCTTGAAAGATTAATGGAATTAATCTTCCGGTTTATCTGACGGCTGCCCTCCCGGCGAACTACCGAGGATTCCTCGGTGGTTGCCGATTTTTCCAGCTCCCCGGATTGATAAATATTTCTTAAATGCAGACCAATCGTATCTGAATCCTTGCCAAAGAGTTCCGCCATCTGAGCCTGTGATAACCAGAGGGTGTCTTTTTCAAGGCGGACCTGGATCTGAGTTTGTCCGTCTTCAGATTGATAGATTTCAATTTGCTGGGTTTCAGGCAAAGTTTTTTCCCCTGTTCAAAATTTTGCGGGTATTAAACGCATTTTGTTGACACCTTTGCCAGCACAGCATTAAACAAAGCCGTCTGCTTTTGGGTTGCCTGGTCAATCTGGCTTTCCAGCTTGTCACAGAGGGCCATCAGCTCGTCGATTTTGGTGACAATGCGTTTTTGCTCGGCGAGAGGGGGGAGGGGAATCAAATAATTCTGAATTTTTTCTTGTGAAATATTTGGAAATGTTGATCCAGTTGAAATTTCAATCCATCTATGCCTGAGTGTCAAAACAAATTGATTTAAAAATTGGGGATAAATGAATGACTTGATGGAAGCGACACCTCTTCCTATACACGAGTTAAATCCTGCAATATTCGTTCGGCCCGTCGTTGACCCACGGACACATAAAAGCAAGTCACCTTTCTTACACATCTTCGTTGGTGAAGTGGTAAATTTGGTCGCCACAGTCGAATCAAAAGGGCCTCTCCCTCCAAATTCCACTGGGCCATTTACTAGTGGAACACCATTACCGATTTCGTTATAAGATTTTCCATCTGGGCTTTGCCCCATACTAATATCAGCGGCGATTCCTAACCTGCACCAAACCCACCCCTCCGGCACTTCATAGGGCACTTCTTTCGGTTTTATCCCCGGCAGCTCCTTCTGCTTTTTGATTTTCCCCTCTGCAATCAGCTTTTCCTTCTCTGCCTGTATCTCTTTTAACAGCTCGCTTGCAGGCGGGTCCTTGGGGTCCTGGGGGACGAGTTTGCCCTGCATGGCAAGGGTAAGGATGGCTTTCTTCAGCTCTGCCACGTTCTCTTTTACCGAGTAGATGGGGTCAAAATGACGGGTGATAAACTGCCATGACGTATCAAACTCTTTTTTGCCAGCAGCAGTCAGCAGCCGGGTAATGGCTGAAGTGTGGACCGCCATGCGTTTTTGATCCCGGTTCGCACGCCGTTCTTCCAGCTTGTTGCAGAGGGCCATCAGCTCGTCTATTTTGGCGACAATGCGTTTTTGTTCGGCGAGGGGGGGGAGGGGGATAATAAATAAACCTAAACTTTCAAGGTTTAATTTTGGCATCTTTATTCGATTTTCTGCAAGTCTCACTTGTGACAGGAAAATTTCTGACAGAATTATTTTTAACATAAACTTGATATCTATACTTGTTTCAATGGGATACATATCTGCGCTACATAAACCATCATAGGGTGCAATTATGGCTTTATTAAGAGATGGACGTATTTTTGAATAAAGTAGCTGACCTTTATAAAATCTGTTATTTGGTCCGGTTGATCCAAATTCAGCCACGGTCCTCGTGAATAGCAATTTCCCACTATTTTTTTCAATAGAGTCTGGGCCAATTTGTTTTTCATTTGGAAAATCTTTTGATAGTACTAATTCTGATTTAACAACATTGATTTTAAAAAACCGACACCAAACCCACCCCTCCGGCACATCATAGGGCACTTCCTCAGGCTTTATCTCCGGCAGCTCCTTCTGCTTTTTGATTTTCCCCTCGGCGATCAATTTTTCCTTCTCTGCCTGTATCTCTTTCAGCAGCTCACTCGCAGACGGGTCCTTGGGGTCCTGGGGGACGAGCTTGCCCTGCATGGCCAGGGTCAGGATCAGTTCCCGCAGTTTTTTTATGCCCTCCGGGCTTTCAAGGGCAGTATCAAAATGTTTTTTTAATACCTCCACTATTTCTCCCCCAGGGCCTGCATCAATTCTTTTTTAAGGGCATCCCGGGTAGAATTCAGTTCTTTGACGATGGCTTCATATTCCTGCATCAGTTCATCAGGATCACCATGGTTAATGTCGATGACATGGGGATTTTTAAAGTCAAGATTGTAATTGCGTGCTTCAATCTCTTTGATGGAAATTTTCCAGGCATATTCGGTGGTTTTGCGCCTGCTCCACCACTTTTTTTCAAGGTCAAATTCCTGTATGGTCAGGGGCTTGGAGCGGGAATAGGATTTATAGCCCTCCGGATAGGGGTGTTCAAAAAACCAGACGTCCTTTGTTTTATCCCCTTTGGTTAAAAACAGAAGATTGGTATTGATGCCCGTGTACGGGCTGAAAACCCCTTTGGGCAGCCGGACAATGGTGTGCAGGTTGAACTCTGCAAGGAGTTCTCTTTTGATATTGGTTTTTACCCCTTCGCCGAATAGAAACCCATCGGGCAACACCACAGCGGCCCGGCCGGTATCGTGCTTGAGGAGATGCATGATCAGGGCCATAAAAAGATCTGCGGTTTCACGGGTCTGGTATTTTTTGGGGAAGTTCTGTTCAATGCCGTCCTCTTCCATGCCGCCGAAGGGCGGATTTGTGATGACAATGTCAACCCGGTCTTTGGGGCTGTAATCTTTCAAGGGGCGGCTTAAGGTATTGTCATGCCTGATGTTTGTGGGCACATCAATGCCGTGGAGCATCATATTGGTCAGGGCGAGCATGTGGGGAAGGGGCTTTTTTTCCACGCCGTGGATGGTTCTGTGTAAAATTTCCTTGTCTTCAGCGATTTTTATCTGGCGGTCCAGATGCCCAATGGCGCAGGTTAAAAAACCGCCGGTGCCGCAGGCCGGGTCCAGTATCTTTTCGCCCAACTGCGGGTTGATGATATCCACCATAAATTGAGTGACTGCCCGGGGGGTATAATATTCCCCGGCATTGCCTGCGGACTGCAAATCCGACAATATTTTTTCGTAGATATCATTAAACAGGTGTCGGTCGCTTGAAGAATTAAAATCCACATCCTGCTGAATGGTATTGATGACCTGCCGGAGCAATGTCCCGGACTTCATATAGTTATAGGCATCTTCAAACACACTGCCGACAACCCTTCCCTGGGCGCTGACGCCGGCTGTGACGGCAAGCCTTTTTAAGGCGGGAAACAGTTCATTGTTTACAAAATCAATGAGTTCCTCGCCGGTGATTCCTTCGGCGTCTGCGGCCCAGGATGACCACTGGAACCGGGTCTGCAACGGCGACTTATACTCTTTTTGTGTCAGTTTCCATTCCTGCTCTTTATCATCAAATATTTTCAAAAACAAAAGCCATACGACCTGACTGATCCGCTGGGCATCCCCATCAACACCCACATCTTTTCGCATGATGTCCTGTATGGTTTTGATCAAAGTTCCTATGGGCATTATCTTACTCCGTATTTTCGTTTAAGCGTAATAAAGCTGCTGCTCCAGATCGCTGACGGCCTGCCGGTATTTTTCCAGGCCGCCAAAATGTTTTATGATTTCAATGGGCGTCCCAAATGCCGTAAACGGGTTAATCGTCAGTATCTGTGTCTCTTCCATGTGAACGATGCCTTCATCCGCGTATTTATCCAGCAGGGCATCCAATACTTTTCTGGCCTGCTCCCCGTATTTTTCAAAATAATTTCTCTTTTTTACATTGTCGGCCCGCTCTTTTCGGGTCAAAGCGGGTTTGTCCCAGGCAACGTGACAGATAATGTCAAAGGGGTCAAGGTCACGGCCGATTTCTTCTGATAATGCTTCGAAAAATACCCCGAGTTCCGTCAGTTCTTCTATGACGGCCCGCTTTTTCTCTGAATGGTTCCATCGGTTTAAAAAATCATCCAAGGTGGAAAACTCTTTGTACACCGCTTTTTTTGTATAATCTTTGAGGGACTCGGTAATCAGTCTGCCGGCGGCATCAAAATACTGGACCCGTTCGGCGGCAACGGTGACAGGGACATTGGACACATAATATTTTTTTATTTTTGATCTGCTATTTGAATCGCCCAAAGGCGCTGTTCCTTTCTCATACGCAAAAAAGGCATCACTGCTTTGTCCGCTTTGGGTATACTGAACAGGGGTTGCCTCGTCTTCTTTTGTCTCATCCGGCGGCACGGGTGAATCATCAAGGTTTTTTGGCTCATATATCTGTACCGGGTCACCGTCAAAGTCCGGGTCGGCAAACAGTTCGGTGGCTTTTTTAAAATCCATTATTGTAAAATAAAACTTTCCATAGTCTTCATTGATCCGGGTTCCCCGGCCAATGATTTGTTTGAACTCGGTCATGGACTGTATGCGCTGGTCTAAAACAATCAGTTTGCAGGTCTGTGCATCTACCCCGGTGGACATCAGTTTTGAAGTTGTGGCGATGACGGGGTATCTGGATTCAGGGAAGATAAAATTATCAAGCTCCATTTTTCCCTCTTCATTGTCTCCTGTAATTCTCATGACATACCTGGCGTTATCTGCTGCAATGTCTGCGTTCTCATTGACCAATGCCTGCCGCATCCGTTCTGCATGGTCAATATTGTCACAGAATACAATGGTCTTGTCGTATCTGTTTGTTTCTTTTAAAAAATCGGATATCTTTTTGGCAACCAGCTCGGTGCGCTTTTCTAAAATCAATGAGCGGTCAAAATCCTTTTGATTATAGATGCGATCCTCTATTTCATTGCCGTATTTATCCGTCATGCCTTTGTCCGGACGCCAGCCGGTCAGATCTTTGTCCAGGTCTATCCGAACCACTTTATAAGGGGCAAGGAACCCGTCATCTATTCCCTGCCGCAGTGAATAGGTAAATAAAGGCTCTCCAAAATAATCGATATTTGAAACCCCCCTTGTTTCTTTCGGGGTTGCTGTCAGGCCAATCTGTGTTGCCGTTGAAAAATACTCCAGTATTTTCCGCCAGTTTGAATCATCGGCTGCACTGCCGCGATGACACTCATCGACGACTATCAGGTCAAAGAAAGCAGGGCTGAATTGCTTATAGATATTTTGTTCTTCCTCAGTGCCTGTTACGGCCTGGTAAAGCGACAGGTATATTTCATAGGATTTGTTGGCCTGGCGTTTTTGAATTTTGGTCATGGCGGAACCAAAGGGTTTAAAATCATTGGTCATGGTCTGGTCAACCAAAATGTTGCGATCAGCCAGAAAGAGGATTCGTTTTTTTGTCTTTGATTTCCAGAGCCGCCATATAATCTGAAATGCAGTAAATGTTTTCCCGGTTCCGGTGGCCATCACGAGCAATACCCTGTTTTTCCCCTGAGCAATGGCCTCAACGGTTTTATTTATGGCGAGCAATTGATAATACCGGGGGGTTTTGTTACTGCCATCGCTATAGTAGTCCTGTGTGACGATGGCTTCCTGTTCAGTGTTGATCCCTTTGTATTTTGTCCAAAGGTTCCACAAAGCGTCAGGGGAAGGAAAGTTTTCCAATCCGATTTCTGTTTCGGTTTTTCCATCCGTATTAATTTTATTATGAAATAAAAAGCCATCTCCATTGGAACTAAAGACAAACGGAACGTGAATCATGTCGGAATAATAGAGAGCCTGCTGCATCCCGTCCGCAATGGAGTGGTGGTTATCTTTGGCTTCAATGACGGCGATGGGTATCCCCGGCTTATAAAACAGAATATAATCAGCCCGTTTGTTGGCGGCCCGGGTGTGTAATTTGCCCCTGACAATAATTCGGCCATTGGTTAATGGGAATTCTTCTCTGATTTGAGTGGTAATATCCCAGCCTGCTTTTTCAACGGCAGGGGTAATGAATTTTGTACAAATATCCCTTTCAGATAGGTCTTTTTTGTCCATTTGGTTTCCTTACCCTCTTGGCCCGCTATTAAAATTCTTCATTTGGACGCTAAAGGATTGCTTATCAGCATTTGGACAGGCTGTAAAGAAATTTGGAGAAGTTTGGGGGCAGGGTCGTTCATGGAATATTTCCCGGTTCAACGGGATTGACAAAAGGCCTGGTTTTTCCTATCTAAAAAGGGTCTTCCCTGGTTTGGGAAAGGGGCCGATAACTTATTTTGAATGGGGGCAAAAATGGTGCTGAAAGAAGACATTATCAGGGCGGCAAAAGAAGCCGGTTTCGAGGACATCGGGTTTACGACGGCAGAACCCTTTGAGGAGCATGCAAAACTGCTGGCCACCATGAAAGAGGAATATGCCTGGGCCGAGGGGGCCGGGCTGGACCTTTACAACGGGACCGACCCAAAGACCATTCTTCCGGGGGCAAAGACCATTATCGTCCTCATGGAAACCTATTTTCGCAAAGCCTTTCCCCGGGCCATGGAAGGCCGGTTCGGCCGGTGCTATCTTGACGACGACCGGGTGACCAAGGACGGGCTTTATCTGAGAATCAAGCAGTTCAGAAGCTTCCTGCGGGAGAGCGGCATTGACTCAAGGGTTCCCTTTAACCTGCCCCACCGGGTGGCGGCGGCCAGGGCCGGCATGGGCGGCTTCGGGAAAAACTGTCTTTTCTATTCCAACAAAGTCGCCCGGGGCGGTTCCTGGACCCTGCCCATTGCCCTGGTCATTGACAGGGAATTTGCTCCCGGAGAGCCGTCCATCGGCATCAACTGCCCGGACTGGTGCAAAAACGCCTGCATTGCCGCCTGTCCCACCCGGGCACTGAAGGGCAACGGCAGGATAGACCCGCGCAAATGCATCTCCTATCTGACCTATTTCGGAGAGGGGCTCACCCCGAGGGAATTGAGGGAACCCATGGGCATGTATGTGTATGGCTGCGACCGGTGCCAGAATGTCTGCCCCCGGAACCAGCCCTGGCTGGCGGCGGATCTTCTGCCCAATGAAAAGGCCGCGGCCAAGGCCCCGGATTTTGACCTGCCCCTTCTCCTTCACATGGACAAAGATTATTTTAACACCCGGATCAGGCCCCATATGTTTTATATGTCGGACAGGGATCTGTGGCGATGGAAGATGAACGTGGCCAGGGCCATGGGCAACAGCCTTGATCCGGTTTATGTCCCGGATCTTGTCCGGGCCTTCAGCGAAAATGCCGACGACCGGGTCCGGGCCATGGCCCTTTGGGCCGTCCATCGGATCGGAGGCAAAGAAGGGCTTTCCGCCCTGGGCAAGATGGCGGCCGGGTCCGACGGGCTTGTAAAAGAGGAATGGGAGGCGATTAGGGCCGTCAGTTCTCTTTGATAAAGCCCAGGGATATGTATTCCGAATCCCGTCAATCCGGGAATTGGGCCGGCTTTTTTTCCATGAAGGCGGTAATGCCGTGGATGCATTCCCCTGATGCAATGAGTTCTGCGGCAAGTTCGGCCTCTTTGTCAAGGGCTTTCATTAGGGACAAGTCCCGGCTTTGCCGCAGGACGGCCAGGGCATGTCGTATTGCCTTTGGCCCGTTTTGGCTGATCTGTGATGCCAGTTCCATTGCATCCTCCAGGCAGCGGCCCTTATCGCTGACCCGGCTGATCAATCCCATCCTGAATGCCTCCTCTGCTTTGATCACCCGGGCGGTGAGAATCAAATCGGCCGCATGAGCATGCCCTAGAAGCCTGGCCAGGCAAGCTCCTCCACCCCAGTCCGGCATCAGGCCCAGTCGAACTTCTGAAAAGCACAAGGTTGCCCCCATATCCATGACCCGTAAATCACACCGTGTTGCCAGCTCCATGCCTCCCCCGTAGGCCGGGCCGTTGACGGCGGCAATGATGGGAACCGGCAGATTGACAAATCCGTCAACGGCCCGGCGCATTTGTTTGATGATTTTCCCGGCCAGGGTTGTATCTTTTTTATTGACGGCATCCAGGAAATCTTCCGTCATGGGATTTTCCAGAGTGACGTCAAATCCTGAGCAAAATGCCCGGTCATCGGCCCCGGTCAGGACAACCGCCCTGGGAAGGTCTTGTTCCAGTTCCAGGGTCACCTGTTTCAGGGCTTCAAACATGGCCGCATCAAAGGCATTCTTTTTCTCCGGGCGGTTCATGACGACAAGGGCAATCTTATTTTTTCTTTCCAGTCTGATCCGGTTATCGGTCATCATCATTTCCTTTTTTGAAATTGAATCGTTTCCACATCCCATCCTTTTAACCTTGATTCCGTTTCCGGTTCAAGACATAAATTCCGCCGGCAACAATCATCAGGATGCCGATGATCTGAGTTCCTTTTGGCACTTCTTCCCAGAAAAGATAGCCCCAGATGACACTGATGGGGATGGCGAAATATTCAAAGGGCGCCGCCACCGAGGCGTTGGTGATCCGGTAGGCCTGGGAAAGGCAATAGGTCCCGCCTGCGGCAACAAAACCCAGCACCAGGAGCAAAAAAAGATCCCGGTTTCCCGGAACAGTCCAGCTCCGGAGAAGAAAAGCCAGGTTCCGGTTTTCATCCGTGGCAAACCGTCCGTCTCCAATGGCCATCCACAGGAGTCCGCCAAACAGGAGATAGGTCAGGATCGGATAAAAAACGAGGGAAGACCCGCTTTCATGGATTCCGAATTTCCGGGTGCAGACCGCATTCACCGCATAAAAAAAACCGGACAGCACGGCCAGAAAAGGGCCGTAATGATTGGTGAAAAGACCGGCCCGTCCGGTAAGGGCCAGGTCCGGCCCCATGATCACCAGGACGCCCATGAAACCGGAGAATAAAGCAGCCCATCCCTTTGTATCCATTTTCTCTTTAAGGAAAATCACGGACAGGACCGTGATGAACAAAGGGCAGCAGAAAAAAAGAGTCACGGCCAAAGAGAGGGGAACAGCGGCAATGGCGAGGTAATAGGCGGTGTAACTGAAGAACATCAACAACCCCCGCAGGATATGATATTTCATATTATGCATCCTGAGCAGGTGCAAACCGCCTTCCATGCGGACAATGGCATAAATCGGCAGGATGGCGAAAAGGCTTCTGAGAAACACGATCTCATGGACCGGGTAACTGCCGCTGATATATTTGATAATGACATCCTGGATGGAAAAAATAAAACCGCCGGAGATAATCAGGATTATCCCGGTCAGGGACGGGTTTTGGGTCAAGAATTTTAATTTCAGCATGAATTGCAGGTCTCGGTCGTGTTGTCCTTAGTTGGTCTTGAGCAAAATGCTTTGCCTCTGTCTATTATAACCTTTGGCAGGAAGATACAATATTTTTATGATCTTCATTTCGTACTTCATAGGCCTTCCTATACCGGATTTATTTAAATTGACAAGAGCGATTCGGGATTGGTATATTGTGCCCACACTTCCTAAAAAATTGATTTTTTGTCAGCACACAAATTTATAACGTAATAGTCATTTGGAATCCAAGGAGGGTCTATGAGTTTTTTCAGGAATATCCGCATCCGGACAAAAATTTTTTCAATCTGTTTTATTTTATTGGCCATCATGATCCTGTCGGGCTGGGTCTCATTCAACAGCATGACCGGGATCCAGGCCAATCTGGATGCCATCTTCAAGGTGAGGATGCCGGCGATTGATTTTCTCATCGAAGCCGACCGGGATCTCCAGCAGCTTTTGGTCGCAGAGAGGTCCCTGGTTTTCGCCGATCCCGGCAGCGAGGCATACAAGAAATTTCTGAAAGAATACGAAACCAATTTTACGCAATCTGCAGAGCGATGGGAAAAATTTAAGGCCCTTTCAAGCGCGCCGGAAGAAAAGCCCTTCATAGACGCCCATGATAATGCCAGAAAAGAGTGGACGGTTGCCAGCCGCAGGGTGCTGGACGAGCTTGCAAAGAATACGGAAGAATCCAGAAAGCTGGCCATTGAACTGACCCTGGGGGAAACCAGCAGCAAATTCGAAACCATGCGGGATCAGATGGACAAGCTGACGGATCTTTCCCTTGCCGGGGCGCAAAAAGCAAGTGATGAGGCAGATGCGACCTACCGGTCTGCAAGGTTTCTTTTGATTTCCAGTATCGTTATAGGCCTGATCGTCGGCCTTTTACTCACCTGGTTTGTTACAAAGATCATTGTGGATACGATTCATTCCGCGATCATCAGCCTCAAGGACATAGCCGAAGGCGAGGGAGATCTGACCATTCGTCTGCCCGTGAACAGCACCGATGAAATCGGAGAGATGGCAACCTGGTTCAATGCTTTCCTGGGAAAATTGCAGGAGATTATCCGGCAGATCGCAGACAATTCAAAACAGGTTGATGATTCCTCCACAGAGCTTTCCGCTGTCTCGGTTCAACTCTCATCCAACGCTGAAACCACTGCGGCCAAAGCGAATAGCGTTGCCGGCGCCGCCGAAGAAATGAGCGCCAATATCGGCAATGTGGCCGCAGCCATGGAAGAGTCCTCCACCAATACCAATATGATGGCCTCGGCTGCCGAAGAGATGAATTCAACCATCAATGAAATCGCCCGGAATGCAGAGATGGCCAGAAGCGTTTCCAACGATGCAGTGGATAAATCCAAAAATGCCTTTAACCGGATGTCGGAGCTTGGCAAGGCTGCCCAGGCCATTGGCAAGGTGACGGAGACCATTAAAGAGATTTCAGACCAGACCAAGCTTCTCTCCTTGAATGCAACCATTGAGGCGGCCCGGGCCGGCGAGGCAGGCAAGGGGTTTGCCGTGGTGGCCAACGAAATTAAGGAACTCTCCACCCAGACGGCGGCAGCCACCCTGGATATCAAAAACCAGATCGATGAGGTTCAGAAGATGACGGAATTGAGTGTCCGGGAGATTGATGAGATATCAAACGTCATTAACGGTGTCAATGAGATTGTCTCCACCATTGCAACGGCTGTTGAAGAACAGTCTTCTGCAACAACTGAAATCAGCGGCAATATCAATCAGGTCTCCGCAGGGATCCAGGAGGTGAATCAAAATATTAATCAAAGCTCTTCCGTGGCCCGGGAAATCACACAGGATATTGCCCAGGTCAATGATGCCGCCTCGGAAATATCCAACGGCAGCCGGCAGGTGAAATTAAGTGCGGAAAATTTGAATGGGATGGCCAAGACCCTCAACGCCATTGTGAGCAAATTTAAGGTGTGAAAAAGAGAAGCATGGACCGATGGCTGTGCTTTTTTAAGTTGTCAGAAGAAAAATCAACCTTATAATAAGTTCAGCTTTGTTTTGAATATAATTTAAAATCTTACTGACGAGGTGATTCATGACCGATGACAACAATCCCATCACACCGGAAATAGTAGAAGAAGAAACTGAAAAGAATGAAAGCGGGCTGGTTCAGCAGGTTACAAAACCAGAGGTGCTGTATCTTATCCCCATCACGGGTAGACCCCATCTGCCGGCTCAGATTCAACCCTTGATGGTCAATAAGACAAGATGGGAAGAAACCCTGACAAAGGCCTCCAAGGATGGTAAAAATCTTCTGGGTCTGTCCTATCTCAGAGAGGTTAAGGGGCAATATGTCTACAAGGATGATTTTCCCAAGGTGGGATGTATTGTCCGGATGATGAACATTGTCGATATCCAGGGCAATATCCAGTTTATTGCCCAGGGGCTTGAGCGGTTCCGCATCGTCCGGTTTCTGTCGGACAAGCCTCCCTTTGTGGTCCAGGTGGAATATTTTGAAAAACTAAAGGAAAATGAAGATGAGCTTAAGGCCTATGCCATTGCCATCATCAATGCCATCAAACAATTGCTTTCACTGAACCCGCTCTATTCCGAAGAAGTCCGGCAATATTTGGGCATGTTCAGCCCGGACCAGCCTTCTCCCCTGACGGATTTTGCCGCCGGCATCACTACGGCGTCCGGCGATGATCTCCAGGAGGTCCTGGAACTGCCGTCCGTCATTGAAAGAATGAAGAAGGTCATGCTGCTCCTGACAAAGGAAATTGAGATTGCCAAGCTTCAGACCAAAATTCAGCAGGATATCAATATCCAGGTGGACGACAATAAACGCAAATTTTTCCTGAAGGAACAGCTCAAGGCCATCCAGAAGGAACTGGGCCTGCAAAAAGATGACAAGACCTCGGATGTGGATAAATTCAAGGAGCGGTTTGCGGCTTTAAAACCCCCGGAGCATGTGGTCAAGCGGTTTGAAGAAGAGATCGAAAAGCTGTCCGTGCTGGAAACAGGATCATCTGAATATGGGGTCACCCGGAATTATCTGGATTGGATCACCTCTTTTCCCTGGGGGGTCCATTCCGAGGACAATATTGACATCAAACGGGCTGAGGAGGTCCTGGACCGGGATCATGCAGGTCTGTCCGACGTCAAGGAAAGGATTATTGAATTTTTTGCCGCCGGTATCTATAAAAAGGATATTTCCGGTTCCATCATCCTTTTTGTGGGCCCTCCGGGTGTGGGAAAAACTTCCATCGGAAAATCCATTGCCGAGGCCCTGGGACGGAAATTCTACCGGTTCAGCCTGGGCGGCATGCGGGATGAAGCCGAAATCAAGGGCCATCGGAGAACCTATGTGGGGGCTTTGCCGGGCAAAATGGTCCAGGCTTTGAAAGACTCCAAGGTGGCCAACCCCGTCATCATGCTGGATGAGGTGGACAAGATCGGCATGTCCTACCAGGGGGATCCGGCTTCGGCCCTGCTGGAAGTCCTGGACCCGGAACAGAATGCCGAATTCATGGACCATTATATGGATCTTCGCATCGACCTTTCCAAGGTTTTGTTTATCTGCACGGCCAACCAGCTTGATACCATTCCGCCGCCGCTCCTGGACCGGATGGACCGGATCAACCTGTCCGGCTATATTACCGAGGAAAAAATGGAAATCGCCAGGAAGCACCTGTGGCCCAAGCTCCTGAAGCGCAATAACCTGACTTCCAGGGTCATCACCATCACTGATCCCACCATCCGTTACCTGATTGAAGGCTATGCCAGGGAAGCCGGGGTCAGGACCCTGGAAAAGCTGTTGAACAAGATCATCCGCAAAAGCATTGTGACCATATTAAAGGAAGGCAAAAAAAAGGTCATGGTCAATATCAAATCTCTTGAGAAATACCTGGGGCCCCCGGTTTTTAAACATGAACGACAGATGTCCGGTGTGGGCGTGGTCACGGGCCTTGCCTGGACCCAGCTCGGTGGGGCCACCCTTCCCATTGAGGCGGTGCGGGTGCATGACAAATCCGCCGGTGTCAAACTCACCGGAAAGCTCGGGGATGTCATGCAGGAGTCTGCCGGGATTGCCTACAGCTTTGTCCGGGCAAATCTGGGGGAATTTAAAATCAATAAAAATTATTTTGACAAGGCCTTTATCCACATTCATGTGCCCGAGGGAGCCACCCCCAAGGATGGCCCCAGCGCCGGGGTGACCATGGCAACGGCCATTGTTTCCCTTGCCACCAAAAAAGCCATCACCCGTCCCCTGGCCATGACCGGTGAGATTACCCTGACCGGGGAAGTGCTGCCCGTGGGCGGGATCAAAGAGAAAATCATTGCGGCCCGCCGTTCCGGCATTAATGAGATTATCCTGCCCGAGGGGTGCAAACCTGAATTTAAAATGCTCCCGGCACATATCAAGGAAGGGATTACCTTCCATTTTGCGGAAAAATACAAAGATGTGTTCAAGGTGGTTTTTAACGGACGGAATGGATCATAGGCGGTTTTTTTTACAGCCTATAAAACCGGGGGCCCATGATCCTGGCTCAGATTAATTTTCTGATTCTGAGCCAGGCCTCTTCCGGGATCTGGGCGCCCATGACTTGACAGACTTCATAGCCGCAGGCCGATGCAATCCGGCCGCTTTTTTCAATGGAAAACCCATGGGCGATGCCAAAGAGGAAGCCTGCGGCCCAGAGGTCTCCTGCCCCTGTGGTATCAACGGGAGGCAGGCCTTCCTGGGCCGGAATTTTGATGACATTGGTCTGATGGGAAACATAGCTGCCCCTATCCCCCACCTTCAGGACGGCATAGGCCACATGCCGGGACAGGGCCTCAACGGCCTTTTCTTCATCTTCATATCCGGTATAGGCCCTTGCTTCATCTTCGTTGGCGATGAGGATATCGACATAGTCCCGGACCAGGTCAAAAAGAATATCCCGTGATGCATTCACCACTTCAAAACTGGCAAGATCCAGGGCAATCAGGGAACCGGACTCCTTTGCCGCCTTCAGGGCCGCCTGCATCAATGTCCGGTTAAAGAGGAGATATCCTTCGATCATGGAAATGGCCGTTTCTTTAAACAAGCCGTCCGTGATGGATTCAGGATCAAGCTCTGTGGAAGCGCCGAGAAAAGTAAACATGGATCGCTGGGCATCGGGCGTGATCACGGACAGAACTTTCCCGGTGGGAGAATCTGAAACGGAAATCAGGGGTTCAACCCTGCCTTTGATGAGTTGTTTCTCAAAGGCCTTGCCAAAGGCATCGTTTCCCCTCCGGCCGATGAATCTGGCCTCACCGCCGAGATTTGCAACCCCCACAATGGTATTGCAGGCTGCGCCGCCCGGAACCACAAGGGTTTCCTGTGGGGAAGCAGACAGGATATGGGTAATGTCCTCATCGTTTACAAGGGTCATGCCTCCTTTTTCCTTATGAAGGGTCTTTAAAAACTCATCGGATTCGTTGATTAAAATATCCACCAGGGCTGAACCGATCCCGGTAATTCTGGTGCGTTTTGTTGGGGGCATGGTGTCTCCAGGAAGAGGTAAATGGTTATTATAAACCTCATCAAAAGATAAAATTCCGGAAAAATTGTCAAGCAAATTATGATTTTGAGAATAAAAATGCGATTCAGTCCGGGGACAAGATTGACAAAAACGAAATAAAAATTTATGAATAGCGATCTTTAATAAAAATATACTGTTTATGAATAGTATTATTCCAATACAAAAGGAGCTTTATAATGTCAGCAAAACAATCTTTCATGTTTACATCCGAATCCGTAACCGAGGGCCATCCCGATAAAGTTGCAGATGCCATTTCCGACAGTATCCTTGACGCCATCATGGCCGAGGATAAAAAATGCAGGGTCGCCTGCGAAACCCTGGTCACCACAGGCCTTGCCATGGTGGCAGGGGAGATTACCACGGATTGCTACGTGGATATCCCCAGTGTGGTCAGGAATACCATCAAGGATATCGGATACAATTCATCAAGCATGGGATTTGACTGGCAAACCTGTTCCGTTATTACCAGTATTGATCAGCAGTCCGCCGACATTGCCGTGGGCGTGAATGAGGGGTCCGGCCTGTATAAAGAACAGGGTGCCGGAGACCAGGGCCTGATGTTCGGATTTGCCTCCAACGAAACACCGGAACTCATGCCCATGCCCATTGTCTATGCCCACAACCTCACCAAACGGCTGTCCCAGGTCAGAAAAAACGGAGCCCTGGATTTCATCCGGCCCGACGGAAAATCCCAGGTCACCATTGAATATGTAAACGGAAAGCCCAAAAGAGTGGACACGGTTGTTGTTTCAACCCAGCATTCTCCGGATGTATCCTATGATGATTTAAAGGTAGCCATTATCAAGGAAGTCATCAAAAAGGTCATTCCCGAAGACATGATGGACGGGGACACCAAATTTTTTATCAACCCCACGGGCCGGTTTGTCATTGGCGGCCCCATGGGAGACTGCGGGGTTACAGGCCGGAAGATTATTGTGGATACCTATGGCGGTCAGGGCAGCCACGGCGGTGGATGTTTCTCCGGTAAGGACCCCTCAAAGGTGGATAGAAGCGCCTCCTATATGGGGCGGTATGTGGCGAAAAACCTTGTGGCTTCCGGCATAGCAGACAAATGTGAGGTCCAGGTGGCCTATGCCATCGGCGTTGCCCAGCCGGTTTCCCTTCTGGTGGATTTCATGGGAACCGGAAAAATACCGGAGTCAAGGGCCGTTGAAATTGTCCGGGAAATCTTTGACCTGAGACCCGCAGCCATTATTCAAACCCTCAACCTCCTGCGCCCGATTTACCGGAAAACATCTGCTTACGGTCATTTTGGAAGAAAAGACCCGGATTTTTACTGGGAAAGAACCGACCGGGCCGATGAAATAAGGGATCTTGCCGGATTATAAGCTTTTTCTCGAAAATAGTATCAATACCCCTGTAAGCCGGCCGGACGTAAATTTATTTACGTCCGGCCGGCTTTTTATATTGACATGGATGCCGGCTATCTGTATTTTGTTTAAACAACACATCAACATATTTTGATATGCTTAACAATTATCCCATAAGGAGTTTTCTCAATGACAAAAATAGATAAAGACTGTTCTTTTCTTAATCTCGACCTTGATTTGAAATATAAGATCAAGGATATTTCCCTGGCTGAAGAAGGGCACAAAGACATGCAGCTTTCTGAAAAAGAAATGCCGGGCCTCATGGCCATCCGGGAAAAATACGGACCTGAAAAACCGCTGAAGGGGTTGAAAATAACCGGCAGCCTGCACATGACCATCCAGACCGCCATGCTGATCGACACTTTGTACGAACTGGGAGCCGATATCCGGTGGGCTTCCTGCAATATTTTTTCCACCCAGGACCATGCGGCGGCAGCCATTGCCGAAAAAGGAAGCGCGGCTGTGTTTGCCTGGAAGGGAGAAACCCTGGATGAATTCTGGTGGTGTACGGAACAGGCCCTGATCTGGCCCGACGGGTCCGGCCCGGATCTGATTGTGGATGATGGCGGGGATGCCACCCTTTATGTTCACCAGGGGGTCAAAGTGGAAAAAGACCCTTCTCTGCTGGAAAAACTGACCCACAGCATAGATGAAAAATGCCTCATGGATCGCCTCAGGATGGATTACGAACAAGATCCTCAGAAATGGACCCGCATTGCAAAAAAAATCCGCGGGGTGTCGGAAGAAACCACAACCGGGGTTCACAGGCTCTATCAACTGGCTGAAAAAAAGGAACTGCTTTTTCCGGCCATCAATGTCAATGATTCCGTGACCAAATCCAAATTTGACAATCTTTACGGCTGCCGGGAATCCCTTGCCGACGGCATCAAAAGAGCCACCGACATCATGCTGGCCGGCAAAACCGTCGTGATCGCCGGGTACGGGGATGTGGGCAAGGGCTGCGCCGCCTCCATGCGAGGCTATGGCGCCATTGTCTGGGTGACGGAAATCGATCCCATCTGCGCCCTCCAGGCCGCCATGGAGGGATTCCGGGTGGTCACCATGGAAGAGGCCGCCCCCCACGGGGATGTCTTTGTGACCGCCACCGGCAGTTACCGGGTCATCCGTGGTGAGCATATCGAACAGATGAAGAACGAATCCATTATCTGTAATATCGGGCATTTTGATAATGAAATCGAAATGAGCTATCTGAACCAGCATCCCCAGGCCGTGAAAATCAATATCCGGCCCCAGGTGGACAAATGGGTATTGCCGTCGGGAAAGGCCGTGATTGTTCTGGCCGAAGGCAGGCTGGTGAATCTGGGCTGCGCCACAGGGCATCCCAGCTTTGTCATGAGCAATAGCTTTTCAAACCAGACCCTGGCCCAGATCAAACTGGCCAAGGAAAACCTTGAGATCACGGTCTATACCCTGCCCAAGGAATTGGACGAAGAAGTGGCAAGACTCCATCTGAAAAATCTTTCCGTTTCCTTAACCCGGCTGACCCAGGAACAGGCGGATTATCTCGGGATTTCCGTCAACGGGCCCTATAAGCCTGAACATTATAGATATTAATGCTGTTTACAATGGGCGGGTGAGAGCACGATGTCACCCGCCTATTTTTTTTGAATTTATCATGTGCCTAGTTCAAAATCTTGAACTTTCACTTTTCATGGATAAAAGCTAAATTATTTCAGTATGTTGTATTAGATTATGATTTTGATACGTGTTTTCTGGTTCAAAATTTTGAACTTTTCGGGTATGAAACATTCACAGTATTTCGAAAAAACAAGAATAGTAAACGCCATAAAAATTAAAAAATATTATAGAATCAGCATGTTAAAAATATAATGAGATTTGTCTCGGGGTATGGCACATGGTTTGCTATATACATTATCAACATACTAAAAGATCATTTTTTCATCTTTTTTTCCTTTTCTTAATAAAGGCTGCTTTTCAAAAAGCAGCCTTTTTAAGTTTTAAGGCTTTGGCAAAGAAGATTTCCCGGAATGGCCGGACATTCTGCATCGGGGTCTTGGCATCGGGATCTTCTTTCCTGATCGGAAAACTGAAAAAAATCTCGACATCCTGTTCATTTTGTTCTAATGCAAAAACACAAACGAACCCCTTTTTAAGGAGAACCGGTTAGGCTGATATGAAATCCTGGAGAACAAAAACCGGCATCCGAATTTACCGGATTCTGAACGGCAGATGCAATTGCTATCTGATTTCTAACGGCCATCGATTTCTGCTGGTGGATTCAGGCACAAAAAGGGATTGGAACCGTTTGAACAAGGGGCTGGACAAGCTCGGCGCAACTCATGCTTCCCTGGTTGCCCTGGTATTAACCCATTGCCATTTTGACCATGCTGAAAATGCGGCAAAGCTGAAACAGACCCATGGGACTCCCATCTGGGTGCACAGAAGCGAAGGGGCCTGTCTGAGAAAGGGGGAGAATCCCGTCATCCAAGGATCGATCCCGGTTACAAAGCTTATGATTCAATTATTGAGCCGGACCGGACGGCTCGGGCGCTTAAGCTATGCCCCGGCGGATTATAATGGGCTGGTGGATGAACGGTTGGATCTGAATTCATTCGGCTTTCCCGGATATATTCTCCATACGCCGGGCCACACCCCCGGCTCCCTCAGTGTGATCATTGAAAATGAAATCGCCCTGGTCGGTGATACCCTGTTCGGAATTTTCAGAGGATCTGTGTTTCCGCTCTTTGCCGGCGACTCAAAGCTCATGGTCCAAAGCTGGAAAAAACTTTTGGATACCGGCTGCACCACCTTTTTACCGGCCCACGGGTCTGAAAGAGACAAAGAGGTTTTGAAACGACAATATGATAAATATAAAAAATTGTAATCAAATAGCCGTGAGGAATAAAGATATTGGAAAAACCGCCGGGCGCCCATGAGACCCCACAACGGCAGGCTGAGGAGAAAAAGATGAAGGAGCGTCATGGTTAGAGTTATAAGATAAGGGGGAATATTGAATGATTGCGTATTTCAACGGAAAGTTCCTGAATCAAGAGGATATCCGGATTTCGCCGGATGACCGCGGGTTTTTGTTTGCCGACGGCCTTTATGAGGTGATCCGGGCTTATAATGGAAAGCTTTTCAGGGCAAAGGACCACATTGACCGGATGAATTTCGGGGCCGGTCATTTACGGCTTTCAAAAACTGATTTTTCGGAAATTGAGGATATTGCCCTGGGGCTTATCCAAAAGAACGATCTGGCGGCCGGGGAGGCAACGGTCTATATCCAGGTGACCCGTGGGGCTGCCCGCCGGACCCATGCCTTCCCGGATCCGCCGATTGGGCTGACCTTTTATGCAGCCGCTTCCCGGCTGGATGCAACGCCGGCCCGCCAAAAACAGGAACGAGGCATTCATGCCATTACCGTGCCGGATATCCGGTGGGCCCGGTGCGATATGAAGACCACGGGCCTTACGGCCAATGTCCTGGCCAACCAGACTGCGGTGGAGAACGGAGCGGACGAAGCTGTTTTTGTCCGGGACGGGGTGATGCTGGAAGGCACGAAGTCCAATTTCATGGCCGTTTTTGACGGGGTGCTGGTCACGGCCCCCCTGTCCAATTATATCCTGGGAGGGGTCACCCGTAAATTTGTCCTGGAACTCTGTGAAAAAGAGAAGATCAAGGTCATCGAGGGACCGGTTTTTGAAAAAGATATTCACCTCGCCTCAGAACTCATGATAGTGGGAACCATATCTGAGATCACACCCATTGTGAGGCTGAACCAGAAGCCCGTCCGGGACGGGGCTCCCGGCCCCGTTACCCGAAGGCTCCAGGCCGCATTTGCCCGGGTGATTGAAGCACTCTGATAACGGGTTTATGCACCAGGGGCTTTGGAACAGATTTTTTGAAGATCGCTTGCCATCCCCTGAAGCCCTGTGGCCGACCGGGTCACACTTTCAATGCCTTCATGGGTGGCTGCGGCCAGTTCCACCATTTCCGAAGTGCTCTGTGCAATCAAGGAGCTTTCTTCAGTTGAATGGTTGATTTTGGATGCAATATCATCGGTAATGGTATTCTGTTCCGAAACAATACCGGAAATCTGATGTTGCAGGTCGCTGAATTTTTTTATGTTGCCGGATATTTCCTGGTTGTTTTGAATGACACTGCCGACCACCTTGAGATTTTCATTAATCTGGGCATTGATTTTAATGGTTGCGTTTGATGTCTGCCGCGCCAGTTCTTTAATCTCATTGGCCACAACCGAGAAGCCTTTACCGGCTTCACCGGCCCTGGCCGCCTCAATGGTGGCATTCAAGGCCAGCAGGTTGGTCTGTTCGGAAATATCGGCGATCACCTCTGTGACTTTGCTGATTTCTTTGCTATTGGCATCCAAGCTTGAAATAAGAGAGATGCTCTCACTGGAGGCCTGAATCCCTTTTTCAACAATGGCCATGGCCTCTTTAATGCTGTTTGTGATATGAACGTTCGCTGAAACCGTTTTTTGTATGGAACCTGCCATGACCATGAGGTTCTCATTAATTTGGGCGGCCTGATCCGAGATCCGGGCAGCTTGGTCCGAAGATCGGGAGGCTTTTTCATTAATGGTTGTGCTGACGCTATTTAATCCGTTGGAAGAATCCAGCAATTCATGGGCATTGGTTTTGATCTTTGCAAGGATGGTCTCAAGATCTTTGGCAACCACCTCGGCATTCTTTTTCTCAAGGGCAAGGTCCTGCATGATTTTTTCCTGGGATTCAAAGGCCTTAAGCTGCTTTTTGAACATTTCATTTCTGGCGCTCTCGATCAGCATCAGTGTAATTCCTGCAACGATGATCGGGCCCAGGATGTTTGCAAAATCAGCTTTCAAAATCGCATCAGGCGACAGATCGATAAACCCTGTTTCTGTCCCGTTATGTTTAAGCATATATAAAACAATGACTTCGATCAGCATGAGGATGGCCCAGAAAATACAGGATCTGATGCCCATAAAGGTTGCGGCAAAAAGAGGGATGATCAGGTTCCAGGCCATGGCAGAGGACTGAATACCGCCCGTCATGGACTGAAGATAGACAAAATGCCAGGCCAAAGCGCCGATAACGATATTGCCGGTTAATCCCAGGGATTTTGAGAATTTGAAAATAAACGGAGTTGCGGCAACAAACAGCATGACACAGAACATGCTGAGAGCAAGTTGGCCGGCGCCCAATTTATACCATTTGTAGGTATTTGGAAGTAAAAATAAGGCGCTGATCCAGACAAAGTTTAAAAACTGATTTGCCCGTCTGTAATCGTTCAGGTCATTGTAGAGCCCTTCAGGAATAAAAAATCGGTTGAGATTACGGATAGTCATTTGCATTTTCTCCTAGTTGATGACAGATAGGAAAAAACCTTATCTGAAAATTTTTCAGAATTCAATCCTAAACTCGATCCATAGGGATTTGGGCTACCGATTGCGTTTACTCTTTATCAGGAGAAGTCATCGGATCTGCTACCGGCCCGTAAAATTCGGAGTCCGTTTTTCCAGTACGGCGCTGATGCCTTCTTTTGCATCTTCCATTTCAAAGGTCCGGGCCTGGTTTTGAGCTTCCATGGCCGCAGCTCGTACCGGGTTCCACTCAAGGCCCTCGTAAATGGACCGCTTCATCATCTGAACTGCGGCCGGTGCGCTTTGGGCGATTTCCTTGGCCAGGGCCAGGGCTTTTTCCATAACCGCTTCCCTGTCCACGGCATAATTGACAAGCCCCAGGGCCGCCGCTTCTTCTCCCGTGATGAGCCTTCCGGTGAAAAGAAGTTCATTGGCCCTGGCCAGGCCCACCAGCCGGGGCAGGATATAGGAGACGGCCATGCCGGAGTGAAGGCCGAGCCGGGTAAAATTGGCGCCCATCTTTGCTTTCCGGTCGGCCACCCGGATATCACACAACAGGGTGATGCCGAAACCGCCGCCGATGGCATGGCCGTTGATGGCTGCGATCACCGGCACCTTGATGCTTCCGATCTCCAGATAGGGCCTGTAGAATTCCATCAGGGCCTCGCTCAAGAATTCCCCGTGATTTTTTTCAAACCCGCTTTTAAGGTCTGCGCCGCCGCAGAAAGTGGTGCCGCTGCCGGTGATGATGAGGCATCGCAGCTCCTTGTCCGACCGGATGCGGCCGATAATTTCCCGGAAGCCCGGGATGATTTCCCGGTTCAAAGTGTTCAGTTTGTCCGGCCGGTTAAAGGAGATCAGCCCGATTTTATCTTTTTGGGTATAGGTTACAGGCGCATCGGTCATACAAGGGGTTCCTTTCGTTTCCAAAAACGGGTCATCATCTTTTTATCAGAATTACCAATACTCTTTGGAATTCATATCATAACTATCAATTTGCCAAAACCTGTTTTTTTCTATTATTGAAGGACCGTAAGGCAAATATTCTTTTAAACGGAAAACGGACGGGAAAACCATGATGATGGAGATGGACCCAGTAGCCTGGGAGGCAAAATTAGACTGCTTGCTGGGCTTGAAACGGAAACTGGTCGGGGTGCGCTTTTTCTTTAACCCGGACGACTATGAAAAAGCTTTGGAACGGCCCATGAAGGCCTCCATATCCTATTGCGCCATGGTCAGGATGGCGGCCTGCGGCCATGCCCGGAAATCCGGGCCGGACCATATCCGCTGCCCCGGTGCAAGGCGGGCTCTGGGCCTGACCCCACCCGATGAAGACTATCTTTCCGGCCGGCGGTATCTGTCCCTGGGATTATACAAAGATATTGACTGCGCAAAGGACACCGCATCCCAAGTGAGTCTCATGAAGGAAAAGGTTTACGGCTTTTCCGCAGGCCCTTTCTCCTTTTGCAGGACCCCTCCCCATGTTGTTATCGCTATCTGTGATCCCAACCAGGCCATGCGTCTCGTCCAGGGCTATATTTATCATCTCGGGCCTCTGCCGGTGATGGAAAGCCTCGGGACCCAGGGTGTCTGCGCCGAATTAACGGTGCGGCCCTTTCAGACCCAACGGCCCAATGTGTCCCTGCTCTGCTCCAATACCCGGTTCACCTGTATGTGGACGGATAATGAATTGGGCATCGGCATTCCCTATGGGGTGTTCGCCGGGATGGTGGACGGGGTTGAAAAGACCTTGAATGCGGCGGAACCGGATGAAAAGAAAAAAAAGATTCTGGAACGGGCCGCAAAATTGAACCAGAAACCGGATGTCCAACCGGGAACAGCCTATTATCTATAGCTGGAATTTGTCGGAAAAGGAGTGTTCCCGTGCAAAAAGAGTCTATTTCGGTCAAGGATGTATCCAAGACCCATGCCTTGAAAAACAACGCCGGTCTGAGCGTTCTCAGCCATATCAGCCTCACGGTGCAGGATCAGGAGTTTTTAACCCTGGTGGGCCCCAGCGGGTGCGGAAAAAGCACCCTGTTAAGCCTCATGGCCGGGCTTTCAAAGCCGGACTCCGGAGAGATCCGGATCCATGGCCGGGAAGGGCAGGCGCCGGTCCTGGGCTATATTTCCCAGATCAATACCCTCCTGCCCTGGCTCACGGTGCGGGGAAACGTAGAGATCGGGCTGGAGCTGCGCCGCGTTTCAGACCGGGAAAAAAAATCCGTGTCCGACAGGCTCATCCATCAGGTGGGGCTGGGCGGATTTGAAAACAGCTATCCCTTTGAACTTTCCGGCGGCATGAAAAAGCGGGCCGCCGTCATCCGGACCCTGGCCTATGACCCGGACATCATCTTCATGGATGAGCCCTTTGTGGGCCTGGATGTCCAGACCCGGGACGAGCTTGAGGAGGATATCCTGAAAATCTGGCAGGACCACAGGAAAACCATCGTCCTGGTCACCCACGACCTGACCGAGGCCATCACCCTTTCCGACCGGGTGGTCCTGCTCACGGCCAGGCCCGCCGCCATCAAATCCGAATATGCCGTTTCCCTGCCGCGGCCCCGATCTGTGGCGGAAACCCGGTTTTCGGAAGATTTCATCACCCTACACAGACAGATCTGGCAGGACCTCAGCGCCGAGGTGACCCGGGCCGGGAAAGGAATTCTCCATGAAAACCGATGATCCGTCCATCAAGGCCCGCAGCAAGACCCTGATGACGGCCATGATCCTTTCCGGGCTGGGTTTATGGGAGATCCTGGCCGAATTTAAGGTCATCAACCCCTTTTATTCCAGCCGGCCCAGTATCATTTTCCTGGATTTTTACCGGTTTCTCATGTCCGGCGAATTGGCCCAACACCTTTGGATCACCCTTCAGGAAGCCCTGGCCGGGCTTTTTCTGGGGACTGTGGCCGGGGTTATCATCGGTGCCGTGCTCGGCCGGATCAGATGGGTGGCCGATATTTTCGGGCCCATCATCACGGCCCTTTACGGCATTCCCAAACTGGCCCTGGCCCCGATTTTCATCCTCTGGTTCGGGCTTGGGATGGAATCCAAGATCTTTATATCCGCCCTCCTGGTGTTTTATCTGGTTTTTTTCAGCACCTTTGAGGGCATCCGAAGTGTGAACGCGGACATGGTGTCGGCCATCCGGCTCATGGGCGCCAACCGGTTCCAGATCTATCAACGGGTGATCCTGCCCTCCTGTGTTCCCTGGATACTGACCGGGATCAGGGGCGGCATTGGCGCATCCCTGCTGGGGGCCATCGTGGGGGAATATATGGGCGCCAGCGCAGGCCTCGGATGGATGGTGCAATACGCCACCACCACCTACCAGATTGAGCGGGTCATGTCCTGCCTTCTGGTCCTGCTGTTCACAGGGCTTGCATTTAACAAAGGACTCAGTTCTTGTGAAGGCCGCCTTTTAAAATGGCGGCCGGATCATCGTTAATCCCTAGGAAAACCATTCAATCGCAAAAGGAGAGAAAAACATGGATAAGACAAGACTAATTTCAGGACTGCTGTTGCTGATGGTGATTGCTTTCGCCTCGGCGGCTTTCGCGGCAGATGCCAAAAACCAGGCGGGCCTGACCCGGGTGGTTCTGGCCGAAGCCACCCGGAGTGAAGGCTGGCTGCCCGTATACCTGGCCAAGGAGCTGGGTTATTTCAAGGAAGAGGGCCTGGACCCGGAGCTGGTGACTTATAAGGACGGTCCCCTTGCCCTCATGGGGCTGCTCAACGGCGATGCCCAGTTCTGCATCATCGGGTTTGAACCCGTGCTCATGGCCTTTGAAAAAGGCCAGTCCAGCAAGGTGATCCTCACCACCCTCATCAGCCAGCCCTATATGTTTGTGGGCCGCCCCGGCATTAAAAACATCAGTGAGATGAAGGGCAAGGCGGTTTTCGGCGGCATGCCCGGCTCTGCGCCCTATTTTTTCGTCAAGACCGCCGTGAAAAAAGCCGGGCTCAACCCGGACAAGGATGTGACCTTTGCCAACCTGGAATACGGGGCCGAGATCGTGGCCATGACCCGGGGAGATATTGACGGGGCATATGTCCGCGCCACCCGGTATGCCCAGATCATGGAAGCCGGGGGGAATATCCTGGTGGATGCCACAGACCCGGTCCAGCATAAAAAAATCTACGGTTCGGAGCGTTATGAAGCCATGAATGTCCAGGTGACGGACAAATATGTCAAGGAACACCCCGAGATCATCCAGGCCTTTTCAAATGCCGTTTACAAGGCCATGCTCTGGCAGAGCCGGCATAGTGACGAAGAAGTGGCCCTGGCCGTTTCTCCCTCTTTTCCCGGACGAAAGATGGATGCTGCTTTGATCAAGGTTCTGCGAAAATGTCTATCCCCGGATGGCGGGTTCACCGAGGAAGGCTATCGCTCGATTGTTGATTTCTGCCTGGCCAACGGGGTCATCAAAAAAGACGTTCCCATGGCCGATGCCATTGACCCGTCTTTTATGAAAAAAGCCAAAGCAAACATTCAATAGCGTTTTCCCCACCATGAAAAAGAGGGATGCCCGGAGCTTTTTTGCCGGGCATCCCTCTTGCGCTTAAGGCATCCCTGTGATAATTTTCAATACATGCGATAGTTGAGGCAGGCTGGCGGAGCCCCCATGTGGAAAAGGGTTACCCGTTTTCAGATGCCCGTGAAGCTCACCGGTATTTCGAAAGGAGTAAATTTCCAATGAGATTAAAAGCATATCTATTGGTTTTCGATGGCCTTGCTGATTGGGAACCTGCCTTGGCACTCTGCGAGATTAATAAGTCAGGAAAATACGATGTAGCAACAGTGGGATTTTCCGACAGACCGGTCACCACAATGGGCGGCTGCAAAATCATCCCTTATATCACGCTCGACGCCATAACTCCCAATGAAGCAGCGATTTTCATCATGCCGGGTGGAGAGATGTGGGAGCAGGGACCCAATGAGGAACTGATCAAGCTTCTTCACCGGTTCCACGAAAAGAACACCATCATTGCCGCAATCTGCGGAGCAACCTTAGAAATTGCCAGGGCAGGGCTGATGCATGGCCTTCAGCATACGAGCAATTCCAAGGGGTATATCAAGGCGAAAGTACCCGATTATAGGGAGGATGATTTTTATACAGATAAATTGGCCATTTCCGACAAGAACCTTATAACAGCCAGCGGGCTGGGAAGTATCGAGTTTGCATGCGAGATTGTCAGGCTGTTGAAGATCTATACCAATGAAGAAATTCAGGAACTGTACGGGATGTTCAAACACGGCGTAATCCCGGATCGTTATGCCGTCTAAGTCGCACATTCAGGCGGACGCTTACCGGGATCGTTCCGATTTCACCGGCCCTTAGCCGGATTCCAGGATATAATAAGGAAGCAATCATGGAAAATAAAACCGCAGCTAAAGAATGGCCCGATGAACTGAAACCCCTCATCCGTTTGGGCAAACGGGTACAAGAGGAAATTGCCGAATTTATGCATCTGGAGATATCCGGCAGTATTGTCCTGCTGGTTGCCACCGCCATTGCCATGATCCTGGCGAACTCCTCCCTAGCCGACAAATATTTTGCCGTTTGGCAGACCAAAGTGGGGATCAAAATCGGCAATTTTGAATTTTTTGAAACCATCCTCCATTGGGTCAATGATTTTCTGATGGCGATCTTCTTTTTTGTGGTGAGCCTGGAAATCAAACGAGAACTGATTGTGGGCGAACTTTCCTCGCTGCGTAAAGCAACCCTGCCGTTGGCGGCGGCGGTGGGTGGCATGGCCGCGCCGGCCTTGATTTATACATTTTTTAATGCCGGCGGCCCAGGGGCTGATGGCTGGGGAGTGCCCATGGCCACAGACATTGCCTTTGCCCTGGGCGTAGCGGCGCTGCTGGGCAGAAGGATTCCCGGCAGCCTCAAAATTTTTATTGTTGCCCTGGCTATTGGCGATGATATTGGCGCTATTTTGGTCATCGCCTTGTTTTATACGCAACAAATCTTATGGGAATGGCTGGCAATCGCCGGGGTTTTGATGTTCGTATTGTTGATATTCAATATTATCGGTTTTAATCATCTGATCTTTTATGGTTTGATTGCCATGGGGGTGTGGTTTGCCATTTTTGAATCGGGCGTTCATGCTACTGTGGCAGGGGTCCTGGTTGCATTTGCGATTCCGGCGCAAGCTCGGCGGTTACCTCTGGAGTTTGTCAACCGGAGCCGCAAGCGATTAGATCACATTGAAAGAACCCATGATCCCAACGCCCATGATCTCAACCGGAAAGAACAACAAACCGCCGCCGCCGCACTGCAATCGGCGGCCGGGGAAATTCAATCGCCCTTATTGCGGTTGGAACATAATCTCCACCCGCTGACGTCGTTTGTCATTCTCCCCCTCTTTGCGCTGGCTAATGCCGGGGTGCAAATCGGCAGCGGCAATATTTTTGATATACTCGGTAATCCCGTTGGCCTGGGTATTATTTTGGGGTTGGTGGTCGGCAAACAGGTGGGCATTACCCTGCTTTCTTTTCTGGCCGTCAAATTGGGCCTGGCCAATTTACCCACCGGGGTATCATGGAAACATATTTATGGCGCCAGTTGGCTGACCGGCATCGGGTTCACCATGTCCATTTTTATCTCGGCCTTGGCTTTTACTGGCGATCCTGCCATGCTCGATTCGGCCAAACTGGCTGTTTTAACCGCTTCGATGATTGCGGGAGCAGGCGGTTATTTGTTTCTGTTTCTAACCCATAGACCCAAAGATTCGGCGAGTTAGTGCATCAACTAAATCCATATAACAGGAGGAAGCCATGAACTGCAAAGCAAAAAGGGTCCTCCCCGTGATATGCGCGGTCTTGTTCGTGGCCGCTTTTGTCCATATCCATTGCGGCCGGTCCATCGCGGCTGACAGCAGCAAACCTCAGATAACCCTTACGGTGGTCATGTCGGGACTCAGCGATCCATGGGATCTGGCCTTTACATCCGACGGGGCCATGTTGTTTACGGAAAAATGCCGCGGGCTGTCCGTCCGTACCTCCGACGGAACGGTCCGGCATTTATTCGGGGCAGCCGGCGCAGTCCTGGAGGCAGGCGACTTTTTCTGCCGGGGACAAAGCGGGATGCTGGGTGTGGCACTGGATCCGGTTTTTGACGAAAACCGGTACGTATACGTCTATATGGCCTCAAATACGGGCAAGTCTACAACCAATACCGTCGTGCGCCTCCTTGTCAATAAGACCTACACTGGTGCGACCGGCCGCAAAGACATTATCACCGACATTCCGTTTAAGCAATCCTTCAACCGGTGGGGAAGAGCGGGCGCGCACAGCGGCGGCCGCATTCGGTTCAGCCCGTTTGACGGCTATCTGTATGTGACCACCGGCGACAACCACAATGGGCCCCTGCCACAGGATCTTTCCCGCCTGGGCGGAAAGGTCTTGCGGGTCGACCGTGACGGCAAAGCCGCGCAGGGCAACCATACACCATCCGGAGGTGATCCGAGAATCTTCACCTATGGACATCGCAATGTGCAGGGCATTACATTTCATCCGGGCACGGGCCAGGCATTTGTCTGTGAACATGGCCCCGGCCATAGCGATGAAGTGACGCCGCTTGTAGCGGGCGGCAACGGAGGCTGGGACCCCGCGCCCACAAAAGGGGTAACGTGTGCGAGTGATTATTGCGGTTATACATCCAACACGCCCGATGGCACGCCGACGTCCATGACGGACTTGACCCGGTTCCCCAAGGCCCTCAGACCATCCTGGAACAATCGCGGGGTTTCCGAAGGGATGGGGCCGTGTGTCTTTCTGACCGGACCGCACTGGAAGGCCTGGGAGGGTCTTCTGGCGGTCGGATTCCTGCGTGGCGGGCGCATCGATCTTTTGCACTTGAATGCGGCTGGTATGACGACCCAAACAACCACCATCCCCAGTCTGCCGTCACAGCGTGTGCGCTCGCTTGTTTTAGGGCCGGACGGCGCCCTTTATGTTTCCACCGACGCAGGAGAAATCTGGCGGTTGGAAAACGAACAAAATTAAAGGCATATTGACATTGATTTACCCCATCTTATCCTTTTAACCATGATAATGAATCTTTCCTTCACCCAAATGTTCTAGGGAATACAAACATTGGCGTGAAGGGACGTGACATGTGTCTTGGAAAACTCAATTTTTTCCGCGACCCGGCATTGAACGGCGGATCATCCCGTCAAACAAGGAAGGTGTGGAATGAAAAAAATAAAATCAATTACCATTACCCTTGCAGGGATGATCCTTGTCCTGGGTATCATCGTAACAGTCAAGGGCTTGCAGATAGGCCGCATGACCGCCCATGGAGCGGCGTTTGTGCCGCCGCCGGAAACGGTGAGCGCGGCCCAGGCAAGCTCATATGAATGGGAATCCGTATTAACGGCGGTTGGGTCTCTTCAATCGGTCCAGGGAGTTGTCGTGAGCGCCGAACTTCCCGGCCGGGTCACTAAAATTGCCTTTGAGGCGGGGACACGGATAGCCGCAGGAAGCCTTCTGCTGCAACAGGACATCTCTGCGGAACTGGCTGATCAGCGCTCTGCCCAGAGCCAGGCCGCCCTGGCCCGGAAGAATTATGAGCGCACTCAGGCATTGATAGCGGCCAAGGTGGTCTCGAATTCGGTTTTTGATGACAATAAAGCCGCCTATGAAAAAGCGGTTGCCCAATTGGACAGCATCAGCGCAGCAATTGAGAAGAAAACGATAAAAGCGCCTTTTGCTGGGCGTCTCGGTATCCGGCAGGTCAACCTGGGGGAGATTCTCGAACCGGGCCAACCCATTGTATCCCTGCACTCCCTAGACCCGATCTATATTAATTTTCTTTTGCCCCAGCAGCAGATGGCCCAGCTTAAAAACGGCCTCCCTGTAAGGGTTACGACCGATTCGCCGGAT
>Ga0208968_1000413_pt1 | contig 30259 bp, 24 predicted proteins | sample RifOxyA3_FD_184031 | JGI IMG/M metagenome (GOLD analysis project Ga0208968, IMG submission 184031) | Groundwater microbial communities from Rifle, Colorado - Rifle Oxygen_injection A3 (SPAdes) | ecosystem: Environmental > Aquatic > Deep subsurface > Groundwater | place: Rifle, Colorado, United...
AGTTAGTTACATATTTATTTTCAATAACCCTCTATGAAAAATATAAATCTTCTCTTGCCTAACCCCTTACTCATTTATCATGAAAAATTTTCACCGAGAATTGCTGGTATTTGATTGACAAGGTTGTTAAAATATGGTTCTCTGAACAAGAATGGGCTAATTGTTTCTATAAAGAAAAGGCGGGCTATCAAATGGGTGAAAAATCCAAAAGAATCAGACTAAAACAGGGGACATCAACCAAAAAAGAGTTTTTAAAAGGGGATGTGGCTGTTTATCCGGCTCACGGTGTAGGGTATATTGAGTCCATCGAGAGCAAGGAGATCAACGGCGACACGTTGAATTTTTACATGATGAAAATCGTGGAAAACGGTATGGTGATTATGATTCCGACATCCAATGTGGAATCGGTCGGTTTAAGAGAACTCATCCCTGAAACGGAAGTGCCGGAGGTTTACAAGGTGATGAAGGAAAAAGCCCAGGGCTCCGACAACCAGACCTGGAACAGAAGGTACAGAGAATACATGGATAAGATCAAAACAGGTTCCATTTATGATGTGGCTGAAGTTTTCAGGGATCTTTTCCAGTTGAAGCTTGAAAAAGACCTTTCCTTTGGTGAGCGCAAGCTCCTTGATACAGCCCAGAATTTACTGGTTCAGGAGCTGTCCATGGCCAAAGATGTGGATGAAAAATTGATGATGCAGGAGATCGAAAGCCTTTTTATTTAAGTTTAATTGTTCCAAATTATAATTTAAACCGGCGGGCACTGATTTAATAAAGCGCCCGCCGGTTTTTTTATCTATGAATATGAATATTGCTATATCCGAAGATTTCGAAAATACAAGGCTTGACACCGTCCTCTGCGCCCTTGACAAGACGCTTACCCGGAGCAGGGCCGCAGCCCTGATCACGGCGGGTGAAATCCTTGTCAACAGCAAACCCAAAAAGCCCGGATACCGGGTTAAGGCGGGGGACCTCCTCACCGGTTATATTCCTGAATTTATGCTTGAGGCTGAGGTTCTACCCGAAGATATTCCCACGGATATTGTTTTTGAAGATGAACACCTCCTGGTGATCCATAAAAAAGCGGGAATGGTGGTGCATCCTGCCCCTGGAAATCTTACGGGAACCCTTGTAAATGCGTTGTTGCACCATAACCCGGATATCCTGGATATTGGTGAGGAAAAAAACAGGGCCGGCATTGTTCATCGTCTGGACAAAGATACCAGCGGTCTCATGGTCATTGCCAAAACAGACCAGGCCCTATGCTTTCTGCAAAAAGAATTCAGGGAACGCAGGGTTGAGAAAAATTATTTAGCCCTGGTGACGGGAAATTTATCGGAAGACCGGGGAGAAATAAACCTTCCCATTGGCCGTCATCCTGTGAAAAGAAAGCTGATGGCCGTTAATCATGAGACGGGGAAACCCGCCCTCACCCTCTGGAAAGTTCAAAAGCGGTTTAAAGAGGCCTGCCTGGTGGAAATTGCCTTAAAAACAGGAAGAACCCATCAAATCCGGGTCCATTTTTATGAAACGGGTCATCCCCTTTTGGGGGATCTGGTGTATCAACCCGGAAGGTTCAGGAAAAAAAAGAGCAGAGCGCCAAGGCAGATGCTCCATTCCCACCGGCTTTCCTTCAGACACCCCTATTCCGGCCGGAGGATGGAGTTCACGGCTGAATTGCCGGAGGACTTTTTAAGGGTTCTGGCCCTGCTGGAATCAGAAATTCAAAATTCAGAGTTTCCTATACCGCCTCAATCTTAATCGCACACACCTTGAATTCCGGAATTTTAGCCGTTGGATCCAGCTCTGCATTGGTCAGTTCATTGGCGGCGGCTTCTGCAAAATGAAAGGGGATGAATACGGTTCCTTCCACGGCTTTGGAGGAAACCTTCAGTTTTGCCGTAATTTTGCCTCGCCGGGAGAAGACATCCACCATGGCACCGGTATCAAGGGCCATTTTCTTTGCATCTGATTCGGAAACCTCCACAAAGCATTCCGGAGAAAGCGTATTCAGGCCCTTTGTTTTCATGGTCATGGTCCCGGTATGATAATGGTAAAGGACCCGGCCTGTGGTCAGGATAAACGGATAGTCCTTGTCCGGCAGTTCTGCAGGAGGGGTATGGGCTATGGCATGGAAAAGCCCTCTTCCCCTGGTAAACTGGGTGGTATGTAGGATGGGCGTTCCCTCGTGGATTTCCGTAGGGCAGGGCCAGTGGATGCCCGCCTTATCGATTCTTTCCCAGGTAATGCCTTTATAGGAAGGGGTTAGGGAGGCGATTTCCTTAAAAATATCATGGCTGGAGGCGTAGGACATTTCATATCCCATCCGCCCGGCTATATCGCAAAGTATCCGCCAGTCTTCCCGGGCTTCTCCCGGCGCTTCCACGGCTTTTCTGACCCGCTGAACCCGGCGTTCCGTATTGGTGAAGGTCCCGTCCTTTTCGGCAAAGCAGAAGGCCGGCAGCACCACATCCGCCATTTGTGCCGTTTCTGTCTGGAAAATATCCTGAACCACCAGAAAATCCAGGTTTTGAAATGCTTTTCGGGCATGGTTCAGATCCGGGTCCGAGACCATGGGATTTTCACCGATGATAAAAAGGGCTTTGAGGCTTCCCTCATGGGCTCGCTGAACCATTTCGGTAACGGCCAGGCCCGGAGTTCGAGACAAGCCTGTGGTGTGCCAGGCTTTTTCATAATGGCTTCTGGCCTCATCATTGCTGACCAATTGATAGGCGGTAAACACATTGGGTAGCCCACCCATGTCACAGGCCCCCTGGACATTGTTCTGGCCTCGCAGGGGGTTCACCCCGCCACCGGGTTTTCCCAGGTGTCCGCAAAGCATGGAGAGATTGGCCAGAGATTTGACATTATCCGTACCACAGGTGTGCTGGGTAATTCCCATGCAATAAAGAATGGATGCGGCCCCTGCTTTGGCAAAGGCCCTGGCAACGTCGATAAGATCCCCGGCCTTGATTCCTGTAACGGCTTCTACATATTCAGGGGTATAGGTTTCAACAAGAGTTTTCAGGGCTTCAAAATTTTCTGTCCGGTCTTTTATAAAAGCTGTGTTCTGGAGGCCTTCTTTTATAATGATGTGCATCAAACCGTTGATCCAGGCAATATCGGTGCCGGGATGAGGTCTGAGCCATTTGTCGGCGTATTCGGTGAGCTTGATTTTTCTCGGATCAATGATATAGAGCTTCTTGCCTTTCAGGGTTGCCCGCTTGACAAAGCTTGAAAGAACCGGATGATTTTCCGTGGTATTGGAGCCCGTCACCAGGATCAGGTCCGAGGTTTCAATATCGGCAATGGTATTGGTCATTGCACCGCTTCCAAAGGCTGCAGCCAGACCGGCTACGGTGGAGCTGTGTCACAGCCGGGCGCAATGGTCGATATTGTTTGTTTTCAGCACGGCCCGGGTAAATTTCTGGGCAATATAATTGTCTTCATTGGTGGTCCGGGCAGAGGTCAGGACCCCGATGCTGTCCGGGCCGGATTCCGATTTGATTGCGGATAGTTTCTGCGCCACAAGGTCCAGGGCCTCATCCCAGGAGGCTTCCACCTGTTTCCCGTCTTTTTTGATCAAAGGTCGGGTCAGACGCTCCGGTGAGGCAACAAATTCATATCCGAACCGGCCTTTGACGCAGAGGCTGGCATGGTTCGGGGGAAGATCGGTATCAGCCCCGTCTATTTTGACAATCTTATTCTCCTGGACAAAGACATCCATCTGGCATCCCACACCGCAGAATGAGCAGGTGGTTCTGATTTTTCGGGTATCTTTAAACCGGTGGTCCCTGAAGGCCTTATCCGGCACCAGGGCGCCTACTGGACAGGTCTGAAGGCATTCCCCGCAGAAAACACAATCAGAGTCTTTTAAGGCGGCGTCATTTTTTGCAATGATCTTGAGGTCATCCCCAGCGTATCCGAATTCAATGGCATTGTTGACCTGGATTTCCCGGCAGGCCTTGACACATCTGCCGCAAAGAATGCATCTTGAAAAATCCCTGATAATGAACGGATTGGCTCTTTCGGTCTCATACCGGCATCCCTTTGACGGCGTATGCCGGGTTTTTACCTGGTACCGGTAAGCCAGATCCTGAAGTTCACAATCGCCCCAGACCGGGCAAAGGCCCTCTTTTTCGTCATTTTTAAGAACCGTCAGTTGAAATGATGTCCAGTCTTTTGCATCCATTTCTCTGGCGGCGCAATTGTGATGGCCCGAAGCAAGAAGCCGTTTGATAACTTCTTTTCTTGCCTCAATCACCTTTGGAGAGTCGGTAAGGATAACCATTCCCTCTTTTGCTTCAGCAGCACAGGATTCAACCAGGCCACCGTCTTTTATCTCAACCTGACAGATCTTGCAGGTATGGGTGGGTATGGTGTTTTTTAAATGACAAAGGGTTGGAATATCGATATTGTTGCGCCGTGCTGTTTCAAGAATTGTCTCACCTGGTTTAAAGACCAGATGGTTTCCATTGATGATGATAGTATCTCGGTCCATGATTTTATTCCGGGGATAATTGTATAACTGTTTCACTCACTTGTCCTGACAACAGATAATTTAGTACACTCTGGGTTTTCTATTGTCAATGAACCGCTGTAAAAAATTTTGCTATATTATTGACTTTTCGTTTTTGAGGGGGTTATAGAAGAGTGGACGAATAAAACGCCAACGGGGTAAGGATATATACATGCTTCAATCTATCATATTGATGGGAGGACTGGGTGTGGCCATCGGAGCCATTCTGGCCGTCGCATCAAAGGTTTTTTACGTTTATGAGGACCCAAAAGTGGTGGCCGTGGGCGGCGCTCTGCCCGGTGCCAATTGCGGGGGATGTGGGTATCCGGGCTGTAACGCCAATGCCGAGGCCATCGTCAAGGGCCTTTCTGCCGTAAATTCCTGTGTGGCCGCAGGAGAAGAGGTTGCCCTGGAAATTGCCGCCATCATGGGCGTGTCCGTGTCGGACAAGGAACCTGAATTTGCGAGACCTGGGTGTTATTACGGCAAAGATGATGCCGATATGGAATATCAGTATCTCGGGGTAACCGATTGCAGGGCCGCTGAAATGCTTTTCGGCGGGATGAAGGTTTGCAGAATAGGGTGTTTGGGGCTTGGAACCTGTGTAAAGGCTTGTATGTTCGGGGCCTTAAGCATGGGAAGGGACGGCCTGCCCAAGGTTAACCTGGATAAATGCACGGCATGTGGCGCCTGTGAACGGATTTGCCCCAAACATATCATCCGGCTGACTTCCGCAGCCCTTAGAATCTTAAGGGAATATACCCGGGAAGAATGCACCACTCCCTGCCAGAGGGCCTGTCCCACAGGGATTGATATCAAGGAATATATCAGGCTTATCCGTGAGGGAGATTATGAAGGCTCCATTCAGGTGATCAAAGAAAGGAACCCTTTCCCAACCGTTATTTCCAGGATTTGCCCTGCCCCATGCGAATCCAACTGCCGGAGGCTTTTACAGGATGAATCCGTTGCCATTAACGGATTAAAGAGATTTGTCTGTGATTATGAAATGAATCTGGACCGCCGGATACTGCCCTATAAGGCGCCGGCCACGGGAAAAAAGGTGGCTGTTATCGGTGGGGGAGTTGAAGGACTGTCCGCAGCGTTTTTCAGCGCAAGACTGGGCCATGAACCAACTGTTTTTGAAGCGACGGATGTTCCGGGAGGGATTCTTCGCAAGGCCATCAAGAGGGAAAGATTACCCATGGAAATCCTGGATTTTGATATCGAAGGCATCCGGCAGATGGGGATTGATATCCGGACCAAGGCCAAGGTAGGAAGGGAATTTACTGTTGATGGACTTTTAAGAGAGGGCTTTCATGCTGTTTTTACCGCCACGGGCGGATGGGATTCCAGACTTCTCCGGGGAGATATGGCTGAAGCAGATAATGTTTTTCCGGGGGCCTACCTTTTAATTGACCTGTTAAGAAGCGGAACCGATACCGGGATCAGCCTCCCATCCGGGACAAAGGCCGTCATCGTGGGTGGAGAAAGTATTGTTGCCGAGGCTGTTGAAATTTTAAAGAAAAACGGTAGCAAAGCCATTGTCGTGATTTCAAGAAAGCCTGTTTCGTCCTTCGGCTCTGAGGTTTCAGAGCGGCTTTCAAAAGCCGGAGCAGAACTCATTTATGGTGCCGGTGTCACAAAGGTGAGGGGAGAAGACAACCGGTTAACCGGTATTGAATATACGGAATTTGACACGGGCAAGAAGCATGACATGGATGCGGATCTATTGATTATCGGTTCCGGAAGATGCCCAGAACTCGTTTTTATTCCTGAAATCAAGGATGAACCGGACAGGGAAAACAATTCAGATCAAGCGCCCTTGCGATGGGAAGGTCACGAACTTCAGAAAAAACCGGATGGGAATCGGGAAGCTGGCCTTTTATCGGACCAAGATGTCGTCAGTGAATATGCTTCGGTTGTTGCCGCCATCAACGGCGGTAGAAAAGCAGCAGCAGCCCTTCATTGCCTCATGACCGGCACCGGGTTCCAGGATCCGTCTCTTATGATTACGGCGAGTTCCAATCTCCAGGATGTTGCTTTTTTGAAGAGTGTGAATCCCATACCCAGGACCATCCTGAAATTGACAGATCAACGCCATGGATTTCCCGAAGCATTTTCAACGGGTTTTTCACCGGAAGAGGCTAAAAAAGAAGCAGACAGGTGTTTAAGATGCGGTCTTGTCTGTTATGAAAAAACAAAATTGGAAGGGAAGGGTTTAACATAAAAAAAATTAATGCCGTCATATTAATCCTGTTGGGATAATCCATGAGACCAGAACAGATACTGATTGTCGATGATGAAAAAAGGATAGTGGAGAACATTTCTCTTTGTTTGCAAAAAGAGGGGTATCGGGCTGTAGGAGCATATAACGGCGATGAGGCCATAAAATATTTCGAGCAGAACAGATTTGACCTGGTTTTGCTGGATATCAGCATGCCCGGAAGGAACGGGTATGAGGTCATGGAGCATATTTACGGTCTTGATGATGAGGTCTTGATCATTATTATTACCGGCTATGCATCCATTGAGTCGGCTGTCCGGGCCTTGAAGATCGGGGCCTGGGATTATCTTAAAAAACCCTTTGAATATGCCGACCTCATCAAAACCGTTCAAAATGCCCTTTCTCAGAAAAAATTAATCGCCGCCAAAAAGGCTGTATCGGCAAGACTTGAAGCCTCGGAAAGACAATTCGAATATATGGTGAACAATTCTCCGGATCTGATTTTCATCCTGGATCAGAAAGGGTGTTTCACCTTTGTCAACCATCAGTTTGAAAGGGTTTTGGGATTTGTAAACCAGGACCTGATCGGGAAACGGTTTGAAACCGTTGTCCATAAAGACGATCTGTTAAAAGCCGAGGCCCTGACCAATTTTGATATGCCCGGCTATCATGACGGCAAAGAATCTCATTTCAGATTTTTGAAAATGGGAAAAATGAAATCCAAACAGGATTTCTTTGATTCTTGCGCCTATATGGAGCTTAAGACCTCACCCCTGCATCTGCCGGCCAGCGATGAAAAAGAAGAATTCAAGGGCCTATATGCCGTGGCCAGGGATGTGACGGACCGGATCAATCTTGAAAATCAGTTGCGCCAGGCTCAGAAAATGGAAGCCATCGGCACCCTTGCCGGAGGGATTGCCCATGATTTTAACAATATCCTCATGGGAATCCAGGGGTATGCCTCTCTTGTAAAAAGTGGATTTCAAAAGGAAAGCGAGGAATATAAGCGGTTGGCCAGCATTGATGAATATGTTTTCAGCGGTGCTGAGATGGCCCGTCAGTTACTCGGATTCGCCCAAAAAAGTACCCAGGAAACCTCCCTGATCAATCTGAATTATCTGTTGAAAATGTCTGCCAAGATGTTTGGCCGCACAAAAAAAGACATATTGATTGAGCAATACCTTGAAAAGGATCTCTGGGGAACCATTGTTGATGAGGGCCAGATCAAACAGGTTCTCATGAATCTTTTTGTTAATGCCTGGCAGGCCATGCCCAATGGCGGAAAGATCATTATCCGGTCCGAGAATTCCGTGGTGGATGATGCCAAGGGCGGTGAGCTAGGGCTCGCATCGGGGACCTATGTCAAGATCACGGTTGCAGACACCGGTATCGGAATGGAGGAGGAGATCGTGTCCAGGATTTTCGATCCGTTCTTTACCACCAAGGAAAGAGGTCAGGGGACCGGACTGGGGCTTGCCACCACCTATGGTATCCTTAAAAGCCATAAGGGTCTGGTAAGGGTTGAAAGTGAGCCTGGAAAGGGAAGTGCTTTCATGTTCTTCCTGCCCGCCAAAAGGACCAGGGTGAAAATGCTCAAGAAGGCTGAAGAAAAACCTGCGATTATCAATGGAAAAGGAACCATTCTTCTGGTGGATGATGAAGAAGGGGTGGTTGAGGTCTGTTCAGATATGGTAGAAACCCTTGGATATCATGTAAAGGCCGTTTCAAGCGGAAAAGAGGCCATTGACGCCATAACCTCGGAAAAGGACCGGATCGATCTTGTTATTCTGGATCTGGTCATGCCCTCCATGAGCGGCCAACAGGTCTTTGAAAAGATCAGGGCCATTGATCCGGATATTAAAATAATCGTGTCTTCGGGTTACAGCCGGGAAGAAGAAATCGAAAAAATGATGCAAAAGGGTTGCGACGGGTATATTCTCAAACCCTTTGACATGGCAACGCTTTCCAAAAAATTGGATGGAGTCCTGAAAACCCGGGAAAAGGTATAGCGAACCGGAACATGTTTTAAAATAGAGCAGGGCCCGGGAGTTTTTCCCGGGCCCTGTATTTTTATCGCTTTTATATGCGTTTATGCAAAGGCTTTTTCAAGCGGCGGGATGATCTCTTTTTTCCGGCTCATGACGCCTTTCAACCATGCTTTCCCATTTGAAGGAGCAACGCCGAAGGCTTTTTGAACCACGGATTCGTCATCTGAGGCAATCAAGAGTTCGGTGCCTTCCTTCATGATATCGGTCAGCATGAGGAAAACGCTGTGGTGGCCTTTTTCTTTTTTAAGGGCCTGGATGTCTTTTGCAAGATCAGCCTTAATCCCGTCAACGATGGAAAGATCAACCAGTTCGAGCTGCCCGATGCCCACGCCTTTTCCACCCATTTTGAAATCCTTGTAATCGCGGAAAACAAGTTCACGGATGGGTGTGCCGTCAACAGCGGATTTAACTTTGAACATCTGGATGCCGAGACCCGGAAGGTCTTTTTCACCACAGATTTCAGCCAGGTAGGCGCAGATCTCTTTGTCTTTATCGGTGCAGGTGGCGGATTTGAAAATAACGGTATCGGAAAGGATGGCGCACAGCATGATCCCTGCGATATCTTTGGGGATGGCAACATTAAAGTATTTGTACATGGATGCAATCACGGTGCAGGTGCAGCCCACGGGCCAGATCCAGCATTCAAGGGGCTGGGAAGTGGTTACATCGCCCAGTTTGTGATGATCCACAATGCCGAGGATATTGGCTTTGCCAAGATCGTCAGGGCTTTGGGCAAGATCGGAATGATCCACCAGATATACACTTTGTCCGGCATAGGACGTGACCACTTTGGGTGCGGTAACGCCGTATTTTTTGAGCACAAAATTGGATTCCGGGTTCAGCTCGCCCTGAACTGCTGCAGCGATATCTTCACCCAGTTTTTTCTTAAGATCTGCCAGTGCAATCGCTGCACAAACGGAATCGGTATCCGGATTTTTGTGGCCAAATACTAAAGCTGTCATAAAACCTCCTGATTAATTGGTCATGTTTTTATAATGTGATGATCCTCATCGATCATCTAAAGTTTCCTTATTTCCATGCAAAAACCGCAATATCTTATAAAATTAATTGGTAAGATAAACAAGGGAAAATTTGCTTGTCCCTTCTATTTTCTTTAAATATCCGGGAGTCTGCTCCAACGGTCTTTACATACAGGTTTTGCAAATCCGGCAGTCCGCCATGGGACAGGAAGCTGAAATTTTTTCCTTTGCCGCTTTTTTAAATTCCTTAACAAGGAATTCTTTTTTGATCCGGTTATCGAGAAAATCCCAGGGCAGGGGAGAATCCAGAGGCTTTTCCTGGTAGACAACGGCATCACAATAGACCTTGTTTTCCTTCATGGCGGCGGACCATCCTTTTACCGCCGCATATTCCAGAATATCCGCAGCCTTCTGATCTCCCAGGGAGAGAAGGGCATGGATTTTGGCCTTGCGCAGGGATTCGACATTGATCTTGACATTGGCTGTTTTTTTCAGGCCTTCATGAATAATGTCCACCCGCTGTTTTAAAACCCCGGCTTTTTCCATGGGAGCCCATTGGAAAGGGGTAAAGGGTTTTGGGATAAAGGGGTTGATGCTCAGGGTAATGGTTCCGATTTTATGTTTCTTTTTTGAAGCGCTCAGAAATTCTGACTTGATTTTTTGGGTCAGATCCACAATGGCATAGATATCGGCCTCCTCTTCAAAGGGAAGACCGATCATGAAATAGAGCTTTAGATTGATGATCCCGGCATCCACCAGCCGTTTGGCGGCGTCCAGAATATCCTTTTCCGTTATTTTTTTGTTAATGACGGCCCTCATCCTTTCAGAGCCTGCTTCAGGAGCAATGGTGGCGGTCTTGACTCCGCTTGCGGCGAGGGCGCCCACCAATTCGTCCGACAGTTTATCTGCCCGGAGCGAGGAAAAGGACAGTTTAAAACCGCGGCTGGTACCGTAGGCGCATATTGCTGCAATATCAGGGTGATCGGCAATGGCCGAACTCACCAATCCGATTTTATCTGTTTTGCCTGAAGCCGTGTCCATAAGGCCCATAATCGTATGTGTCGGATAGATCCGCGGGGGGCGGTAGACGAATCCTGAACTGCAAAAACGGCAGCCATGGGGGCATCCCTTCAGAATCTCAATGAGGAAAGCATCTTTGAAAGCGGTTTTGGTGGTCAGGATGGAGGTGAAGGTTGAAATTTCATCAAGGCTTTTCAGGTATTGCACCTGGATGCGGAAGGGGGTCCGGGAGGTATGGAGGGCAGGAACATAGGCGCCGGGTACGGTCTGTTCCAGGGTTTGCAAAAATTCAGCCCGTGGGCTGATTTTTCCATAGGCCTGGAAAAAAGGCGGGATCAGGCATTCGGCCTCCCCGAGGAGGAAGAGGTCCATAAACGGGGCAATGGGCTCAGGATTTAAAAAACAGGCGACTCCCCCTGCGACCACCAGGGGGTGGAGGTGGTTTCGATCAGGTGATCGCAAGGGGATGCCTGCTTCTCCTATGAGTTGAACAAGGTGGATAAAATCGTTTTCAAAGGATATTGAAAAAAAAACAATATCAAATTGATCAAGGCAAAGGCCTGTTTCAAGGCTTCTGACCTTCCGGGAGGGTTCCCCCGGGTCCGGCAGAAAAACCCTTTCGCAGGACACATGGTCCATTTGGTTTAAAAGCCGGTAAACGGTTTGAAACCCCAGGGAAGACATGCCTGCCGAATAAGTATTGGGATACACCAGGGCGGTTTTTATCAGCCCCTTGGTTTGTTTCCGGATGGCCCCTTGTTCAACTGTTCCTTCTCTGTTGTGACCATCCTCCCAGGCAGGTCTATGCCTTTTTTTCATCGATCAATCGGCTTTTCGTCTCAAAAATGTCGGAACCTCCAGATCGTCGTTATCAAACTGCATGGCGCTGTAATTGTTCATGATATCATCGTCTCCCACGGCTTTTTTATGTTTGACGATGACCGGGTTGTCAAATTCATTCCAGTTGGCCAGTTCTTCGGGCGTCGGAACCCTCAGATGGCCCCTGGCGACAGGCTCTGACGCTGATCGTGGCTGCGACAAGGCCGGCTGCGGCGACCCCTGCCATGCGGGTCCCTGGGAGAACTGCGCCCCCCGGGCCGAGGCGGCTGAAGCCTGTTGATGATAAATGGGCTGGACCACGGGATCAAAATGATGGATATTGTTGGGCTCGGCCTTGGGCTCATCGGAGCCGATGCCGGTGGCAATGACCGTAATCCGGATCTCATCTCCCAGTTCTTCATCAAAGGTCTGTCCCCAGATGATTTCCGCATCGTCTCCGACTTCCCTGTGAATCCGGTCCGAAGCTTCCGTCATTTCATCCAGGGTCAAATCGGAGCTGGAGGTGATATTCATTAATACGGCTTTTGCGCCGGAAATGGAGATATCTTCCAGGAGAGGATGGGAAATAGCCCTTTCAGCCGCTTCAACGGCCCGGTTTTCTCCGGAGGCGATTCCAATCCCCATGAGGGCCTTGCCTGATTTCTGCATGGTGGTTTTGACATCTGCAAAATCAAGATTGACATGGCCCGGCATCATGATCAGATCGGTGATGCCTTTGACGGAATGATGAAGGATTTCATCGGCCTTGATGAACATATCCACCATTCTTGCGCCTTTGGGGGCGATCCCCCGGAGCCGGTCATTGGGGATGGTAATAACGGTGTCGGTAATACCGTGAAGTTTTTCAAGACCTTCAAGGGCCTGTTTTTCACGTTTTTTGCCTTCAAAGGAAAAGGGTTTGGACGCCACGGCCACGGTCAGGATGCCGAGATCCTTGCAGATTTCCGCAATGACCGGAGCGGCTCCCGTGCCTGTTCCCCCGCCAAAACCGGCGGTGATAAACACCATATGGCTGTCCTTCAAGGCTTCCCGGATCTCGTCGGCACTCTCGAGGGCCGCATCCCGGCCTTTCTGGGGGTCTGCACCGGCCCCAAGGCCTTCGGTCAATTCTTTTCCGATCTGAATTTTGACTTCAGCCATGGATGCTTCCAGGGCTTGCCGGTCGGTATTGGCAACGATGAATTTAACCCCCCGAAGCTTTGCATTGATCATGTTGTTGACGGCATTACCGCCGGCCCCACCGACACCGATAACCTTAATTTTTGCCGAACTTTCGTTTTCTACATAAGAAAATGCCATATCCACCTCCATAAAAAATTAAATAATATCTTTAAACCACTGTTTCATTCTGTTTAATATTTTCGAAACGCCCTGGCTTTCCACATCCTTGATATTCAGCTTGCAGGTCGCATGGGAACCGAACATCACCAGTCCGACCCCTGTGGCAAAGGCAGGGTTTTTAACAATATCCTTCAAACCGCCGATTCTATCGGGATGCCCGACTCTGACCGGGACATTGAAAACCGATTCCGCGATTTCCGAAATCCCGTCCAGGACCACGCTTCCCCCGGTCAGGACAAAGCCTGCCGGGTATGAATTTTCAAGCCCGTTGGAAAACACTTCTTTTTTCAGCAGGGTAAAAATTTCTTCCACCCGAGGTTCGAGGATTTCCGCCAGGATTCCCTTGGAAAGTTTTTTCGGAGCTCTCCCGCCCACAGCCGGAACCTCGATGACGGCTCCGTTTTTCACATTTGAAGCCACACAGGTGCCGTGCGTGATTTTGATTTTTTCAGCTTCCGGCAGCGGGGTCCTGAGACCGATGGAAATATCATTGGTCAGGTTCTGTCCGCCCAGGGTCAGTTCATAGATGAATTTTAGATTGTTATCCTTGAAAAGCGCGAGATCTGTTGTGCCGCCGCCCATATCTGCAATGATGCATCCCAGTTCCTTTTCCTCGTCCGTGAGAACGGCTTGGCCCGATGCCAGGGATTCCAGGGCAATGTCACAGACTTCAAGCCCGGCTTTGTTGCAGCATTTCACAATATTCCGGGCCGAGGATACGGCCCCGGTCACAATGTGAATCTTGGCTTCCAGCCGGATGGCCGTCATGCCCACGGGATTCTGGATGGATTTCATATCATCCACAATGAATTCCTGGGGAATGACATGGAGGATTTCCCTGTCCGTGGGGATGGCCACGGCTTTTGCCGCATCCACCACCCGTTCCACATCCTGTTCCGTGATTTCCCGGCCTTTGATGGCAATAATCCCGTGGGAGTTAAAACCTTGGATATGGTTTCCGGCAATGCCCACATAGACGGATGAAATATCACATCCTGCCATGAGTTCCGCTTCTTCCACCGCTTTTTTGATTGAATCCACGGTGGATTCAATGTTCACGACAGATCCTTTCCGAAGCCCGGTAGAGGGATGGGAGCCGACACCAATAATGCTGATCTGATCGTTCAGCATTTCACCGACAACCGCACATATTTTTGTGGTCCCGATATCCAGGCCGACAATTATTTTTTCACTTCCCGGCAAATTAAGCCCCCTTTTTTAAATTGTTGTGCAGCGCATCATTGAGTTTTGTCTTGATAAATACTTTTTCAATATTGAAAATGTCCATGGCGCAGATTGTTTTTTCAGGCAGGTATTTATCAATATACGCTTTGATTTTTTTTGCTTTTTTCAGTTTTGCGTTAAAATTATCAAATCCCAGCTTGATGGGAATGATTTCCGGGTCCGGAGTTGAGACGGAATTGAATTCATGTTTTGTCTCCAGGGTGATCCCTGTCAGCTCATTGCCCTGTATCCGTTCAACAGGCAAGGCCTCTGCCGTTTTTAAAAAATCCATCACCGAATCAAAGAGCATGCCGGAAAAACCGTATTCATCCCGGATAGGGATCAGATCAAGCCCGGAGATGACGGGCAGGTTTTCGGCCCGATCCGTTAAAGGGTCATATTCCTTAAAGGGCAGACCCTGGATGTTGATCAGGATATCAGCAGCTTCCCTGATCCGGACAATGGCCAGGGGCTCATGCTCTTTGATGACGATCTTTAGTTTTGAATCCAGCCGTCTATCCAGGGAGGCAGAATGGACCCAGGGATGTGAGAGGATCTGCCGTTCAGCCAGGGATGCGTTCAACTCATAAATATTTCTGCTCCTGTTTAAACCGGCCAGGGCAAGGATTTCTTCCCTTGTCACATGGTCTGTGCCAAGGATTTCAATTTCTGTAATGTTGAAGAATTGTGCCTGGGTGATAAAATCGTGAACAAAAATGGCAGCAAGACTCAGGATACAGAAAAAGGCCACCACCATGATGAATTTCAGGCAAACATCAATGCCGGCGTTGAAATCCGAATTCAAATGTGACACTTCCGCCGGACCGGGTTTATACCGATTGGGTTTGATTTTTTTATTCACCTTCAACCCTCACTTCTGTTTCAAGTTTAATCTTAAAGGCATTGAATACCGTGTCTTGAATATGCCGCTGTAACCGAAGTATGTCATCGCAGGTGGCATTGCCCGTGTTAATGATATAATTGGCATGGATGTCCGATACCCTGGCGCCGTTGAAATCTGTTCCTTTGAGGCCTGATTTTTCAATGAGTTCTCCTGCCGGCATGCCCTGGGCCGGGTTTTTGAAAAAGCAACCGGCGCTGGCTGCGGAAATCGGCTGGGTGGCCTTTTTAAAAGATAGATTCTTTTGAACGGTCTTTTCGATCTCCATCCGGTCTGCAGGTTTTAAGGCAAGGGTGGCTGCAACAATGATCCCGGGAAGCTCAAGACACCGATAGGAAAACTCAAGGTTTTTTCTTTCAACAATTTCCAGACTCAAGGTCTTGGGGTCCACTATCTGGATATCCCGGATGATTCCAGACATGTCCCCCGCCTTTGTCCCGGCATTCATGGCAAGAGCGCCGCCCAGGGTTCCGGGGATACCGGCGGCAAATTCAAGACCGGAAAGGGAGTGATCCAGGGCAAACCGGCACACCGTTGACAGGCGTTCTCCTGCTTCTGCAGCCACAAGGGTTTCTTTTGGACTGGAGGCTGTGATGCGGACCCCGGATTTCAATCCAATGGTGACGATGACTAGGCCCCGGATGCCTTTATCGGAAACAAGCACATTGGTGCCGCCGCCCAGGAGGGTCACTGGGATATCCTGTTGAGCGGCATACCCGAGAAGGGCTTTCAATTCCTCTACGGTTTTCGGCAGGGCCAGGAGATCGGCGGGCCCCCCCACCTTAAAAGAGGTATAGGGCTTTAAGGGCTCATCCCTTAACAGGCCGAATTTTTGAGCCATTGTCGCGTATTTTATGTCTTTTGTCGTTGTCATACCTTGCCGTTATAAGATATCCAAAAGTTTTTCACCCAGGGTGTAAATATCCCCGGCGCCCAGGGTCAGCACCATATCCCCTTTTTTGGCCTTATGGGTGATGATGGACAGGGCCTGGGTGAAATCCGGGGCATGGGACACATCCTTATGCCCGTGCTCTTTGATGGCCTCACATAAACTCTGGGCATCCACTCCTTCGATTTCCTTTTCACTGGCCGCATAAATGGGAAGCACAATGAGGATATCCGATTGATAAAAGGAACGGGTAAATTCCTGGAACAAGCCCTGGGTGCGGGTATACCGGTGAGGCTGGAAGGCTACGATGAGCCGTCTGGCCTTGTAACACTCCCGGATGGCCGTCAGGGTGGCCAGGATTTCCGTGGGATGATGACCGTAATCATCCACCACCAGGATGCCTTTTTTTTCCCCCTTGACCTCGAGCCGTCTTTTTACGCCTTCTATCTGTTCCAGGGCCTTTTTAATGGTTTTAAAGGAAAGGTTCAGTTCAAGTCCTGCGGCAATTCCTGCAAGGGCATTGGAAACATTGTGCTTGCCGGCAAGATTCAGGGAGATTTCCCCCAGTTTTTTCTCATGCCGGAACACGGTGAAATTGCTCTGGGTGCCCTGGAATGAAATTTCCCGGGCCTGGAGATCCGACTGGGCGCTCATGCCGAAGGTGGTATAGCGGACCTTGATCCGGGGCAGGATGTCCTGGATATGTTCATTGTCCAGGCACAGGATGGCCAGCCCGTAAAACGGAACCGAATTGATGAACTGGACGAATTTGTCTTTGATGTCTTCGATATCTTTATAAAAATCCAGGTGTTCCAGGTCGATATTGGTCACCACGGCAATGGCCGGTGAATATTTCAGGAAAGACCCGTCGCTTTCATCGGCTTCGGCCACAATATAATCGCCCTTGCCGTGGAGGGCATTGGTATCCAGGCCCTTGAGAAGCCCGCCGATGACCACCGTGGGGTCCAACCCGGCCGTGTTGAGGATCTGGGCAACCATGGAAGTGGTGGAAGTTTTTCCATGGGCCCCGGATACGGCAATGGAATATTTGATCCGCATGAGTTCGGCCAGCATTTCAGCCCGGGGGATGATGGGAACGGAGATTTCTTTGGCCCGGACGACCTCCGGATTTTCCTTTGAAACGGCCGAAGACGTCACCACCACATTGGCGCCCTCTACCTGTTCTTTTCGATGGCCCTGGTAGATGACGGCGCCCTTTGACTCAAGGCGTTTGGTAATATGGGACAGTTTCAGGTCCGATCCGGAGACCTGGTAGCCGAGATTCAAGAGAAGTTCTGCAATACCGCTCATGCCGATGCCGCCGATACCGACAAAATGGATATGATAGTTTTTCTGATACATGGGTTAACCTCTTATCCTTTTGAAATTTAAGATATGATCTGCAATGGTTTTTGCAGCATCGGACTTTGCCAGGCCTTTGAGTTTTTCAGACATGAGGTCCAGCCTTTTTTGATCAATGATCAGGCTTTCAATGACCTGTTTCAACGTGTTTCCATTGAGGTCCCGGTCCTTTATCAGGACGGCGGCCCCTTGTTCTTCCAGAGCCTTTGCATTAAAGGTCTGGTGGTCATCGGCCGCATGGGGAAAGGGGATCAGAATGGCCGGAAGTCCGTGAACACAGAGTTCGGAAATGATTCCGGCTCCTGCCCGGGTAACGGCCAGCCGGGCTCGTTTCTGGATTTGGGGCATATCATGGAAAAAGGCGCTGACCCTGGCCCGGATCTTCAGGTCGGCATATTTCTGCCGGATCACGGCTTCACCCTGGATTCCGGTCTGGTGGACGATATACAGCTTATCCCGGCCATCCATGAGGGTCAGGGCATCCATAAAGGCTGTATTGATGCTCGTTGCACCCTGGCTTCCGCCGGTGACCAGAAGGAAGGTCTGATCCGGCCGTGGACCTTCTTTTTCAAGACCGGTTTCAGATTCCTGGACCGAGGCTTTCCGAACAGGATTTCCCACATATTTGACTTTAGGATGACCGGCCCAGCCCCTGGTGTTTTCAAAGGATGTAAAGATGAGGTCGGCAAAGCGGGCCAGTTTCCGGTTGGTCAACCCGGGAAAGGCATTCTGCTCCTGGATGGCCCTGGGGATGCCCATGATCCAGGCCGCCACCACCACGGCAAAGGAAGAAAATCCGCCCACACCCAGGACAAAATCGGGCTTGACGGTTTTCATCAGAATCAGGGACTGGATCAAAGAAACAAGAATAATGCTCATGGAAAATAATTTGCCGAAAGGATTTTTGCCCTTAATGGGTTTTGAATAAATGCTTTTATGGGCAAATCCGTATTTTTCAAGGGTTTGAACCTCAAAGGGAGCATCGGTGCCGACAAATAAAATGTTGGCCTCCGGGTTGAGCTGCCGTAAGGCCTCTGCCGTTGCAATCCCCGGGAACAGGTGGCCTCCGGTTTTTCCGCCGGTGATGATAAGATTAAACGGGCTGTTCATCATCTTTGGATGCTCCTATATTCATGAGGATACCGATGGCGGCCATGTTGATGATGAGAGAGGTTCCCCCATAGCTGATAAAGGGAAGGGTCAGGCCTTTTGTGGGAAGAGCGCCCAGGGCCACCCCGGTATTGATGATGACCTGGACCGCAATATAAATGGTCAGGCCTGCTGCAGTAATCGCTCCGAAAACCGTCCCGGCTTTTTTGGCGATGTTCACCCCTTTCAGCAGCAGGATCAGATACAGGCAGAGAATGATGATGACGCCTATGAGCCCCAGTTCTTCCCCGATAATGGAAAAAATGAAATCCGTATGGGGTTCGGGAAGATAATGCATTTTCTGCATGCCCAGCCCGATCCCTTTCCCGAAAATCCCGCCCGAGCCAAAGGCCTTTAATGAGTGGGTGATCTGATACCCGGCGTTATAGGGGTCAGCCCAGGGATTTAAAAACACCAGGATTCTTTCCAGCCGGTAATCCACCTTGTACACAAAGAAATACAGAACCGGGATGACCAGGGGCAAAGGGGACAAAAGGTGAAGGAGTTTCACGCCGGCAATGAACATCATGCCCCAGGTAATCATTCCCAATACCACAATGGTTCCAAAATCCGGCTGAATGATGATGAGAAAGGAAAGAAGGGAAAAGACCACCAGATGGGGGAAAAACCCCACGGAAAAGAGCCGGATCTGTTCCTGTTTTTTGGACAGGGAATATCCCAGAAAGAGAATCAGGGCCAGTTTTGTAAATTCAGAGGGTTGAAAGGTGATGCCGGCAATGTGAATCCAGCGGTTGGCACCGCCGGCCTTGATGCTCAGGGCGGGAAACAGAACGGCAATCAGGAGGAAAACAGCGGTAAAAAGGATAAAATAGGAAAAGCTCCGGTAGAGTTTATAAGGAAAGGAAGCCGCGACAAACATGACACAGAGGCTGATGCAAAAGAAGAGAACCTGTTTTTTCATATAAAAGAAGGCGGAGTTGTGCTCTTCCATGCCAATGGAGGAACTGGCCGAATACACCATGATGATGCCGATGCCGCACAGCAGAAGGACCGGAAAAAGGATGGCCTTCTCGTTTAACATCGGGTGAAGGGTGCCGGCAGGTTTAGTCATGGATTCGATCCTCAAGCCCCTTGACCCGGGCTGCAAATTCCCGGCCCCGGTGGGCATAATTGTCAAACATGTCAAAACTGGCGCAGGCCGGTGAAAGGAGGACCACATCGCCGGGGGCTGCCGCGTTGAATCCTTTTTCCACGGCTTCCTGCATGGTTTCGGCTTCAATAACAGGGCAGAGTCCCTGAAAGGTTTCCCTTACATGGACCCTTGACTCCCCTATGGATACAATGGTTTTTACGCTTTTTCGGACGTCTTGGACCAGCAGGGAAAAATCCGTGCCTTTTTCCCTGCCGCCCAGGATCAGGATGATATTTTTTTTAAAGCAGTCCAGGGCCCGGACCACGGCATCCGTATTGGTGGCCTTGGAATCGTCATAAAAGGAAACGCCTTTAATGGTTTTGACAAATTCCATGCGGTGGGAAAGGTTTTTAAAGGAGGCTATCCCTTTTACGAGGCCTTCCACCGGGAGGTTGCCGAGGGCAAGACAGGCAAGGGTTGCGGCCGCGATATTTTCACGGTTGTGGGCCCCCTGGAGTTCTTTTAAATGATCCGTCCTCAGGGTAGAGGTCAGGTCTTTTAAGCTGATCCGGATCTCCGTATCCCGGATGTCGGCCGAGCAATTTGTCCGGGTGTTCGGATCGGAAGAAAAATCAAAGACTTTGGATTGAATTTTTCCAAGGGCTATACCGGCCCCCTTGATGGACCGGTTGATGACGGCCGTGTCCGAGGGGGTCTGGTTTTTGAATAGGCTCCATTTGGAGGCTTCATAGGCTTCATAGGAGGCATAGCGGTCCAGGTGGTCTTCCGAGATATTCAGCAATACGCCCACCTCCGGCCGGAAGGTTTTTGAAATATCCAATTGGAAACTGGAGATTTCCGCCACAACCACATCGGTGTTGCCGGGGGCCATGAGATTTTCCACCAGGGGGGTTCCGATATTTCCGCCCACAAAGGGATTCCGGCCGCAGGCCCGGAGCATTTCACCGATGAGGGTGGTGGTGGTGGTTTTGCCGTTGGTGCCGGTGATGGCAATGACAGGAAGGGTATTGTAGGTTGCAAAAACATCCAGCTCGCCCTTAATATCGACCCCATGGGCCAGGGCTTCCCGGATCAGGGCATGGGTCAGGGGGATGCCGGGGCTGGGGATCAGGGTCTCGGCCCGGTTAAAGGTGTCCGGATCATGAAAGCCGATTTCCGTCCGGATTCCCAGGGCATTCAGCTCTTTTGCCGTGGATGCCCTTCCCGTATCGATGTCCGTGGCCACCACGGATTTTCCCTTGGAACAAAGGAATTTTGCCATGGACACGCCCGAGGCACCGAGGCCGATCACAAGGAAATAGGGGGAAATTATTTCTTTCAACAAAGCCTACCTTATTTTCAATGTACTTAATGAGATCAGCGCCAGGGTTATGGAAATGATCCAGAACCTGACAATGACCTTTGATTCATGCCAGCCCTTCAGTTCAAAATGGTGGTGCAGGGGGGCCATGCGGAATACCCGCTTTCCCTTGGTCAGTTTGAAATAAGACACCTGGATGATGACGGACATGGCTTCAATGACAAAGAGACCGCCCACCACCAGGAGCAGGATTTCCTGTTTGGTGATGACGGCAATGGTGCCCAGGATGCCGCCCAGGGGAATGGAGCCGGAATCCCCCATGAAGATCTGGGCCGGATGGGCATTGAACCAGAGGAAGCCCAGGCCCGCACCGGCAAGAATACCGCAGACTACGGAGATTTCACCGGCCGCCGCAATATGCCGGACATGGAGATAGTCTGCAATCTGGGTATGCCCGGCTACATAGGCAAAGAACATATAGGTGACGCTGGCAACGATATAGGGCCCGATGGCCAGTCCGTCCAGCCCGTCGGTCAGGTTTACGGCATTGGAAGTCCCCACAATCACAAGGGTGGCAAAGGGAATATAAAAGATGCCCAGGTCCGGGGAAATATTCTTCAGAAAGGGAATGGTCAGGGTGGAATCAAAATCCGGGCATTTGTAAATCAGATAAGAGATGATGAGGGCAAAGAGGATCTGGAAGACAAATTTGCCTTTGGCGGTAAATCCCATATTCCTTTTTCGGGTCTGCTTCAGATAATCATCCATAAACCCGATGGCGCCGAAGAGGATGAGGGTTAACAAGAGGATATCCACATAGTGGTTGGACAGGTTGCCCCAGGCCAGGGTGGCCGCAAAAATGGAAGAAAGGATTAAAATGCCGCCCATGGTGGGGGTGCCCTGTTTCACGAGATGAGATTGCGGCCCATCACTCTGGATATTCTGGCCGATCTGCAGTTGGGTCAGTTTTTTGATGGCAAAGGGTCCGAACAGAAAACAGATAAAAAAGGCTGTGAGTCCGCCGTAGATGGTTCTGAATGTAATATACCGGAATAAATTCAGGAACGTGAAATCAATATGGTACGGGTATAAAAATTCGTAAAACATCTTAGCTCAGGCCACCCTTATTTTAAATTTGTTGTTGTTCTCTTCCCTTCTGTCCATGCCGGACCTTCTTTCCGGAGCATGGGCCGTATAGGAAAATCTTCTTCTGTCACTCAACCTGCGTCTTTGTTTTAAATAGGCTGATTCATTTACGGTTTGTCTTTCCTTTAAGCATTCTGAATCATTCATTCCGGCCCCTCAGGAATTGACGGTTAATATTTTTTTAAGGTCCTGTATGACCGTTTCCATGGCCATACCCCTTGATCCTTTGATGAGCACCCAGGTTTTTGTATCCGCCTGTTCCAGGATTTTTTCGGCAATTTCCGGTTTTGTGCCCTGGAATATCCCCTCTTCAGGAAATCCTTTCTCGCGGGCTCCCTCCAGGAAATGCCCGGCCTGGGCCCCGAAGACGAACAGATGTTTGATACCGAGTTCGGCAACGGTCCCGCCCATCCGGCGATGAAGGTCAGGGGAACTATCCCCCAGTTCCAGCATGTCCCCGAGAACCGCTATACTGTTGTCTGGACCGCTCACCCGGCAAAGGGTATGCAGGGCCTTTTCAACGGAAGCAGGATTGGCATTGTAGGTATCATCCATCAGGGTGAGGGTATTGCTGAGTCTGTAAATGTTCATCCGGCCTGAAACCGGGGTAAAAGCCGCTATCCCCTTTTGGATGGTCTTGATGTCGATGCCGGCGGAGGCCGCAGCCAGGATGGCGCAAAGGCAATTGTCCACCATGAACGGGGCCGGGGAAGGGATAAAAAAATCATTTTCGGTCTCCCCCATTTTTGCCGTAAATTTTGTTCCGGATTCAAGGGATCTGATGTTTTCGGCCCGGATGTGGGCATCCTCTGCGGCTCCGAAAAAGAGAATATGTTGGATGGAATCCTTTTCCCTTGCCTTGGCCTCAAGAATACTGCGCCTGGGATCATCGGCAAAAAGAATGGCCGTGCCGTTCGCCCGGATGCCGTCAAATATTTCAGCCTTGGCCAGGGCCACATTTTCCACACTGCCGAGACCTTCCAGATGAACCGGAGCCGTATTGGTGATCACGGCCATATCCGGCAGGGCCATCCGGCTGAGCCTGGATATTTCTCCCGGATGGTTCATTCCCATCTCCACAATCGCCCATTCATGGGCCGTGGAAAGTTTGAGCAGGGTCAGGGGCAGCCCGATTTCATTGTTCAGGTTGCCAAGGGTGGCGTGGGTGTGGAACCGGGTTGCGAAAATGTCTTCCAGGAGCTTCCGGGTGGTGGTTTTCCCGCTGGAGCCGGTGACGGCCAGGACTTTCACCTTTGAACGGAGCCGCTGATACCGGGCCAGATCCCCAAGGGCCGTGAGGGTGCTGTGTGTTTCAAAGAAGACAAGACCCTTTTGAGCCCATTCTTTTTTCAGGGCCGGGTTCAGATCCGCGTAAAAGGGGTATTGGGTGATAAACCCCTTGATGCCTTTTTCGATAAGGGTCTGGACAAAGGTATGGCCGTCAAACCGGTCTCCCTTAAGGGCCAGGAAAACCTCGGTTTCTTTGACGGTTCTGGAGTCCGTGGAAATGCCGGAAAAGGAAAAGCCCTTTTCCGGGGTTGAGAACTCCGGGGTTTTTGCTAAGGCTTTGACAAGATCTTCCACCACCCATGGGATGGGCTTGAAGGGCTCATTAAACTCATGGGCCGCTTTCTGAAGCTCTTCCCTGTCATCAAAATGAATGGTGCCTTCGTTTGTTATCTGATAGGTTTCGTGGCCTTTGCCGGCGGTTACGATGATATCTTTGGGTTTGGAAATCCGCACAGCCAGGGCCAGGGCCTTTTTCCGGTCGGTTTCCACCAGAAATCCTTTTTTAAAGGGGTTGACCAGGGGATCCTCATGGGTGAGTCTTTCCGTGCCGGTCATGCCTTTCAGGACATCCCGGACAATGGCTTCCGGGTCTTCCGTTCTCGGGTTATCCGAGGTAGCAATGGCAATCTCGCTGTATTCACAGGCGATCCGGCCCATCAAAGGCCGTTTTGAACGGTCCCGGTCCCCGCCGCAGCCGAATACGGTGATGAGTCTTTTAGGGGCTCTTGCTTTCAGGGTGGTTAAGATGGATTCAAGGGCATCGGGCGTATGGGCATAGTCCACAAACATAAACCGGTCCATGGGATTATCCACTTTTTCAAGCCTTCCCGGCACGGACCGGCAGGCTTCAATGCCTTTTTTAATGGTTGCGGGTTCGATACCAAGGGCCCGGGCCGCACCGGCTGCGCATAAAATATTTTCAAGATTGAACCGTCCGGTCAGGGCGGATGAAAACTGAACCGCCGTGCCGCCGAAGCAAAGGGTTCCGGAGAGTCCGTTGATATCATCCCGGATATCCCGTGTATAAATGTCTGCCCTTTTTGCGGTGCTGATGGAAATCTTTTTGCAATCAAGGCTGTTGAACAGGACTTCGCCTTTTTCATGATCAATGTTCAGAACGGCCGGGGCATTGTTCTTCCCTTTGGCGCCCAGAAATTCAGTAAAAAACCGTCGTTTGCATTGAAAATAGTCTTCCAGGTTTTTATGGTAGTCCAGATGATCCTGGGTCAGGTTGGTGAATATGCCGGCATCGAACCGGCAGAAGTCCACACGGTTGAGATCAATCCCGTGGGAGGACACTTCCATGACAACATGGGTGACCCCGGCCGCTTTCATTTCAGCCAGGGTCTTCTGGAGGTCGATGGAATCCGGTGTGGTGACGGGGGTGTCGAAGGTCTTTCCGTTATAGTGGATATTCACCGTGCCAATGACGCCGGTATTGAAACCGGCAGCCCTGAAAATACCTTCCAGAATCCAGGTGGTGGTGGTTTTTCCATTGGTCCCGGTGACGCCAACAAGGACGAGGCTTTCCGATGGATTTCCATAAAAGGCCGCAGCCAGGCCGGCCATGGCCTTTCTTGAATGATCAACAAGAATGACGGCGTCCTGGTTTTCCGGGTTGCGTTGGGCGATGACGGCGCTTGCCCCTTTTTTTATGGCCTGGCCTATATACTCATGTCCATCGGCCTTGATGCCTTCCACGGCAATAAAGAGGCTGCCGGGCCGGACATTCCTTGAATCGGACGCAAGGGACAGGATATCCGGGTCATGGGCACCTCCATCCTTCAGGAAGGAGGGGAGGTCGATGCCGCAGGCCTTAAGAAGGAGGGACAGCTTCATTTTTCTCCTCCTTCCGGGGCCAGGGCCACCAGGGTTTTGTTTTTCTCCGGCGGAATGTTCAGATAATTGAAAGACTCGGCCAGGATGGTTTTAAAGGCCGGGGCTGCCACATCACCGCCGTAATATTGCTTTTGGGGTTCATCCACGATGACCAGAACGGCCAGTTCCGGATTTTCCAGGGGAGCAAATCCGGCAAAGACCGAGGTATATTTATTTTTTGCATATCCTTTGCCGCCTTCGGCTACCTTCTGGGCCGTGCCGGTTTTCCCGCAGATCTCATACCCGTCTATAATGGCCTTGGTTCCGGTGCCTTCCCGGCTGACCACCAGGTTCATCATGGCTTTGATTTCATGGGCGGTTTCAGGGGAGACGGCCCTGCGGACAATTTCAGGCTGATATTCCTGGATGAGTTCTCCCTGGCTGGAGATGATTTTTTTCACCAGCATGGGTTTCATGAGATTGCCGCCGTTGGCAATGGCGCTGATGCCGGTGATCAATTGAAGTGCTGAAGCAGATATGCCCTGACCAAAGGAGATGGCCCCGGAGTCTATTTTTGACCATTTCCGGTAAGGGATCAGGTTGCCGGGAGTTTCTCCGGTAATGCCGATGTCGGTTCTGCTGCCGAACCCGAATCCGGACAGGCAGTTATACAAGGCCTTATCTCCGATGGATTCCGTAATTTTGGCCGCACCGATATTGCTGGAAAGCTGGATAATCTGTCTGATGGTGAGCCATTCATAGGAATGGGTATCATGAATGGTAAAGCTTCCGATACGATAGGTGCCTTTTTCACAGAAGATGATGGTCTTGGGGGTCACCCCTTTTTCAAGGGCTGCCGCAGCAGTAAAGACTTTCATGGCGGAACCCGGTTCAAAGGCATCGGTTACGGCCCGGTTCCGGTAGGCGTCCCTGCCGTAGCCCTTATAATTGTTGGGGTTGAATTCCGGGTAATGGGCAACGGCCAGAAGCTCCCCGGTTCCGGGTTTCATCACCAGGGCCATGCCGGACCGGGCCTGGTGGTTGGTGACGGCTTGCTCAAGGGCCTGTTCGCTCAGAAATTGTATTTTTTTATCCAGGGTCAGGACAATGGAATCCCCTTTTAATTCGGAATTCCGCTTTTTTTCATAGTCCAGTATCCTTCCGTTCCCATCACGGGTGAGACTGATTTTCCGGGTCCGGCCTTCCAGGACGGAATTGTACCGGTTTTCAAGGCCTTCCAGCCCGGAATCGTCAGCCCCCGTGAACCCGATCACCTGGGCCGCAAGGCTTCTGTTGGGATAATAGCGTCTGGAATCCTTTTCAAAATATATTCCCGTGATGTTTAATGCCCGGATTTTTTCCGCCTGATCCGGGGTCACCCCCCTTTGCACCCAGGCAAACATCCGCTTGGAAGAGAGGGTTTCCTTAAGAATTTTCGGGTTGATGTCCAGGAGGGCTCCAATTTTTTTGGCTGCATCTCCCGCATCGTCGATCTTGGCCGGGCAGGCGGTAATGGTTACGGCATCAATGCTGGCCCCGAGCTTGTTCATATTCTGATCCAGGATCTGCCCCCGCTCTCCTTTGATGGTGATATTCCTGGAATAATCATTTTCAGCCTTTTCCGACAATTCCTTAGCCTTGAACACCTGGATATCAAAGGATTTGCCGCAAAGCAGCAGAATCGAAGCCACCATAATGACCTGGATGACAACGATTCTTCTTCTGATGCGGCTGTTAAAATCCCCTGCCATTATCCGTCCTCTCCTGAAAGATAGATGGTCTGGTCCATGGTGACCGTTGACAGGTTCAGCCGGTTTCTGGCAATCCGGGTGATCCTTGCGTCGGATTTGAGCCATTCCATTTCCGCCAGCAAGGCCTTATGATAGGAACGTTTTTCCAAAAGGCGCTCTTCCGCCTTTGAAATCCGTAAAAGCGCCTGGGTGGATTCGGTTCTGACCCAGGTATAGGCCATGAGTTCGGTAAATAGAATAAAAATGACCAGGAGCCAGAGAGATCCGGTATTCTTTTTAGGGATGGGGCTTTTCATCATTTTGATATTATTCGCTGCCATAGGTTAAATCTTTTGCGCCACCCGTAATTTTGCGCTTCTGGCCATGGGGTTGGATTCGATTTCCTGTTTTGACGGAACCAGGGCTCTTCTGAATACGGATTTCATCCGGGGCACAAAACCGCAGATGCATTCCGGGAGGGTTTTCGGACAGGTGCAGCCGTTTTCAAATCTGCGCAGGGCCTGTTTGACGATCCGGTCTTCCAGGGAATGAAAGGAGATGACGCAAAGCCGTCCGTTCTCCAAAAGAAGGGACGGCACCTCTGCCATGAATTCTTCCAACCGGCCCAGCTCGTTATTGACGGCAATTCTGAGGGCCTGGAATACCCGTGTGGAAGGATGGATCCGCTGCTTTGCCGCGCTCTTTTTGGGAACGGCTCGGGAGATGATCTGTGAAAGGGCCATACTGGTTCGGATTGGGGTTTTAATTCGTTCTTCCACTATTTTTCGGGCAATACGCCGGGAGAATTTTTCTTCTCCGTATTTAAAAAAAATATCCGTCAATTCACTCTCGGAGAATGAATTGACAATTTCAAAGGCTGTCAGATCGTTTCGAATATCCATTCGCATATCCAATGGTTCATTCTGATTAAAACTAAAGCCGCGGTTACTGTTTTTAAGTTGGTTGAGTGAAAAGCCTAAATCAAGGACGATTGCATTTACACCCGTTATCCCCATAGCACTCAGAATCCGGGGAAGATCTGAAAAATTGCTGTGGAACAAACGTACCTGGTCTTTAAACGGGCGTAACCGTTCTGTAGCATGGCGGATTGCATCTGCATCCTGATCGATCCCGATCAGCAGCCCATCCGGGAGTATGGCCCTGATGGTTGAGAAAGCATGTCCTGCCCCACCCAGCGTGCAATCCACACAAATATGGCCGGGTTTAAGGTTCTGGTGCTCCTGCACCTCTTGAGGCATTACAGACGTATGCTCAAATCCCATTGCTACAACCCTAGGGAAGCGATTTCCTCTCTGACTTCCTCTTTTTTAAGTTTTTGCTCCATCCGTTTGTTGATCTCATCCCATTTGGTCCGGTCCCAGATTTCAAAATGATCCAGGTTGCCCACCAGAACGATTTCCTTTTCAAGCCCGGCATATTCTCTTAAGCTTTTGGGAATCAGGATACGGTCCTGGCTGTCCAGCATGCATTCGCAGGAATTTCCCAGGAAAAACCGCCGGAACTCCGTCATATTGGCGGTTTTTGCGGCCAATATCCGGTTTTCCACGGCCTCCCATTCGCTAAAGGTATAGGCGTAAAGACAATCGTCCTTGTTGGAGATCATGACGCCGGTGCCCTTGCCGTCATCCTTCAGGTCCACCCTGAACCTTGCAGGAATAATCACCCGGCCTTTTGCGTCAATTGTATGAAAGGAGCTTGATCGAAACACTTATTTAAGCCTTGGTTAATAAAATTAACTTATCCACTTACCACCACCTTGAACCACACTTTTACGAAAAATCTCTGCCAAGTCAAGAAAAATAATAAAATATTTTAAAATATTTTATTAATATGCCTGCTAAATACAATTATAGACTGAAATGGATAAGGGGCGGAAAGTGGAGGGAGGTTAATAAATTTCTAAAATTCAGCCTGGCGGATGCGGTTTGATTTTTCGTTTTTCCATTCCAGACATCATTAAATTTCTGTATGGATAAATCTGATATTAAAGTTTGCAGATTGAAAAAATCAGTGATATGGATTTTTTTAATCCACCGCTCAATTTTTTTGGTCGGATCATATTCCGATTGTGAGGATATGCGGAACAACACAAGAACTAGTTATAAAAAATCATTTGGATAAAGCATGGATCATTTGAATACTGATAATTTCGAAAACGGTTTGCTAACAGTCAGATTAGAAACTGAAAATATGATCTGGTCTCAAAAAGAGAACAGGATAATTCTTGTTGATAATCTATCCGACCATCAGGAACGAATTCGGGCAAGAGAAATAGGTCAAATAGCGAATCGTGAATTGTACCATGATGGGGGGATCTATCATGAAAGTGATCCAGCAGATTCCAGAGATATCCACATTTATCTTTATGTTTCCAATATAAGAGTTGTGGGTTTTGCAATTTTTGAGAAAAGAGATTGTGTTTGTAAATATACGTGGGACGAATATGATAAAAGGATTCAAAAAGAATTAAAAGCACACAACCCCATATGGTCTCTTGGGTTAATTTGGTTTCACAAAAAATATCGAAAAACAGGGGTTGCAACTCAATTATTTCAGATTGGCCTGAAGCACCTTAAAATCGGAATTAATAAAATCGGATTGTATACACCCTTCTCTGAAGAGGGTGAAGCTTGGTCCAGAGCAACCTTTGAGAAGGAATTTATTGTTGCAAAATAAAAATCCAACTTTGCTGTTGCAGGTGACGGCTCGTACCTCGTCGCCTCTGAACATCCCGTTATCGTACAGAAATGGAGACAACCTATCTAAAATTTATTATTTAGGCAACGAGAGACTAAACGAGTAGGGTCAATTTCTCAGATGATACATTAAGGAAACGCCTTATCCATGGAAACAGACAAATGCTGCTTATATTGCAATGAACCACTCAACATGAGTAACGAGCACATATTGCAAGAAGGTTTTGGAGCAACTTTATCATCAACGGAAATATTATGTCGAAATTGTAATGATTTATTTTCATCAACAATAGACATTATTTGTGTTGAGCAAAATGCTCTACTCTGTAATCAAGCAGGAATAAGTGGAAAGCTCAAGAAGAGACGAAAAAAAGAAGGTGGGAAAAAAGTAATCGTATATAATTGTAAGAATAGAAAATTTGAAATAGATGGAAAACAAAAAATAAAAGAATTAAAAAAAGCTCAAGTAAATGAAATTACTGATGAGAATGGTAAACTAACAGGACTAAGCATCAATGGTTATGACTCAACTTTCGGGATTCAACCCGATGAAGGCAAAAAAACTATAACATATTGAAATTATATTAAAAAAATAGTTGAAGAGCCCAGCCGTTTGATATATAGTGGATTTGCGAAAAACACAATAA
>Ga0208968_1000418_pt1 | contig 29936 bp, 24 predicted proteins | sample RifOxyA3_FD_184031 | JGI IMG/M metagenome (GOLD analysis project Ga0208968, IMG submission 184031) | Groundwater microbial communities from Rifle, Colorado - Rifle Oxygen_injection A3 (SPAdes) | ecosystem: Environmental > Aquatic > Deep subsurface > Groundwater | place: Rifle, Colorado, United...
CCCCATTTTTTTACGCGGTTGACCCCGATGGCAAGCGTTTCGTCCTCACTCCCGAAGGCAAAGCTGCACTCGCCCTGTTTCTCTTGGCTGGCACTTGGTGGGTCACCGAAGTGGTCCCCATTGGCATCACCAGCATCGTCATCGGCCTCACGCAAGCGCTGTTTTTGATCCGACCAGCCAGAGTGGCGTTCAGCGATTTCATGGACCCTTCGGTGTGGTTTATCTTCGGCTCGCTGAGCATAGGCATGGTGTTCACCAAGACGGGTCTTACCCGCAGACTCGCCTACAAGATGCTCGAGCTCGTTGGCGAGCGCACCAGCATGATCTACCTCGGTTGTTTCGTTATGACCTCTGCCCTAACGTTGGTGATGGCCCACACCGCAGTCGCCGCCACGGTCTATCCGTTGTTCCTCGCCATCTACGGGCTCTACCAAGAGGACGGCAAGCCGACCAAATTTGGCAAGGGACTGTTCATCGGTATGGCATTCATCTGCGGTGCCGGCAGCATCGTCACCTTGTTGGGCTCAGCGCGGGCAGCTGTTGCCCTCGGTTTCTACAACCAGATCACCGGCAAGACGATCACCTTCTTCGAACTCACCTATTACATGCTACCCCTGGGTGCCACGTTGACCTTCCTGTTGTGGGCCTATTTCATGTTGTACTATCGCCCTGAGCGCAAAACGATCCCGGGCCTTCGTGACCGTGCCCGCAAGCTCTACGCGAGCCTCGGCCCGATCAACAAAAACGAGAGTCTCGCGCTCACCATTGTTGTCGGTGTAATCTGCACCCTGTGCGCTCGCTCCCTGTTTCCCGCGGAGCTCTCCTTTCTTGACAAGACTGCCGTCATCCTGGTGGCCACGGTGCTGTTCTTCGTCTTCAAGATCGTCTCCCTCGAAGACCTCGAGGGAACCCCATGGAACATCATCCTTCTGTTCGGCGGTGCCATGAGCATTGGCTTCTGCCTTTGGGAGACCGGCGCTGCTCAATGGATCGCCGTGTTGTGGCTCGCCATGTTCCAAGGTGCAGCCCCCATGGTGTTTATTCTCGGTGTTGCCTTCTTCGTCTTGATGATGACCAACCTGATCATGAACGTCGCCGCCATCGCCATCGTCCTTCCCGTCGCCCTAAAGATGGCAGAATACATGGGCGTCGCCCACGAAGTCGTGATGTTCGCGTGCCTTGTCACCGCCGGCATGCCATTTCTTCTTTTGGTGGGTGCTGCCCCCAATGCCATCGCTTACAACAGCAAACTCTTCACCGCGAGGGAGTTCTTCACCTGCGGGCTTCTGGCGAGCTTGATGTTGATGGTGGTTTTGGCGATTTTCGTTTGGGTCGTCTGGCCCATCATGGGAATGCCCGTCCTCATCACCACGGGCGGCTAACCCGAATCCACGAGCACACCCTGCCGCACAAAGCCTTCCTGTATCTGCGGTGCGGTTGGCTCGCGTGGATCAATGAGAATAGCTTGCCAACCCCTCGCTTGTGCCGCGCGGATGTTCTCGGGAGTGTCGTCGAAAAACACAATGGCTTCTGGCGACACCCCAGTGCCCTCTTCCACCGCCCGGTAGGCTTGCATGGCGGGCTTGAGGTGGCCGATCTCGTGGGACAAGAAGTGTTGCCCCAACGCTTTGAGCACCGGCAGGCTCTCCACCACCCGCCAATGGGCAAGGTTGGAGTTCGATAACAACGCCGTGGCATGACCTGCCAAATGCACAGCCTCGACCACTTCGAGCATACCTGGGTAGGGTTCGAGCAACCAGGCATGGTGGACCGCGGTGATCTCCTCCGCGCTGTAGAGGCCATCCACCGCCAACGACAGCTGCCGGGCATAGGTCGGCAAATCGATCGCGCCCACGTGCAGTCGTTGGTAGTGCTCGACCACCGTCGCTCGCTTGCTGGCGAGCTCGGAGCGCACCGGCACCTCGGCGTGGACACAGGCCTCCTGCCAGGTGCGACAGATCCGAACGATGACGCCACCGAGGTCGAAACAGATCAGCTTCTTGGTGCTCATGTCCTCGTCATCTCATTAAATGAAGAGGAGCGGACGCCTCGACGCAAAGATTCAGACCGTTCAGCACTCGCCGCCCTCACAACACCCCAGAATCACCACCGGCGTCACCACACCACCCTTGACGATGTTGCAGGCATTGCCAGAGAAGATGATCTGATTGCTCACGACATCGTAGTCCCAGTTATCCGTGCGACTGCGATCCCGTTCGATGCGAGCCGGGTTGCCGGCGCAAGCGCTCCCCGCCCAGTTGCACCCGGGGACAAGATTGCAGGCGGTCTCGCCCCCAGTGACCTCTTCACACTTGTGATAGAAATAGACGAACAGGGCATCGGGCTCCGGCGGGATCTGGTCGAGGGAATAGGAACAAGACGCAATTTGGCCGGCAATGGTTGCAAAGGTCGCCGACAGATCCTCGGCGTTCTCGGCGCGGTAAAAACAGTTCACCGTGGTGGTGTCGCAGTGGTCGGGGTCGAGGGGAATACAAACGGGACTTTGCCAGAAACACTGGGCCGCACGACAGGCAGTGCGACCACCGACAGTCAAGGCGCTGCATACGCCGGGATCTCCGACGCAGGCACTGCTGCCGTTCCAGGAGCAAGGTAGAGCATTCTCGCAGGCTCCTTTGCCCAGAGTGGTGAATTGAGCACAATAGTTGTCGTCAGCCCCGCAAGCGCTGCCGTCCCAGGAGCAATGGCTCGCCGTACACGCCGTTTCACCGCCCGTGGCAAAGAGAGCGCAGTGCTCAGCGCTCGTGGGACAACGGGACACACCCCCGTTGACGGCATGGCAGTTGAGATTGCCAGCACTGCCCCCGACAAAGCCGACCACAAAAGTTCGAATGGGAGGACTGGCGGTGGCCATGTGGTGGGCCGCACAATTGATACTGTTGATTTCCCCAGTGTATGAGTCACACACACCGAGGCTCGTGTTGTTGGCGCAATTGCCGTCACCATCGGTGAGCAACATGATGTAGTTGTCACGGTTTATGGGGTCAGAGGGATCAGGCAGGCCGAAGCTCCCCCGAGCGGCCGCAATATTGCGTAGAGTCCATCCTGTGGGCGTATTGCCCCCGGGATAATTGGTGCCAAGGGACCCCGAAATGGTCTGCTGCGCGGTTTGTCCAGCGTTGGTAAATCCGACAGCCACGTCCACTTTGCCCGCGCCACAATGCGAGCTGTCTGCACAGGAATAACTGTTGTCGCAACAATCGTAACCGTTGGTATTGTCTGGGCAGCATTCGGCATCACACAGGTCGGTACTGGAACAAACATGCGGGTAGGTAGACAGCCCAAAACGAATCTCCTCCTGGTTGTTGGCGATGACCTCGTCAATGGCCGTCAAGGCCGAGGACCAGCGTGAGGGTGGGGTCTTGGCGACGTCACAGATGTTCATGCTCCCCGAGCGGTCCAGAACAATGAGCATGTTGGGCGGCACAACAGTGGCTTCGAACTCTTGATTGCCGCAGCCAACCGCGGGCTCGCAGAGGTAGAGGGCGTTGCACACCTCACCCGTACGGCAATCGTGATCAGATGCACAGAACCCATCATCGGGGATGCATCCGCCTGCACTGCAAAGTCCTGATGGGCATTCGCCCACGGCTGCGCAGGGGTCATCGGGCTCACATGCGTAGTCATCGCAGTGAAAGCTCGGATGGCAATCGCCGTCGTCAAAACATTGGCCGTCGGGCACGCAGGTGTCGAGCACGTCGTTATCGTCGGTATCGACACAATGCTCGCCCTGTTCGCAACAAGTTACGCCCGCTGGACAACACCAGAACGTGTCATCACCGGCCGCAACGCAACTCGAGCCGCCATTTCCACTGCAAGAAGCGCCACCAGGTTGACAGGTACCCTGACTGCAGGAGAAACCAGGTTGACAATCCTCACGGGTGTCGCACGCTCCTGGGTCCAAGCAATTGTAGAGGCTGCTGCAAAACTGAGGGTCGGAACAGTCCGATGGTTTGCAGCACTTGCCATCGAGCAGGCACTCGCCGCACTCCTCCGAGCAAAATGTGCCGGTAAGCCCCTGCAGGATGCAGTCATCACCGCTGCCACAGGTGCCACCTTGTCGGCACAGGGTCGTCGAATCACAGTACTCACCTTGGGCACAGTCGTCGTCGCCGTCCGGACAACGCAGATCGCGGACGCAGTCGCCCCCCGCGCATAGGTTTCCATCCTGGCAGTCGTCATCGCAAACACAGCTATCATTGTGAATACACAGTCCAACCCCCGTACACAGACTGCACTTGCCCCCTGGGCAGTCGGGTGTGGCGCAACAGCCACCATCGTTGATGCATGCACCCGTGGCACAGCAGAACTCACCGTCAAGGCAGAACCCGCCGAGGTGGCTCGGACCACAGGGGAACTTTTCGCACGTACCAGCGTTGCAATATTCGTCCGCGTTGGCGCATGCGCATGCTGGTGCCTCCGCCGAACAGTAGATTTGCTCGCACACTCCCGCGACACATTCTTGACAGCTCGGGCACTGACCGTCCGGCACAAGTGAAGAACAGGGCCGCTCGATGGGCGTGCAACGGCAGCCCGTGCAGGTCGAGCCACTGGGGCAAAGACCATTGCAAATGTTATTCTCGCTGGAGCAGGCATTGTTCGCAGGAATGCACACCCCATCCACGCAGGCAAAACCGTCACGACACAACCCATGTGGATTGGCACTCGAACACTCTTCCCCAGATTTGATTGTGCGACACTCGCCAAGAACGCAGGCTAGCTCCGGTGGTTCACAGCCGCACAGCCCCGAAATGGGTATGCAATTGCCGTTGATACACACCTCGCCCAGGGGGCACAGTCCCTCGGGAATGGATTCGGAGCAGCGATTGTTGGAGTTGATGTCAACACACCCGCCATCGACACAGGCCTGCTCAGGATCGCAGGAGCAAGTCCAGGCGTCACAGGTGCCATCGCAGACGCCAGAGCAGCACTCTAGACCGTCACGACAAAAACCGTCGGGGTTGAACACCGTGCACGGTTGATCTTCGCGCGACTCCCGAGGTTCGGGCAGAAAGAGCTGCCCGCCACAGCCTACGAGCCCCCAGATCAGAAGAATCAAGAAGAAAGGGACGCGCATGCGACCTCCTAACTGCAACCCTTCGATTTTACTTCAACGGGCGACATGTTGCACGCGCAACTCACTGTCGCACTGTCGCAGCCCCTGACAAGCACAATCACAAACCGCGCAGAAACTCCGGTTTGAGCAGACTCTCATCGCGGGTCTTGATCACGCGGTCGAGCATTTGCAACAGTGCGACCTTGTCGCGGGGAAGATCCCCACGAATCGGCAAGTAATTGCTCGCATGATTTGCGGAGAATCGGCAACGACTGAAATCACTCTCGGGCTTGACGCCAGCTGTCTTGCGCCACTTCACCAGCTGTCGATAGGCTTGCTGTTCTTCTTTGTCATCGGGTTCGCAAGGACCACCGGCCCAAGCCGATGTGCTGAAACCAACCGCCAAGCTGAGAAAGAAGGGCACCAGGGACATTTGGCACAACATTGCCGTCCGTTTCACCTGACGCCTCCTTGTGGCAGCTGCGGCGTTTGTCAAACATAGTACAGACATCGGTTCGTTGCTGCCTGGGAAGGCATGGGTGCGGCCCGGCCACAGCGTGTTGACCCCCACCGACCTGATCCCAAGAAGCAGGAACAAAGTAAGGAACATTTTTCCTCTTGATCATCACGATCAAAATATGTAAAGAAGTCGCTCCCTGAGCGGGACTAACTCAGTGGTAGAGTGCAACCTTGCCAAGGTTGAAGTCGCGAGTTCGAATCTCGTGTCCCGCTCCAAAATTGACAGCAGGAATGCCGGGTTTGCTGAGAGGCTGACCCGGCGTTTTTCATTTTGGTGTTTGAGCACCGAGCCATCCTTTGCTTTTGGGGTTTGACACCGTTGGCGACGCGCCAAACTGCATGATGGTGCAACCACACATCGCGAATTCCTGTTGCTCGTCCGTCGTACCCGTGACAGGTTGAGCAAGGCACCGGCTCGAAATGAAGGCATGATGAGTTCTTTGGGTATCGATTTTGGCACGTGCACGTCGGTCTTCGCCTATGCGGAACCGATGCGGTTGCAGGTTCTCCAGGACGACGAGGGTGAGGACATCATTCCCTCCGTCGTTGCATTTACTCCGCATGGCAAGACACAAATCGGCAAGTCTGCACGTGGCCGAATGTTGATCGATCCGGCGAACACGCTTCATTCTGTAAAAAGGATTCTCGGCAAATCGTGGCCATCCCCGGACGTTGCCGCGTTTCGCCGTCAATACCCCTTTGAGCTCGAACGGGACAAAGATGGCTATCCCCGATTTGTCACCCGTGCCGGCAAGCTCACGGCTGTGCAGGTCTCCGAATTCTTCCTTGCCCACGCGCGAGCATTTTCGTCGATTACGTCGAAGGCCATAGGTCAAATTGTCATCGCCATTCCCGAATCCGCCGACGCGCGGCAACGCGACGCCACCCTGAGCGCTGCGACGCAGGCGGGATTCCTCGATGCCGAAGTGATCAGCGAGCCGGCGGCAGCGACACTGGCGTACCTTTGGCAAGAGTCGGCCTCCCGCATGCTTCTGGTCTACGATTTCGGTGGAGGAACGTTCGACGCCGCGGTTGTTCGGTGGGACAAAGGGTGCCCACGGATTCAATCCACGGCCGGCGATTCCTACCTCGGTGGCGATGACTTGGACCACAAGCTCACCGACTGGGCCTGTAGTGAGATCTTGTCGCAATTTCGTTGGGACGTTACCACCAACACCAAGAGCCGCCAGGTGCTGCGATTCATCTGCGAGCAAGCCAAGGTGCGGCTGTCAATCACCGATGAAACCTCAATCAACCTGTCGCCCGTGGACGAGGTTCTCCGCGACAAGACCTTGTCCATCAAAAGAGAGCTCCTAAACGAGCTCGTCAAACCCTTGATCGACAGGACTCTTGCGATTTGTGACAACGCAACCAATCTGGTCGGCGTCTTGCCCAAGGATCTCGATGGCATTCTCATGGTTGGCGGTATGACGTTTCTACCCATCGTTCGGCACCGAGTTCGCGAGCACTTTGGCAGCCAACTGCTCACGACACTACCGGCCAATCGTGTCGTGGCCATGGGCGCAGCGGTAATGGGTCTGGAGAGTGCCCGCAATGGCCGGTGATTTCAGCCTCTCGTTGCACGAAATGAACCGCGGCCGTACATCTCGGGAATAACCCGGCCCAGCGCTAACGAGAACTTGGGCACACCCCTCGTGGGTCGGAGTTGTGTGACGCCACATGATTGCAGTTCTGCAACTTTGTCCGGTGATATTGATGCAACATCGCATACCTACCATCGGCCTTTTGCTCTTTGCTCCCTGTGCAGCAAAACCCATCTGCGGCGAAAGACCGCGCGGACGGCAGCTTCACCTGGTAACCTGTACCATGGGCAGCATCATTGGCGAATGGCATATGTCATGCAATGCTGCGTCACATCCAAAGATGAAATGCCAAGCGGGAGGTTCTCATGGCCAAAATTGCGATTCTCTGCTGCAGACGGATCCAAGAGCCTCGGTCGAGACTCTCCATCTGGGCACGTGCATGAAGATTGCAATGGAAACCGCGCAGTGTCCGATAGACTTCGACGAACCTAAGACCACACTGGAGAAGAAATTCGGCATTCCGGTGGTGTTGGGCACCCATTCCTATTGATGACAACTTTGTGCTAGCCCGAACCGCCACGAACAGTCGAGATCTCCCATGTCAACAACAAACGAGTCGGATGGCGCCCCGATCCTTCCTATCGCGGTGGCTCTAGCCAACGATCTGAGATCCTGCGCGGATGAGCTTGGAGAGTTGACAGAGCGAACAACGGGTCTGGGACAAGACTCATATCTCGAAGAGCTCGCGGCAACCCAGGTCGCTTCTGACCCCAGAGTTGCGACCGCCCGCGTGGCTATTGTCGCACAAACCCATGCTGAGCTAACACGCCGACAGCAACTGTTGGCCATGGCGATCCGAGGTAATCACGACCTGGGGTTTTTGCGCAGTCAAGGCGTGTACACGTTGATGGGCGGCCCACCCCCACGCGTCGCAGCAATCTTTCCCGGTCAAGGCATGCAGTACCCAAACATGCTTCGCGAAGCCGCATCCTACTTTCCAAAATTGGAGGAGACGCTCAGCAGAATCGACCTCGCCTACCAGGAACTAACTGGTCGCGACCTTCGACCCACTTTCTGGGTGGATGACGTCGAATCCTACGTAGAGCAAGATGAAGACATCCCCTGTGCCTTGTTTGCAGTGAACATCGCGCTGTTCGAGGTTCTCGGACAATACGGCTGCCGATTTGATGCTGTCATGGGACAGAGCATCGCCGATATCTCGGCTTTGGTGGCGAGTGGCCTGTTGTCCATTGAAGAAGGACTCGAGGTGGTTTGGCAGCGCAATCAAGCATTGATGGCTTTGCCGTGCATAGATCGAGGAAGAATGATCTCGGTCATGTGCACTGCAGAAATGGCGGAGGAGCTCACCTCTCATCTGGGAGGTTATGCCGTCATTGCCGCGTACAACTGTCCAACCGCCTACATCCTCTCGGTCTCGACGAAGGTGGTGGATTCACTTCTCGAGCGGTGCCGGAAAATCGGCGTCAGGGCCGTCCCGATTCCCATCTCCCACGCCTATCACTCCAAGCTCATCGCTGGGGCAACAGACCGCTACCGACGAACCGTCGATGCTCTGTCCTTCCGGCCTCTGCAATGCGATCTCGTCTCCAGTATCACCGGACACTCCATGCAGGTCTTGGAACACCAGGTGGTGCGTAATGATCTCGTCCGTCAACTCGTCGACCCCATACACGTCCAAAAGGCAATCGAAACTCTCTACGAGAATGACGTTCGCATCTTCATTGAGTGTGGGCCCAGATCTGCCCTGACGACCTATGTCAACGAGGCACTGGCGGACCAACCCCATATTGCCCAGCCGACCCTGCATCCCCAAGTCGGAGAGCTCGAGTACCTCTTCCGGGCTATTGCTTGCCTTTTCACACATGGCATCGGCCAACTGACCTGGTAAGCGTTCACGGGCCAGTTCTCGCCGCCGGTTCACGGGGCCGGTCCTCGACCCCTGCGCATTGTTGCTTACGCTTGGGAGTTGATACGCGTCACCACCATGGCGCGCACCGCATCGTCTATTGCGTGGACCTTCTTGAGACGCTCAGACAATACCTGCACACGGACAAGTCTACGTTTCTTCAATGCATTGCAAAACTCAATGTCTTTGGGACGATTGGCGATGGCTTTCGCGATCCAAAGATCGTGAATTTCCAAACAGTGTGCTTCTACACCCCTCGTGTTTGGGGACTTGAAGCGCACCAGGCGCTTCTTCCACCCTTGGGGCAAGACTGCTGTCTCCTGAACAACGCCCTGCGCGTAATACCCAAAGGTCTCGTGGAATTGAGATGCTTCTCCTATGGCACCGTCGACGAGGTCCGCCTTGTCACCTTTGTCGCCAAAGACAGCAATATCGACTTCGACGGATCGCTCGGCCTCTTCTGGAACCTCCTTTGATATTGACCCATGAAGAGCCTGGCTTCCGATGATCAACAGCTTGTCCGTTTCCAGGATGGCACCGGCGGCACGCACACAATGCTCAAACTCAGCTCGTTTCACGTTTCGCCTTCCTCATTGGCCCTGAAGTTCCGGTACACCTTTGCCCGTGCATCGGCCGAAAGGATGCCAGCAAAGGGTGTGGTTTGGCGCAGCTCACGGGCGTATGGCCGCTCGTCCACAATGACGCTTTGGAGAGCTTCAACCGGCAGCTTCAGCAACACCTCCCACTGATTGAGCAAGCTCTTCGCGCCAGGATTCTTCTGTTTCATGAGCCTGATGTTCTTTTGTGCCGATCTTCGAACCACGTCTGGATTATTCTTGAGTTCAAGAGCGATGGCGTGGTGAAGAAACAGGCTGCGCCGGTCCTCGCGGGTCAGGGGGGGGACAAATTCAATCGTCATATGCAGGCCAGCGGCTGTGGCCAACCTTTGGAGTGTTCGCACGGTGGGTGTCTTGGTGCCACCTTCATAGGCAGCAATGGTCGGCTGCGATGTACCAGTCAGATCCGCAAGAACGGCCTGGGTGACCCCGACTCGCTGTCGCAGTTTAAGAACCTCGTTCATTTGATGAATATATCCGATCGAATATAATAGTGCAACAACAGAGAATGGGAGTCAAACACGGCCGACGCTGACTGATGGAGGCGCGGCATTCGATGACCGCACCGGGGTCAGCTACCGGGGTCAGCTCAAAGAAAACATTGCATTCCCCTGCGAAACTGCGTCTTGGTGCGCAGGTGACTGCCATACAGATTTGATCGCGACCTCAAGTTCTTCCGGTTTCTGAGAGCCAATCAGCAGCGTCTTGGCATTGTTGAAAGTCACCATTACACCCTTTTTGCCGCTGACGTTGTACGCCTTCCCTCCTCTTCTGTATCGAATGCCCCATCCGCCGTGTTGCATCACCGGCGAGTAGGTTTTGGCCTCGACATCCGGAACTCGTTCCAGCTCGATCCGTTTGAAGGACCGATGAAAAGGCGAGAACTTGACGAAAAGACCTTGCGGTCGAAGCCTGATTCTGGTTCTCGGACTGGATGCGAACGATGAAGCGCCAATTATCGACATCAAAACTTGTGTTGGTTGAGTCGGCACCGCCAAAGCCGACCTCACGCGATGTCATCCTCGATTCGATCGCCGATGGCGTGTTCACCGTGGATCACATCGACACCAAGGCGTTGTCAGTCCTGATGCGCCATCATTTCTCCGGCAATGTCCGTGAGCTCATCAATGCCGTTGAACCTGCCTTTGTGCTCTGTCCCGGTGGTGTCCTGCTGGCCGAACACCTACCGGGTTATCTACTTCCGCAAGACCCAACTCAGTCAACGAGACCGGGGCAAACCGTCAAGGAATTCGAGTCCGACATGATTCGTCGGGTGTTGTCTCGGCACGGTTTCAATCGCAGCAAGACTGCCAACGAGCTCGGCATGCACAAGACAACACTTTGGCGAAAAATGAAAAGGCTCAACATTTCGTTCGAGAGGTCCCACTGATGCTGGACCGCCAGATTCACCCCGTGTCCTTTGTCTCGACAACCGCCGGATTTCGCGAGGTGACAGGAGAGCAACAGTGAGAGTAGAGTTTCCCACCCAGGAGGATTTCGGATTCAACGGCGTCGTGTGCAATCAGACCAAGAAGGAGACAGGCGATGCCATTGCATGATTTTCTCTGTTTGGATTGCGGTGAGACCACAGAGTCGCTCATCGCAAAATCGTCGGATGTCCCGCAATGCCAGTCGTGCGGAAGTAGCAAGGTGAAGAAACTTCTTTCGGCACACTCGTCCCTATCGGGTTCGTCCAAGCCCGGGTCCGCTACTGACAGCGACACTTCCTGCTGCGGTGGAACACCATCCGATGCCGGTTGCGCTGGCCCGGGAGGTTGTTGCGGCAGACATCACTGACACAGGAGCGCTGTTCAAGCCGGCGCTGGCTGTTTGGTGTGTGGTGCCATCACAACCCCTGAAGTCCGAGCTGCCATTGTCGCCGCATCCCTTGGCTCAATTCGTTGAATTCTGGATTCTCGCTGCCAAACCTCTCGAGGTCTTTGGCGGTATCGACCAGACCCACGCGCACAGCCTCAAGGCTGCGACGCACCACTGCAGGACGCAGGTCACACGGGCCAGTACCAAAATCGAAGAGCTGCTCCTTGCTGGCCCACAACTTGCGGCCACCGAGCTCGAGGGCTGGGTGGTCTTTGGCGAGATACACTGTCGTCGTGACGAGGTCGTATGCAGGTGCCAGGTGAACCGCTCCGGTCGTGTCGTAAAGTACGCCAAAGTTTTTCAGGTGAGCATCCCCATTGCGGGTGGCCATGGCCAACAGGACCATGCGGAAAAACGTCTCCATGGTTTGCGTCACGTTCTGGCAGGGTATCGAACGGATGACCTGCGCAATTTGCTCATAGGAGCCGTTGTATTTACCGTTGCGACCAAGTCGCAACAGCGCGCACATCTCTTCGAAAGCCAGTGCCTCACCCTTGTTCCCACGATCAAACCGTTCGAGCACAAGGAGATCGCGACGATCGGAGAGGTGACATGTCGTCGTTGGGATCCCGGAAGCCCGACTCGCCTGCATGCAGAAGAACTCGTTTACGGGGAGATGAGGATACTGAGCGCCAGCCGCTTTGAGGATGAGGTCTTCGCTGGTCAAGGTCAACTGTCGGCCGTGCCCTTCGAGAAGCACTTTGGGGTGAACACCTCCCACACCGGAGCGAATGCCATAGATGTCGATGAGCTCGCTGAGCAACTCGGCAGCGTCGGGGTGACGCAATATGGAGTCGAGCGGCAGCTCTTTGTGCCGACGGTCTTGCTTTGCCTCTGGCCCAGCGCCCTCCACCGGCTCAGCGTCATCCACGTCGCGAAAAGTCAATCTGCCGATGGTGTTGTGCCCGACCAGTCGAAGCAGATTGACGTCGGTGTCGAGATCGAGTGCCTTGCCGTATCGGAAGCGCAGCCGCAGCAACAGATCGCCTTCGGGTAGGACCGATTGAAATGGCGGTGGCAAGACCTGGGTATCATAGGATTTCATTCGCACTGGCATGGTCAACGACACTAGATCTAGATGCGGGTCGAGTGCAGCGGGGGTGTCGTATCTGAAGGTATGGGCATAGTCCGCGTAGTGGAGCGTTCCGACGCGACGATTGCCAACCCAGACTGCGAGCTCAGTCATCCCCTTCTCCAAGAATGGGCAAACCACTCACCCGCTCTTCACCGACCTGAAGCTCCAGACCCAGCGCCCGCAAGATGCTCACCAAGGTCTTGTAGTTGATGTCTGGCAGCTTACCTGTCTCAAACCGAATCACCGTGTACCGACTCACACCAGATTGGCTGGCGAGCTCTGCTTGTGTCATCTTCGCGGCCCGCCTGGCTTCCCTAACTACTTGCCCCAATTGCTGCAGTGTATTCACAAATGTCATTTATAATTTACTTATAGACATATATTGCACATATATGTCAATGTTATTTGACTTATCGACTATCCGTCAGTCCGAAAGTCTCGTACCAACCAGAAACTCGAGATCGCTCAACAGGGTCTTCTTCCTCCTTTCGTTTTCGACCACCTCCCGGGCGACGTCAACATCTTTGGCACCCAAGGCGGCAAGCAGATGGCCGACGACATGGGCGTGCCCTTTCTGGGGCTATCCCCATGGGAGTGGAAGTTGTTGCCTCAGGCGACGAAGGCAAAACCATTGTCCAAGCACATCCCCACTCCGAGTCAGCCAAGGCCTTTGCTCGAATCGTGCGGCCCCTCTTGGAATCGGACATCGCCGAGGATGCTCCCGCAACGCCAAAGTTGTCCCAAGACGGCAGTTTCAAGATCGCGATTCCGGTGGCCCACGGCCAGTTGTGCATGCACTTTGGGCACTGCGAACGGTTCGCGATTTTCGACGTAGACCCCGAGTCGAAAACCATTCTGGGCGAGACCATGTTGGATCCCCCAGCCCACGAGCCCGGGGTATTTCCACGGTGGCTGCACGAACAACGAGCAAATCTGATCATCACCGGCGGCATGGGGGCGCGTGCGCAAAGTCTCTTTGCCCAAAACAATATCAAGGTGGTAGTCGGAGCCGCTGCAGGGGAACCGAAACAGGTTGTCACCGACTATCTCGAGGGCAAGCTGAAGACTGGTGAGAACGTCTGCGACCATTAGACGTCATTGGATGTTGTGGCCGGGCAACACCTGGTGAAGTTTGGTCCGCGGATTGGGCCACCACCCCAAGGAGACCTCGTAATGGGGAACTCCGTTGAGGATACGTTTCTGGGGAATGTGCAGGTGGCCGAAGACCACCGCCGCCGCACGGAACTGCCTTGGCCAATCGCTCGTACGATGAGTGCCGCACCACACCTTGAATCGTGGTACCCGCGGCAAGACTGCGAGCTCTTCGCTCAAGGGGAAATGGTTGATAAGTACAGTGGGTAAGTTGTGTTGTTTGATTGTCTCGGTGATGCGCAATTCGGTGCGCTGACAACGTTCAATGCACCACTGTTGCCTCGATGGATAGGGATCGGGGTGAAGCAACACCTCATCCATCGCGTCAACTCCCGCTTGTCTGGCCCACGCGACCGCTTCCAGCGGCGTCGATCCAGGGGGGCTGAACGAGTAGTCGTAGAGCGTGAACATCGGCACCACCCATAGGGGGCCCTGCTCGCCTTCGAACACCTGATAGGGATCCTCGGGAGTCAACACGCGCTGCTCACGACACATATCGACAAGCGCCTGATACTTGGCCTCGCCCCGCAGCGTATCGCGCCCCGGCAGCGTCCATAGCTCGTGGTTGCCCGGTACCCAAATGAGTTGGCGAAACCGTGGAGCAAGTTCCCCCAAGACGTATCGCAGATCGTCCTGGCTTTCACCGATGTCGCCGACGAGCGCCAGCCAATCTTCAGGATGCGAGGGGATCTGCGCCAGCCGATCGCGACCCTTGCTCGGTCCCACGTGAAGATCGCTCACTGCCCACAACTTCATCGCATCACCGCGTCGCCATCACTTCATGACCTCATCCGCAAGCGGGATCACCTTGCGAAAACGAAGCCGCATGGGATGGGGGCTCACGTCGGCACCTACCGCAATGACGAAATGTGGATCCGCCCGCATCCAGGCGAATTGCCAGCGACTCGGGTCGTCCTCGAGTCGCGGGTCAAAGGCGATGCCAATCCTGTCGCCGTCATCCACGAGAAAGGAGAACTGGCCAAGGGGAATCGCAAGTCCCATGCCGCGGGCCTTGATATAGCTCTCCTTGAGCGTCCAGTAGGTGAAGAACCGTTCCTGTTGTTTGTGCTCGGGTTGGGCATGGAGCGCCCGCACCTCACTTGCAGAGAAGAATCGGTCGGCGATGGCGATCGTATCGCTGGTGCGGGTCAGGTTTTCCGCATCGACACCGAGCTCACCACCAGGGGCCGACACCGCGCATACCACCAACCCCTTGGTGTTGGTGAGATTGACGGACAGCTTTGGTGCTGCCGCCGGACCGCTGATGTAAGGCTTTCCGTACTCACCTTCGTCGAACTGCCAGTCTGCGGGGGCCACGTTCTGATATCGCGTAAGGACGGTTCGCACCAATGCGCGGGTAGCGCGAAACATGCGCCTGTCCTTCTCGAAACGAAATCTGTCACATCGTCTCCGCTCCGCGGAGGTCATCAATAACTCGTAGGCAGTCTTGAGCGCGCCTTCGTCACGCTCCTCGTAAAAGAAACACCACAGGTCCACCACCCCCGGGTGCAGATCGATCCGATCGTCATTGGGGATGGGCTCGACGCTGTCGATGGCAGCGCCCTGGGGAATAACATCCATGCCATACGCTCCTAGCGCACTTGCGACGGCGCGCCAATGCATTGATGTGCATTGATGTGCGGTGTCCGCGAGCGGCGTACGGATTTGGGCGATCGTCCACGCATGGACGCGAATTCGAGCAATTCTCGCCCACCTTCGAATCACATTTCACCTGGTGCAGACAGACGCCGTTTTGGTTATGTTGTGGCCATGAGAAACGTCGTGCTCATCGGTCATCCCGATCCCGCACGTCTCGAGGAGCTGGTTGACACCTTCGAGGCCAACAATTTCCGTTGTCTGACCGCGCAATCTGGTGCCGAAGCGCTTTCCAGCGTTGCACGGTATGGGCCGCAACTGGCTGTCCTGCACGTCGATTTGCCGGAGGTCGAGGGGACTGATGTTTGCCTTCGCATCAAACAAGAGGAAGCAACCAAGAAAGTGGGAGTATTGTTGATTGGCAAAGACGGCAGCGAAGAGCGCTTCGTGGGCGCGGAGGTCGGTGCCGATGCCTATCTGGCCGAACCGTACGACGACGACGCTTTGCTCGAGAAGGTCCGCGAGCTCTTTGACACTCTGCATCTGAACGTCCGGCAATATATCTCCGAGGACGCCGAGACGGGCGACGGCGGCGACGCCAGCGACGACGATGATGGCCGACAGCGTTGACGCAAACACTCAACTCAGACACCCAACGCACCTTTGCCAGTTTCCCCACGCCGCGAGCCGTGCTAAAAAACACGAATGGTCGGCCCGAGTCCCGCGAACATCAAGAGTGCCCTTCGCAACAATCCGTTGTTCACGGACCTTACCGATATCCAGTTGGCGGCGCTCGCCGACGAGGTTTGGTTGGAGCAAATTCCCGCTGGATCGATTATCGTACGCGAGGACGAGGAGGCTGACGCGCTCTATGTCGTCGTGGAAGGTGGCGTCAACGTTACCAAGGCGAACGGACAGTTTTTGGCCTTCCTCGGACCGGGCGGTTTCTTCGGTGAGATGGCGCTGTTCCTCGAGGGGTCAAAGCGCAGCGCCACTTGTTCCTCCAGCCAAGACACAACTTGCGCGATTATTCGCCAACCGATTCTACACAAGTTCTGCAACGACCTTCCTGAGGCGGGATTGATCATCTACAGAGCGATCATCAAGACCCTAGCAGAGCGGCTGCAAGCGACAAGCGCCGATCTCGCAACTTTGATGGGAGCGCAGGTTCGCCAACAGTCAACCGTGGACCAATTGGTTGCCGCCGCAAAGAAGCGCCGCAAAAAGTAGGGCTCGCCCGCGAGCCTCAATCTATCTGAGGGAGTTGACCATCCTGGCCACTCTTTCGCCAATGGCAAGAGAAGCGGTTAGACCCGGTGACTCGATGCCGATGAGATGGATCATCCCTGGGGTGCCGTGTGGGGTTCCTTCTTCAATAACAAAGTCGCGAAATGCCTCGCCGGGTGCCTGCAGCTTGGGACGTATTCCTGCGAAGTCGGGACTCAGGTTGGTTACTGTCACCTCAGGCAGGAATTGACTGACAGCGGCAGCAAACCCCTCCGCCTTTGCTTCGTCAATGTTGAAACTGACTCTTGGCACATACTCCGCGTCGGGTCCCAGGCGAAATTGCCCTCCGAGGTCAAAGGTGATGTGTGTGCCTAGACCCAAAACACCTGGGACAGGATACACCAGATGCCGGGTCAATAGGCCAAGGCCCGACACGCTGAAATAGTCGCCCTTGCACAAATGCAAACGCCAACGTGCGCGGTCAATGTCTACTCCTGCAGCGGCGGCGATGCCCTCGGCCCCAAGCCCTGCTGCATTAACGACCACTGGCACATCGAGAGCGAAGGGTTCGCCATCGGAAACAGTGTGCAAGCGCCAACCGTTGGGCAATCGTTCAATGTCCGAAACGGTGGTACACAAGGCGATACTCGCACCGAAATTCTCGGCCTCGCCAGCAAGGCTACGGACGAGCATGTGGACGTCGACGATGCCTGTGCGGGGGGACCACAACGCCGCCCGCGCCCGCACCCTCGACTCCTTCTCGTGAACCTTGGCTGCGTCGAGAATCTCGAGCGCCCCAGCTCCGTTGGTCATACCCTGGCGGCGGAGCTCCTCGAGTTTCGACTCCCCCTCTTCATCCGTCGCGACGATGAGCTTCCCTGTCTCACGGTGTGGGACACCCGCTTTGACACAACGAGCGTAGAGCCGCTCGCGACCCTCGACGCAGGTTTGGGCCTTGATCGAATCCGCGGGATAATAAATGCCGGCGTGGATGACACCGCTGTTGCGTGCCGATACCTCCTGCCCAAGTTTGGCATTTTTCTCAAGAACAGTTACGTCGTGTCCCTGCCTGCCGAGTGCCGCGGCAACTGCGACACCGACCACACCACCACCGATCACCGCGACCTCAGTCACCGTTGTCCTCCGCAGGCGACAGCGCTGCCACCAAGAGCTCGCGGAAATCCCGTGGCATTCGCACTGCCCTGCCTGTTGCAACATTGATGCATGCATGAACTGTCGAGCCAACCACGAGCAACTCGCCATCGGCCGCGCGAGTGAGACGAAAGGTGAAACTCACCCGCACCCGCTCCACTTTTTCGAGACGAGTGGTTACGACAATCTCGTCGTCATATCGCGCCGGCGTGTGGTACTTAGCCAGAACTTCCACCACCGGCATGTGAATGCCGCGCTCGATGAGCTCGGCTGCGGTAACGCCATGGCCACGCAAGTACTCGTTGCGCCCCATTTCAAAAAAGCGTAGGTAATTCCCATAGTAGACGATGCCCATGGCATCGGTATCACCGTAGATGACTCGGCGAGTGACTGCCACGCTGCCCTGAGCTTTGGAATTCTTTTTAACCATTGGGTGTAGTTAGCCCCAGAACGACCTCTTCGCAATCAATCCATGACAAGCTCAACGCGCACCCGTTGGTTCACCGCACTCAGTCTACTCACCGTTAACAGGCCGGGACGGGTCGTCGCCATCGTCGGCTTGTTGACGATCGTCGCCGGGGCGTTGATCCCAGGCATCGGTGTCACCACATCGCGCTACAGTTTGGTGTCCGCCGACAATCCCTACCAGGCGCGCCTCTTCGAATTCTTTGAGCGGTTCGGGTTCCCCGACACTCCGGTACTGGTCCTCAGCGGCGGAACCGACGTTGAGCGTCGCAGGGTGGTCAATAGGTTGGAGAAGCATCTCGAAGCCGAACCGATGTTTGCCGGTCGGGTCATGGCGCGAATCGATCCCGAAAAAGTCGCGGAGATCATCCTGCTGCACCAACCGGAGGCACTGACGGCTCTGCGACCTTTTTTGCCCCCCGACACCGAGTTCGCCGACCTCATAGAAGGTGGCCTGCCGGCAATGACCCAGGTGATGGCCCGCCAAATAGAGGCGGCCGTGGCGGCCGACCGGTTGGCCATACTCTCGCCGTTTTCCATCGGCAGAGGTCAAACTGCGTCCGATCAAGCCATTGCCTGGCTCGCCGTCATGGCGCGGGCCTTTGAGGCCTCCCTGTCCGAAGAGCCGGCATGGCCGGACATCATGGTTCCTGCAGGCGCAGGCTTGATGCCTACAGATCAAGGAATCGACGGCCGCGGCTACTTGGTGGGGACCACCGGCCTGCACCATATGATCCCGATCTTCGTCGACCTGCCCGGTGACAACATCGAGCAGCTAAGGCCCGTAGTCGAACGCATTCGCGCCATCCGCGACGTCGTTCTCGCCGAAACCGCCAACAAAGATATCACCATCCGCCTCACCGGCCTGCCGGCCTTGTCGGTCGATGAGCACAGTGTCATCACCCGGGGATTGTGGCAGTCGAGCCTCGCTGCCACCATTGCCATTCTCATGTTGTTCTTCGCCGTGTTTCGTTCTGTGCGACAGACCATCATGGCGTTGATACCCCTGCTCGTCGGCGTGGTCATGACTCTGGCGAGTGCGCGGCTCCTCTTTGGCCAACTCAACCTCATCACTTCTGCGTCTGTTGCAATTCTCCTGGGCCTCGGCATCGATTTCGCTGTTCACGCGACCGCCCGGTACAACGAGGCACTGCGCGATGGCGCCACTCCCGCAGCGGCGGTCCAAACGACACTTCTGCGGGCCGGCCCAGCAATCCTCACTGGTGCGGTGACCTGCGCCCTGGCATTTTTGACTACTACCATCACCGAGTTCACTGCTTTTGCGGAGCTCGGCGTGCTCACTGCGCTCGGACTCGCATTCACCCTGGTAGCCACCCTCTTGCTCGTACCGCCACTTTTGGTCTGGGGTAGCAAAAGGCAGATGCCTGTGTCTCCGGAGATCCCGGGTATGACTCGACTCGCGGGCGCGGCACGAAACCATCCACGACTGACGTTGCTGCTCGCCCTCGTGGCAGCTCTCGGCGGAGGTATCGTCCTACCGGGTATCGAGTTCAACGTGCGCTACTTTGACTTCCTGCCGGCGCACACCGAGAGCTCCATCGCCCTACGTCAGCTCGAAAAGGAAACGGGCATGGGTCCTACCTTCGCCTTCGTCTCGGCCGACAACGTCGAGCAAGCACGGACCATGACAGCCCGCCTGCGCACCCTGCCAACCGTCGCGGCAGTCCAATCAGCGACCGACCTCATCCCCAAGATGGACGAAGAACGACTTCGAAAATTGCGCATGAGCCTCGACACCAGGCCGCCAAACTTCTCCATGCTCGCGACCAGCAATGCGACAGCAGAACAACTCATCGCCGAGCTCCAGGGGGTAACCCGCTCCATCGAGGGCATGCGTCAGTTTCGCAAGCTGGGAGGCCGCAGCACCGACAGTGCCGACGCAGCGATTTCGGCCCTCGAGACACTGCGAGCACGACTTGAATCACTCCCCGATCGAGGCCAACCCGCCATCCGCGCTCTTTCTGAACGCGCCGCAAAGATTCTCCAGCGTGCTTGGAACGCTGCCGTGACAGTCGCCGCCCGCGGCTCTTGGCTGCCAAGTGATTTGCCTGAGCTGTTTCGCGTCCGCTTCGCCTCGAAGGACGGCAAAGCTCTCGCATTGTTTGTCTACCCTGCGGGCAATGTCTGGAACGTCGACGAGGCAAAGCGGTTTCGTGACGACCTCGAGACGGTCGATCCGAAGGCGTCTGGCACCGCCATCACCTTGCACGAGCACAGTCGCATGGTGCTGCACGGATTTCAGCAGGCGGCTGTCCTCGCCGCAGTGCTGATATTCCTGGTGTTGTTGCTCGACTTTCGCAGTGTTAAGGATACCCTGCTCGCACTGGCACCACTTTGCTGCGGTTGGTTGTGGATGCTCGGAGCCATGGGTGCCTTCGGCATCCGTTTTGATTTTGCTAACATCGTCGCCTTGCCGTTGGTTCCGGGCATTGGCGTTGCCGCAGGGGTACACCTGATGCACCGTTGTCGCCAAAGCCAACTGGAACACGGCGGCGTCGGCATTCTCGAAGATCTGCTGCGCGGCACAGGTGCCGCCGTATTTGTTGCCGCGGTGACCACGGTGTTCGGCTTTGCAGGATTGATGGTGGCTGACTATGGCGGCATGATCAGTCTCGGACTCATTATGAGCATCGGCGTCAGCAGCTGCCTTCTCGGTGCCATCATCGTCCTTCCCGCCATCCTGTTTCTTCTGGGACGCGTGCGCTAACTTTCGCGCAGCTCGACCCCGCACACTCGCACGCCCGCACATCCGCACATCCGCACATGCGCCAGAGTTTGGTCCGACCCCGGAGCGTGCTAGGGTGCTTTGCAGGTTCGCGCCGTGAGCGGAGGTGGGAATGCGGCAGTTTCTATTGGGTCTTTCATTGTCGGCGGCGTTCATCGCTGGCGCCGTTTTCTCGCAAACCCTCTCGTCGTCTGCGCAAGCGGCGCGGGCGAGCCGTATGAAATGGGAGTATTTCTGCGTCGAGAAATTCAGCGAAACGCCCGAGAAGCTGGTGGAGACCTTCACCCAAGGTGGGCTCAAAGGCTGGGAGCTCGCAGCCGCAGGGGAGTACACCCCCGCCATCGTGCCCACGACCGGAGAAGGGCACTACCCCCTCCGACCGGTTGTCTGGTGCTTCAAACGCCCTGCGGAATAGCCTTGCGACGCGGACCGCCAGCACAAATCAACGTCAACGTTTCCACGCACCAAACCGGCCACCGACTCGCCCAAAACGAGCGAACGGCTTGCTGCTTTCCTCTTCATCCTCTTGCCGGTTCGAAACGCCATTCCCGAGAGTCTCCGACATTTTCAGGAGATGGGCATCGTAGGTTTCCTCTAGGTCGACAACCTGCGGCTTCCAATCGGCGCCCCGTTTGGCGAAACTGGCGGCTCCCTGTATGGCACCGTAGAGCATGGCACCCCGAGTGTACTGCAGCTCCTCAGGCGTGTTGATGTCCCCCGCGCCGGTGAAGTTGATGGGGAAACCGGCACCGAGGACCAGATAATTGTAGCCATCCCCCTGCACCAACATGTCATCGTGAAAACGGGAGTCGTTGGGGAGCTCGAACTCAACATTGGATGACGACGCAGAGAAGAGCACAGGTCCGTGTCGCAGGGAGTGTAACTGCTCCTTGGTCAAGGACTGTTTGCCGGTGCAGCCGGCGATGATGGCGGCCTCGTGGATGATCTGATCCGCCGACGTCACCGTGCGGTAGCCGTCACGCTCAGCCTGGGCTCGTTTGATCGGATCGGGCTCAACCACGACGACCGCACGGCCGAGCTCGCGCATCGCCCGCGCGGTGGTCATACCGATCCAGCCATACCCCAAGATGGCTGCGGGCTTGCCGGGCATGAAATCATCACCGGCAAACGGATCGAGTCGGGCGCGCACCTGTTGCTTAAATCGATACTCCAGGCCCGGCAGCTCGAGCATCTTGGCCTCGGACTTAGCAATGTTGATGACGTCGCACTTCAGCTCGAGATCTTTGGCAACCGTCAGACCACGGGTGGTCTGCTCGACAATGACGAATTTGTTGGCGTGCTCGGGAAAATATTTGTGCAGAGCTTTGGTGACATATCCACCATCATCGAGAACGACGATCGGTTTGTTGTTCCGGGCGTGATCCGCCAATGATTTGCGAATGAGATTGCAGACCTGCACCGATCGCCAAGCATCGTAGGGCAGCCCGCGTCGCTCACGGGTATCCACATCCACGCCTGACGCACGCAACACGTCAGCATCCGGCTCGCAGGTGGAATAGGGCACGCCGAGCACATGGGTGCAGTTTGGGTCGACACCGAACTTTCGCAGTGACTCGATCAAACCAACATTGTCGTCGAGCAGGTGTTGCACCGCGATGACATTGACGTTGGCGAGTGGCGCTTCTTGGGTGCACGCCAAGATCTGGCTGACCGTCTTGGGTATAATGGATTTTCCAGTGGGCACAAACCGCAACAGCTCCGGTGCGTACTGGCGCAATTGCCGCCTAACCTCGTTGTCGAGCTCTCCCGCAAACTGCGTGCGTAACACATTTCGTTCATGGGACTGGTCAGGCGCGGCCTCAACGTAGAGGCCCTCGAGATTCTCACGCGCCCAGGGGTCGCCTTTGAAACATTCCTTTTTGAGATCTTCGAGGCGGATCCTCCCGCCACTGCCGGCCGCCTGAACCATGTACGACAACAGCAACCATGGCAGAGCCTTCTTTCGCTGTGCGGATCCTGGAATCTGACGCAGTCGCGGCCAAATGGCGCGTATGGAATTGGGCACACCGACGCCGCTAAGCTCCGATTGCTCGCCAAACGTCGGAAGCTTGTCGACGTACGGCTCATAAAGATCGACGATGGTGTGTAGCTCGCGCAGCAACAGGCCATGCATGAGCTTGCCAACCGAGACTACGGGCGGAGGGTTGGCCAGAAACCGTTCAGGTCGCTCGTCTAGGCTCACCGCCTGGCCCGAGTCAACCTGCCGATAATCCTTTCGATCTTGCTGTAGCTGCGCAATCCGTTGGTCTGACCAACCCATGTTGAGAAGGACCTCAGGGTACAGGTGTCCATAGGGCCCCGAGCCACCCCCTTGGAAACACGGACGAGACGAGCGAACGACCTTGGTGGACCCATCCCAGTTGCGGGCGTGTTCGAACCAATCCTTGCCCCCAGCCACATGCACCACGAGACCGTTGTCAGGGTCAGGTCGATACACGGGTTGGCGCATGGCCCGATTGTCGACGAGATTCTGCAGTGGCACAGGGAGGCGGTCGTACAACCTCTGTTGGGCCGAAAAACGCAGGTTCTCGGTCAGACCCTGATGGACACGGGCCCGATAGTCGACCAAGCGGCCGAAGGATTGGGGGCCGATGAAGGAGATCACCTCATGACTTTGACCACTGACACGCAACAAATATTGACGTTGGGATGCAATGGCCGCCGTGATGGCGTCGAGCTCTTGGGTTTGCAACATGTGAACCCGCTCGAGCTTCGTACAGACCTTCTCCCACATATCCAGAGCGACCGGTGACGAGACCCTCTCAATGGCATCAAAGAGGCGCCAGACATGGGCGTAATCATCTTTGCGGCATTGGAGACATGACTGGACCAACGACTGGATCTGGCTGCCGAGATCTCCAAGCTCTGCGGTACGCACATTGATGGCGTCGAACAACTGACGACGGTGCTCGTCACTGAGGCCTACGTCCTGTGGCGCGATCTTGGCGGCAATGGCATCAAGGACCTCGACCCGTTGGGCCCTGGCGATGGTGTTGGCGATGTCCAGAGCGGTGGGGAGAATATCACTCTGGCGCGAAACCGCGTCGCCGATGACCAGAGGCCCAGAATTCGCCATGCGCCCGAGCACGAGAGGTTCTTGTCGCCCCAACCAAGACGGCTGATCCTCCAGACAGGCGCTCAGCCGCTCGTGAAACCGCACAGACTCCGTAACAAATTCGTCGTGGATGGCATCGGTGTAGGGACCCACCTGACTCTCGATTGGGTGGCGGCCAAGTGGTGGCTGGAATTGGGCGTGTCGATTAGAGAGTCGCGACTTGGAGAGATCGTCGGTGAAGGTACCTGTCTTGCTGTTGGAACCAACGACAATGGTCTTGTATTGATTTGCACGCACGCTGTGAAACACGAGGCGTTGACCAGCCTTGGAGTCTTGCTCGTTGGCGTGCTCTTGGGGCAAACCGTTGCTGTCCAAGACTTTTGGCTTGATCGTCGTCATTTATCTTATTGGCCCATGATAACTCAAATGCAGGCCGCCCGCTACCCCACTCAGGTTGGCCTACATCTTGTTCGACAACTTCGACGACCAGTTGGCGTCGTAGGTAATGCGCAGCATTTTCGGATCAATGAGCTTGGTGAGTGCTTCCTTGTCGGCGACCACAAACTGACGACCCCTCTTGCTGATGGTTCCGGCGTCGGTCCATTGTTTCAATGCCCGTGTGATCGAGCGCCGTCCCACACCTAGGGAGTTGGCCAATTGTTCCTGACTCAAGGATATTCGGATCAAGGTGCCGCCCTCGACGGGTAGGCCATAGAAATCGATGTAGTTCAAGAATAGAGCAGCCAATCGGCTGGTGACATCGTCGAAAGCCAGTGCCCGTTCGTACTGCGATGCGATGCACAGTCGTGCCGCGAGATCTCGCAGAAGATTGTTGGCGAAGAGGGCTGAGGCAGCCAACGAATCCAACAAAACTTGGCGCGGGAGCGCCAGTATCGACGATGGCTCGAGGGTCGAAACTGATTCGAGGTAGGGAATACCTACCAGGCACTCCATCTCACCGAACACCGCAGGTGCGCGAAACAGTTTGATCGCCACCTCGCGCCCGTCCTGGGGCAAGTGGCAGAACACGCGGACAGAGCCACGCTGCAGGAAAAAAAAGGTGTCGGCGGATTGCCCCGCTTGGAGCAACAACTGCTCAGCTGGGTGGTGATAGGTTTTGCCTTGATTGACCATGGACTCCAACAGCCAACGGTCGACCCCATGGAACACAGGAACATTCGCTTCCAAGTCTGCTACCGTGATGTCTCTATGGGTGCGTTTGTTCGCCATCGATCCAGCGCCTCATTTGTCCCCCTTTCCTTTCTCTAGCACGAGCAACCGGGCGATCCACTACATTGAGTTTGCCGCTAGGCGAGGCAGGAGGATGGCTTCGTGCTGGATTTGGGCCACCGTTGCCACCAGATCTTGTCATCGCTACGCCGTTTGGTGGGTGGCTTGCCGGTCGGTTGCAACGGCAGCACGTCGCAACATGGTATCTGCCCATGGAAACCTTTGATAGCTCGATTGTTGGGTACCACGTAGTGGTAGTGGAGCAGGTCGGCCACGCCCGGTTGATCGTACAGTTTCTGCGACATCACAATCATCCCCGGCTCCATCAGGAGGCGGGACGCTAGGATGACAGTTTGGCCGAAATAGTCCCAGCCCATGCTCGTTTCGACCATTGCCACTTCTCCGTAGGCGATGCCGATTTTGCACTGAAATGACCGCGATGGCTCTCTTTGGATGGCCATTGCAACGCGCAGGGCCTGCACCGGGCAGTCGAAGACAGCCATGACACCGTCCCCGGTGGTCTTTACGACCATTCCGTCGTGGAGTTCGATGATGCGCTGAGAAACTTCGAAAAACTCGAGTATCATCTCCGTGGCCAGAAGGTCACCCACATTCTCGAACGTAGCAGACGAATTAACCACGTCGGTAAATAGTACTGCCTTGTTTTTGCAAATGATTTCTTCATATCTCGGGTGGCAAAAGCCTTTGGATGACATCGTTCTTCCTTTCGAAAGAAGCCCTGTGAGTTATTGATATCTTCGGCAGAGCTGATGTCGTGGGTCGGATGAGGTTTGGCCAAATGGCCAACTTAAGTTCGATTGGGTGACGGTTGCCCCACATGCGCCTTGCCGCAATGGGACGCCCGTGAGAACATAGCCTTGGATGCGACTCGATCCCTACATTCTGCTAACCCGCCTCCGTGAGCACCCGCTGCCGAGCAAAGCGGCCATCGAGTCAGACATTAAGCGCCTCACCCTGATAGGGGACCATAGCTTCGACGCCTTTTCCCTGGGCAGTGCGGATCCATTTCTCGCGGCAATTGTCGGTCGGGCCGGCGAGGGTCCCTGGGTACTCCGCACCGCCACGCTGCCCCCGAGCGACATGGCCTGCGAAGAGTTACCCTTCACCATCGCGTCTTTGTTTGCCGATTGTGTCGATGGCAACGGGTTCATCGACACAACTGTCGTCGAGAAGCGATGGGGCGCAAAAGCTGTTGCGTTGTTGCAGCAAGTCGATGCGGTTGGCTCTCGCCCTCCACAGTTTCCCATCGGCGACCTCACTGCCCTCGAGATACAGCTGCGCCATAGGGATTCCCGACTGCTCGATCTACACGCCAAAGCCGTGGGCGTACCCGAGTCGATGCCAGTGCTCGAAAGTTGCGTCGACAATCTTCAGGGGGCGCAACCGTTCAAGGACGTCAACTGTGTTCTCGTCCAGCATCTGCTCGGTCAACAGATCCCGATGTTCGATGCGTTCGAGGCGGCGGGATTGTCCCCGAAGAACACATTTGTCGTCGGCCGCGGTTATTCAGACTCTGGCGTCGTACGGGCACTTGGCGAAGAGCGGGGCTACCACATGTTTGCCAAAGCCAAGCCGGCTGTCGGTGGATATGAGCAAGCGACCCGTGCGCAGATTCGCCAGGCGCTCGTGTCGGCCATCGCTCGCGCCAAGACCAACGGCAAACCGATTCTGTTGTTGGACGATGGCGGCCTTGCCATTCGGTTGGTACACGAAGAGTTTGGCAAGTATGCGCATCTGTTTCGTTGCGTCGAGCAAACCAGTCACGGTGTCACTGAAATTGAAAAGATCAAGACCTTGGTTGCCCCGGTGGTCAACGTTGCCCGCTCTCGCGGCAAGCACCGGGAAGCGCCGTTCATTGCCGAGGAGGCGGTTCATCGCCTCTTGATTGACCTCAAGGCACTCGGCCGTGAGGACCTCAAGGGGCGCGAGGTGACGGTCATCGGCTATGGATTCATTGGCTTTGAGATGGCCCGCCAGCTCAAGGAGCTCGGCGCTATCGTCACCGTCGTCGAGACTGACTCGGCCCTTGCCGAGCAGGCATTCAAAGATGGCTTCAACATTGCGAAGTCAGAGGCCGACGGGTACGCACGGGCGAGCATTGTGGTTGGCTGCACGGGGCACCGCTCCATCGGACCCGAACAGCTCGATTTGCTCAAAGACGGGGCGTTGTTGGTCTCTTGTTCCTCGGCGGAGGTGGAAATCGACACCGTCCTTTTGGCAGCCAGCGGCTCCTATCGAGAATTGCCGCATCGAGGGGACTACCAAAGCAATCACCGAAACCTCGAGTTCAATTACAACGGCAAACGTATTGCGGTCCTCAATGAGGGTAAGCCCATCAATTTCGACGGCAACGTCAACTCGGTGGCACCAGAGAAGATCCAGCTGACCGCATCGTTGTTGTTCGAGGCGGCAGTCCAAGCCATGGACAACCCCGCGGCTGGCCTCCACGACCTCAATGATGCGGCACAAGACCGTGTCCTCGCGGCATTTGAGCCACTCCTCGCCAAGTGGCAGACGAGGATGGAAGAAGAGCGCGCCAAGCCCCATGGCGTGAGCCGAGATGCGTTCCCCACAATCCAAATTCCCGATGCCCAACCCAAGCCGTGCCGCTCGGATCCAGGCCAGATCTACAGGCTCGCCCTGCAGTGTTCTGACGCTGTGGTCAACAACGATTATGCGCTCATTCCCAATTATCCGGGTGTTGGCGAAGCGCTACTCGTCGACCGCAAAGGCCTCGGACAGTTCGTCCTTCCTGGCTTGTCCGGAACGGTCGTTGATTTCCAAACCATTGGAACGTCCATTGTCGTGGTGACCCGAGATGCCGAGGGGCGTCGAATTCAGCACGTCTTCGACATGCCCCCCGAGCTATTAACCGACCAAGCAATGGTCACCTGCTCCGCCGTGGCTCGGCATCGCATGCGATCGGCTCAGGACAACCTCGTTGCCTTCTGCACAGCGAGGGAAGTCAACCCCGACACAAACTACGCCGTTCGCAATGTCATGTTGCAGCAATCGAAGAAAGGGGTGGCCTTTTTCGATCTCTGCAACGGGGAGCAGGGCTTGGTCGCCGGGTTGACCAAAACCGCCGGACACAAGGTGTCGGCGCTTGGCAACCGCCATACTGTCATCGACTATGATGACAATTGTCTCTACGTGCTCACGCCCGATTGCCAACGATGCGTGCGGAAGATTGACCTCAACTCGATCGGCGTCAGCGCTCACCGTATCTTCGGGGGTCACCAAGACTCCTCTGACATGTGGATCGCCAGTGACGTAGGGAGTGACGGCTCAGTTGAACTGATACGGTTGGATATCTCACTGGAGCAGGTGTTGAATCGTGTGAGGATTCCACTGCCACCGGGTTCGCAGTTGTATGGTGCCGAAACCAAAACCTGCTGGGAATCCATTGACACTGCGTCTTACCGGTCGTTCGCCGCATTGGTCTTGCGTTATTTCGATTCCGCCGACGAGCCCCTGCCAGAGAACATCAAGGGTATGCAGGGAGAGCTCAACCACTCGATTCCCCGCCCCATAGGGGTGGACATGGGCTATGCCCCCACTGGAAAACGCACACCGGATCGACCGACCTACATGAAGGTCGAAGAGCCCGATTGGATGTGGCAACCAACAGGGAGCGAGGCGATAGCGGCCCCCTCGAGGTGGGACGACCAAGAACCGCAACATCGACTTCAACTCAACAACGGTCGCGCCCTCGAGGTATTTGACACCGTTAGTCGCCATGGAGAAAAGACCACGCGCCTGCGGGTGAGCGGTGCCGCCAATCCCCAGGCAAATAAGCCGGTCCTCATGCGCAGTTCAGTCAAGGTCGAACAGGTCTCGGAGGGTGTGGTCGTCATCGGTGATGGGGATTACCAGTATCCCATTGCAGCCAAAGACCTCGGCGAAGAACCCTTAGAAGCCCTATTGGCCTCTCGCAAGCTCGAGAATGTTCGCGTCTTTGCGGCTTCACCGACGGCCTTTTATGCAGTTCGCAAGGGCCACATCGTCCGCATCGACAAGCAGTCCGGCGAGTTGCATCCCTCCCCGGATGTTTTTGGGTTCGACAAGCCGGCGGAAGGTGGAGAAGTTCTGGTCGATCCGCAAACAGGCACAGTGCTGGTTGTTGACCAGCGAGACAACACCATTGCCCTACTCGATCCAAACAACCTCGACAGCCTCGGTCACATCAAGGTCCCCGGGGACGCGAAACCCACAGGCATCCATGTCGACCGAGAGGGTCGGCTGGTGGTGACCGCAAACATCGGCCTGTTTGATCATCGGCAGTTCCTCCTCGACGTCCCCCATCATCGTCTCGGTGGAATCCGCGCCGAACCGCAGGCGGAAATCCAACCCATACAGGCCGACACGATGAAGGCGGCAGTGCTCGAGCTCGATTTGCAGACACTGCACGAAAAGGTGCGTGAACCCCTGGCCAGGTTGGTTCTCGAGGGCGAGTCGCAGGTGCGCATGGAGAAGTTGATGCAGAACCCACAGGGGTATGACACGCCGACGGGCGAGCGCATCTGGCTGCAATTTGTCAACAGCGACGAAAGTATCGACAGCGGCATTGGCGTGAATCAACCCCAGTACCTACGCTTCGTCCAGATTCTCAGTGACCTCTGGTCGGGACAGGAGTC
>Ga0208968_1000421_pt1 | contig 29677 bp, 25 predicted proteins | sample RifOxyA3_FD_184031 | JGI IMG/M metagenome (GOLD analysis project Ga0208968, IMG submission 184031) | Groundwater microbial communities from Rifle, Colorado - Rifle Oxygen_injection A3 (SPAdes) | ecosystem: Environmental > Aquatic > Deep subsurface > Groundwater | place: Rifle, Colorado, United...
AGATGAAAATCGAGCTGAAAACCCTTCAGACCCAGGTGGGCACAACCTTTGTCTATATCACCCATGACCAGTCGGAAGCCCTGGTCATGTCGGACCATGTGGCTGTGATGAACAAGGGAAGGTTCGAACAGGTGGACACGCCCCGGAATCTCTATGCAAAACCCCTGACCCCCTTTGTGGCCCGGTTTGTCGGAGAAAACAACCAATGGCCGGCCAAGATGACGGGGATAGACACCATCGACGGTGGAAAGCTGGCCTCCATCGTGACCTTTGAAGGCCATGCCTTTAAGGCCGTCATGAAGACCGGCCTTAAGCCCGGTGAGGCGGTTGATCTTTTCCTGAGACCCGAATCCATTGTCCTGGAACCGGACCCTGCCATGGAAACCCTGAACCGGTTCTCCATCCGGGTCCAATCCATCCTGTTTGACGGCGCCAACAGCAGGCTCCTGGCCTTGCTGCCGGAATCGGACCGGGAAATCCAAATCTCCCTTCCCCAGACCCGGCAATTTGATCACATCCAGCCGGGAAGCAGGGTTGAAGCAGGCTGGAACCCGGAGTCCGGCATCCTGTTCCCCGCAAAACCGGTGACGCCGTGAACAAATCGATGAGATGGGGGCTGTTGATTTTCATCCTCCCGGTGCTGGTCTGGCTTCTCCTTCTCATCGTGCTTCCCCAGGTGGATATGGCCATCATGGCCATCCGGGCGGACAATGAATTCGGAGAAACAGGGTTCAGCCTTGCCAATTTCAGAGTCTTCTTTTCAGAGCCCATTTACTGGAGAACCTTTGCCCGCACGGCCATTTTCTCCGTCCTGGTGACCTTTCTGACTTTTTTGATCACCATGCCGGTGGCCTTTTATATCACCAAGGTCGTGTCCCCCAGGTTCCAGGGATTTCTGACGGTGCTGACCCTCCTGCCCTTCTGGGTCAGCGAGCTGGTCCGGGTTTACGGCTGGATGATCCTTTTGCGGGAAAGCGGGGTCATCAACCATTTCCTGATCAAATCCGGAATCCTGAACAAACCCGTGGAACTGCTCTATAATGACGCCACCATGGTCATGGGCCTGGTTTATACCTCCATGCTGTTTATGCTGGTGCCCCTTTTATCGGTTCTGGAAAACCTGGACAATAATCTCATTGAAGCCGCCTATGACCTTGGCGGCAATGTATGGTCCATTACCGTGAAAATCATCATCCCCTATTGTCTTCCCGGTATTGTGTCCGGCTCCATTGTCGTGTTCATGCTGACCCTCGGCAATTACCTGACGCCCAATCTCATGGGCGGGAAAAACGGCCTGTGGTTCACGGAACAGATTTACAACCAGTTCATTGCCAGTTTTAACTGGAACCAGGGCAGCGCCTTTGGATTCCTGCTCCTGATCTTATCATCGGCAATCATCTGGATCGGGCTGAAGCTGACCCGCCAGAGCTTGGGGAAGGTGGTCCAGTGATCCGGAATATCCCCCAGACCAAGACCTATTCCCAGGGGTTCAAGCTATACGTGGGTCTGTATTTTGTATTTCTGTTTGCCCCTCTTCTGGTCACCTGTGTCCTGGCCTTTAACGACTCCATGTTTCCGTCCCTGCCCTGGAAAGGATTCACCCTGGACTGGTTTACGGGCCACGGCCCCATAAGGACCGGCATATTTCACGACCAGATTAACCTGGACAGTATCCGGGTCAGTTTCAAGGTGGCGTTTTTTGTTTCCCTTTTATCCACCTTTGTGGGAACCATGGCCGCCTTCCTGTTTGAACAGGAAGATTTCCCCTTCAAACAGCTTCTTTTTTTCCTGATGCTGGCTCCCCTCGTCATTCCCGGCGTTATCCTGGGCATTTCCATCCTGCTGTTTTCAAATACCCTGGGCGTTTTTTTTGAAACCCGGATGGGACTGGATGTGGGGCTTTTCAGGCCCGGATTCTGGCTGGTGGTGCTGGGTCAGTTTTCCTTCATCACCACCATTGCCACCCTGATTGTTTCCGCCCGCCTGAAAAAATTCGACCCCACCCTGGAAGAAGCAGCCATGAATCTCGGGGCCACCCGGTTTGAAACCATCCTGCATATCACCCTGAAATTTCTAAGGCCTTCCATTATCGGAGCCCTGGCCGTCTCGTTTCTCATGTCCTTTGAGAATTTCAACACCACGCTGTTTCTGGTTTCCTCCCAGGCCACCCTGCCCATTAACCTGTATCTCCAGGTCCGGGACGGAAGCACTCCGGTCATCAATGCCATCTCCGTCCTCATGATCGGCGGCACCTCTTTGCTGGCCCTTGCCAATCTCTATTTTTCCAAGCCGGACCGGTAAATGGATGGGATTCTGCACGGGGAGGCAATCCCCATGCAGAAGAAAAACCCGGTTTTTTATTTGAGCAATAAGGGCTCGGTTTTTCCGATAAGGATGGATTCCGAGGATGGTATCACCATCCCTGTATTTTCATTGCGGCCCTGGAGAATAAACCTTGGCGCCTTGCTGTCTTTTTCGTCAACAGCCTGTTTGGAAATCTTTCCGATATCCCCGCCCTTTACCCTGTTCCATACCAGGGTTAATTTCATGCCGGGGAAACCGGTGGACATTTCATAATCGCCATCACTGTCGGCGGCCGAGAATAGGGGATCCCAGTTTTTGCCGAGATTCTTCTTGATGACCATGTTGATGGCATCAACCTTGCCCTGTCTTTGGGTCTGGACCCATCCGGGTTTGTATTCCGGCAGAATTTTTCCATCCGGGCTCGATGCCAGTTCCATGGCAATGACCCTTTCTGCGGGAACATTGTACCCGAAATTACCGATTCCGGAAAAGACTTCCACCACGGGTTTGTAGCTGGCCGATACAACAAAGACGTCAATGCCGTTGGCTTCAAAGGCGGCAATCAGGTCCTGCATTTCCGGATAGACCCGCAGCCCTGTTTTATAGGAATAGCTGACAGCCCCGGCCTTTGTCTGAAAATTTTCCGGCGTGACCCATTTTTGTTTGCTCAGCTTGTTACCCAGTTCATAGGCAATGGTTTCTTTTGCCAGTGCTTTCACCTCATCGACGGTATGACCGGCCAAAAGGTAAAGCACCCAGGGATAGCCATAGACCGCTTCAATCCCCTTGGTTTCGCAGTAGCCGTCGTACAGGAAGGGCAGTTTTGACAAAAAATCCATGTACTGGGGGGTCTTCTGAATGTCTTCCAGGCTCATGCCGCCGCCAAGACCGGAAAAATTATCATACAAAAAATTATAATCATTGATCAGGTCTTCGTTGATGTCCTTTAAAACGATATTCTTATAATCTTCACTCAGCTTGGTTACCCCGTTGATCTCATCTTTAAGCAATCCCTTGAACTGCTCCTTGGTCATTTTATAACGCAGGTTCACCAGTTGATAGCGCATAGTGGCCTCTTCAACGTCGAAATGGGCACAGGTCTGATCCCAGTCCAGAACCACATAGGGCGCTTTTTTTGCATTATAGAATTTGCCGCCCTTCCCGTAATCCGTGATGAATTGGTTGAGAACCTGGTAATTTCTCTCGGACCAGTTCATCCTGTCCAGCTTTTTCGGCGCCTCTTTCGCACTCACCCATGAACCGGCGATGAATACGGAAAGGAAAAGAACCAAACACACTCGTACAATTTTTTTCATTATTCCCCCTATTTTGTATTAGAAAATGAATTGAGCCTATGGCTTATGCCACAAGCGAGGTATAGAAAGCGCCCGGTCTTTTGTCAATAGGCGGGTCGGAAAACCCGGCTCGTTTTTGTATTGTCCTGTTTCTAAATTTCCTGTTATATAAAACCGGATGAACCCATCACAGGAGGAAGAAATTATGCCTTTCATACACAAGCTTGCCGACATTGAACTCAAACAGAACTTATCCCCGGTTTCCGATTTCTCATGGAAAGCCGGCCTGCCGCTGGCGGAGATATCAGGGTCAAAATACCTGAATTTTGACATCAAATCCCTGTTTCCGGGTAAATTTTCCTATCCCTACCATTTTCACCGCAATGCCGAAGAGCTGTTCGTCATTCTGGAGGGAGAAGCGACCCTGCGGTCGCCAAAAGGCTACCAGACCGTATCCAAAGGCGACCTGATCTTCTTTGAAGAAGGCCCGGAGGGCGCCCATCAGTTTTACAATCACGGGGACCAGCCCCTTCTGTATATGGACCTGCGCACCAAGGCCAATGTGGATGTGTGTGAATATCCGGATTCAGGCAAAATCAATATCCTGCCCGCCATGGACATCTTCAGGAAAGACTCAAGGGTTCCCTATTATACCGGAGAAGAAGGGGTCAGGGAAAAATGGCCGGAAGAAATTTTGAAAAAGGAATGATCTTTCCTCATTCCAATCATGGTTTCACTTCATTTTGAAATATTTGTTTCAAAATATTTTAAAGGGTTTGGGCAGGTATCATATTGAAATGGCTCCAAACCCCTGCACTTTTTTTTACTGCGGCAGAATAGCGCTCAAAAATCCTTCACCTCTTCCGGGAAGCTTCTACACCTGAGAACGCCTGCACTGCGTCCGGGAGGCGCTGTCCCCGAATCTCGATGGCCGCAACAGACGCATTCAGTTCGGCCAGTTCGGCGGGCGTGAAACGAACGGCAGCCGCTCCGATATTCTGGCGCATATGCTCCATATGGGTCGTTCCGGGGATCGGCACGATCCATGGCTTCTGGGCCATCAGCCATGCCAGCGCGATTTGCGCGGGAGTGGCATTCTTTTGTTCAGCCCATTTCTTCACCAGTTCCACGAGCGCCAGGTTGTGCGGCAGATTTTCCGGTGAGAACCGGGACTCAGTGCCTCGAAAATCACCGGGAGCGGACCGGGTATTCCCGTCGATCCAGCCGGTTAAAAACTGTACGCCGAGGGGGCTCCAAGGGACAAAGCCGATACCAAGCTCCTCACAAACCGGGATCACTTCCTTCTCAGGCTCGCGCCATAGCATGGAATACTCGTTCTGAACTGCGGTGACGGGCAGCTCCGCATGAGCACGCCGCAGTGTTTTAAGCCCCATCTCGGAGAGACCCCAGTGCAGGACCTTCCCCTGATCCATCAGGTCCTTGACGGCCCCTGCGACGTCCTCGATCGGGACTTCGGGATCGACCCGGTGCTGATAGAGGAGATCGATACGGTCCGTCTGAAGGCGTTTGAGCATAGCCTCGACGACCCGCTTGACATGTTCCGGGCGGCTGTTGAGTCCCGGAAGGCGCTTCCCCGTTTCCTGATCGATGTTCCAGCCGAATTTGGTGGCAATCACGATTTTATCGCGGAAGGGAGCCACGCCTTCACCCAGGATCCGTTCCACTTCGAAGGGGCCGTAAGCCTCTGCCGCGTCGAAAAAGGTAAGGCCATGATCAAAGGCGGCGCGGATCACACGAATCATTTCCGGCCGGTACGGCACGGTTGTTTCATATTTGCGGCTCATGTTCTGAACGCCGAGCCCAAGGCTTGATACCTCGAGTGAGCCCAGCATTCGCCTCCCCAGGCTCGCTGGCTGTTGAGAGCTGCCAGCGCCTGTACCCTCAAGGGAGGTCTGCCCCGCCTGAACTTGTGCAGCGGCGGAAACATGAGGCAGCAAAGAGGCTGCGGCCACCCCTGCTCCTGCGATAAGAAACTTGCGACGGTCCGGCATAGCGGGGCCGCCATCTCGAACGTGGTCGTTTTGTGTGTTATTCATATTAGTGGGTCCTTCTTTTGTTGTCTTCAATGATTTAGGTGTTGCGTGTGGCTGTTGCCAACATTTTTACGATGTCAGGATCACGATGGTCGAAGAAAAGACTTTGTTTCGTGTCCAGCTTAACAATGGTGTTCATATCTTCGAAGCTAAGTTCAAAATCGAAAATGTTGAAGTTCTCGATGATGCGCTCCTTGTGCACCGATTTGGCAATCGCCACCACGCCTCGTTGCGTCAGCCAGCGCAGGATGATCTGGCCTACGCTCCTGCCATATTTTTCGGCCATGGACAACAAAACGTCGTTGTGGAAAATGTTGTTCTTGCCTTCGGCAAACGGTCCCCACGATTCGATCTGAACCTTGTTTTCTTCTAGGAACTTCTGGGTTTCGATCTGCTGATGGAAAGGATGGGTTTCGATCTGATTAACAGCCGGAACCACTTCGTTGTGAATGATGAGGTCCATAACCCGGTCAGGCGCAAAATTACTAACGCCGATAGCTCTAATGAGCCCCTCCTGATACAATTCTTGCATCGCCCGCCATGCGCCGTAAACGTCGCCGTAAGGCTGGTGGATCAGATACAAATCGAGGTAATCCAATTTGAGCCTGTCCAATGACCGTTGGAAAGCCCGCTTGGTGAGTTCATAACCGGTGTCCTGAATCCACAGTTTGGTGGTCACAAAGAGTTCTTCTCTTACGATGGCGCTTCTTTGTATGGCTTTACCGACAGCCTCTTCGTTGCCATAGGAAGCTGCGGTGTCAATCAGACGGTAACCGGTTTTAATCGCATCCGAAACGCATCTTTCACACTCTTCGGCATCCGTTATCTGGAAAACACCAAACCCTAAAATGGGCATTTCAATGCCATTGTTCAAAATTTTCTTTTGCATAGTTTCTCCTGTGCGGCTTTTAATGACAAAGCGCTTCTTTGTATATTTCAGTAACCATATTGTTTATCATCGACAGGCTCCATCCATTGAACCGTCGAACCATTGAGGGGAGCGGAGATTGCGACGTGGGACATGGGGCTGGCCGGTGCAGCCCCATGCCAATGACGCTCACCTGCCGGAATCCAGACGACATCGCCCGGCAGGATTCCCTGAACCGATTCACCTTCAGACTGAACCAGGCCCCGCCCGGAAATAATAATGAGGCTCTGCCCCAACGGATGGGTATGCCACGCTGTACGCGCCCCGGCTTCAAAATTCACAATTCCGCCGCTATAGCCGTTCGGTGTTTCTGATGAGAACCTGGACCCAACGGTGACATGACCGGTGAAATAATCTATTGAACCCTTTACCGGATTTTCGTTTCTGACGACCTTAACGGATTTTGCCTGGTTCACAGGAGGGCCGATTCCGAGCAGGTCGTTGAACGTCTCAGCCGCTCTTTCAGCAGTATCCGCCCCGGCTTCCTGCCTGAGCACCGCAACATAATCTTCAAGCTGCGTCTTGCTCAAGCCCACATTCATGGAGACCCTGAGATGCGATTTGAGTTGTGCCTCCGTACCTGGCATTGCTGCCAGAATACTGATGGTCGCCAGTTCGCGTTCCTGATGATTGAGGACATCCCGGTAAAAGATATCCGCAAAAAGATGCTCCACTAAAAACTGATCAATAATAGGCGTAAAAACCGGATAGCCGCCCGTGGGTTTCGACATATCTTTGCCGACAAGAGCGTTTCGGGTTTTATGGCCATAGGCGCTCTTATCAAAACCGGCGGGCATCGGAGTTGTCTGTTTACCGATGTTGTCGGTTATCCCTTGTTCTTTGCGCTTATCCAGAACGGCCATATAAGCAGTGATGCCGTTCAGGGCGCGGGGAAAACCGGCATAAGCATAGGTATGAACCAGGATTTCCTTAATTTCATTGACTGTTAATCCAGCATCCAGCCCGTCGCCCAGAGCCGTTTCCAGCTTCTGCATATTTCCAGTTGCGGTGAAGGCCGCAATGGGAATAATTTTTTTTTGCCTGTCGCTTAATTTCTTGTTTTCCTCAGTCTGCGCTTCAGAAATGCTCCCTGAAAAAAACAAAGCAACAACCAAGGTTGCGATGAGTTTTGTACATTTTTTCATGCTTTCTCCTTATGTTCCATATCAGCGGCTGATGGTCACATTCAAATGCTTTTCCCGAAACAAGCCTTAATCCAACCCTTTCTCTCTGAGCCAGTTGGACATGAGATCCGCTATTTCAAGATTGTTCACATCAGAGAACGGAAAGTGCGTATTGCCATGTATGCCGATTTCCGGCAAATGCACAACCGTCACATCCCCGCCATGGCGATTCACGGCGTCCGCCCATAAACGCGCCATCTCCAGACGGACCCGCCATTGATCCTGGCCCGGATTTTCCATGGGCTTTTCCGGAATGTAATCCCCGTAATAAATGACAATCGGAACCTTGGTGAGCTTCATAAAATCGGGCAAGGGAATGGCAACTCCCTCAAGGGTCCCGCCTGAGCTGGGTTTCGAGGCCGGGACCTCCCCCTGGGGGAAGACGAAATTGCTGCCGGGTTCATAGGCGACAACGGCACGGATGTTCCCATTTTTAATCACAGCTTGCCAGCCCATGCCCCCGCTGTGCGAATGGGTCACCAGAATTCCCCGGCCGATCTTGCCGAACAGCGCTGCAACAGCATCCGAGTTTACGTCAATATCTATGGGTCCCGTATCCGGAGTCATTTGCCGGAAGTATTGCTCCAAAGAGGCAGGGTCCCGGGGGAACTGCACGCCGGGGAAATAATCGGGCCAGATGCCGACCCGGAAGATGTCAAACCATTTCTGCTCGTCGGGTACGGGTTTTATGGTAATGGGCTGGGTGCTGCGTCCTGCATTGCCCCGGCGCGGCTGGTCTATCACATATACGCCGTAACCGCGCCGCAAAAAGATATTCTGGTAACCCTCACGCCCATCCGGTGTCGTCTCCCAGGTCTTCGAGAACTGCCCGTAGCCGTGCCAGAGCACGAGGGGCAATTTCCCGGCCTTTTCCGGAATCTGGTAAAACACGTAAGCGTGGTCTCCATGAAAGGTTTGCCCCTCGGGAGTCATTTTGACAGGATCAAAGGTCCCGGGGTTGGTGACCACCGAACCACCGACGGCAAAACTGCCTTGCTCCTGGATGGTCATGGATGCGAGGTTCCCGCTGCGGCCGGTGACTGCGCAGGCGGAAAGGCTCAAACCGACAAAAGTCAGCGTGATCGCAACGATTAATTTCCTGAATGTTTTATTCATGATGTGCTCCTTATTTAAGGGTCTTGCCGAAGAACTCGGTCAATTTATCCATGGCTTGGTTCACGTATTGCGGTTTCCAATAGGTTTCGATGTGAGTTGCACCGTCAATCAAAAATAATTCTTTATTTTTCGCGTTGACGGCATTTTTAAAGGCCTCTTGGGTCATATACAGGGAGTCGGCTTTGCTGCCTGCCATCATTAGAAAGGGTTGATTGATCAAATCCATATTACCGGCAGCATCAAAATTCATTAAAGAGAGCAGGCTGCTCATGGTGTATCTGAACGTTGAGTTTGGGTGGGCGTGGGTTTTGCCGTAGTACTCAAAGCCTTGGCGATACAAATCAAACGGGAGCTTGGCAATTTGTTCATCCGTCAGCTTGGTGTCGGCAGCATAGATAATCTCGCCGTTGGCCGCTTCTTGCGCCCGTGCGTCCGAGGCTTGCTTTAAGCGATCCTGTATGGTGGAGAGCTGTGAATCCATAAAGCCGTTGCGTCTGACCAGGCCGGAATTAAACATGCTCAACGTGGCAACTGCCTTAAAACGCTTGTCTGTCTGGGCCGCCTTTAAAGAATATCCACCACCGCCACAAATGCCAAGCAAACCTAAACGATTGGCATCCGCACCAGCATATTGGGTGATAAAGTCTGCCATGCCATGAATGTCTTCAATGCGATTGGCGGGCTTATCCACGTTGCGGGGCATACCGCCGCTTGCGCCTTGGTATGCCGCATCAGCAGCAATGGTGATATAGCCTTGTCCAGCCAGACGCTGGGCATACAGTCCGGCGACTTGTTCCTTTACACCGCCATTGGGGTGGGCAACCACAACAGCCGGGTATTTTTTATTCGGGTCATGGTTCGTCGGGGTATAAATATTGGCCGAAATATCGATACCATTCAGCCTATAAGTGACCGGATAAATATTCACTGCACCTTTTACGTTTCCGGTAATCGCCCCTTCATAGGTGAGGGTAAACGGATTAAGTTTATAGTCTGCCGCCATGGATACTCCTGATAAAAGCGATGTTGATACCATTGACATAAGAATTGCCGTCCATAACGACAATAATTTTGAATTGGACATGGTTTTCTTTCCTTATTCTGTTCGTTGTTGGTTTTGATGACATGGTCTTGGTCTTCTTTTTAAGAAGGCTGTCTCATTCATGATCATAAAATTAACACCCTACATAAAAATCAGGTAGACCAATCCTGTCGAATCATTGCCTATTTCTCTATAGATCTGAAAAAAATGTTGATGTTTGACAAATCCTTAGATAACCTTGGATCAGTAAATAAAGATGAAACTATAGGAATTAAAAGATGAAAAATGAAAAGATGACCTTGGATTTCGCCATGCGTGGCCTTGTCGAAACCGTTGCCCGATTAACTGAGAATGGAGAATTACGAACAACCGCCGTTCCCGGTTTGTCGCTCTTTCGAAGAATCGAGCCTTCCGAACCGGTCACCGGGATGTATGAACCAAGCATCTGCTTGATTGCCCAGGGCGCTAAACGAGTATGGTTAGGGGATAACACCTACATATATGATGCTAACCATTATCTGTTTTCCGGACTACACCTGCCCGTAATTGCGCAGGTAATCGAGGCCAGCCATGAGAAACCATATTTGGGACTCAAGCTGACTTTTGATTATCGGGATATATCCCAACTGATGGCGGACAGCCAACTCCCTCCGCCACGCACCCAGAAAACAGACAGAGGCATGGCTACCGGTGAATTGACCGTGCCGCTCGTTAATGCTTTTCAACGGCTGGTGGACCTGCTTGATGACGAACAAGACATTCCGATTTTGGCGCCTGTCATTCAGCGTGAGATTTTTTACCGGTTACTGGTGGGGGAGCAGGGGGTTCGATTGCGTCAGCTCGCCGTAGCGGGGACCCAAAGCCAACAGGTTGCCCGGGCCGTATCGTGGCTGAAAGCAAATTTTTCACAGCCGTTACGCGTCGATGAACTCGCCGAAATGGCGAATATGGGTACATCAACCTTTCATCACCACTTTCGTGTCATGACCGCACTCAGCCCGCTTCAGTACCAAAAGAACTTGCGGCTGCAAGAAGCACGGAGGCTGATGTTGACCGGGTACATTGATGCCGCCTCTGCTGCGTTTCAAGTCGGATACGAAAGCCCGTCACAGTTTAGCCGTGAATACGGCCGCTTATATGGTGCGCCACCAGTACGAGACATCACGACCCTGCGCCAACAGGCGGCTAATGTAAACGGGTAAATATTCAACGGTAGGGACCCATATGCTTTTCAAAGCGCTACAGATAGACAATACCCGGCAGTTGAACCTGTTTGCAAAAAAAACCGGAATAGCCCTAAAAAGGCTTCAATATTATAATGATGCCCATAAAATGCCGTCAGGAACAGATCTTGAAATCATATTAAAAGAAACCAGCCTCTCTGAAATCCAATTGATGCTGGTAACGGGATGCCTGAACCAGGCGCTCAAATCACTCATTTCAGAAAATGCAACCCATATCAGCAGGCTCTTGTCACCTGTGGACAAAGAAATAAACTCACAAAAGGACATGAAACCCGTCTTTAAAACAGACCTTGGACAACTCTACCAAGGTGACTGTCTGGACCTGCTGAGAGGAATTGAAAATGACGGCGTGGACCTGGTTTTTGCAGATCCCCCCTTTAATCTGAACAAACTGTATCCCTCAAAAATTAACGACAACCTCAAGACGAGTCAGTATTTATCCTGGTGTGAAGACTGGGCTTTTGAATGCACCCGGGCTCTAAAACCCGGCGGGAGTCTGTTTATCTGGAACCTTCCCAAATGGAATCTGCACATGGCTGAATTTTTAAATTCAATGTTAACCTTCAGGCACTGGATTTCAGTCGATATTAAATATTCGCTTCCCATCAGGGGAAGATTATATCCGTCACATTATTCACTGCTTTATTATTGCAAAGGGGAAAAACCCAATACTTTCAAACCGGACCGGCTGCCAATGGGGATCTGCCCCCGCTGTCACGGGGATCTGAAAGACTATGGCGGATATAAGGATAAAATGAACCCCAACGGAGTCAATATCAGCGATGTCTGGCTGGATATTCCTCCGGTAAGGCACGCCAAATACAAAAAAAGAAACGGCTCCAATGAATTGTCTGTAAAACTGCTGGACAGGATCATAGAAATGGCTTCAAAAGAAGGGGATCTTGTTTTTGATCCCTTTGGGGGTTCGGGAACCACCTATGCCGTTTCTGAACTAAAAAACAGGAGATGGCTGGGGGTTGAGATAGGACCTGTTGAAGGGATCATCAACAGATTTAAAAATTTATTTGAAGACCGCCTGAATCTTGAACAAATACGAAGAGATATAAACTGCCTGATTCCGGAAAAACACTATCAAAAAAGACTGGATCAGGGATTATGGACTCCGGAATCTTTCCGGAATTGATGCAATTCTTATAGAAGGGAGCAATTCTGATGGAATTGCTCCCTTCTCGGATTATGGGTTTAATGCGGTTATTGCCAAGGGATTAGTTTGAACTTGTATAATTTTTATCAACAACCATCCCGTCTTTGATTAAGAAATACGTGTAGCCGATTTCAATATCTTTAGGTCCGAATACCAGCTTTTTGATCCCATTGCTGTAATCATGGCTGCTGACAGGCGTTCCCCATTTTGCGGTCAACTCATCCATCGTCATGGGGTGGGTCTTATAATAATTCCCCATCAACGAGCAGGGTTCCGGATCTTTGCCGGTCCTGGAAACATTTTCTATGCCGTCATCCATAGTGGTTCCCCGGTCAATGACCTGGCCGTTCCGGGTTAGAAAATAGGTATAGCCGACTTCAATATCCTTAGGCCCGAAAATTATCTTTTCAACACCGCCATCCATTTTAACGATATTAACCGGTTCTCCCCAGGACGCTTTCAACTGATCCGCAGACATGGGGTGGGTTTTGTAATAGGTCTCCAGCCAACTGGCCATGGCCTGTCCCGGAAGGCCGATGGACATCGAAAAGCAGAAAATGGCGATCATCAGGTTTGTTTTTACTATGCTTTTTTTCATTTCTTGGTATCCTTTGTAAATATTTGGGGTTCGTTGCTTGCCTGGTCATAAACTTTGCAAAGCCTATGCCAAGGACTCTTCATTTTGAAATACATATTATTTTCAGCAGGTTATACAAATATCGGGAGAAACAACGGGGATAGAATCCTTTTCAACTTGAAAAGGGCCTTTTCAAATAGTAAGATAGCCCATCATTTAATCAGAGGTACAAAAATGCGAGCCGAAGACATCAAGCTCTCCGAAATATTCAGTCAGGAACCCGGAACGGGCTTTCCCATGCTTGGCACGCAGCGGATGATCATGAGCGGCCTGCCCGCCATGAGCCAATTGATGAAGCAACTGCTGGCCCTCATGGGACCGGAACAACTGGCCGGTGTTCTTTCCCGGTACGGTTACCAGATCGGCATGACTGCTGCCCTGAACATTGCATCCCATTATGAATTTGACTCTCCGCAGGAATGGCTCGAGGCATCCAGATATATCGGCAGCATGACAGGGGTTGCCGACGCAAGGCTGGAAATCCATCATTTTGACCAGGAAACCCGATCACTTAGATTTTCCGTAACCTGTAAATCTTCATTTGAGGTGGGGTGCTGGCAATCCATAGAACTGGATTTTACCCCAAAGCCCATCTGTCATATTTTCACAGGAGCGCTCAGCGGATTTGCCAGTGTGGTTTTCGGCAGCGAGGTGCTGGTAAAAGAGGTGGTTTGCCAGGCCCAGGGACATGAGCATTGTCTTGCTGAAGGACGCTCCGCTTCAGAATGGGGGATGTCATCTTTACAGGTGCAGGAACTGTGGGCCCAGATGGAATTGAAGCCTTTTGAAAAAGAGATGGAAATCCTGCGGGAAAAACTGAAAAAAACACAAACGGATCTGGCAACACACCAGGAAAAAATCAGGCATCTTGAAGCGAAAATCCATCCGGGTCCTGAGGGTAGCGGGATAATTTACAGAAGCACCCGTATGAAAAAACTGATGCTTCTGGCCGATAAGGTCGCCCCCACCCAGTCAACGGTCTTAATCCAGGGAGAAAGCGGTACGGGAAAGGAAATGATTGCCCGGTATATCCATGGGCATTCAGGCCGGGCAGATCATCCCTTCCGGGCCGTAAACTGCGCCGCCCTTCCGGCCACCCTTCTGGAGTCGGAACTTTTCGGGCATGTCAAGGGGGCCTTTACCGGGGCAGACTCAAATCACAAAGGCATGCTTCTGGAAACCGGCAAGGGATCATTTTTCCTCGATGAAATCGGTGAACTTCCTCTTGAACTTCAATCCAAGCTTTTACGGGTGTTACAGGAAAAAGAAATCAGACCGGTGGGCGGATTAGCTCCTGTTCCTTTTGAAGCACGCATCATTGCGGCGACAAACCAGGATTTAAAATCGCAGATCAAAGAAAAGCTGTTCCGGGAAGATTTGTATTACCGCCTTGCCGTATTCCCATTGACGGTGGACCCTTTATGCGAGCGGAAAGAGGATATTCTTCTGCTCTCACGATATTTTCTTGACCGGATTCAGCCCGGCCACCCCGGATTTTCACCGGCAGTGGTCCGGATGATGGAAACCTATCCCTGGCCGGGTAATGTCAGGGAGCTTAAAAACTGTATTGAATATGCCGTCATATTGGCGGGGCCGGACCGGATCATGCCTGAACACCTTCCCCTGTCCGTATCTTCCGAAGATCCTTTGACCGCAATCTCCCATGATTTGCCCACATTCCGGGAGCTGGAAAAAAGGTATACCCGGCTGGTGTTGAAAAACACCCACCAGAACAAAACCCAGGCCGCCAGAATCCTGGGGACCAGCGTTACCACCCTATGGCGGCGGCTCAATGAGATGGGGATGTAAACATAAAAGGCGTACACCCCATCAACCCGCTGTTTTCAGAGCAAGTTTCACCCGTTCCGGTGTCATGGGAAGCCGGCAGATCTTTGCTCCCGTCGCATCATAGACCGCTGTCGCCAGGACCCCGCCCATACATACAATGGCCGGTTCGCCCCCCCCCTTGGGGGGTAAGGCTGAATTCGGCACAATAATGGTTTCGATTTGGGGAAGGCTCGAAAATCCGGGAATGGAATAGGTGTCGAAATTGACATCCAACACCCGGCCGTCACTGAACCGGACCTCTTCGGTCAAAGCATACCCCAGCCCCATGGTAATGCAGCCTTCCATCTGGATGACGGCGCCCTGAGGATTGATGACCTGTCCCATATCCTGTGCACAGACAATGCGCTTGACCTGGATTTGTCCACTGGTGCGATCCACTTCGACCTCTGCCATGGATGCCACATAGGTTTCCGCATCAATGCCGCAGGATATCCCATAGCCCCTGCCGCCGGGTGTTTTGGAAGCGGTCCACCCGAATTGCGCGGCAACTGTTTCAAGCACCTTGCGCATCCGCTTATCTTTTAAATGATCCAGCCGAAACTCCAGGGGATCCTTTCCCGCCCTGGATGCCATGAGGTGGATATGAAGATCCCTGGCATAGATATTGGTGTTTGCCGCAGGTGCACGCCAGGGGCCGACGGCAAAGGGATGGATGCCGGGACCGATCTGCCATTCGCCATAAACCGATTCCTGATGATGGGGAATTTCATAAAAAATTTCACAGCCCCTTTTGCCGGCAAAATACACCTGGTAGTCCCAGAACGACATACGGCCTGACGTGTCAATGCCGGACCGGATCTTGACCACAGCGGCCGGCCGGAAGGTGTCTAAGAAAAATTCCTCCTTCCGGGTCCAGACCAGCATGACCGGTTTTCCGGAAATCCTGGAAAGCCTTGCTGCTTCAACAGCCTGGGCTGAGGCGGCCTTGCCGCCGAATCCACCGCCCACGAAAGGTGTGATGATACGTACCTTTTCCAATGAAAACCCCAGGGCCTGGGAAACAAGCTGCCTTACCCCAAACGGAGTTTGCGTCGAGGCCCACAGGGTTGCATGATCGCCTTCCACCAAGGCCAGAGCGGCATGGGGTTCCATGGGGGAATGGGCCACATAGCCGTTGAAATAGGTTTCTTCCACAATGGAAACAGACTGTTTTTCGCCTTCCTTAAGGTTCCCGGCCGCGGATGCAATCTCAGGGTGGGGTGCGTTTTTCAACAGATGATTGAAAATGGTTTGATCATCTATTCCTGTTTTGGGATTATCATACTCGGTCTTGATGGCGGCCAGCGCTTTTTCAGCGATTTCTGGGTCCGGGTGGAGCACGGCAATCAGATCTCCCTCCTGGATCACCTGGACATCTTTGATTTTCCAGGCTGCGCTGGTATCCGCATGCAACAGTGTTGCGCCATGGGCAGGAGGTCTCACTATTTTTGCATAAACCATCCCCGGGACTCGAAAATCTGCCGTGTACTTTGCCCGGCCCGTCACTTTGTCAAAGGAATCCCTCCGAAGATAGGGTTTTCCGCTGATGCCATATTCGGAAAAGGATTTGAGGGGTGGCAAATCCGTCAAATGCCTTTCAATGATTTTTCCTGCGGTCAGATCGCCATAGCTCACCTGTGAACCGGGGCGGTCCTTGTCGAATATCATCCCGTTTTTTGTGACCAGGTTTTGTACCGGGCAAGACAGTTTTTCAGCAGCCAGCTCTTTTAAAACCCCCTTGGCCTCGCAGGCCGCCTCCTTTACAAATAGGCCATAATGGCGGGTCGACAGGGACCCCCATGTTCCGGCGTCCCAGGGACAATGATCCGTGTCGCCCATGACCATGTCCACTGATTCATAGGCCACGTCGAGTTCTTCAGCCGCCATCTGGGCAAAGGAAGTAATGGGTCCCTGTCCCATTTCAATTTTTCCGACAAAACAGGTGACCCGGTTGTCCGCGCCGATGTGCACAAAAGCATTGAAATCGGTGGGTACATTGCTGCCGATGAAGCCCTCCCTCGGGGCCCTGGCAAAAAGAGGACTATCTCCCACGGAGCAGTAGACAATAAGACCGCCGCTCAAGAGGCCCATGCGTTTGAGAAACTCCCTCCGGCTCAATGATGCAGGCGAGGCCGGCAGGTTGGATTCCATCCCGGTATGATCCTGTTTTCTCATCATGACCGGCCTCCTTTCATCCCTTCGGATGCAGCCTGGACAGCCTGGATAATCCGAACATGGGCGCCGCATCGGCAGAGATTTTCATCCATTGCATGGATAATGTCATCCCGGGTCGGTTCCGGGTTGGAGGACAGGAGGCTGTGGGCCTTGAGAATCATACCGGGAGTGCAGAACCCGCACTGAAGCGCATCGTGCCGGACAAACGCCTCCTGGATGGGGTGGAGTTGTCCGTTCTTTTCAAGTCCTTCGATGGTGGTGATGGTTTTGCCCTGGACATCCCCCGCAGACATTTGACACGACCGGATGGCCTCGCCGTCAACAAGAACCGTGCAGGCTCCGCACAGGCCCTCGCCACAGCCGTATTTTGCTCCGGTAAGACCAAGATCGGTCCGTAATACCCAAAGAAGGGTTCGCTCTCCGTCAACATCAATCCGGACGGGTTTGCCGTTAAGCGTGAATTGAATGGTCTGGGTCATATCAAGCCTCCATATAGTGCAGCATGTTAATGTATTCTTATTTTTGCAGCAACCGGTGGCCGGCCGCCGGTCCGAATGTCGGCAAACGCAACAGTCTGGGGCAAAAAGGAGCGGATATGGGCGAGGTCAGTTCAACGGATATGTCTTTAGTTTTCCGACACGTTTAATATGGAAAATCGTACAGAAAAAAAATCTAAAAAGCAATATTTTTATAAAGAAGCAGGCACGGTGGGTTGTGCCTGCTTCCTTTTGATGGATGATCCGGACAGAGCCTAGGCCACTTCGGAGAATTCAGCATCCACGATGTCATCATCCGACGGCTTTGGTCCGCCCTGGCTGCCGGTTTGACCGGCACTGCCCGATGAATCGGTTTTATTGTACATGGCCTGGCTTAAGGCATGAAGGGCCTGGGTCAGATCCTGAGTCAGCTTTTTCATCCGGGTCAAATCATCCTGCTTCAGTGCCTGTTTCAGATCAGAGACCAGGCCTTCCACCTGATGAATGGAAGCGGGATCCATCCCGGCCCCCGAGTCCTTGATGGTTTTTTCAGCCCTGTAGATCAGGGCATCGGCCTCATTGCGGGCCGTAACCTCTTCCTTTTTCTGCTTGTCTTCATCGGCATGGAGTTCGGCCTCCCGGACCAGGGCCTCAATATCGGACTTGGACAGACCCGATGAAGCCGTGATCCTTATGGACTGGGCCTTACCCGTGGCCTTGTCTTTCGCCGACACATTGACGATGCCGTTGGCGTCTATGTCAAATGCCACCTCGATCTGGGGCAGGCCTCTCGGCGCCGGTGTAATGCCGGTCAGTTCAAACCGGCCCAGGGTTTTGTTGTCCCCGGCCATTTCCCGTTCCCCCTGCAGGACATGGATGGTCACGGCCGGTTGATTGTCCTCGGCCGTTGAAAAGACTTCACTTTTCCGGGTGGGGATGGTGGTGTTTTTCTCAATGAGCCGGGTCATGACCCCGCCCAGGGTTTCAATGCCGAGGGACAGGGGGGTGACATCCAGAAGCAGCACATCCTTTAAGTCGCCTTTCAGGATTCCACCCTGGATGGCGGCGCCAAAGGCCACCACCTCATCGGGGTTCACACCCTTGTCCGGCTCCCGGCCGAAGATTTTTTTCACCAGATCCTGGACCGCCGGCATCCTTGTCATACCGCCCACCAGCAGGACCCGCGCGATATCGGAAAATTTCATTCCGGCGTCCTGAACAGCCGTGACACAAGGTTTTTCAATCCTTGCCATGAGGTCTGCCACCAGAGATTCCAGTTTTGCCCGGGTCAGTTTGATGTTCAGGTGCTTGGGACCCGTTGCATCGGCCGTGATAAAGGGCAGGTTGATATCGGTTTCCATGGAGGCGGACAGTTCCTGTTTCGCCTTTTCCGCAGCTTCTTTCAGACGCTGTAAAGCCATGGTATCCCGCCTCAGATCAATGCCCTGGTCCTTTTTAAATTCATCGGCCAGAAAATCCATGATGCGCAGATCAAAATCTTCCCCGCCCAGATGGGTGTCGCCGTTGGTGGATTTGACTTCAAAAACCCCGTCCCCGATTTCAAGGACGGAGATATCAAAGGTACCGCCGCCCAGGTCGAAGACGGCAATCTTTTCTTCCTTTTTTTTGTCCAGCCCGTAGGCCAGGGAAGCGGCCGTGGGTTCGTTGATGATCCTCAACACATTGAGGCCGGCGATCTTTCCCGCATCCTTGGTAGCCTGGCGCTGGCTGTCGTCAAAATAGGCCGGAACCGTGATGACGGCATCCGTGACGGTTTCCCCTAGAAAATCCTCGGCCGTCTTTTTCAGATGGGCCAGGATAAAGGAAGAAATCTCGGCCGGGCTGTGGGAATGGTTGTGCAGTTTGATCTTGACCCCGCCGTTGGTCGCTTTTTCAATCTTGTAAGGCAGATTGGCAATGTCCTTCTGCACTTCCGGGGAATCAAAGTTTCGCCCGATGAGGCGTTTGACCCCGAAGATGGTATTTTCCGCATTGGTCACGGCCTGGCGTTTGGCGATCTGCCCGACGAGGCGTTCCCCGGCTTTGGTTGTGGCCACGATGGACGGTGTGGTCCGCCCGCCTTCGGCATTGGTGATCACAACGGGTTTATCGTTTTCAAGTATGGATACACAGGAATTGGTTGTCCCGAGATCGATTCCGATAATTTTACTCATAATGGTCCTCCGTTTTATAAGGATAAGGGTTATTCTTTTCCGACAGGCTCAAGGTATGACTGAAAAATTGCATGTCAATAAAAATATATGACTATTTTTAATATATTCTAAAAAGTAATGGAAATTGTACAAACCTAGTTTTTTATATGGACAAGGCGGGATAATATTTTATATGATTTGCCAAGGTTAATAACTCAATGATAGCTGGAGGCGAAACATGAAATCGATCCAGGCGGAATTTCAAAAAGATCCACGGGAAATCAAGATTAAGGCAGGCGCCCAACAAGAGGACTGGCCCCAGGTGTGCCGCAGGTTTAATGATGATGTGGAAAGGGTCTGCGATGTGACCGGGATAGAAAGCTATACCGGCCTTTATCAATGTTTTGATGAAAAAAACAAGGGGGTTTTCTATCTTGTGGAAGAGGATAACACCCTGGCCCGGTTGAAACGAAGACATTTCCTGGAGAATATCGGCATTAAACATTAGTCTTGCATCCATTCTTCTTTGTCGTCTATAGTGCCTACAAAACAGGAGAGCATCAATATGTCAGATATGAAAAGCGAATACGGCTGGGACCCGTCCCTGGGAATTTCCCTCTACGACAAGATCCGGCAGGACATGAAGCACGCCATGATCCATAAAGACAATGCGGTCCGGGACACCATGCGGCTCATCATGGGAGCCTTCCCCGGTCTTACAGTGGCCATTACCCTGGAGAGCGGGAAAAAGACCACAAGGGTCAAAAAACCCGAAGAAATCACGGATGAAGACCTGATGGACATTATCCGCCAGTTCATCAAATCGGAAAAGACTGTGCTGGAATTTAAAAAAGAGACCACCTCGGATTACCTGGAACTTCTGCACCAGTATCTGCCTAAAATGGCCACCCCGGAGGAGATCGAACAGTGGATCAGCGAAAATGTGGACTTCTCAGCCTTCAAAAGCCCCATGCAGGCCATGGGACCCGTGATGAAACATTTCGGAAAGCTGGCCCAGGGAGACGAGGTCAAGGAAATCCTGAAGCGCATGGGACCGGCCTGAACCCGAGGGTGACCCGGGACCGATAAAGCCCTTTACCAATCAAAAGTCCGTGATAAAAAACCACACGGCATGATTCATTCCATCATCAGAACAACGAAGTCGCCATGCTACGCCTCACTGGGTTCTGATCTCCAGAATGATTTTTTCAGAGATTCACTCCTTATCTAAACCCGCTGCAATTAAATGTTAAAACCTTAGCCTATAATTATAATTGTTATTTTTGCATAGTTTAACAATTATTTTATTGACAAAATAAAAGCCACACTCTAATTAATCATAAATTCAGCCTTGAAAAATAACCAGAGAAGGGTTTCCCAATGCCACAGAATAAAACAGAACTCAGAAAACGGCAGATCATTGATACAGCCACAAAAGTCTTTGCTCAAAGGGGTTTCAACGAAACCACCATATCTGAAATCGCCAAGGCGGCCAAGATTTCGGAAGCATCAATCTATGAATATTTTTCCACCAAAGAGGGACTTTTATTTTCAATTCCCACCGAGTCCTCCCAAAGTCTTTTTGATACCATGGCCTTTCATCTGAAGCTCATCCGGGGGGCAGGCAACAAACTGAGGGCCATTGTGTTTCTGTTCATGGATTCCTACCGGAAAAACCCTGATTTTGCATCGGTCCTCATGTTGTACCTGAAGCACAATAAAAAATTTCTCGACACCGAGGGCCACCTGACCATCAAGGCCGGCATCAAGCAGATCACCACCGTCATCGAACAGGGGATCGAAGCCAAAGAATTCAAGGAGGACACCCATCCCTATCTTATCCGCTCCATGATCCTCGGCACCATTGAGCACCTGGTGACCAACTGGGTCATGACCGGGAGCCCGGACAATCTTGAAGAACTTGTGGACCCCCTCATCGATACGATTATCAAAGGAATTTCGAATACCTGAAAGGATATGCCATGGATATAATCGAAACAAAGATCGATGTGAATTCCGAACTCTACCGGAAAAACTTTCAGGACATGACCGTCCTTGTTCAGGATCTGGAAAAGGAGCTGGACAGGGCGGCCAATGACCGGTCGGCCAAGGCATTGAAGCGCCATGAGGAGTCGGGCAAGCTGCCAGCCCGGAAAAAACTGGACCTGCTCCTGGACAAAAACACGCCCTTTCTGGAAATCGCTCCCCTGGCGGCCATGGGTCTGTATGACGGCAAAATCCATAAGGCAGGACTCATCACCGGTATTGGCGTGATCGAAGGAAGGGAATGTATGATCAGCGTCAGTGACGGTACGATCAAGGGCGGCTCCATTTATCCCATGGGCGTAAAAAAAACCCTGCGGTGCCAGACCATTGCCATGGAAAACCGGTTGCCCCTGATAACGCTCATGGATTCTGCCGGGGCCTATCTGCCGCTCCAGTCTGAAATCTTCCCGGATATGGATGACGGGGGAAGGATCTTTTTCAACCAGGCCCGGATGTCGAAAATGGGGATACCCCAGATCGTGGGCGTCATGGGCTTGTGCACGGCGGGCGGGGCTTACGGCGTGGCCATGTGCGATGAAATCGTCCATGTCCGGCAGCACGGCGCGATTTTCCTCGGAGGACCGCCCCTGGTAAAGGCGGCAACGGGAGAGGATGTGTCGGCCAATGATCTGGGCGGGGCCGAGCTTCACTGCAGCGATTCAGGGGTGTCCGACTATTATGCCGAAGATGACGCCCAGGCCATCCGGATGATCCGGAACATCACCAAAAACCTTCCGGACAATAAAAAATCAAGGCTTTCCATGCGCGAGCCGGAACCTCCCCTCTATGACGTCAAAGAACTGTACGGCATTGTGGGGCCGGATCTTTCCCGGCCCTATGATATCCGGGAGGTCATTGCCAGGATCGTGGACGGCTCAAGGTTTCTGGAATTCAAGGAATTGTTCGGGGAAACCCTGGTCACGGGATGGGCCCATATCCACGGGTATCCCGTGGGCATCCTGGCCAATAACGGCATTCTTTTCTCCAAGAGCGCCCAGAAAGCCACCCAGTTCATCCAGCTCTGCGACAGGCGGGAAATCCCCCTTGTTTTTCTCCAGAATATCAATGGATTCATTGTGGGGAGCGATTATGAACGGGCCGGGATTACAAAGGACGGCCACAAGATGGTCAATGCCGTGTCCAATGCGACCGTCCCCAAATTCACCATGATCGTGGGGGCCTCCTTTGGTGCGGGCAATTATGCCATGTGCGGCAGGGCCTATTCCCCGAGATTTTTGTGGATGTGGCCCAATGCCCAGATCGGCGTCATGGGCGGCCGGCAGGCGGCCGATGTGCTGATCAGCATTACCAATGACCAGCGCCAAAGAGCCGGCCAGCCCAGCCTGACCCTGGAAGAAACGGAGTTTATCCACAAACCCGTGGTGGAGGCGGCCCTGAAAGAAGGCAATGCCTATTATTCCACGGCCCAGCTCTGGGATGACGGGATTGTGGACCCTGCAAAATCACGGGACGTCCTGGGGCTGGCCCTTTCCGCCTCCCTGAACGCGCCGCTCAGGGACCAGGACCACGGATTCGGCGTATTTAGAATGTAGGCCTTAACATGTAAAACAGGAAGACCATCATGTTTGAAAAAATTCTGATCGCCAACCGGGGAGAAATCGCCTTAAGGGTCATCCATACCTGCCGGGAAATGGGGATAAAAACCGTGGCCGTGTATTCCGACGCCGACAAAACAGCCGCTCATGTGCTTTTTTCCGATGAGGCCGTATACCTCGGACCTTCGGAACCTTCCCTCAGCTATTTGAATATGGATGCCCTCATCTCCGCGGCCAGACAGACCGGGGTCGAGGCCATTCATCCGGGATACGGGTTTCTTTCCGAAAACCATGAATTTGCCCGGCGCTGTCAAGATGAAGGCCTTGTGTTCATCGGCCCGCCACCCGAGGTCATCCAGGCCCTGGGGGATAAAATCACCTCCCGGAAAATCATGCTGGACGGCGGCGTTCCGGTCATACCAGGGTTGAGCCGCTGTGAGCCGGATATGGCCGTGCTCAAGGAGGCGGCGAAAGAAATCGGATACCCCATCCTGGTCAAGGCCACGGCCGGGGGCGGGGGCAAGGGCATCCGCATCGTCCACGGGCCTGAAGAGATGGAAGGAGCCGTGGCCCAGGCCTCCAGCGAAGCCTTCAACGCCTTTGGAAACCGGGAGGTCTATATTGAAAAATTCTTCACCCGGGCCCGGCATATTGAATTCCAGGTTCTCGCCGATCAGTACGGGCATACCATCCACCTCTATGAACGGGAATGCTCCATCCAGCGGCGGCATCAGAAAATCATCGAAGAAACCCCTTCTTTGGCATTAAGCCCTGAACTGAGGGAAGAAATGGGGAAGGCGGCCGTGAAGGCGGCAAAATCGGCCCGCTATGCGAATGCGGGAACCGTGGAATTTCTCCTGGACGAGGAAAACCGGTTCTATTTCCTGGAAATCAATACCAGGCTCCAGGTGGAACATCCCATAACGGAGATGACCACGGGCCTTGATCTTGTCCGGCTCCAGATCGAGATCGCTAACGGCCGGGAATTGAGCCTTGGACAGGGAGATATCCGGCCCAGGGGCCATGCCCTGGAATGCAGAATTTATGCGGAAGACCCGGAAAAGGATTTTTTTCCGTCACCGGGAACCATCCGGTTTATGAAAGAGCCGGGCGGACCCGGCATCAGGATCGATTCCGGGATCTACCAGGGGTTTGAGGTCCCGGTGGATTATGATCCCATCCTGGCCAAACTCATCGTCCACGCAGGGACTCGGGATCAGGCCACGGCAAAGATGCTCAAGGCCCTGCAGGATTATATTATTTTGGGCGTCAAAACCCCCATGGAATTTATGACGGATGTTTTAAATTCCGAATCCTTCAGGGAAGGCCAAGTGTTTACAGATTTTATCCCCGCCCATTTTTCAGACTGGAAACCGGACAGGGATCTTGCCGATGTGGCCGTGATGGCCTTTCTTGCCCATGACCAGGAGACGGCGGGAAAGAAGAAGGCCTCTTTGGGGCCGGAAAAGGCCCCATCTCCCTGGGATACCCTGGGAAACTGGAAACTTTAAGGAGCAGTCAATGGAATACAACCTCATGGTCAACCAGGAAAAATTATCCGTCCAGACCGTCATTTCTAAAGGGGGTGGCATTTCCCAAAGGTCCAATCTTTCCCAAGGACATATTCAGATCCAAAGGGAAAACCGCTCCTGTGAGGCGGAATTTGTGAATGTATCGGATCACCAGGTCCTGATCCATGTGGATGGAAAAATCTTCAATGCCTATGTCTCCCGGCAGGGGAACACAAAGACCGTGGTCCTCCGGGGACGGTCCTATGAAATCACGGACGCCGACCTGATGGAGGAGACCTCTTCCGGAAAAAAAAGCTTTTTAAACACGGCCTCCGTCGTTGCTTCGCCCATGCCGGCCGTGGTCATCGGCATCCTGGTGAAAATCGGGGACAGGGTGGAAAAAGGCCAGGGGCTGGTCATTGTTTCGGCCATGAAAATGGAGACCACCCTTTTCGCGCCCTTTGAGGGCCGGGTCTCGGGCATCCATGCCGATATCGGGGACAAGGTCATGCCCGCCCGCATCCTTGTGGACATTGAAAAAGACTGAGGAGACTTCATGACGCTGACAACGGAAAAAGATCTTTTATATGACGCAAAAGACGGCATCGCAACCATCACCATTAACCGGGAAAGGCAGAGAAACGCCATCAGCCCCGAAGCTGTCCGACTTTTTCAGGAAGCCCTGGAATCGGCCCGGAGAGACGACGGGGTCAAGGCCGTCTGCATCACCGGCACCGGGGACAAGGTGTTCTGCTCCGGGGCCGACCTTTCCGCAAGCATGGGCAAGGGATCAGAAGCGGAAAAGGAAGTTTTCAGCCGCTATGCCGATCTCTTGATCCAGATCTATAGGTTTGAAAAACCAACCCTGGCCCGGATAAACGGCCACTGCCTGGCCGGCGGCACCGGATTCATGCTGGCCTGCGATATTGTCCTGGCAAGGGAGGATGTGACCTTCGGGACCCCCGAGGTCAATGTGGGGCTTTTCCCCATGATGATCGGGGCCCTGATTTACCGGAATGTGCCCAGGAAAAAAGGCATGGCCATGATGCTGCTGGGAGAAAAGCTTTCCGCGGCCCAGGCCCTGGAAATGGGAATGGTCACCCGGATTTTTCCCGGGGCCGATTTTGACAGGGAAACCGGGGATATTCTCAAGGCCCTGGCCGCCAAGAGCCCCGTGGGGATGAGGCTGGGGAAAAATGCGCTGAACCGGATTGAAGCCATGCCCTTTGAAGAGGCGGTTCACTTTCTTTCGGAACAACTGTCCGCCATTGCAAAAACAGAGGACGCCAGGGAAGGCATCACGGCCTTTTTAGAAAAAAGACCCCCGGTATTTAAAGGAAGATAAAATGAAAGACGAACTGATCATTGCAAACTGTTCCGGATTTTACGGAGACCGGCTCAGTGCGGCAAAGGAACTGGTGGAAGGCGGGAAGATCCATGTCTTGACCGGGGACTATCTTGCCGAGCTGACCATGGCCCTTTTGTTCCGGATGAAATTGAAAGATCCGGACAAGGGATACGTCACCCCCTTTCTCTCCCAGATGGAACAGGTCATGGCCGCCTGCCTGGAGAAGGGCATCAAGATCGTGGCCAATGCCGGGGGATTGAACCCCCAAGGTCTGGCAAAGGAATTGAAGGCCCTGAGCCGGACCCTGGGATTGAACCCGGTCATCGCCCATATCCAAGGGGACGACCTCATGCCGACGCTTGCCGGCCTCCAGGCTGCCGGAGAAGCCTTCCGGCATATGGATAAGAACACCGACCTCACATCTTCGGGCCTCCAGCCCCTGACGGCCAATGCCTACCTGGGCGCCTTCGGCATCAAAAAAGCCCTGGATCTCGGGGCCGATATCGTGGTGGGGGGTCGAATCGCCGACGCGGCCTTGGCCGCAGGCCCGGCCGCCTGGAAATTCAACTGGAAGGAAACAGATTTCGACCGTCTGGCCGGGGCCTATGCCGCCGGGCACATCATCGAGTGCGGAACCCAGGCCACGGGCGGGAACTATTCTTTCATGGATGAAATCCCGTCCTATAAAAATATGGGGTTTCCCCTGGCCCGGATGCGTGAAGACGGCTCCTTTGTCATCACCAAGCACCCGGGAACCGGAGGGCTCGTCTCCAGGGGCACAGTGACGGCCCAGCTTTTATATGAAATCCGGGAACCGGCCTATCTGACCCCGGACGTCAAGGTCCGGTTTGACACCCTGGCCATCCAGGATATAGGTCCTGACCAGGTCCTGATTTCCGGCATCAAAGGTGAATCCCCGACGGGTTTCACCAAGGTCTGCATCAATACCCTGTACGGGTTTAAAAACAGCATGACCGTTGTCCTGACCGGTCTGGACATTGAAAAAAAGGCCGGGATCGTCGAGGACATCATCTTCGGCCTCCTGGGCGGGAAACACCAATTTGAAAAAACCGATGTTCAACTGACCCGGTCCGGCCGGCCGGACCCCGTAACCAATGACGAGGCCTTTTCCTATTTGAGGATTTCCGTTATGGACAAGGACAAGACAAAGGTGGGCAAATTATTTTCCTCGGCCGTTGTCGAAGCGGCCCTGTCCACCATCCCCGGCTTCACCCTCACAGGCCCACCTTCCGGTGAAACGCCTGCCATCCTGCACTGGCCGGCCCTCGTCTCATTGAAAAATATCCGGCAGGAGGTGGTGATCCAGGATCAGGCTCATGTCATTGAAACAAAATTTTTCCCGCCCCCAAAGGAGCGTAGGGAATATACCAGATCAAAGACGGATGGGGAACCGGCCGGACCCCCGGAAGACACCGCCCAGGCCGGGCCCCTCACAAAGATCGCCTTTGGAAGGCTCTTTGCCACCCGGTCCGGGGATAAAGGGGGAAACGCCAACCTGGGGGTATGGGCAAAGGACGAAAAAGGCTTTGCCTTTTTAAACCCGTTCCTGACCGTAAAAAAGCTGAAAGAGCTGCTGCCGGACATGGCCGGGTTTGACATTGAGAAATACGAGCTGCCCAACCTCTTAGCCCTGAATTTTTATATCAAAGGCGTGCTGGAGGACGGGGTGGCCGCCTCCTTGAGAAGCGACCCCCAGGCCAAGACCCTGGGCGAATACCTTCGGGCAAAAACCATAGACATCCCCGAATCCCTGAAACCCTGAAAAGGAGGCCGGATGAAACCCAACTACCAAGACAAGCCCTGGCTGAAATTTTATGATGACGGGGTGCCTGAATTTGTTCCCTTTGAAAATACCCTTCTCCATGAATTCCTTGAAAAAAACAGCAGGGACATTCCCGGCCATACGGCCTTTATTTTCCAGGGATACCGGATGACCTTCAAGGAATTCAATGACATGGCCGACCGGTTTGCCACCTTTCTCCTGGATCAGGGCGTCCAAAAGGGAGACCGCGTTGCCATCCTCCTGCCCAATGTCATCCCCTGCCCGGTGAGCTTTTACGCCGTCTTGAAAATCGGGGCCGTGGCCGTGATGAACAACCCCCTCTATTCGGACCGGGAACTGTTGCACCAGTTCAAGGATTCAACGTCCACCCATCTGATCACCCTGGATCTTCTGGCCGGCCGGATGATTAATCTGAGGCCCCAGACCTGCCTTAAGACCATTGTCTATACCTCCATCGGCGATTATCTTCCCTTTCCGAAAAACCTGCTGTTTCCCCTGGTGTCCGGAAAAAAGAAGCTCTCGGCCCCGGTCAAACCCGCCCCCGAGGTTTTTAAATGGAAGGATATCATCAACGCCTATTCGCCTTCTCTGCACCGGGTTGATATCCATTCGGAGGATGTGGCCATGGTCCAGTATACCGGCGGCACCACCGGGGTGTCCAAAGGCGCGGTGCTGACCCACGGCAACCTGAGCAAACAGACCCAGCAGATCGATGCCTGGCTCCCCGGATTCAAGGGAAACACGGATGAGGTCATGATCGGGGCCCTGCCTTTTTTCCACGTCATGGGGCTCACCGTGTCCATGAATTTCGCCGTCTTCAAGGGATGGTCCAATATCCTGGTTCCCAAACCCCAGCCCGAACCCCTTTTGGAAGCCATTGAAAAATTCAGGCCCACCTTTGCGCCCCTGGTTCCCACCATGTTCATCGGGATGCTGAACCACCCGAGGCTCTCAAAAACCGATCTCTCCTCCATCAAGGCCTGCGTTTCCGGAAGCGCCCCCCTGCCCCTGGAGGTGATCCGGGGATTTGAGGAAAAAACCGGCTCCGTTATTATCGAAGCCTTCGGCATGACGGAATCCAGCCCGGCCACCCATGTCAACCCCTATGCCAACGGGTTGAGGAAGGTGGGCAGCATCGGGCTTCCCCTGCCCGACACCCTGTGCCGGATCACGGACCTGAATGATCCCCTGAAAGAGCTGCCCGTGGGGGAACCCGGCGAACTGGTGATCCAGGGACCCCAGGTCATGCAGGGTTATCTGAACATGCCTGAAGAAACGGCCAAAACCGTTATCAACGGCTGGCTCCATACCGGGGACATCGCCTATATGGATGAAGACGGGTATTTTTTCATTGTGGACCGGATCAAGGACATGATCCTGTCCGGTGGCTATAATGTATACCCCAGGGATATCGACGAGGTCCTGTTTGAACACCCCAAGGTCCGGGAGGCCTGCGCCATAGGGGTGCCCCATCCCACAAGGGGAGAGCAGATCAAGGCCTTTGTCGTGCCGGTGGAAGGACAGACCGTCACGGAACAGGAACTGATGGACTATTGCCGCCAAAAACTGGCCGTATACAAGCTGCCCACGGAGATTGAATTTATTGGCGAGCTGCCCAAAACCAATGTGGGAAAGGTGCTCAGGAAAAACCTCAGGGCCATGGAAATGGCAAAACGATCATAATACCAAAAAGCATAAAAAGGATGATGAACCATGGGGAATGATTTATATTTTGGAAAAGAGCATGAACAGGTCAGAAAAGCGGTCCGGGATTTTGTAACCAAAGAGATCAATCCCCATGTGGATGAGTGG
>Ga0208968_1000435_pt1 | contig 28729 bp, 33 predicted proteins | sample RifOxyA3_FD_184031 | JGI IMG/M metagenome (GOLD analysis project Ga0208968, IMG submission 184031) | Groundwater microbial communities from Rifle, Colorado - Rifle Oxygen_injection A3 (SPAdes) | ecosystem: Environmental > Aquatic > Deep subsurface > Groundwater | place: Rifle, Colorado, United...
AACTATTCCAATAAATAGTATAAATTGGGTAATTTTCACCATATATCCATTCTTGGAAAAAATATTGAAGTGATTGACCATATACAGTTTCGGCAACCCGTTGGAAATCTTCGGTGGTTGCCACGCTAAAAGTAAGAACAGGGTCATTAGAGTAAGCTAACATTATATTAAAGAATGTTTCATCACCAACAATACCTCTTAACATATGTAATACCAAAGCCCCTTTAAAATAAGAGCGGCTGGAATTAAAAATTTCATCAATATTGGTTATATCCTTAACCCATATAGATCCTTGTGCATTCTTAGCAGATTTCATATAACTATTGACCCGCGCATCATAGAAACCTTTGCCAGATTTTACTTCCTCATAAATTACTGCTAGATAGGTTGCAAAACCTTCATTTAACCAGATGTTATGCCAATCTCTACAGGTGATTTTATTTCCATACCACTGATGGGCAAGCTCATGCGACATTAATGATTGACCAAAAGCACCCATCGACGTAATGGTCTGGTGTTCCATACCTCCTCCCCCTCCGAACTGAGCATGACCATACTTTTCACCAATAAAAGGATACAGACCAAAACGATCACTGAATATTTTAAGCATCGGTACTGTTAAATCCAATGTCTTTTGAAGACTAGAAGTAAATTTTTCCGGAAAAATGTAATGGATAACCAGCATCGAATCGGTTGGACTGTATTTAAAGTACTGAACATATTCGCGATAATTCGCAATAGCTAACGATATAAGGTAATGAGCAATCGGATAACCACTATGCCATTTATAGGTATGAGTACTATCGCCGTTGTTAACAACGCTTTCAAGATTTCCATTTGATACAGGTATTAATGATGTATCTACCGTTATCCAAACATCTACCGAATCTACTTTATCTGCCGGCGTATCCTTGCAGGGGAACCAATCACTAGTGCCGTAAGGTTGACTAAAAGTCCATATTAGAGGCTGGCCATTATGTGAACCGAACTTAAAACTACCCCATCCAGTTGAGACAGGTAGTCCCTGATAATAAACAATGATTGAAAATATTTCATTCAGACTGTAAGTTCTATCCAGGGTTATATCAAGTTTATTATCAATATGTGTAAAAACTGCAGGGGAACCATTTAATAACAATGAGTCAACAATAAGACCATTTGGAGCAGTGCTTAAATCAAGAAACAATGAATTGATTGAAGTTGTATCTACTCTAATGCCAATTGTTACCGCACCGATTAAATAATTGGGTTGATAGGTAATTTTAAAATTCAAACCATAGTAAGTCACGTCAATCTTCGAATCACCCGGATAATTTATTTTTGATGCTGCTAGGATTTTAGCATATCTCTCTCTTTCAGCTTTGATCCAGGGCTGATAATCATCCTGAGCAACAGTTAAAGTTGAAAGTATTATCAGAAGTGCAATAAATCTAAATAACATATCATCACCTCTCATTAAACAAGTACATTGTTATAATTTTTTTACTTATTCTTACTCCATATCCGGTACTAATAATAGAATACACGATGATCTATTTCTAAATAATTTCATTTTTTTATTTTAAATGTTTTAACAAATAATATTAAATTATTGATAAACTCATACTAAAAACAATTGCTTAATATTAGAATCGAAAAAAAACACTTTAATTTTATAAAAAAATACTCCAATATTATTTGGATCCGTGAATAGTTATTATTTCTGTTCATTATGAATTAGGTATAAATCAATCACAAATAACTCTGGATCTGTATCTCCATCCCAATAAAAATTGTCCGAGTCACACCATTCCTCTTCACGAATATATTTTGTTGCATTAATAGTATATGTACCTGCACCTTGACCTTGCCCACATACATTGATTATATAGTATCCGTAATTATCTGTTGTTGTTTGAGCCAAATAATTTGAACCCTTATATAACTTGACTGTGGCTCCATTTACCGGATTGGAATCTTTATATACAATACCTTCTACGTCGACGGTACCCGCACGATCATGTTGTAGAATATTGATGCCACCATTAATAATTTCCGGTTCGTTTGTACTCTCCTGGCAACTCATAAATGCGAATAAAAATAAGATAGATGATATTAGATAAACTGTTCGATTAAACATTTTATCCTCCCTTAAGATTTTTGTTATTAGATATTTAATTAAAAGTAAAACAAATGCCTCTCTGTCTTAGTAGGAACACGATGAAACATGTCACTACTAGTTATTAACCGCACCCGGTTTCCCTCTCCTTACAAAAGAGAGGGATTAATGGAGAGGTTGTTTGTTTTTATGAGATATAATTAACTTGTACGTACTTCGGTGAGTATTGTGATGATGAACAGCTTCAATATTCGGAAACCCTACGCTACACAGCATTGATGTTCCGTAAAATATTATAAAATATTAATAGATAAGCTTGTCTCGCCAAAAAATATTATTATGCGCTGAAAATTTTATTTATAATTGTCAAGAAAAATTATTTCTTAGAAAACTGCTGTTGAAGATAAGCCAGATTTGGGAAATCTTAACCTGAATGAAATCTGGCATATCTAAAAAGTTTAAGCTTTCAACCTAACCGGTCCAGCTTTCTTAACTTCTTCGGAAGTTCCTTTTTCAAACAGCTTAAAGTTTTCGATGAACCTTGCTGCGAGTGCATCGTACTTTTTCCAATACTCGTTCTTATTTCCCCATGAGTTGGATGGTTCGAGTACATCTTCAGGTACTTCGGGACAGCTCAACGGAACTTCAAATCCGAAAAGTTTATCTTTTCGATATTTAACTTTATCGAGTTTTCCTTCTAATGCGGCGTTCAATAAGTTTCTTGTGTGGCGAATACTGATTCGTTTTCCGACACCGAATCTCCCGCCAACCCAGCCGGTATTTACAAGCCAAACATTTGCTTTGTGCTTTAACATTCTTTGCTTTAGCATTGCCGCATATTCGAAAGGATGACGGACCATGAACGGTGCACCAAAACACGCGGAGAAAGTTATTTGAGGTTCAATGCCAAGACCAATTTCTGTTCCGGCAATTTTGGAAGTGTATCCGCTTATAAAATGATATTGTGCCTGCTCGGGATTTAATCTTGAAATTGGAGGAAGTACTCCGCTAGCATCGCATGTTAAGAAAATAATGTTCTTTGGATGTGTTCTTACATATCCTTCGGGAACTACATTGGGAATGAACTCAAGCGGGTATGAACATCTTGTATTTTCAGTTATTTGATCATCATCGAGGTCGATGTTACGGCTTACAGGATCGAAAACAACATTTTCTAATATTGTTCCGAATCGTCTTGTGGTTGCGTAAATCTCCGGTTCATGCTCGGCAGAAAGACGAATAACTTTTGCATAGCATCCGCCTTCAAAATTAAACACACCTTGACTACTCCAACCGTGTTCATCATCCCCAATTAAGTTTCTTTTAGGATCGGCAGAAAGAGTGGTTTTTCCGGTTCCGCTTAATCCAAAGAACAATGCAACATCTCCATCTTTGCCGACATTTGCAGAGCAGTGCATAGGCAGTACATCTTCAAATGTTAAAAGAAAATTGAGGAGCGTGAAGATTGATTTTTTGATTTCACCCCCGTAAAGAGAGTTTGCGATCAAGGCAGTCCTTTGTCCGAAATTTAAGATGATTCCTGTCTCAGTTCTAGTTCCATCAATTGATGGATCAACTTTGAATCCTGGTAATGCAATAACAGTAAAGTCCGGAATGAATTTTTTAAGTTCATCTCTATTATCTGTCGTGATAAACATATTTCTTGCAAATAAGCTGTGCCATGCTTTTTCTGTGATAATCCTTATCGGCATACGGTAATCCGGGTCGGCACCGACATAACAATCCTGTACAAATAACTCTTCACCTTGACAAAACGATTGAACTCTTCCCATTAACTGATTGAATTTTTCAGAACTGAATGGGCGATTATAAACGCCCCACCAAATTTTATCATTTGTACTTTGTTCTTGCACAATAAATTTATCGGCAGCAGCTCGTGCAGTATGTTTACCTGTATTCACAACGAGTGCACCATGTTTAGTTAGCTTTGCTTCATTACGGAAAATAGCTTCCTCGTACAATGCTTCATCAGGAAGATTCCAAAATACTCTGTCAAGATCTGTCAGCCCTTGATTCTTCAATCTGAAATCTGAAGCAAGTTCCATTGCCTGCTTTGTTGCAGGCGTATTGAATTCGAGATATTTACTCATGACCAATCCCTCACTAATTTTCTGTCTCCAATATAAAGTTCATTAGGTGAATTAGGATCGAGCGCCCATTTCATTCGTTCTATACCATCCTGAACATCTTTGATTGTTCCGCAGTAGCTTAATCTTAAATATCCTTCTAATCCAAATTCCTTACCCGGAACAGTAAGCACCTGTACTTTATCAATTAAAAATTCAGAAAGCTTATTGGAATCTTTTTCGTAGGCAGAAAAATCTGCAAAACAATAAAATGTTCCGTCGGGTTTAGTTACTTTCAGACCTTCAAATGATCTTAGAAGATCAATCATCACATTTCTATTATTTTCCAATGTTGCCCGCAAACTTTCAACACCGGATTGAATGCCATTTAAAGCGGCTACTGCAGCTTTTTGAAGAACAACAGAAGGACCTGAAGTTTGATGTCCTTGAATATTGCTCATTGCTTCGATAACTTTTTTGTTACCAACTGCCCAGCCGATTCTGAATCCGGTCATCGCATATTGTTTTGAAACTCCATTGATTACGATAATCTTAGAATTTTCATCAAGCTTTTTAGCATACTTGTAACAATTGATTAGTTTCTTTCCATCAAAAATCAGACGATGATAAATATCATCCATGATCAACCAGATATCTTTCTTCTCACAAAATTCAACTACGTCAGCAACAAATTCTTCTGAGTACATTGCGCCTGTAGGATTATTCGGGCTGTTGATAATCACTGCTTTTGTATATGAACCAATTCTATCTGTGATGTCCTTTATTCGCGGATAAAACGTTCCGTCTTCGGGTAAAACCGGAACCGGAATTGCACCAATTAACCGTGCCATGTCAGGATAACTTACCCAATAAGGAGCAGGGAAGAGAACTTCTTCTTGCGGATTTAATATCGCTTGCAATGCCACCATTATTGCTTGCTTCGCTCCACCGGAAGCTATTACATTTTCGGGATTTACTTTTCTTTCATAGAACTCTTCAGTGTAACGGATGATTGCTTGCTTGAGTGCAGGAATTCCATCCGCAGGTGCGTATCTTACTTCACCTGTATTCACATGAGCAACAGTTGCAAGAATTGCTTCCATTGGAACTCTGCTTTTTGGTTCACCTCCCCCAAGGTGAATTACCGGATCACCTTTCTCTTTAAGAATGGCGAACTTCTCATTCAACTTTAAAGTTGGAGATGCTTTGATTGATTTGGCTATTAAGCTTAGACTCATAATTTTACCTTTATTAACCCCTGAAATGTAGAACAATTATATCTCAAAATTATCTTTAGTAAGAGATTTAAGCAAGTAAAATGAACAGATTTATGAAATAAAAAATGATGGTTGATAAAGTTTTAATATCCGAAGTGTGACCACCCCATTTCCTTAACGTTCTCTATCTTGTACCTGAGGAACTGCTTTAGTTATTTCCCTCGAATTTCTTTTTTAATGCATTTTGCACAATAGGAGGTACGAAATCAGAAATATCTCCTTTTAATGAAGCAAGATTTCTAACGATAGAAGAATTAAGATACGTATATTTTTCATGCGGCATGAGGAAGATGGTAGCAATATCATTTGCCAATTTTCGGTTCATCAGTGCCATTTGGAATTCGAATTCAAAATCGCTGATAGCTCTTAAGCCGCGGATAATTCCACTGGCACCAACGGATTTAGCATGATCAACAACTAATCCGTCGAATGAGTCTACTTGAATATTGGTAAAATCTTTAATGCTTTCTTTAATAAAATGAACCCGTTCTTCAACAGTAAAAAGAGGGGATTTGGTAGGATTTACTGCAACTGTTACGACCACAGCATCGAAAAGATCGCGGGCACGTTTTATAATATCAATGTGACCGAATGTTACAGGATCAAATGATCCAGGATAAATAACTTTGCGCATTTTTTTCTTCCTGAATTTTATTATGTATCAAAAGTAATAATATTTTCAGAAACACTCACCGTAAATGTTAACTTATTTGACTATTAAGTTCAAAATAAATCACGCTTCTTATTGAAGATGTTAATGCTTTGACTTATTTTTTAACAAGATCATTACTCAATTTAATATTTAATTTAGATCAGTTAAGATGTCAATCATTCCGAAGTCCATTAAATCAATACTTTTATTGGACGCACTCTTATATCTTTGCGGTGCAGTTGGAATTTACCTGATCTCATTAAAAACCGATCTGCCCTTCCAAACAACATTCAACGAATCAATAATCACAATAATTAAATTAAGCGATGGCAGCACTTATAATCTTGAAGGACAGAGGATCAGAAGTATTAATGGATATGTATTCAGATCGCCGGAAGAGACCGAAACTTACCTTGATGGTTTAGGTGTTGGTGACAAAATAAAATTAGTGATTGATAATCAAAATGTTGTTGAGGTTAAGCTGGTCAATTATTATTCAACAGTTTATCTTCTGCTTTCATATCCTTAGGAAGATACCTGGTTGATACAACTAATTGGGACGATTTTTTTGTTTATAATTTTCCTTCAAATGCCACAATAAGATTTGCGATTCGTTATTACCTTTTTGAAGGAGGACCAGAAGGTATTAGATCAAATTATATTGGATTGGATTTGTTTCAGTTAATTACTGGCTCATCAGGTTATCCATCAACCATTGCGATTAACAAATCATTCGATTTTATTAACGTTACTCAGTCCAGTAGTTACAGAATGATTGGACTTCCAGGTCAGACAAATTTTGCTATCCCGATTACTGGAACTAGAAAAACCGATTGGAATGCTTTCTACGATAATGGGGCAGCCACTAGTTATCTCGTTGAGTATGACGGAACAGCGAATTTTAATTTCAATCCTGGAAATGGATTTTGGCTTTTAAGCAAAAACACAATAAGTGTTAATGCCGCAGTGAATACGGTTACTTTGGCAGGCGATAACACTTATTCCATACCATTGCATTCCGGTTGGAATATAATTTCCAATCCATTTGAACGAAGCACAAATTGGTCTGCTGTTCAAACTGCAAATAGTTTGGCAGGTAATTCCATTATTTTTGATTGGGGTGGTACTTGGACTAATCCCGCCTCGTTTATACCATACAAAGGATATTACTTCAATAATATTGGTGGTTTAACTTCCTTAAAAATTCCCTATGATCCAGGAGGAACATTAGGGAAAACTTCTATAGATAATGATTTTCAGATTGCAGTTGACGATGACATTAAACTCTCGCTGCGAGCAGGCAATGAAGAAAAATCAAAAGTATATATTGGATTTAGTTCTGAATCAACTGGTGATTTTGATAATGAAGATTTCTTTGCTCCTCCCGGTGATTTTGAAGATGCACGAATTGTAATATGCAATAATAATCTTTCAACCAATTATAAGTCCTTAATGAAAGATTCCCGATCTGAAATTGGAGAAGGACAGATTTATAATTTGGAGATTAAGAATTTAACCGGTGAAGAGTTAACATTTAAGACTGAAGGTATAAGCAAATATCAAGAATACCTGGTTTACCTTGTTGATGAAAGATTGAACAATGGTATTATAATCTCCGATGACATAGAAATTACGGTTGCCGCTAATGTTAAAGCCAATAATTATAAATTCCTAATTGGTACGCAGCAATTTATTGAAGTGAACAAAGGGAATTCTTCTATCCCAACCGAATTTGCTCTCTACCAAAATTATCCCAATCCATTTAATCCTGTCACAATAATCAGATTTTCAGTTCCCTGTGTCGGGGCACGATGCATCGTATCCGTACAATTGAAACTTTTTGATTTACTTGGTAATGAAATAATGACTCTCCTGAGTGAAGAAAAATCTCCCGGCAATTATGAAGTTGAATTGAATGCATCGTCCGTTAGCCGACAGATTGCAAGTGGAGTTTCCGCCAAAGGTGGATACGCCTCTGGCGTATATTTTTACAAACTTCAGGCAGGAAGTTTTATTCAAACAAAGAAGATGATCTTGCTTCGTTAAAATTTTTTATTACAAGTGAGACTCACATTAACGATGATGTCTGGGTGTCAAGTGAGTCTCACCTAAATGCTTTCCTATGAATTTGTAACCCATTTCAAATCTTACCTCATAAAGCCAACTTTTTGATATTCATTACTTGATTTTTAATAAATAATAATTGATGTTAGCTAACAAATTATAAACCTGACTAATTTTACTCGCCATAATAGCATAGCTTGTTAAATTGAATTGACAAGAATGAAATAAGAAGAGATTTTTATTTCAAATAATTTCTAACTTTTATAAAAAAGGAGCTGCACTATGAAACTGAAAGCACTCTTTCTTCACTGGGGAATAATCATCCTAATAATTTGGATTAGTACAAATAATGTCAGCGCACAGATCACTGAATCATGGGCAAAAAGGTATAATGGGCCCGGTAGTGGTGCTGATAAATCTAATGCGATAGCAGTCGATTCCGATGGGAATGTTTATGTTACAGGTTCAAGTCCAAGCGCTGGATTCGGGACAGAAGACTATTATACGATTAAATATGATCCTGCTGGAGTTCAGTTGTGGGCGCATAGATATAATGGTTCTGGAAGTTCAAGCGATATAGCTTACGCAATTACAGTTGATACTTCCGGCTCTGCTATTGTTACAGGAGGAAGCATTGGCAGCGGAACTAATTATGACTATCTCACAATCAAATACTCTCCCACGGGTGATACACTTTGGACAAGAAGATACAATGGTCCTAAGAATTCTAAAGATATTGCATATTCAATTGCGCTTGATGATTCGGGAAATATTTTCATCACTGGTGAGAGCGAAGGAACTATCGGCACCCATGGTATTTTTGAAGATTATGCGACAATCAAATATAGTCCCGAAGGTGTTTTTCAGTGGGCTGCAAGATATAACGGACCCGCCGGTGATTATGATAAAGCAAACTCAGTATGTGTTGATACCGATGGAAATATTTATGTTACGGGAGTTAGCGATGGCGGAAGCAGCGGAAGCAGCGAACCTCATTTTGATTACGCAACCATAAAATATAATTCTGCCGGATTAACTCAGTGGATCAGAAGATACAACTATGCGAATGGTAAGGATGAAGGCGTAATGGTTAAGGCAGATAATCTCGGGAATATATTTGTAACTGGCTTTAGTACTGGTGTTACTTCATTCGCTGATTATGCTACAATAAATTATTCTTCGGATGGTGATACAACATGGATCAGCAGATATAATGGCCCTGATAGTGACGATGACATGGCAAGCGCTTTAACTGTTGATAATCTGGGCAATGTTTTTGTTACAGGAAAGAGTGATGGCGGTATTAGCACTGGCTTTGATTACGCTACAATAAAATATAATTCGCTTGGCGATTCTGTGTGGGTGAAAAGATACAATGGAGATGCAAGTGCTAATGATGGCGGCAGTGCTATTGCTCTGGATAAATCCGGGAACGTGTTTGTTACCGGTTCCAGTACAAATGTCACAACCGCTTTTGATTATACTACAATCAAATATTCTCCCGATGGGACAGAAGAGTGGACAATTAAATATACCAACTCCGATTTTGCCGGAAGCATTGAAGAACCTTTTGGATTATTTGTAGATACATTATCTAATGTTTATGTGACCGGAATGAGTGCACTCGATTATGCAACTGTAAAATATGTTCAGACCCCCACTTCGGTTGATATTTTCCCGCTAAATATTCCTGACAGATTTACACTTGAGCAAAACTATCCGAATCCGTTTAACCCAAGCACCACGATAAGGTACGCTATTCCCCTCTTGGGAGGGGACGAAAGGGGTGGGTTTATAACTATGAAAGTTTATGATGTACTTGGTAATGAAGTTGCAACGTTAGTTAATGAGGAAAAACCGGCAGGAAGTTATGAGGTTAATTTTGATGCTATTGGTTTACCGAGCGGAATTTATTTTTACAAACTGCAGGCAGGTTCTTTTGTTGAGACTAAAAAAATGATTTTAATTAAATAGAAAGGATAACAAAATGAAAAAGATTAGTTACACTATTTATTCATTTCTTGTCTTCTCTTCGCTGGTATTTTCACAGACCATTCCTCAAAAAATGAATTACCAGGGAGTATTAAAAGATGGTTCTGGAAATATTCTTCCCGATGGTAGTTATAATCTTGTATTTAGATTATATAATATCTCATCAGGAGGAACAGCTTTATGGTTTGAGTCTAAATCTGTTCAAGTATCAGGTGGAGTTTTTACAACACAGCTTGGCAGTTCAACACCAATAACCCTTCCATTTACAGAAGTATATTATCTTGGAGTTTCTGTTGGCACAGGTAGTGAACTTATACCAAGATTTCCTCTAAGTTCTGTTGGATATAGTTTTATGAGTCTTAATGTTCCCGATGGTTCGATTTCTGCTATAAAAATACCAGAAGGACAGGTCGTAAAAAGTTTAAATGGATTAAATGATGCTGTAACACTTGTTGCTGGTAGTAATGTAACAATAACTCCAAACGGAAATAACTTAACTATATCATCTACAGGTGGAGGAGGCGGTGGAATTAGTGGCAGCGGCACATCTAATTATCTTCCTCTTTTTACAGCGTCAACTACTTTAGGCAACTCTGTTATATACCAGACTGGCGGAAATATTGGTATAGGTACAATCACTCCAACTGCAAAATTGGATGTAAGTGGAAGTGATGCTTTGATTAACGGACTTACTATTGGAAGAGGTACAGGAAATATTTCAAGTAATTCTGTGTTCGGTTATCGTGCACTTTATTCCAACACTACAGGAAATGAAAATACAGCCAATGGTATGTATGCTCTTTATTCTAACACCACAGGAAGCTACAATAATTGCAATGGATGGGGTGTGCTTTATTCCAACACAACAGGATTCAACAATTCCGCTTTCGGATGGGGTGCACTTTATAATAACACAACTGGTAATTACAATACAGCTGATGGACGCGCTTCACTCTATTACAACACTACAGGATTCTCCAATACTGGCAGCGGAAGCGGTGCATTATATTCCAACACCACAGGAAACTCTAATACTGCTGTAGGAAGGGATGCCCTTTATTTCAACACCACAGGATACTCTAATACTGCCAGCGGATATTCTTCGCTTTATTCTAATACCACAGGGATTAATAATACTGCCGCTGGGATGCAGGCACTTTATTCCAACACCACCGGAAACTACAGTACTGCCTTCGGACATAGTGCGCTTTATTCAAGCACTGGCAGTTCTAATACTGCTGTCGGCTCAGAAACGCTATCTTCCAACACTACAGGATTCTCCAATACTGGAATCGGAAGACTTACCCTTTCTAATAACACCAGTGGAATAAGGAATACGGCCATTGGGGCGGTGGTGCTTTTTTCTAACACCATTGGAGGCAACAATACCGCTTGTGGATATAGTGCGCTTTATTCCAACACGGAGGGAACCAGGAATACTGCCTTCGGATTGAATGCGCTTTATTCTAATACAATAGAACAATTTAACACAGGGATTGGAGTTAGTGCAGGAGATATCAACGCTTCCTCATATTGCACATTACTTGGTGCTTATGCTTATCCCAATGCCAAAGGTTATACTAATGTTATGGGTTTAGGTTACGACGTACGACCCACTGCTTCAAATCAAGTTCGGATTGGCAACAGTTCTGTATCAAGTATTGGCGGATATGCCGGCTGGACAAACTTTTCAGATGGCAGATATAAATTAGCAGTAAACGAGAATGTTAAAGGATTGGATTTTGTTATGAAACTGCGTCCTATTACTTATCAGTTAGATATGAATCGGCTATCTGCTGACCTTAAAGAAAATCAGAGAAGAAATGAAAATGGAAATATTACTATTGAATCATCAGAGACAGATATAAACTCACGAAATGAAAAATCACAATTTGTATTTACAGGATTTGTAGCACAGGAAGTAGAAAAAGTTGCAATGGACTTGGGATTTGATTTTAGCGGTGTTGATAAACCCAAGAATGAAAATGATTTTTATGGATTACGATATGCAGAGTTTGTCGTCCCGTTAGTAAAAGCTGTACAGGAACAACAGAAGATAATTGAACAGCTGACAAGACGAATTGAAATACTTGAAGGAAGATAAATCTATTTATAAAAAAAATTTTATACATAAATATCTTATGGTGATACAATGAAAAATTTTGAATCTTTCGTCATCCTGACTATTAATCTGTTTGCAGCAACCGCATTCTCACAGGAGCAGATACCTTACAGTGTTTTCAGTAATATGGGAGGTATTTACTCCAACGCTGACAACAAGATTTTAAGCACTCTGGGAGAATCTGTTATAGGAAATGCAACTAATTCTTCAAATCAAGTTCTTAGCGGATTTTGGAATGTTTATAAACAGAATGTGATAACTTCAATTGAAGATGAAGAAACAGTTCCTATACAATTTAAATTGGAGCAGAATTTTCCTAATCCATTTAATCCAACGACAAAAATAAGTTGGCAGTCGCCAGTAGGCAGCTTGCCTGACGGCAAGGCAGGTTGGCAAACATTAAAAGTTTACGATGTTCTTGGAAATGAAGTTGCCATGCTTGTGAATGAAGAAAGAGCTGCAGGAAGATATGAAATAACATTTGATGCTGTACATTTATCTTCAGGAATTTATTTCTACACACTTCGAGCGGGTAATTTTGTTGAGATGAAGAAAATGGTTTTAATAAAATAAAATCAGGAAGATAATTTATAATGATTTTCTTAAAGGATATGGAAATGCGCAAAAAATATATTGCTTCTGTTTTAGTCCCTGCTTTATTTATTCAATTATGTGGATGCTATAGTATGAAAGAAATTTCTAAGGATGAAATGGCTGGATTGAATGAGGGGGGTGATCTCATCTTACATACAAAAGATTCAACTATTTATTTTTTTGAAAAATCCAATTATAATATTTCAAACGATACTCTTTATGGAAAAGGATATGCTAAATTTAGTGATGCCTCTGATTTCAAAATAGTAAATGAAAGTGCAGTTGCACTTACAGATATTGAAAGGATACAACGAGATGAACTAAATCTTGTTACAACATCGCTGGTAGTTGGAGGTATTTTGTTAGTAGTCATTGCAGGAATTGTGATATTATTTTCAGATAAAGGGCCAAACGTAATTCTAGTTAGTCCGGCATATTAAGTAATTAGTTCTAATTTTTAGTGTTTGACTAATGTCGAAAGTAATTAAACTCCACAAACTTTAAGTTGGAAGTCCTTCGTCAGGCTCATGACAAGTTTTTGTTGAGATAAAAAATAGTGTTAATAAAATAAACTCAGAAAGCTAATTAGTAATACTTTTTTGAAAGGATATAGAAATGTGCAAAAAATATATTGTTTTAGTATTAATTCCTTTATTACTAATTCATTTGTGTGGCTGTTATAGTCTGAGAGAAATTTCTAAGGATGAAATGGTGGGATTGAAAGAGGGGGGCGATCTTATCGTATACACAAAAGATTCAACAATTTATTCCTTTAAAGAATCCAATTACCATATTTCAAACGATTCACTCTATGGAAAAGGATATGTTAAATTTAATGATAACTCCGGTTTCAAAGTGGCAATTGAAAATACCATAGCACTGAAAAATATTAAAGCGATAGAACGGGATGAATTGAATCCGGTTACCACTACATTGCTTATAACAGGAAGTGTTATTTTAGTAGTGGGTGGGGTGTTTTTTATAGCTTTTGCGATTGGAATGTCTGGACATTGAAGCAAATTTACATTGATGTAAATAATGATTTTTGAATACTTAAGAATCCCAATATAATATTAGCGATTTATGAGAAGTATAAGTTTAATATTAGCAATCTTCCTAATTATTGCTTCGGGTTATGCTCAAGTTAATGAGAAATCAGAACGCCAATTTTATAAACAGGGCGATTGGGAATTTGGTTTTTCAGCTAACATTGGCGGGAGTAGTAAAAAAACTAAAGAAACTAACACATATAGTTACAATGACGGTTCACAATCTTCTACCTATACTTATGATTACAATGAAAAAGGAATTTATATTCATTTAGGTGTCTCTACAGGATATTATATAATTGACGGTCTTTCAATTGAACCGGAGCTTAATCTAAATTTATCCTGGGGTGGATTTTCAGTTTCTATGCTCGGTAACCTATGTTATACTTTTTATCTTCCGCAGAAGAATATTTACCCGTATCTGAAGCTTGGTTATGGACTGAGTAATGATGCTGAAAACTCAAATGGTCTGTTTGAATCTCTAAACCTCAAGACAATAAATGCAGGTGCGGGATTAAAGTTTATGTATTTTCCAGGTATGGCATTTAAGATGGAAATAAATTATAGAAATCTTTATGGCTCAAATACATATTCTTATTCAGATCAACACTCATCAACTTCAAATAATTACAAGATAACAACCTCAATTATCGCTATTTCAGTAGGCATATCTATTCTGCTTTGAACTTAATAGAGCTTATCAAGGATTGTTGTTTCAAATGTTATTTCTAAATTAAATGAAGACAGCATTGGTTAGTGAAGAAGAACCGGCGGGAAATTATGTAGTTGAGTTTTCCGCCAAAGGCGGACAGGCAGGCAGCAGTCTTCAATTAGCAAGTGGGATGTAGTTTTATATGCTTAAGGCAGGAAATTGCACTGAAACAAAGAAAATGGTTATCCTTCGTTAAAACCCTTTATTACTAGGTGAGACTCACTTTGAAAGAGAGTTATCATGCGAAGTGAGTCTCACCTTTGCATTCCTAATCTTCAGATTTATTGGCTTTCACTCTGATTTCGAATTTATCTGAAAGTTTGTTTTCACTCAACTGAAGATCGGCTTTGACACCCTTTTTACGTAAACGAAAATCTGATGTTGTAACGCTGTCTATTGTAAATCCATTCGATACTGATCCGGAAATACAAGCATCGAGGTCTTTCACTGCATCGTTTTTAGTACCATAAGTTTTTGAGGCTTCACTTTGATAAACTCCATTTTTATCAGAAACGAAAATCATAGTGTGTAGTTTGCTCTTGTAGAACATGCAAATCATATCGGGATTGCTATCATCCTTATGTGCAGGGTTTCCGTATTTTTTTATGACTTCACTCTGTTTTTTGCCAATCAGGAAATGAACATTTAAATCTTGCGCTTTTATAATAAGAGCATTACACAATAACAAGAAAAGAAGTAAGTAAAATATTTTTAATAATTTCATATTTACCTCGCTTGATTAAAGTTAATTCTGAAATTGAATCTTTTGGAAAGAGTAAGAAATTTGGTCAGGCTTAATGTCTTTGAGAAAGGAGGAAAAGAAAAACTCCAAATAAAACTGAACAAGTTCATTTTAGCTATACAGCAAAAATTACTACACGAATTTTATAATAAAATTCAATTACAATCAATTTAATTATTTGCGGTAAAGCTCACCTTAGAATATAATCCATTCCTTACATGGTTTAATAAATGAAGTTACCTGAGGTTTTTCATTCTAAATTCTTAATTATAAATTTAGTGCTGTAATTCTTCATTCTTATTTATTTATTCTAAAGTGATATGAACACACTTTACCTTGGCGATTGCCTAAATGTTTTGCGGGACAATGTGCCCGATGAATCGGTTGATTTGGTTTAGGATAATTGGGAAATTGAAATATGAAAAATAATTCTTAAATAATATCCGGATTGAAGACCGTCAATTCGGTTTAAGTAATAATTAGGTAAAGTTATGACAAGAAAAATTCGATCTGACCAAGAAAAAAAGCTCGCACGAAGGAATGTTAAATATGAACTGAACATACTCAACACCATTGTAGAAGCTAAGCTAAAACATCTCTGTTTGCCAAAAGAAGAACGTGATGCATCCATTGGAAGTGCATTTATGGACTCAATCCTTCTGCATGTGCGCAACCTGTTTGATTTTCTTGAGCATCCTCCTGCAAGCGATTACGTTCGTGCTAAAGATATCTTACAGGATAAATGGAAGCCCCCAAAATTCAAAATAATAAATAATAATCTAATGAAGGAAATTAATAACTATCGTATGCACATAACATATTCTCGAAAGATGGGGGAAGAAAAACCGGATTGGGATATAAAAAAAATGCGTGACGAAATCAATGCAGCATATCAAGAGTTCCGCAAGGAATTGCCTGATCCAGATCGTCCTCTCTGGAAAATCCAAAGTAAAAAGTCATGACGATATAAAAATTATAAGGTTATAAACTCAAAAAAAAGATTATGAACACACTCTACCTTGGCGATTGCCTAAATGTTTTAATGAAAATTAAATTATGATAGATCTTATTTACTAATAGTTATAAACAAATTTATGCTAGCAGATTCTGAGTTTGAAAATCGCATTTCGTCAATAGATAAAGAACAAAGGGAAGAAAATATTCCGATATATACTCGCCCTTTTAATGCAATTCATAGATATGCAGTAAATTATAAAATTCCAGTAATATTGGGCGGTTTTCAGTTATTTAGGTCCAATGATAAATATGACAGTCTTAATCTTGCTAATACTATTTCAGAATGGTATGACAAGAAATATGGCGATAGAATAAAGAAGGATTTTTCCAAAGGTTATGTCGCTTTATTTATTGCTGGTTCAGTTTATAAGATGAAAATTCCTTTAATATTTGGTAAATATATGATTTGCGCTGATGGGAAGTATAAATTAAATCAAAATCCCATTCAAGACGGAACAATGCTTCTAAATGTTATTGCTTTTATTGAAGATTTGACAAAGGAATTATCATCTGAATTATCGTCCGATGAAGAAAGCAACATTTTACAAGTTTTCGGTTATGCATCCGAATTATTTGAATTATTATCTAAGGATGTAAATAAAGATAATTTGTGTGAACCTGCAAAAGAAGATTTTAACTATGCAGTTAATAGTTTATTGAACAATCATTTAAATATTGGTCATTCAAAGTGGGCATCACTGCAAGCAACAGAGAAAATTCTTAAATCTATTTTACAGCGTAATAAAGTTGCATTTAATAAGAACCATAAACTTAGAGATTTGATTGATTCACTTCAAAAAATTGGATTTCCAGATGTAAGTGATGATTTAATTAATACGATTCAATGCAAAGCAAGTGTCAGATATGGTGATGTTCCTTTTAATATTGAAGATGCAATAAAAGCTCATCATTATTCTATTTATTTGTGCAAAGAATATTTAAAGTATAATGTATGCCATGTCATTTAAGTCAAAAGCGTTTTGTATTCGACACTTTACAAATTTTAAGAACCATCAATAATTAAATAAAAATCATATGAACACACTCTACCTTGGCGATTGCCTTAATGTTTTGCGGGACAATGTGCCCGATGAATCGGTTGATCTTATTTATAATGATCCGCCGTTTAACAGCAAACGTGACTACAACATTTTCTTTGATGATAAGGAAATTCAAACTCAGCGTATTGCTTTTGAGGATACCTGGACATTAAAGAACATACAAGATTCTCTCGCTGAGCTTCACACACTTAAAACCGATTACCTTTACTTTCTTTTACTCACTTACCAAAAAGTTGCGCCGCACGCTTTTCCTTACTTAACGATGATGTCTTTACGCATTCTTGAAATGCACAGAGTTCTAAAACCAACCGGAAGTTTTTATTTACATTGCGATCCGACTATGAGTCATTATTTGAAAACTGCTTGTGATATAATATTTGGAGAAAAAAATTATAGAAATGAAATCAGTTGGAAACGATCTAATCCTAAAAGTCATACTACTAATAATATCCCAAATTGTAGAGATATAATTTTCAGATACACAAAAAGTGATGACTTTACCTTTAATAAAGTATTTCAACCCTTAGAGGATGATTATGTTGAAAAGGCATATAGGTATGTAGACGATAGTGGAAGAAAGTATAGATTATTACCACTTCTCAATCCTAACGATAACAGACCGAATCTTACGTATGAATTTTTAGGTGTGAAAAGAGTATGGAGATGGACTAGAGAAAGAATGCAAAAAGCTTATGAAGAAGGATTGGTAGTTCAATTAAAAGAAGGATCAGTACCTCAATACAAAAAATACTTAGATGAATCCGAAGGAAGGACAATTACAAATGATTGGAATGATATTGACCAAGCAAGTGGTAACGAATCACTCGGCTATCCCACACAAAAACCAAAAGCATTACTTGAGAGAATAATTAAAGCAAGCAGTAACGAAGGCGATACAGTTTTAGACGGTTTCAGCGGATGCGGAACGACTGTAGATGCAGCAGAAGGTTTGCACAGAAATTGGATTGGAATTGATATTTCACCAATTGCAATATCTTTAGTTAAGCGCAGACTGTTAGACACATACGGCGAGCACCTCAGCAAGTTCGAGGTGAGAGGAACTCCAACAGATGAGCAAAGTGCAATCGAATTGTGGAAACAAAATCCAAATGCGTTCCAGGATTGGTGGCTTACAGAGTTTGAAGTCTTCTCCACGACTTTCGGAACAAAAGGTGCGGACAAAGGAATTGACGGAATTGCACAGTACCTAACCGATCCAAAAACACAAAATGTTATCCGCGTAGCGTTCCAGGTGAAAGGCGGAGTTCACATTCAATCAAAAGATATAGATGCACTACTCGGTGCAATGGATAAGCACAAATGCGAGCTTGGAGTTTTCCTAACAATTGCCGAACCAACAAAACCAATGCTCGACACGATTGCAAGTTCAGGATTCATAGAAATTCCAGGTTTCAAAATTCCAAGACTTCAAATTCTAACATTAGAAGATTACTTCAAGAAAAAGCTTTTAAAGCTTCCAAAGTATAACATCACATTTAAAGCTGCGCATTTGAAAGGGAAGAAGAAACAAAACCAAATCAAACTTGATATTTAAACCCAACTTTATCCGCTGTAGGCGGACCCGTCCCTCCCATTTGTCAACCTGTCTCGCCATTGGCGAGCCAAGGCGGAAGGGGAGGGTGGTCGGAGTGTCCTCCCCTTTAATTAAAGGGGAGGAAGAAGGAGGGGTTCCCTAAGCTATGACGAAACATTACAACAAAAAATCCGAAAAAGAAAAACGCAGACAGTTAAGAAAAAATATGACCTACTGTGAAAAACTCATCTGGATGTATTTACGAAAAAAACAGTATGGTTATAGATTTTTAAGACAATATTCCATAGATCAATATGTAGTTGATTTCTACAGTCCAAAACTAAAGCTTGCAATAGAAATTGATGGAGATGTTCACGATCTCCCAGAACAAAAAGAACATGATGTAGAAAGGCAAGAAGATATTGAGAAGTTCGGTATTACATTCGTGCGGATAACAAACGAAGAATTACTTGGTAATCCAAATAAAGCATTTGCTAAAATTGAAGATGCAATAAAAATATTGGAACGAAAGAAGTAACCCCACCCCGTTCCTCCTCCCGAATCAAGTTCGGGACAGGCACTTTGGCAAAGGGGAGGGTAAGGGGGTGAACAATTGAAAATTTTATTCCGCTTACTCTGCATCACAATTTTAATTCAACTCGCCTTTCTTAACCCAATCTGTGTTGTGTATCACTTATTAATAATTGACAAACGTGTATTTTTCTCTCGACCTAAAAACACGCACAACAACAACTATTTCTTATTAAAGATTTTTAAGTAAAAGTTCTCAAGCTCGCTTCATATTTGTCGCAACTTAAAATTCTGTTCTAAAAAAGTGTTCTCATAGTTAAAATTATTTTACAATAAATTTCTTGAAATGGTGTTTTATGAAACAGAAATCTTCTTTGCTCTTGCTCATGGTACTTTTTGTTCTTGCTTTCTTTGGTCAGTCATTTGCACAAAAGGAACTTCCGAAGTCTCAATTGTTTCTTATGCATGAGGATGATGTCCTTCCATACATGAGCGACCAGTACGAAGCTGCACTGAAGGATTTTGTCAAAATGTTCAGTGATGCCAAAATAGAAAGAACTTATAATGTCATTCAAACAGATATTTTTAAGTATACCGCAGTTATTCCGGTGACAGACTTTGATGGTCTTGCAAAATATTTTGGTATGTCTTCAGAAGTGATGGATAAAATTGGTAATGATAAATTCGATGCTCAGATGAAAAAATTCGATGGCTGCTATGATACTCATCGCAATTATCTTATGACTCTTCGCAATGACTTATCCTACAAACCTGAATATGGATTGAATCCTGACGACGGGCTAAACTATCGTCACCTCGACTATTTCTATGTTATCCCCGGTAAGGAAGACGAAATGATGGAGTTAATTAAAGAATATAAAAAACTTTATGAATCCAAAAAAATTGAAGAAGGTTTCCGCGTGTATGTGGGATCGGTGGGAACAGCAATGGGTATGTATCTATTCGTGCAGCCTGCAAAAAGCAGAGTTGATTTTGCGACGCTCTCCGATAAGCAAGATGAAATTTTAGGAAGTGATGCGCAAAAACTTTGGAATAAAGCCACAGCCATTACTCAGAAGTTCGAGCATCATGATGGAAACATGAGGCCCGATCTATCTTTAAGAACGAAAAAATAGTTGAGGATGGGTATATCAACCATTTTCTTAATTGCTGACTTAGGTTCTTGGGGATGTAGAGTGAATTTTATTTTTGTTTTACTTGAATGAAATTAATTAATCACGATTAATTAAAAGAAAGGTGTTCAAAATGAAAAGACAGGAAGTTTATAACCAGATTACTGAAATGTTTGGTGTTGTACCAAGCATGTTCAAGGAATTGCCCGATTCAACATTGGAACTTGAATGGCAATTGATGAAACGATCTCAATTTGACGAAGGTCCGATTCCGAATAAGTACAGAGAACTAATTGGGGTAGCAATTGCGGCTATCTCTAAATGTAAATACTGTTCATTCTTTCACACCGAAATAGCTAAGCTTAACGGTGCCACGGATGAAGAAATTGAAGATGCTGTACATTATGCCAAATCCAGTGCGGGCTGGAGTACTTACATCAATGGAATGCAGTTAGACTATGAACAGTTCAAGAGTGAAATTTTGCAAGCCTGCGAGCATGTTCGCTCACTTCAAAAATAAAGCTCGAATTTAAAATCGTTATAACAATTAATAAAACAAATCCTGAGGAGGAACAAATGATCGTAGTCCGTGATACATTCCATTTAAAATTTGGGAAAGCCAAAGATGCAAAAGCATTGCTTGGCGAATTCAATGAAGTTTTAAAAAAATATGATAATACTCCGAGAAGATTTCTAACCGATTTTACGGGAGAAGCTTATCGTTTAATATTGGAATCCACTTTTGCTGATTTGGCTTCATTTGAGAGCACACTTAAGAGTCATTTTGGGCGAGATGAATGGCGTCAATGGTATGAAAAATTTATACCGCTTGTTAACCGATCTGAAAGGGAAATACTAACTCTTGTCGAGTGAAGCTTAGTGTAAGTATCAGTTCCACACTTTTTAGCACACTGATAAAGTTAAAACAAATTCATGGGAACGGGCAGTGAAATATCTGCCTGTTCATCTATAACAATTAAGTACATAAAAATTTTGAGCAGCAGCCCAATGGACAGTAAAAAATAATTCAATATCTATTCAAACAAACAAAAAGGAACATGCTATGTTACAAACAACAAAAATCTTTGCGATAATTCTATTTGTAATTCTTTTCTTTAGCGGGAAAAATTTCTCCCAGCAATGGTCAGCCCAGCAAAAAGAAGTGTGGGCTGGTGTTGAAAAATACTGGGAAATAAATAACAGTGATCCACTTGCTGACTTTAAATACTTTGATGATTCATATCTCGGCTGGTCTTACAGTAACGAAGCTCCAGGAACAAGAGAGGATGCTTTAAAATCACGTAAGTACTTTTCTACTAAAGCGAAAAACCAATTCAATATTTTAACACCCGCCAGAATCTGGGTTAACGGAGATTTTGCGTACGTACATTACTACTTTACTCTGGTTACCGAAAGTTTAGATGGAAAACCAAATACTGAAAAAGGTCGTTGGACAGATATTCTGATGAAAAAGAATGGTACTTGGATGCTTGTTGGTGATCACGGTGGTGAAATTTAAAACGATAACTAGTAATAGTTAAAGTAAGAAAAATAAATTCATGGAACAGACAGTGAAATATTTGCCTGTTCCAATCAAACAACCAATCAAAAAAAAGGTACAATTCAATGGCACAATTTCTAGTTCATCACAAAGTTGAAGATTATAAAATGTGGAAAACCGTCTTCGACTCACATTTCTCTTTACGTTCTGAAGCCGGCTCGCTGGGAGGAAAAATATTCCGAAGTACTAATGACACTAATGAGCTTTTTGTTTTGCTTGAGTGGGATAGCTTAGAGAATGCTCAAAAGTTCGCTCAATCAGATAGCATAAAAGAGGCGATGAAAAAAGCCGGTGTTGTAGGTATACCCGTGGTTTATTTTGTTGATGAAGTGGCTGAAACGGCTAAATGATCATAAATTATTAATGATCAAGAAGAAACTAATAAAAACGGGTAAGCCGAAAACTAAATAGGGCAGACAAATAATATTAAAGGAGTAAATAAAATGGCACTTTCAATGATTCAGTTCGCGTACAAATCTGAAACGGTAGGGAAATTAATACATAATCCTGAAGACCGTTCTGTTGCAGTTAAGAATCTTATCGAGAAACTCGGGGGAAAGTTACTGGCATTCTATTATACATATGGTGATTATGACGGATTTCTTATAGTAGATATGCCTGATAACGTTTCCACTTTAGCGACTGTGATGGCAGCTTTCTCCGCAGGTGGAACAGCAAAACTAAAAACAACTATTCTCATCACTGTCAATGAAGCAATGGCTGCAATGAAGAAAGCTTCGGGATTAAAACTGGAGCAACCAAAAGGTTAACGAATTTTTTTATCACAAAATATTTAGGAAAACAATGAAAAATTTCAAAGCGTTCGTTCTACTCTACATGGCTGTACTGTTTGCATCTTGTACAAATCCAGATAGTCAAGTTCAAGAAAACATTAAAATGTACACCAATGTTTGGGATGAAATTCTAAACAAGGGAAACATTGATATGATTGATACACACTTCGCTTCAAACTACGTCAGTAAAACAGTAACCTCAACAGTAAATGGTAAGACTGAGGCTAAAGCATACTATGGTGCTTTTTTAACCGGTTTCTCTGATATCGAGTTCGTGGTTGAAGAAATTTTTGGTAAAGAAGATAGACTAGTTAAGCGATGGATTTTCAATGGAACACATTCAGGCGAATTCAGCGGCATACCGCCAACAGGTAAAAAAATTACTGTTAAAGGTGTTAGCGTAGCTCGAATCGTGGATGGCAAAATTGCTGAGGAATTAGACTATATGGATGATTTAGGATTCTTACAGCAGCTTGGTGTCATTCCTACATTAGGTAAATAATAGTCTATTCCGATTAATTGAGGATAAAAATGAAAACATGGCTCTCAATTATTACTCTGATTGTGATTAGTAGTTGCCTGGACAATTCAATGCTGGCACAAAATGAAAATGGGTTCGATTTTATAAAGGCAAATTATGATAGAACTTTTCCGGACGACTTTACTGTGGAGTTGATCAATCCAAATTCTCTTTTCATGGATTCATACGAAAAGTCTGAATCCATTCTGGAAGAACTTAGATTGACTACAAAAGACATTATTGGGAAAGAAATGATTTTTGATTATGACCTTTTTACCGTTGAAATGGTTGTGAGTTCGGATTCTATACTTTCGTGGAAAAGTATAGAAAACGAAAAGGTTGAAAATGAGACAACGCGAACCATCCACATTGATGAGCACACAACATTGAAATCCTGGTTAGAAGCGGATAATACTTTTATTACTGTGTATGCCGATTACCGCAAGGGCGAAACCCATGCTGTTTTGTACAGAGCCAGCGGTAAAGTTGAACCTATTTCAGGTACTATCAATTAAAAAAAATAAATTCAGTGTCGTAATAGATTTATCAACCAATAAAAAGGAGCTAGTACTATGAAAAAACTAATTCACACAATGCTAAAAGCTGGTCCTCTATTTCTAATTATAACGTTTATGATTTCAACTGGGTGCCAGCAGCAACCGGATTATTCTAAAGAATTAAAACCTCTTTTTGAAAAATATTACGATGTCTGGAGAACTGGAAACTTGGACGACTTGAATGCGATTATGGATCCGAATTTTACAAGACATTCAGACCCTGGTACATCTGCGGAAGGATTGGTGAATTTGAAAAAATTAATCTCAGAATTCAGAGCCATATATCCGGATTTTAAGTTAGAGTCGAACGAAGAGATTTACTCCGAGAATAAATTTGCAGGACGTTGGACAATGACATTTCCAAGTGCATCTGCCGGAAGGGAAATTAGCATATGGGGAGTCAATATTATTCATTTCAAAAACGGGAAGATAGTCGAAGAATGGGATGGATTCGATAACCAATCCTTTATGGAACAGCTTGGATATATAATGATGCCTCCAGCTGCTGAGAAAGAGTAAAACAAAATTACGATTGAAAATAAGTTTTCAAAAGCAATTAATAATTTCATTAACAAACAAAAAGGAACTAGTGCTATGAAAAAAGGAATGATTAAAGTAAGTGTGCTTTATCCCAACGGAGATGGCAAAACATTTGACATGAACTATTATTGCAACAAACATGTGCCTATGGTTGCCGGATTATTAGGTAGCTCAGTGAAAGGTGCAAGTGTTGAAAAAGGACTCGGAGGAGGTGATCCTGGCTCTCCAGCACCCTATGCAGCTATGGGAAATTTGTATTTTGAAACGGTACAAGAATTTGAAAATTCTTTCGGACCCAATGCAGAAACAATAATGGCAGATATACCCAACTATACAAATATTGAACTCACTATTCTTATTAGTGAGGTGATGATTTAATTATGTATGATAACCCAGGCCATAACATCGGGCGCAACCAGGTGTAATCCTGCAGGAAAACACTTGCTCGAAAATATGGGAGATAAAGCCTTTGAGCTCATCCTGGTTGAGTTGAAAAATAAATGATAGTAAGGATTAATTCTTTTAATTCATTGTAGTTAATGTGATTCTTAAATAAATCTTAAACAAAACAAAAGGAGCTAGTGCTATGAAACAACTAATTAACTCAATGCTAAAAGCAGGTTCTATGTTTATAATAATGACATTCCTTATCTCAACAGGATGTCAGCAGCAACCAGATTATTCTAAGGAACTAAAACCAATCTTTGACAAATATTATGAAGTTTGGAAAACGGGTAATGTTGACGAATTGGATGCGATCATTGATCCAAGTTTTATGAGACATGCTGATGCAGGTTCATCAGCTAAAAGTCTTGATGAACTGAAGAAAGTTATTACTGAATTCAAAAATACTTTTTCGGATGTAAAATTAGTTTCGGAGGAAGAGATTTTCACCGAGAATAAATTTGCAGGGCGATGGTCATTTACTGGTAAAACTACAGGGTCGGGTGAAAGGTCGTCAAATGGAAAATCCGTTTCGCAATGGGGAATAAATATAATTCACTTCAAAGATGGAAAAATAATTGAAGAATGGGATGGATTTGATAACGTACCGATGCTGGAACAGCTTGGCTTCGTAATGACTCCTCCAGCAACTGAGAAAAAGTAAATCAAGTTTTCAAAAGCAATTAATAATTTAATTAACAAACAAAAAGGAGCTAGTGATATGAAACTATTACATTCAATTCTCACTGTAATATTTACAGTGACAATCTTATCGGGATACTGCTTTGCACAGGATGCTGTAAAAGTTGATCCTAAACATTACAAAGTCGAATTTGAAAATAATCAGGTTCGCGTTTTAAGAATTACATATGGACCGAAAGAAAAATCGGTGATGCATGAACATCCAGATGCTTATGCAGTGTTCTTGACTGACGTTAAAGGCAAATTCACTTTTCCTGATGGAAAGACACAAAAGAATACACAAAATGCTGGTTCGACTATGTGGACTCCCGCAGGAAAACACTTGCCTGAAAATACCGGAGATAAACCATTTGAACTCGTTCTAGTTGAAATGAAAACCAAGAAATTGAAAAAGTAATTGGGAACTGTATTATAAGATCAATTCATGATTGTAATACTTTTTTTGAACTTAGAAGAAATTTATGCAATAACTAAAAGTCTATCTATAATAAATAAAAATATTCATTAACAAACAAAAGGAGCTAGTGCTATGAAACACTTGATCATGTGTTCTTTCTTCATGTTACTTTATTTTGCAGCAGGCAGTGATATGCTTGCACAACCGGCACAAGGTAATGCAGTTCTGGTTACTAATTTGGAAGCAGCTTTTCCGGAAAACGGATCAATGGCTGAGTTTGATTCACTTACGCACCTATTCCAGATGAACGTTTGGGATAAAAATCCACTGGTCATCAGCCACAAAACGATTCGACATTGGTGGGGAAATAATAACAGGGATATAATTGAAATAGCAGAAATAAAAACCTGGGAGGACATTCCAAAAGCCATGCAAAAAAATAATGAGCTATTCGAGGCAGCATGGCCTACAAAAGAAGCCCGCGAAAAATTTAACAAAGCTTATAATAAATATTTCACTGGTAAGCACTCGGATGAAATTTATAGGGAAGTCAAATTTGACTATAAACACTAATAAATAATGAATCATTCATTATTTCAAAGGAGAAATAAAATGTTAAATGAAATGAAATCCCGCAACGCGGGGAAAATGTTCAGACAGTTTTTTCTTCCATTATTACTTCTTGTACTTTTTACTTCAAGCTTACTTGCACAGGAACATTATACTGAGGGTCATGTTCGAGTAGTAAGTCTCTATAGAACCAGTCCCGGTCAGTTAGATAATTACATGAAATACCTTCGTGCAAATTTCCTTCCGCAGCAGGAAGAAGCAAAGAAGCAGGGCTTAGTTCTTGACTATTCGATTCTTTTGAATGTACCGCAAAGCCCGGACGATTGGGATATCGCTTTTGTGGCTATCTACAAAAGTTTTGGAGATGCCCTTGATTACAACCAGAGTGATGAGGATAAGATGCAAAAAATTCGGGAAAAACAATTTAAAACTTCAGATGAGGAAAAAATGCGTGAGATGACTTCAAAGCGATTTGGAATGAGGACTTATCTCGGGACAAAATATTTGCGTGAAATCAGTCTCAAACCGTTGAAATAATTTTATAATAAACTTAATCTATAAAAACAAAAAGGAGCTAGTGCTATGAAAATGTTCTCAAAATTATTTGCAATAATTCTTGTTGCATTTCTTTTCGTCAGCGAAAGTAATTTCGCTCAGAGCAATGACCAACCATTACTTATTGTGAGCTTTAACATGGTACCAATGAGTGACATGGGTAAAGTTAACAAAATGGTTGATTCGGTATTTACCCCCATACTTAAAGAACTTGTTGATGAAAAATTCATCTTTAGTTTTGGGCAGTTCACTCACACTTGGGGAGATGAATGGAATCTTAATTTTTGGTATACCGCAAAAGATATGGGTTCGTTTGATAAGTTTTGGGATGAGTATGTAAGCCGTGTTAATAAAATACATCCCGGAGCTTTTGCAGCTACAACAAAATATTTCCAGGCTCATAAGGACAATATCTACACCATCAGGGGTCAGTATCCTGCTCCGCCAATGCAATAGGCATAATTATACAAAAAGGACAATATTTAAAATCAAATTAATGGTTAAATTATGAAAAAATCAATCGCTTTTATTTATGGCCTATTCGCATACCTTATTTTCCTCATTGCTTTTCTTTATGCTATAGGGTTTGTAGGAAATTTTATTGTTCCAAAATCAATCGACGCTGGAACAGAAACTAATTTTTGGCAGGCATTATTGATCAATGCACTTTTGTTAAGCCTATTTGTAATACAGCATAGTATAATGGCAAGACCTGCATTTAAAAAATGGTTTACAACCATTATTAGTCCTGCTATAGAACGTAGTACCTTTGTTCTTTTGACAAGTTTAATTCTACTTTTAATTTTTTGGCAATGGCAGCCAGTAACAACAGTAATCTGGAAAGCCGAAAATGAAACTGTTGCTATGATTTTGTCTGGAGTATTTTTCTTTGGATGGCTTGTTGTATTTCTCTCTACATTTATGATTAATCATTTCGAGCTCTTTGGGTTAAAACAGATTTTTGATAATTTGAAAAATAAACAACCACAACCTCATGTTCTTCAAATAAATTTCTTTTACAAAATAGTAAGACATCCCATTATGTTAGGCTTCATTATTGCATTTTGGGCAACACCTTTAATGACCCTAGGGCATCTAATATTTGCTATAAGTACAACTATATACATCATTCTTTCAGTAAAATATTTAGAGGAAAAAGACCTTCGAAATTACATTGGAAATGAATACGAAGAGTATCAAAAGAGGGTACCAATGCTAATTCCCTATTTTAAATCTAGAAAATAATTAAAACTGTTTAACAATTGATTACTTCAACAATCTAAAAGGAGCTAGTGCAATGAAAATGTTCTCAAAATTATTTGCAATAATTCTTGTTGCATTTCTTTTCGTCAGCGAAAGTAATTTCGCTCAGAGCAATGACCAACCATTACTTATTGTGAGCTTTAACATGGTACCAATGAGTG
>Ga0208968_1000436_pt1 | contig 28528 bp, 17 predicted proteins | sample RifOxyA3_FD_184031 | JGI IMG/M metagenome (GOLD analysis project Ga0208968, IMG submission 184031) | Groundwater microbial communities from Rifle, Colorado - Rifle Oxygen_injection A3 (SPAdes) | ecosystem: Environmental > Aquatic > Deep subsurface > Groundwater | place: Rifle, Colorado, United...
AACTTGTCATATAAGATCGCCGTGTTTGGAACATTCTTCATTGTCGATTTCTCAAATGCTTTCCACATATCCATTACTGCTAAGCGTATTTTCTTGATTTTCTTCACTCCAAGCCAATTATAAAACATATCAAGGCTTTTCTCTGACCGATCCTCGCCACCAAACCAGATAGGACGATTTCTCTCTAAGTCGCTTACGATTATTCTGTAAGTATGTCCTTTCCTTAATGATACTTCGTCTATACCTATTATACGTGGCGCTGCAATTAGATTTCGACGAAGCTGCTCTTGCATATATTCCTTCTCTAAGGACTTGACTGTATGCCAATCCAGTTTCAATTCTCTGGAGACATCTACAATAGTCATAGCACAGCATTTCCGCCCCACATAATAGGAAAAACGTTTCGTGTAAAAAGGATTGCCTGATATCCAGCCTATCTTCTCTCGCTTCACTTTCCCACATCTACGGCACTCGACACGTCGGATTTCCAACTCCAGATATATTCGTGCATCTCCGCATGATAAATCCCGTATCCGCCGAACCTTCTTGTCGTAATAGCTTCGATGCGCTCTACCGCAACATCCGCATAATGTTTTTTTTGAGTCCTCTCAAGTTGTATAACTCGTGCCTTCGGGTCACCGAATATCCCCTGTATGTTAGCACTTGGACGATATCCGGGGAATCTATACTCATCCACTAGCCGTCTTTTTTTTCGCATCTATTAATCATACACATTTTTTTATTAACTTAAAATTCCTCTATCCCCTTATCTCCTCATATGTTATGACGTTTCTTGTTATCATTTTTACCCACTTACTTCCACGATGAGCGGTAATTACTTAAACCTAATCATATTTAACCTTATTACGTTATTCCTTTTGAATACAGCAAGAACACTATTCAATAACGTGAAAGATTATTTCGGTTATCTCAGTTTAATAGAATCTAAAACTAAATAATGGTTTTATTATTTCAGATTTAATCATAATTTACCAACTAATATTTTGATTACTTGACAATTGTAAAAACCAAATAATCTGTCTATAAATTTTCAAATCTTGAACTAAAATCCTTTTGATGCAGGACAAAGATAAAATCATAAGCAAAACACAGTGCTATCATTGCGGACTTGACTGCCCCAATGACAGCATAATTGAAGATGAAAAAACCTTCTGCTGCATGGGCTGTAAAACCGTGTATGAAATTTTAGAAAAGAATAACCTCTGCAGATACTATCAGATTGATGCGCCCCCCGGAATTACCCCTAAAAATCTTTTACATAAAAATTTTGATTACCTCGATGATCCTGAAATTGTAAATAAGCTAGCGGAATTTAAAGATGAAAAACTCTTCATCGTAACGTTTTACGTTCCTCAAATGCACTGCAGCTCGTGTATTTGGCTGCTGGAAAATCTGTATAGAATTAATCCGGGCATTATTCATTCCGAAGTAGATTTTTTGAAAAAAACTGTTACGATTAAGTTTAATCCGAATAGGATTAGTCTTAAGCAAAACGTTGAGCTGTTAACTTCAATTGGATACGAACCTCAAATCAATTTGGAAGATGTTGAAGGAAAAAAGCTGCAAACAACCAATAAAAAATTAATTTATAAGATTGGAGTTACTGGTTTTTGTTTCGGGAATATTATGCTGCTTAGCTTTCCCGAATATTTGAATATTGATGCTGCAGACAGTTTCTTCATCAAATTTTTTGGCTGGTTAAACTTAATACTATCGCTGCCGGTATTTCTCTATTCCAGTTCAGGCTATTTCATTTCTGCATACAAAGGATTGCAAAAAAGAATCCTTAACATCGATGTTCCGATTTCACTTGGAATATTTGTTTTATTCTTTAGAAGCGCTTTTGAAGTAGTAACGCATACCGGTGCAGGCTATTTTGATTCCATGACGGGACTTGTTTTCTTTCTTCTGCTTGGGAAGTTATTTCAGAATAAAACTTATGAAACGCTGAACTTTGACCGAAATTACAAATCATACTTCCCTCTCTCCGTCATTTTGAAAAAGAATGATTCGGAAGTTTCTATCCCAATTTCAAAATTAAATGTTGGCGATAGAATTATCATCCGCAATAACGAAATCATTCCCGCCGATTCTGTTTTATTCGGCGGCGAAGGAAATATCGATTACAGTTTTGTCACAGGTGAATCAAAATTATCTCCAAAAGTGCTTGGAGAATTAGTTTATGCCGGCGGAAAACAGGTCGGATCGGCAATAGAGCTGGAGGTAATTAAGGATGTTTCACAAAGTTATCTAACTCAGCTTTGGAACAATGAAGCATTTAAAAGCAAAGCAGAATCGCATTTCACAACCATTTCAAACACAGTTAGTAAGTATTTTACAGCAACAATTTTATTGATTTCCGTTTCGGCATTTCTGATATGGCTTCCAACCAGCTATCATACAGCATTAAATGCCTTCACTGCCGTTTTAATAGTTGCTTGCCCTTGTGCTCTCGCTCTATCAATACCTTTCACACTGGGAAATACAATTAGGATTTTTGGTAAAAATAAGTTTTATCTTAAAAACGTAAATGTAATAGAGCAGCTTGCAAAGGTCAATCAAATAGTGCTGGATAAAACCGGCACAATAACTCAAACCAATCAGTCAGAAATTAAATATTCGGGGAGCGAGCTAACAAGCTTAGACTCAGTTCTCATAAAATCTCTGGTAAAAAATTCAACACACCCACTTAGCAAAAAAATATATGACTCGCTGGATTGTCAGGCAAATCTCAATGTTGTATCATTTAAGGAGATGCAAGGGAAAGGAATCGAGGCAGAAATTTTAGGAAAGCATGTAAGACTTGGTTCAAAGCCGTTTATTTCGGGTAAAGCTTTTGACTCCGGCAATGCTCATGAAAAAAGAAATTTTAACATTGATACAAACGTTTATATTTCAATCGATGATGAAATACCTGGCTATTTCAGTGTCTCTAATGTCTATCGTCCGGAAATAGAAAGCATGATTAAGGAATTATCAAAACATTATGAGCTATCAGTTTTATCGGGCGATGATGAGGGTGAAAAAGAAAATCTTGAGAGAATTTTGGGCAGTGAATCAAGAATACGTTTTAAGCAATCATCAACGGAAAAACTCGATTTCATAAAATTAGTTCAGTCATTTGATAAAAATACTCTAATGGTTGGCGATGGCTTGAACGATGCTGGTGCATTAGCTCAAAGCAATGTCGGCGTTGCAGTAACTGAGGACATAAGCAATTTCTCTCCTGCTTGCGATGCTATACTTGATGCATCTGAAATAAACAAGCTTTCATTGTTTCTAAAATTTTCTAAGCACAGCATTACCATTATCATTCTAAGTTTTATTATCTCTTTCGTTTATAATGTAGTTGGATTGGGTTTTGCAATTCAAGGAGCATTAACTCCAATTGTAGCGGCAATATTAATGCCGATAAGTTCAATATCAGTTGTTATATTTGCAACATTAACTACAAATTTCTTAGCAAAAAGGGAAGGTCTGCTATAACAGTCATCATAATACTAATCGGTATAAGTTTATTGGTTGCATCGGGATTTCTTGTTGCATTCATTTGGGCTGTTAAAAGCGGGCAGTATAAAGACACTTACACACCTTCAATAAGAATTATTTTGGATGACGAACACAAATCACAAGTTGAAGAATAAATTATCTAAATCATCAAGGAGGAAGCTCTATGGAGCTCGAAAAATTCAGTTATGATAATAAGATCGTAAAAAACTTTGCCATTGCAACTTTAATTTGGGGAGTTGTCGGAATGCTTGTTGGACTGATAATCGCCACACAGCTTTTTTATCCGGCACTTAATCTCAACATTCCTTGGCTGACCTTCGGTAGAATTAGACCTCTACATACTAATGCTGTTATTTTCGCCTTCGTCGGTAATGCAATCTTCATGGGGATTTACTACTCCTTGCAACGATTATGTAAAGCAAGAATGTTCAGCGACTTGCTGAGTAATATTCACTTCTGGGGTTGGCAGCTAATTATTGTTGCCGCGGCTATCACATTGCCATTGGGAATTACAACAAGTAAAGAATATGCAGAACTTGAATGGCCAATTGATATTGCAATAACTTTAGTTTGGGTTGCATTCGGAATAAACATGATCGGCACGATAATTAAGCGAAGAGAAAGCCATATGTATGTTGCAATCTGGTTTTATATTGCAACCTGGGTAACTGTCGCAGTGCTCCACATTGTAAATTCTATCGAGCTTCCAGTGTCATTTCTTAAAAGCTATCCCATTTATGCAGGTGTTCAAGATGCTTTGGTTCAATGGTGGTATGGCCATAATGCAGTCGCTTTCTTTTTAACCACACCTTACTTGGGGATGATGTACTACTACTTACCAAAAGCGGCAAACAGACCGGTATATTCTTACAGATTATCCATACTTCATTTCTGGTCGTTAATTTTTCTTTACATCTGGGCAGGACCTCATCATTTACTTTATTCAGCATTGCCGGATTGGGTACAATCGCTAGGAACAGTTTTTTCAATTATGCTGATTGCCCCATCATGGGGCGGAATGATCAATGGTTTATTAACTTTAAGAGGCGCATGGGATAAAGTTAGAACAAATCCTATCTTAAAATTTATGGTTGTTGCAGTTACAGCTTATGGTATGGCAACTTTTGAGGGTCCAATGTTGTCGCTTAAAAATGTAAATGCAATTGCTCACTTCACAGATTGGATAATTGCTCACGTTCATGTTGGCGCACTAGGTTGGAATGGCTTTTTAACCTTTGGAATTCTTTATTGGCTTTTCCCAAGAATATATAATACAGCTCTGTATTCCAAAAAATTGGCCAATATGCATTTCTGGCTTGGTACATTGGGAATAGTATTCTATGCATTGTCAATGTGGTGGTCGGGTATAACTCAATCGTTAATGTGGAAAGAGTTTTCTCCTCTTGGAACGTTACAATATCCTAATTTTCTTGAAACCGTTCTTCAAATAATTCCTATGTACATAATTCGGGCAACAGGCGGATTGCTTTATTTTACAGGAATTTGCCTTGGCGTTTACAACATAGTCAAAACTGCAAAGCAAGGAAAATTTTCTGCAAATGAGAACACCGAAGCCCCTGCATTAATTAAATCATCATTGCATTCTGAAAAGGAATCCAAACATCGCTGGTTAGAAAAGAAACCGATTCAATTTGCATTATTATCCTTAGTGGTAATTTCAATCGGTGGTATAGTTGAATTTATTCCAACGTTTCTAATTAAATCCAATATACCAACAATAGCCAGTGTAAGACCGTACACTCCTTTAGAACTTGAGGGAAGGGATCTTTACATAAGAGAGGCTTGCAATAGCTGTCACTCACAATTAGTTCGTCCTTTTAGATCGGAAACTGAGAGATATGGCGAATACTCAAAAGCAGGCGAATATGTTTACGAACATCCATTTTTATGGGGATCGAAAAGAACAGGACCTGATTTATGGCGAGAGGGTAAGAAGTATCCCAATTCTTGGCATTACTATCACATGGAAAACCCATCTTCCATGTCTCCAAAATCTATAATGCCCTCTTATCCCTGGCTAATCGAGAATAAACTGGATTATTCAGACTTAGAAAGTAAGATAATTACTTTGAGAAAGCTGGGTGTTCCCTATTCCGCTGATTATGAAAATTTGGCAAAGGATGAGTTGGAAAAGCAAGCAAAACAGATAGCAATTGATTTACAAAGAAATGGTATTGCTGCTGATGGTACTGAAGAGATAATCGCTTTGATTGCTTACTTACAAAGATTAGGTACTGATATAAAACTAAATGAATTAACAGAGAAAAAGTGAGATCGGTTTAACATGTTTAAAGATGTTCTTCAGTCAATATCGGGTATTGACGTTTATGCAATTATCGCTTTAATTATTTTTATTCTTTTCTTCGTCACTATCATTGTAATAATAGTAAGAATGAATAAAAACTATATACAACAAATGGAACAATTACCTCTTGAACCGGAAAACAATTCACAAAATCTAAAGGGTGAATAAAATGTTATTTAAAACTAAATTTTTATCATTATCACGAACATTACTCATGATGTTTCTTTTTTCTTTTATTAGCAATATGGCCACCCAAACTCAAGGCGGAGAGTTAACTAAATCTTATTACGACATTGTTGCGGTTGCACTAATAGCTGTTGTGCTGCTGATCATGTTCGGTTTTCTCTACTTCGGATTGGGTGAAGAAATAAAACGTGAAAAGAAATTTGCTTTAGGTTTTCAAAAAGTGAAGGGATACATTGTAGGACTTAAGCCGATCGAAAAAGAAAATGATATAATGTTTGATCACGCTTATGATGATATTCGCGAACTTGACAATAAAATTCCACCATGGTTTAATTATCTTTTTTACGGTTCGATCATTTTCAGCATCTTCTACATGATTAATTATCACATCTTATCCTCTGGCGATGTTCAAGCCACTGAATATAAAGAAGAATTGCAGTTTGCTGAAATGCAGAGAATTGAACTTGTAAAATCCGGCGCTTTATTAGATGAGAACACTCTAACAGCTCTAAAAGATGCTGCTGCAATTAAATCTGGAAAAGAAATTTTTTTAAAAAATTGCACTGTGTGCCATACTGAAAGCGGTGCTGGGTTAGTTGGGCCTAATCTTACCGATGATTATTGGATTCACGGCGGCGGGATTAAAGATATTTATAGAGTTATTAAAGAAGGCGTTCCAAACAAAGGAATGATAAGCTGGAATCAGCAGCTAAATCCGCGTCAAATACAAGAAGTTTCGAGTTTTATTTTAACACTTAGAGGAACTAATCCTTCAAATCCTAAAGCTCCCGAGGGTGTTCTTTATGTTCAGCAGGATTCATTGAAAGGAATGTAAAGATTTAAACCAAACATGATGATAATTCGAAAGCTGAAATAGTTTTTCTATGTCATCCCTAACGGGATTTTAGTAATCATTCGTTATTGTTATTCTATAAATATTACATCCCTTCGGAATTATCCCGTTAGGGATAAAATATTTGTAGCAATAATTAACATCAAATAAACAGAATCCCTTTAGGGATGATATAAATTTGTCTCTAAGGCAGCGGCTAAATGATATCCAACATTAAATTTATGAATCGCAACAATGAGTGAAATTAAAACCGAAGAATCTTTTCGCGACTATATTGCAACCGTTACAAAGGAGGGGAAGCGAAAATGGATTTATCCGAAAAAGCCTTCCGGAAGATTTTATAATGCGAGAACTGTCGTAAGTCTTTTTCTGATCCTGTTTTTGGTGTCTACTCCTTTTATCAAAGTTAACGGACACCCCTTTTTGCTATTTGATTTTCTTAACAGAAATTTTATTTTATTCACTATTCCATTCGGTCCCCATGATTTTCATTTGTTTGCGTTAGCAATAATCGCACTTGCTGTTTTCGTTATTTTATTCACTGTAATATTTGGCAGAGTATTCTGCGGATGGGCTTGCCCGCAAACTATTTTTATGGAAATGGTTTTCAGAAAGATAGAATACTGGATTGAGGGTGATTTCAAAGATCAAACGAAACTAAACCAAGCACCGTGGACATCAAACAAAATTTTTAAGAAGACAATTAAGCATGCTATTTACTTTCCTATCGCCTTTTTCATTTCAAATATTTTTCTATCCTATGTAATTGGAATGGATGAGCTAATCAAAATTATCACCGCACCGCCTTCAAAGCACCTAGCCGGATTTATATCTATGCTGGCTTTCTCAGGTATCTTTTATTGGATATTCTCTTACTTCAGAGAACAAGTGTGTACATTGGTTTGTCCCTATGGAAGACTTCAGGGTGTTTTGCTTGATCAAGATTCAATAGTGATTGCCTATGATAATTTTCGCGGTGAACCGAGAGGAAAGCTTAAAAAGAATGAAGCAAAAAGTAAATTGGGCGATTGTATTGATTGTAACTTGTGTGTTGATGTTTGTCCAACAGGAATCGATATCCGAAACGGCATTCAGCTTGAATGTGTGAATTGCACCGCTTGTATTGATGCATGCGACACAGTTATGGATAAGATAGATCGCCCAAGAGGATTAATCAGATACGATTCATTACGCGGGATCGAAAAAAAGGAGAAGTTTCATTTTACTCCAAGAATGGCTGGATATTCATCCGTACTAATTTTAATCCTCTCCGTTCTAAGTTATTTGCTTGTTACAAGAAGTGATCTATCAATAAATATTTTGCGAACACCCGGTTTACTTTTTCAGGAACAGCCAGATAATAAATGTAGTAATATTTATGATTTGAACATTACCAACAAGTCTTTTAATTATACACCAATAGAATTAAAACTTAAGAATGTTGAGGGTGAGCTAAAACTTCTTGGTGATGAACTTAATCTCAAGCCGCAAGAGAAGCACGATTCAAAGTTTCTTTTAATATTGCCTAAAACATCGATTGCTAAAATGAATACGCCGATTACTATTTTAGTCTATTCAAATGATAAACTGCTAAAAGAAGTTAAGACCTCGTTTCTAGGTCCGGTAGCTGAGAAAGGAAAAAGCTAAGTTGAAATTCAATTGGGGCACAGGAATAGTAATTTCAATTATCGTTTTTCTTATAATTTCCTTCGCGATGATATTTCTTTTCATGAGTCAGAAGGTAGATCTTGTAACCGATAATTATTACGAGAAAACGCTCATTTACCAAAATCAAATTGATGAGGCTGAGAGAACTAAAGAAATTAATAATAAAATTAGGCTGGAATATCTGAATGATCAAATGAAATTTGCTTTCCCGGATTCGGTTGCCAAGCAAATAAAATATGGTGAGATTTATTTTTATCGTCCATCAGATTCAAGTAAAGATTTTAAGTCCACTTTTGAATTAAATGAAAATGGAGTGTTGCTTCTAGATGCTTCGAAGATTGAAAAGGGTTACTGGAAAGTTCGGATGAGATGGCTGATGAATGAAGAAAGCTACTCGGTTGAACGTACGGTGATGATAAATTAAATTAATTGCTACGTAGATACATCCAACTTAAAGAAATAACAATAACCAAAAACCAAATAACAAATAAATTTCAATTTTCAATCGCTTCAATTACCAATCATTTTAAAAATTGGATTTTTAATATTTGAATTTATTTTGTCCGCGTCAGGTGGATTGTTAATTGTAATTTGGAATTATAAGGAATGGCTATGGAAGTATTATCAGGGTTAGCGCTTGGATTTTTAGGCAGTTTGCACTGCATTGGAATGTGCGGACCGATTGCGTTAGCATTACCAACACAAAGTAAATCAAAGCTAAGTCTTTATTCGGGAAGGCTGTTGTATAATCTTGGCAGAGTTGTTACTTATTCAGTTATGGGCTTAATTATTGGCCTAATCGGACACAGAATAAATCTTGGAGGTTATCAGCAAATATTGTCCATTGCACTGGGTGCTATAATTTTAATAATAATTTTACTTCCTTCACGTATTAAAAATTTATTTAGCTCACTAAGTATCGTAAGGGTGATAACAAAAGTACTGCAATCATCAATTGGTTTGCTTTTCAGAAAAGGTAGTCAAATTTCCTTATTTGCAATTGGAGTATTAAACGGATTTCTTCCATGCGGATTTGTTTATGTTGCTCTAGCAGGAGCAGTTGCGCTTGGCAGTGTTGAGCGCAGCATTTTATTTATGGCATTATTCGGATTAGGTACAATTCCCGCAATGTTTTCTGCCTCAATTGTTACAAATCTTTTCGGTCAAAACTTTAGGAAGAAAGTCAACCACGCTATTCCTGTCTTTGCAGCGGTGCTTGCAGTAATTTTTATTCTTAGAGGATTAAACTTAGGAATTCCATATCTCAGTCCAAAACTTAAAACGTCAACTCAAGCACTCTCACACGATTGCTGCAAATAAATTCAATCCGAGAATTATTGCAAATAAAAATCTGATAATTCTAACTGAGTCAGACATTATCCTTTAAATTGTACGTTTAGAGCTATCATTTTGGGTTGTTTTGTTGTTTTTAGTGATTACGAAGGAATTAGACTAACCTTCCCTTCATAGGAATGAGTCGCAACCTATTCCTTCGAGATCAGTCTAATTACTTATTAAAGCGACTTTATAATTATCATTTCATTAACTAAGTTTATTACGGTAAGTGTAACTATTAATTTGCTTCTATCGTTAATAATTATTCCATGACTAAAATACTAGAAAAGGAAATTGTAAATCAGGATTGTCCCAACTGCAAGGAACACATTTCTATTGCATGGGTATGTAAATTGGAAGCAGACGGAATAATCCGTTACATTTACTTTTGCCCGAACTGTCAAAAACCACTGCGCATCTCCAATATAAAAGGTAGCATTAAAAGCTCCACTTCAAGCACAAAAACTTTTCAAGTTTAGCTTACTCGTAAATCCACATTCTATTGATTTATTCTTTATTTATTAAGTTTGAGATGCTCCTTAACAGAGAGTGATACATTTCCTTTACAATTATTAGGAAATAAACTGTTCGAAGTTACATCTTAAATATTATGAGGAAATTTTTATGAAACCGCAAATTAAACTTTTTGATGTTTGCCATATTTGTTCTATCCAGGATATGCTTATCAAATCGGCAAACCTTTACAAAGATAAGCTCGCCGTAGAAGATTTAACCACATATTCAATTTCAAAACTTTCATACAAAGAATTGCTTGACCAAGTTTTCCGATTTGGCAAGGGTTTAGAAAATCTCGGAATTAAACCAAAGACTCATATTTCGCTTATTGGTGAAAACAGAGTTCAGTGGGGAATTGCATATTTAACCGCGATGACATTTAATCATGTTATTGTACCAATCGATAAAAACCTGAGCGTAAATGAAATTTTAAATATTATTCATGAGTCGGATTCAGAAGTGATAATCTTTTCAGAAACTTTTGCATCGATGTTAAAAGAAAGCAGGAATGTATTCAAAAACTTAAAGCATTTTATCTCGATGGATTTGCTTAGTGAAAACCAGCGGGTTTATTCGATGCAGCAATTAATTAAAGAATCCCTGCCTGCACATATTTCCGAACTTCCAAAGATTAATCCGAATGAAACTGCAGAAATAATATTTACATCCGGTTCTTTAGGAAGAGCAAAAGGAGTAATGCTATCTCAAAAAAACATTGTTCAAATCTTATGGCTATGACTAAGATGATCCAGATTACAGAAGAAGACAGATTTCTTTCTGTTCTGCCGATTCATCATACTTATGAATGCACCTGCGGGTTTTTATGTCCCTTGTTTATGGGATCATCAGTACATTATGCCCGCTCGTTGAAAACTGTTGCTGAGGATATGCAAAAAGCAAAGCCGACAATATTTTTAGGCGTGCCTCTGCTGTATGACAAGTTATTTAAGCGCGTAATGAAGAATAATCAAGATGATAAAATAAAATCCAAAGTTGTGCCTCCCTTACTAAAAATTAGCTCGCTGGCAGAAAAAATCGGATGGAAGAGTTTGCCTAAAAAAATATTCAAAGAGCTGCATGAAAGATTCGGAGGTGCTATTAGATTGTTTATCGTTGGAGGTGCAGCACCAGACCCTAAAGTTGCAAAGGGGTTAAGAGAATTTGGATTTAATTTTGTTCAAGGATATGGGCTCACAGAAACCTCACCAATTCTTACGCTAAATCGAATTGACAATTTCAAAGATGATGCTGCCGGAATTCCGCTCTCGGGAATTGAAATAAAAATAAATAATCCCACGACGGACGGGGTTGGAGAAATTTTTGCAAAAGGTCCAAGTGTTATGCTCGGATACTACAAAAACCAAATACTTACCAATGAAGTAATTGAAAATGGTTGGTTCAAAACCGGTGATCTTGGTTTTATAGACAAAGATGGATTTTTACACATCGCCGGAAGAAAGAAAAATGTCATCATTGCTAAGGATGGTCACAATGTTTTTCCCGAAGAGATTGAGGACATTCTACACAGAAGTCCTTACATACTTGAAGTTTTAGTGATGGGTGAAAGGGATTCTAAGCATGATGAAGTAATTGCTGCACAAATTGTTACTGATGCCGAAGCATTTATCGAGTACTCAAACAGGAACAATGTACCTATCACAAAAGAGCTTATCCACGAAATAATTAGTAAAGAAATAAAAGAGGTAAATAAAGAATTGCCTGTTTACAAACAGATAAGAAAATTCCACATCCGCGAAAAGGAATTTGAGAAAACCACAACACAAAAAATAAAACGGTATCTTGTGAATAAAGAATCTGAAGTTGGGGAAGAACTTTAGAAGTCAATAGCATCACATAGTGACAGGTCACAGATGACACTGATTTAACTGATTTGTACAGATATAAAAAATCCGTGCGGCTCTAAATGAACCGCACGGATTGAACTTCATTTCCAGAATCTACGGTTTAGAATCCTAAGCTTACTCCAAAAACATGATTACCATCGAAATCTTTAACGTAACGATATGCGTAATCAACTTTAATGGATATGCTTTCAAATGAATAATCAATTCCCACACCACCTGTAAATCCATAAATGTATGAATCTTCAAAGGCTTGTTCCGGAGCGAAAGTATAACCTCCTCTTAAGAAAAACATATTGTTATACCCGTATTCAAGACCAACTTTATATTCATCATCAGAGAAGTTATTGTTCTTGAATGATGTAGTAATAAGAATTGAATTCATATCATCAAGCAGTTTTGGTCTATAACCCAAGCCAAGCTCGAAAGTTGAGGGTAATTCAAAAGGTGCAGAGTTTATCTGAACCAATCCCGGAGGACGATTGAATCCAGAAACTTCAGCTTCTTGAAGTAAGCCAGAGCCGTCATATTGCATTTGTGGTCCGACGTTTTTCATAACAACACCGAAACTTAATCCATTGATTTCAGCAAGATTATCATAAACAACACCGACGTCAAAGGCCATTCCTGAGGCACTAACTTCACCGAGAGTTTCTGTAACAAGGTTAGCCGTAACACCAACCGAAATTCTTTCGGTAAGCTGACGGGCATAAGTTACACCGGCAACTAACATTTGCGGTGAAAAGGTTTTACCTGTACCATCAGGGTCTTGAGTTGTAGTAACCAAAATATCTCCAACCGAAAGAGATTTGATAGCAAAAGAAAGAACTCCAAATCCTTCAAAATTTGCTGATACAGCTCCGTATTCTACTCCAATATCTGCAATGTAATCCATATGCGAGAACATAACATTTGCTGAGTTAATGTTTTTAGATGTACCTGCCGGATTCCAAAATAACGCTTCAACGCCTGCAGATGTAGCTACGTTACCACCAGCCATCGCCATACCACGTACACCAACAGGAATGAGCAACTGTGAGGCTCCACCGGTACCGGTTCTGTTACCTCCACCGGCATAAATGCAATCCACTGCCAGCAGCAATGCGATTGCCAGAATTATAAATCTAATATTATTTTTCATTTTTACTCCTTGAGTTTAAACTTCTTAATTATTAAAATCTATCAAGAATTTGTTGTTCCTGAATGATAGCTACTTTAAGTATTTTCGTTTTTCCAATATCGGGCATATCGATATATGCAATATATAATCCGCTTGCAACCGGTAATCCCGAGTTGTTTGCAAGATTCCATCTTTCGAATTGAGTAGTTGAGCTCTTCTCAATTTCTTTTACCAATACACCTGCAAGGTTGTATATTCTAATGGTAGCCTTTGCGGGTAAGTGGCTAAAAGTAACAAAACGATTATACTTGTTAAGCTCTTCAGAGTTTGCACCATAATAAGGATTTGGAAATACATTTATCTTCTCAATATCCTGTTTAGCAAGGTCTAAGCTGCTTGATGGAGCCGGTGCAGTAAATGTAAACACGTCAGTTAATCCATTAACAAAGTTTGCTATAATTAAGAACTCGTCATCACCGGAAGCACCAGGTGAAAATGGTGAAGGACCTCGTCGATTTGCAGCTACCCACCACATAACAGGCAACGGATTTCCTGTAGCTTCTACCTGAAATGCTGGATTTGGAGTTTCACTGTAATCAGCATCAAAAATCCACAGCCATTCTCTTGGTCCTCCTGATGCAGTATTATTAAATAAGTTATGATCACCTGGCCACCATTTACCATCAACTAAACCACCAGAAGCGTTGTTTTCAAGATGCCCGACAACGAGTCGGCGCGGATTATTAGGATCTGTAGTAATATCCCAAGCAGATAGAGGCACACTCTTTGTAAAATCCTGGTATGAATAACCACCTACGGCATTAATTATAAATGGAGCAAATTCGGGTTTTGCAGGCGCTCCAGCAAAGCCTCTACCATAACGATAGCCAAAAGAAACATTTGGGTCGCTCAAATCATATGTTGGATTATAGTTAATTGAACCATCTGGCACTTTTGCTAACTTTAGCAGAACACTTTTAAGGTTTGCAGCAGAAACACCGGGTATACCACTGCCAAAAATGGATGCGGGGCTTGCCCAGCCGATAGCATGCTCAAATCCTTCGAATTCAAGACCGTCGGCATTTGCCCATGTAAATCTTCGCGTTCCTTTTGGTATGTCCCAATCTTTCATTCCTGGAGGGGGACCTGTAACTTTTATCAGCATACCATCGACAAATTTATACTCATCATCGCCGGTTTGATTAAGCTGCTTGTCAAGTAAAACCGTGTTCAAAGTGACATCTGTTAACTTCCAGACAGTTTGAACAACTAAATGACCTGTTCCATCATCAACACTCATTGTATCAAATGTAACCTTATAAGTATGTCCGGTTAGTTTCGTAGGGTCAACGACAATAGGTAAAACACTACCATCACTGTTTCCTGAATTGGGTGCCTGAAGGGTATCGCCATGCACCGCACCATATCGAACACCAGGACCCGTTGACGTTGGAACAACTGTCAATACCGTAAGAGGGTTTTCAAGGTTATTTGGTACTGCAAGCGGATCGGTATTATAGCTATAGGATGTTACAGCATAGTAATACCTAATTCCATTTATCAGCGGTGTACCGCCTTTAAGTTCATCATTTTTAATGCTTAAGTATCTTTTAATTCCAGTATCATTTCCGAACTGTCTAACCCCTTTTGCAACGACACCTGTGCTAGGATCAAAGAAAAGATCTTCAATTTTACCTATACCATCTACAATATCAAAGGTTTCTATTCGCTTTCCTGAGGTTACGTCCGCAGATGCCGATGGAAGCTGGTAAACATTGTAACCTTGAAATTTATAATCCTTTATATCTGCACTTTCAGTTGCAAGCACTTTACTATTATCAAATCCCCAGTCTAAAACTATTTCCTTATCAAGTTGAACTACGTTTACACCGGGTGCAGGGGGTGCAACCGGTAAATCAAAGAAGTTATCGTAAGCTAATTGTGCTTGCTGATCGTAAAATTTAAGTAATCCTATACAAGATAAACGATCTGTGCCTGGTATTGCTCCGGCACAAATTTCGGCAACTACAACTTCTTGAGTATCGCCAGGAGCCATTTGGAAAGGACCAGATGCCGAACCAATTCTACGATCGCCGGCAGGAATCAATTGACCATCGTACCAACCTGATCTGGTTTGAGGATCTCCAGTTAAAGCAAACGATGTCGGTTGTAACGTATTAGGATCAACAAACGGAGCGCCGGTTAAACCAATTTTCCCCTGGAAGAAGTTATAAAATTGAGTAGAACCCTGGGGCACACCCTGTGTTGGGTCAACAACACTTGCATCGCCTCTTGCAAAGTAGTAAAATGCTGTCATCGGTAAATTGATTTTTCCAGGTCCAACAATTTTACCATCATAGATTCCAAAATCCTGAGCATCATCGACATCATTTTTATTTCTATCTTCTCCGGTAATGCCTGTTAATATAGGACCCTGGAAAAAGTCAAATCCTACGGCTGGAGGTGGTAGTGGTTTATAAGTATCATCGGAAGCGTTTGCATTATAAACATAACCTAAGCTAAGTGTGGTATCGCAACCTGCAAAATCATCAGTAGAATTTCCAAGATCAACATCCGACCACATAGATACGTACATACTATCGAATGTAATATTGCTCTTATTGATAATCCGGTATTTTCTAAAGAACATGTTGCCAAGCGCTCCAGTTTGAGCGTAAGCCCAAATAGTTGCCTGCATCTCTATTCCAAGAGGATTAGTTCCATACATAAAGACGGTTGCAGCTGCGTCAAGATCGTTTGCTACAAACCAAATTGTTTGATCTGCACCTTTAACACCAGGAATATCAACTGTTGGTTCATATGTTCCATTATTATTCTTATCGTCAAATGGAGCCCCATCAGCTACTGGCCACTCATTCCAATCTTTTTCATACTGTTCTCTAATGGCAGATTCAGAAAGTCCTTCCTCAGTGGCTGCAACTAATAAATTAATCGCAGGACCTCCTGGATAAATATCTGGGCGAACTCTATAAATCCTATTTTTATCTAATGCTGGATTTTCAGCAACACCCGGTGAAATGATTTTACCAGGTTGAAGTCCTTGGCGATAAGCCGATCCGCCAACCCTTACCTGCGGGTCTCCAGCAACTTGAGCACCCCAAAGTAATCCTGATTCAAAAACAGCAGTTTTTCCGCTTCCTCTGGGGAATATTACTCCTGAGTTACCATCCGGCGTAATGTCGGAGTTTCCATCATTATAAATCTGGGTCACAACATTATTAATATTTAAGAATGTCCTTACAGGATTTCCCTGCGTTTTATTTAGACCTTTCGAGTCTTTCTTATTTCCATCAGCAGCATATCCAATCAATGACATACTGATAAAAAAGAGAAATAAGAATTTTACAATTTTTGAATTCATATTTTTAATCTCCTATTCTTTATGATGTATTCTGTCAATTTCAGTTTAGTATTCAAGACGAATTCCTAATCTTATCTGACGTGGAGGACCGTAGAACAAAGGAGCTGTAGTTATCGGTGCACCGAAAGCAGCAGTTTGCCATTGTTCATAGTAGTCAATATTTATTGCTCGATACAATGCAGCGTATTCCGGACCATATGTTTCAGCTAGTTTACCGCCAAGTGCTGGATCGCTAATGTAACCATCATCAGTCGTAGAACCGGTTCTTAGGAATACGTTTTCTATATTCTTCGTATCAAAAACGTTGATTACAGCCAGATAAATATTGGCATTAAGCTTATCCATTACTGTGAACGTTTTATCTACACGTAAATCAAATTGAAATACCCATGGTGTGGTAGAATTGTTTAATGCCTCTAAAGGTGATCTGTCACGAGCATCACCTTCTAGATCTGCACCGCCTTTACCGGTAGTGTATGGGTGTCCGCTATTAAAAGTCAACAATCCAGATATACCAAATTGATCTAAGATTGAAGGACCATCACCTTTTCCAAAACGATAATCAAGGTTTATATTACCCCTGAATGAATTATTAAATTCAAGAGGAGAAACGTACTGCGGTTTGAAAATTGTAACACCATCCAAAGGTGCGCCAACTATACCTCTTGCTGAGTTCGGAAATGAACCCGTGCCCTGAGCATCCTGAAATGTAATGGAAGCATTTGTTTGGAATCTTGCTGTTCTCCTCATATTAAATGAAAGCTCAACACCTTTTGTAGTTGCAAAATCTCCATTTCTTAGAATATTATACCCTTTGATTGGTGAAGTAGGATTAGTACTTATTTTATCGAATACAACTTGATTCTGAATATCTTTATAGAAACCAGTAATGTCAAAAGAAGCGATTTCTCCTATCTGTTGAGTAAAACCGATCTCATATTGTGTGGTTCTTGTCGGTTGTATGTTAAATCCTACAGGAGCTGTAATTTCAAAGCCGCCATTTAAATTATAAGACGTTTGATACAGCCCTTGATAAATATCGCGCAACCTTGTTTGCTGAACGAATTTCCCAAACTGAGCATGAAAAACAGTCTGGTCGGTAACAGGAAATGAGAATCCCAAACGAGGGCTAACAGCTTGAAATGTCGGAACTTCTTTAAAACCAAGAAGTTCTCCTGTCTTAGGATCTTTAAGAATTTCTCCGGAATTAGGATCAATTGCTAATTCAGGTCTTGTGGGATCTATAAATTCCAGGTTATCGACATCTATGTAATCATAGCGGAAACCAACATTTATAATCAGATCATTGTATTCAATTTTATCCTGTACATATAGAGCTGCGAAAACCGGTTTTTTAGCACCAATAACTGGATCATCACCGCCAACTTCATTTCCAAATAAATCGTAGCCGTAATTATCTGGTCCTCTATTAATAAAAACTTTCTCCCTGCTTATCTTAGCTGGATCACCTGCAGGTAGTTGATCATTTTGATAGACCAACTGTGCGAGCCCCATCAAATCTTCATTACTCCAGGCATAATTCCTAATAGTAAGCATTTGATACTCACCGCCGATTTTTATGGAATGTTCTTTTCCTAATGTAGTAGAAAGAGCTGCGTTAAGATTTATTCTCTCTCTCTTAAATTTTTGATAGTTCGCAGTAACGTCGCCAGGTCCATTAAATGAAAAACCGAAAATATTAAACCGGGTTGGTCTTTCGAATCTTCCTGGATTATCTCCGGCAGATTTTACCCAACTAACTCCAACAGCAGCATTTGCCACACTATCACCATAACCGAGGTAATTTTCCTTTAGTAATGGATCGTATCTCTCTCTACTGTTAAAAGAATAACCGCCGCTTATTTCATAAAAGGTATTTCCACTAAGTATGTGCGTTATTTTTAAGCTTGCAGCGCCATCTTTATCGTCCACATTTTCAACTCTGTCAAGATTTAGTATGTTAGCAATATTACCCGCTGTTCTACCAGTCCAAGGATTATAGGTTTTATTAGCAGTGTAGGAACCAACTAATCTGAAAAGCAGTGGGTTAAAATCAAGACTTATGGTACCTGTCCCGGAGTATTGTTCTAATGAATTCTTATAGATTGCCCCAGCCGGATATTGGAAATCTATTGTATCACCAGTAGTAGGATCACCAATTCTTCCTAAATTGATTCCCGGATACGGCTGTGGTGTTTGATCATTTTGATACTGATAATTAAATAATCCGAAAAATTTAAATCTTTTATCAAAAATGGGTCCGCTTAACGTACCGATAAATTCATTGTATCCAAACCAATGAGTACCTAATCGTTTCTCTCCATCAAATCTATTGCCTTTTCCTTTGAATGTAATATTATCTGTAATGTATTCGGCGCTGGCTTTAAAATCTGGTGTACCGGATTTGATTTGAGTGTATACTATACCGGCATTTGCACCGCCATATTCAGCAGTGTACCCACCAGACTGAACTTGAATTTCCTCAACAGCATCTTGAGAAATAGTAACTCCTCGCCCACCAATTACAGGATCGGTAATTGATGCTCCTTCAAGATAGAAACCAACTTCATCCTGTCTACCACCGCGGATAAATAAAGATTTATCCTGAAGAACAACCCCAGGGGTTAAACCAATAATAATATCTATACCGCGAAATGGTAAACCTTCAAGCATCTCACTTGTTGTAATTCGGTTTGCATTTGTTGAGCTTTTAATTATCAATGGCTTTTCAGCAATAACATTAACTTGCTGGAGTTCAATACCTTCCCCTGGAAGCTCGAAGTTTAATTCGGTAGTAAGTTCTGCATTTACACGAATGTTAGAATAGGTTACCGTTTGATAACCCACGAATGAAGCCCTTACTTCGTAGACGCCTGCTTCAAGGTTTTGAATGGTGTAGTTTCCGTTTATATCAGTTGCCGCACCAAATGAAGTACCCAAAACCAAAATGTTAGCGCCAATTAAGGGTTCACCGGATGTTAGATCTGTTACTTTACCTTTAATTTTACCGACTGTTCCGGCAAATGCAAGGTAGGGAAGTAACACGAAAAAGAGAAGGATAGTTATATATCTCTTCATATCTCTCTCCTATTATTGTTAGTGATTATTTAAGTATTTTATATTTAGAAGAAAAACGTTGCCATACGTAATTCTCTTTTTTGTTAATTAAGAAACATTGTAAAAGTGATAATCTTATTACCACTTTTAACTCAAATGGAAAAGGATAGAGTATTTTGAATGAATTATTATTTAGAAAAGTGTATCAATTTGCTATAAGACTTATCCTCTTTCACTTAATTGTTTAATTACTTAACTCTTTGACTATTATATTAACAATTAAAATATTAAGTGTCAACGTGTTTTTTCTCATACTCATCCATCACGAAAGTTTTACTGATTTGTCAACAAATTTACGGTAGAACAATAATGCAATTGCCGCTGTAAATCCAATAGCTGCAAAATAGTACCAAATCATATATGCTTTGTCATATGCAGTTGTCAATTGTTCGGCTGTTAAATTAGCCGGATCGGGTGCGTAGGCAGTTAGCAAGTATCCTGATATACCAAATCCTAAAATGGATGAAAGAAAAGAATGAAGATGCGAGAAACCTAAATATAATCCTTCTTCACCTTTTGGCGCTTGAAGAGAAAAATATTCGAGATATCTTGGAGAGATGAAACATTCCGCCAAACCCTGAACGACAATACCTAATATCATCATGACTGTAATTGGATGAGCAGAAAAAATTCCGAATATAGATACACTTTGACCTGTAAACGATTCGAGTAAAGAACTCGATGCCATTAGCAAAGCAGATGCGGGCATTAGAAACATTCCCACACTCATTGATGAAACTGCACGAACTTTTCTCATCATGTTGGTTATAAAAACCACAGTTAGCATTACAACAAAGGGATTAACATTTGCAATCCATTCGGGTGACGCGTGTTCACCGACAGTTCTAAGCACATACTTTGGCATTGTCGCGTAAAGCTGATGCTGAATAATCCAAAAACCAGTAACAATTAAAATTAGTAACAGCAATCGCGAATTTGTTACCACTCTTACAAAACTTTTCCAAACTTCATTTAATGACTTTCCTTCTCCATCAATGTTGGCATTTTTATAAAAGAAATAAACAGTTACTAATGCTAAGAAAGTCATAAAAGCAGCGTAATAATTAATTGATATCAATCCCCATTCTAATCTTAATGGATAAGCAAAAGTTTTCCCAAGAAAAGCACCGACATTTACCATCCCATAAAAAATTGAGTATCCCCTGGCTCTTGTTTCTTGCGTGGTTGTTTTGGCAACTGTTCCTGTAATAATAGATTTGATAAAAGATCCGCCGAACATTAGAATTATAAGTGATGGGGGAACAGTACTTTTGTAAGGCAGCGCACCAAGGGTAAAATATCCAATTGTGAGTAATGAGAATGCTAAGATAATGGCTTTTCTAAATCCGATTTTATCGGCAAATGCACCTGTAAACGGAGGAAGAAAATATAAACCGGCTGCGAAAATACCGCCAATCCATCCTGCTTCAATATCCGTAAACCCAACAACCCGCGATAAGTATAATGTAATTGCTATGAAAACTGCATAATAAGCAGCGCGTTCAAAAAGCTCGACGATGTTTGCAGTCCAAAACGCTTCTGAAAATTTCCAATTCGATTTTTTTCCTAAATTTTCCTGTTCTGTTGATACCATAAAAGATTATTACTCCTTGAGTCTTGGGTGAAAGAATTTTAAACTATATGAAAAACTGATTTCAATTTCGAATTGGCAAACATAAGAAAATATATGTGGGAGAAAAAATTATTTTTTTTCTGTTTGGATGAAAATTTGGTTCAAAAGATTTCACAAGAACTATGCCTGAACATTTCAACGAATTGGCATCGGTGATTTATTTACCCGCCTTACGCAAAAGTAAAGAATACAAACCCGGTTTCTAACGCATAGTCCTAAAATTCACACGGACTGGGTTTGTTCGCGAATTTTTTTCATTACCTTGAGAAACGTGAGTTATTTATAAGGGATTATGACACAAGAAGATTTTGGTTGTGATAGGAATTTCTATTTCAGACATTTACCGCCGCAAGACCTGTCCACCGAAGTTTTAACGAAGGAGGACCATTTTCTTTGTGCTAATAAAATTGCCGGCTTTTAACTGGTAAAAATATACGCCAGAGGCGTATCCGCCTTTGGCGGAAACGACGCTTGGTAAAGACGGAATATATCCCGTCCCTACATCTGGAAACTCAACCTCATAGCTCCCTGCCGGTTTGTATTCATCTATAAGTTTTGCAACTTCATTTCCCAACACATCATAAACAGTAATTAGTACGGGCACTGTCCCGCCTTGGCGAGATGCCCCTACACATGAAATTGTAAATTTTATTGTTGTAGCCGGATTAAACGGATTGGGGTAATTCTGATAAAGCTTAAAGAATGACGGCTCCAAAACTTCATCATCAATGAGTATCGCAGATTGCGGATATTTAACCCGTAGATTATCAAAATAAATTGTACCGCTGTAAGTTTGTCCGGTAACTTGAGCACTTCCTAAATCAACGGAAATTTTTTTTAGTGTTAACGGAAAATAGACGGCTGTTGAACTAACAATTCTTCCTCCGATGGTTTCGAAAATATTCGGATTGTTTGCGAGCTTGTGCGAGGAAATTCTAAATAGCTTATTTTCATTATCAACAGCATCAAAAAAAATTCTGTGTAAAGCTCCGTCAGAGTAAACATCAATCATAATAGAGTCCGGTACACCGTAAATGGTATTATTAGTATTTAGATAAGCCCAATTATACTGCGATGTTTGATAAGTGAATGAATAGTCTAGCATGATTGAAGATGAACCCAATGAAGTTGGTAAAGAAACAAGACTCATCTTGGTTAAGCTTGTATCAACATTTTCACCGGATAAATGCCAATTAGAAAGAGTTTCGATGGAATCAATTATTACAGCACCATAACCAATTTCAACTTTAACCGTGGATGTATCAGGCTTACTAAAGTATGATGCAATAACTTTTGCAATTCCGATTTTCTTTCCCTGGAATTGCCCGACAATGTTAATGCTTCCTACAGTTGTGTCGGTGCAAACCCAGTTTATATTTTGTAAAGGAATTGTCTGCACGATGTTGTCTGTATCAAAAACTTTTGCTGTAAAGGTTACAATTCTATTTTTATCGGTTACTGCTTCGTCAGGTGTAAGTTCTAATCTATCAACTCCTTTTATAATAATTTTAGCAGAATCTTTTATTGTGCCGTATGAAGCTATTACGGTGCATTCCCCGGAATCTAAATTTGCAGTGAACAATCCCGAAGTTGTGATTGTTCCTTTAGTCGAATCGCTAAGTTTATATTTTAGTGTGGCGGGATTTACATAGATAGGATTGTAATACTTATCCGTACCAGCTATTGTAAACTGAATTTGCTTACCAATAAATATTATAGAAAAGTTCGGAGATACATCGATAAAACTGAGCGTATCAAGCGGTGCTTTCGATACAACAAGAAGAGCATTGGATACCGGTCTTTCACCCGAAGCATCTGAAGGAGTATTGACCACTTCATTTCTAATTACCATCGTAGTTGAACCGCCTCCGTCGAGATTAATTCCCTGATAAACACCAATCTGCAGCATAAGATCAGCAAGTTCATAAAGATTCATTCCCAAACTTGATGTCTGTCTTCCATCCACCGTAACTAAGAATAATTTTGTTGTATCCTCATTTATCCCTACGGCAGTTCTCGGATGCCTGTTATAAACAAATGCATCATTAGGATTCATTGAAGCGGTCATGCCTTTTTTGATAATTATCGGATGCCCGCCCATCATCTCCTTAAGTTTTGAAACTGAAGGGAGGATATTCAGCAATATTTTAACTGTATCGTTTACTGATACGTGCGAGCTAAGATAATTTGCAACCGTACCGCTTGCTGATATAACCATTGAGCCATCGGGAATAACGGTATTTTTACCAACAGGACTAATTGAATCTACAGTACAATAGACTGTATCATTTACAAACCATGAGTTAAGCGGGTTTACAATGGCTTCAAAGCCGTTAGTGGTTGTGCCTGTTGATGCTCCATAAAATTGATTATAAAAAACAAGACTATTGCTATCTCTTGAAACATTAATCCCATTAAAAATAAGTGATGAATCTCTTAATGCAATTTCACCTGTTAAATAAGTTTTTGAGATTGATACTTCACCATTCATATTAAAACCAACAGTTGGGTAATCAATTCTTTCCTTTCGCAAAACTTGACCATTCTCCACCTGAATATTATTTGGCATCCCTGTGGTCATATCGAAGAAATCTCCATTAACTGCGCTGACCGACCAATGCCCAACTAAATTTCTGCGTAATGACATAGAGCTTGTTTTTTTCCTTCCGGCAGCAAGTAAATCAAATGCTTTTACCGTTTCAATTGCAAAATATTGATTTGTCATGTCTGCTTCGAAAACATCTATACTCCATGGAATAGTATGTGCTACGTATTTTGTATAAAACATTCCAGGACCAACTTGTTTATGCTTGACTGTATCTAAAAGTATTTGTGAATATATCGGTAAGTGTAGAAAAATAGTAAGCAGAGTCAATAAAATTTTACACTTGAAGAAATACAGTTGATAAATTTCCATAACCTTCCATACTAATAGTTACTAAAAAGCAAAACTGTTCTTTTAAAAATAGATAATTCCCGGTCAGAAGCCACTTTATTTCTATCGAGCATTCAGTATATTCATAAAGATTTTTATCTATTTGAAGCATCTATTAAATACAGAAGAAGGGCACTCTGCCGAGACTGTGTGAATATTAATATTCAATGAATAAATATTAACTTGCATGAATATTGAAATAATTGACCTCACTCTGCCATAGGCATCCCCCTGGGATAATCTCTCTCCTAAGAGGAGAGACTTATTGACAATAAAACGTTAAATGATAATTTTCTGATCTACCTGGCAGTAGACAGGCAGAATTATTAACATTAAGTCATAACATTTTATAAGCCCTTCTCATTTTAGGAGAAGGGTCGGGATGAGGTCGAGTATGATGAACAATTTTTAATTTTTGAATTTTTTTTTCACTCAACTTGAATTTTCACACAGTATCTATCGAGGGAGGAAGATTTCTCTTTCGCCATTGTCACCATCTAAATAACACTGTTTGCGCGAAAAATGATTTTAAGATGATTTAGCGTTTAAAAAGAAATGTAGAAATATATTTTTAATTAAACACGTTTTTAATTATTTACTTAATCTTAAGCAAAAACTCAGAACTCATCCCCCTCACGGGGGGTTGTTCAAAGGACTCCAATGGAGAGTCTTTTGTTCTGAACAATAAATTCTGCGTAACATGACTTATTTATTTAAATTCAATTTATTATTTTATTCATCACAAAGGCATGTTTTATTTTTCTGCCGGCGTCATTCCAAATTAAAATTAAAGTTATTATTACATAAGTGATAAGATTCAAGGAAATATCTACTAAGGAATTATTAAAACCGCTAACGAATATTTATTCCAGAAAGGGAATTGTGTTCGCATGGATAGCATTAATAATTCCTCTGTTTTTAACCTATTTGGGTTGGCGTAATGCAAACGCCGATACTGAAAGTGATGCTTTTCGCAGCTTCGATTTTAAAATAAGAGAAACAAATCTAACCATCTTAAAAAGAATGCACGCGTACGAACAAGTTTTATTAGGCGGAATCGGCATGTTCTCTGCTTCGGATACAGTTACACGTGGAGAATGGAAAGTATATGTTGAGAATCTCCTGATTGGTAAAAACTTTCCTGGAATTCTAGGTATTGGATACTCATACAGTTTTCCACACTCCGATTCGCTCAAGATTGTTAGAGTTATGCAAAGTGAGGGTTATTCTAATTTTAGAATTTGGCCTGAAGGTGTAAGAGATGAATATACTTCCGTTATTTACATAGAACCATTTAATGAGCGCAACCAACGTGCTTTTGGTTATGATTTGCTTTTTGAACCATTGCGTAAATCAGCCATGTTAGCGGCAAGGGATAATGGCCAAACCACAATTACCGGGAAAATCGCGTTTGTTAAGGAAACCGAATACAATATCCAAGCTGGTTTCTTAATCTTTATTCCTTTTTATAAGAAGAATTTAAAAGCACCCTCTGCCCTAGAGCGAAGAGAAATATTTAAGGGTTACATCTATAGCCCATTTCGAATGAGAGACCTTATGCAGGCTACTCTAGGAAATGAGCTGACCAACATCAATCTCCAGATATATGACGGTATTGATACTCTTCCCAAAAATTTAATGTACAGCAGCGATTCTTTATATAGTGCCACAAAAGAGGGATTATTTTTAGGAACACGCACATTAAATCTTTATGGAAAAACCTGGACACTAAAATTTATTGCTACTCAAGAGTTTTTAGATTCATTCAAATCAGAAAAACCAACCATTCTTCTTCTATCCGGTATTTTGATAAGCCTTCTATTTTCTTTAGTAACAATCTCTTTTATTAATTCGCGGAAGACAAGTAAAAAACTCTCGGAGGTTCTAGAATCAACTGGTGAAGGAATTTTTGGCGTTGATAATTATTTAAGGTGCACATTCATAAATCGTTCGGCAATTGAAATGCTTGGCTACAGTTTGAATGAGTGTCTTGGTAAAAACATGCATGAGTTCATTCACTGTATAGAAGTAGACGGCAAGATGTGCAATCTAAATGAATGTCCACTCATTAAAACTGTAAAAAATGGAAAAACAAGTAATACTTCCGAAGTACAATTGGAGCGCAAAGATAAGACAAATTTTCCCATAGAATATTCTTCACACCCAATTATTGAAAATGGACTGGTAACAGGAACGGTTATAACATTTAATAACATTACGGAACGCAAAAAAGTATTAGATCAGATCGAAGGATCTTTAAGAGAGAAAGAAGTTTTATTAAGAGAAATTCATCATCGCGTAAAAAACAATCTTCAAATAATATCAAGTCTTTTAAATCTTCAAGCTGGTTTTACTGATGATAAAAAAACAAATGAAATTCTCGAAGAGAGTAAAAACAGAGTTAAGTCAATGGCGCTTATTCATGAAAAGCTTTATCAAAGTAAAAATTTTTCAAGCTTAGATATTCGTGAGTTTATTGAAGAGCTAATCAAAAACTTATTTAACTCTTATGGAATAGAATCATCGGCAGTCAATACGGAATTGAGCATTGACAACATAAACTTAAACGCTGATCAGGCTGTATATCTTGGACTAATTGTTAATGAATTAGTTTCAAACTCATTAAAACATGCCTTCAAATCAACTATCCTTGATGATACCGGCGGCCAAAAGAAAATGATAATTATCGCCGTTCAAAAAGATTTGAATAACGGTTACTCACTTAGAATTGCTGACAATGGGTGTGGTTTTCCTGAAAGTATTGACTTTAAGAATACTGAATCTTTAGGGCTTCAGCTTGTAATGTCTTTAGTTAAACAGTTAGATGGTGAGATAAGCTTGAATAATAACTCTGGAACAGAGTTCTTAATTAAGTTTAACGAAGAGTAGAAAAATCGCAAAGGTTTTTTTTGATTTTTAGTTCAGTTCAGGAAACTCATCATGCTCTATAAAATTTAACTCAGACGCACCAACATTTTCAATTACTTGTTCAGGAGTTTTACCGCCCGGGATTGCTATATGAGACGCAGGATGTGAGATACAAAACCTTAGGCTTAATTGAGTCATTGTATATTGCTTATACCTATCGAAAAAATTTTTCATTTCTTCAATCTGTTGAAGGTAAACATTAAGCTTTTCTGATGAGAGATTATATTTCCGGTGATCATTTTCGTCAAATGTCGTGTGCCTATTAAACTTACCTGAAAGGAAACCAAATAAGATTGGTATTCTAATAATCACTCCAATCCCATATTTCATTGCTTTGGGAAATAGCTCTCTTTCTGCTTCTCTCTCTAAAAGATTGTAACGAACTTGAATCACATCTAAAATGTCATAGTGTTCATCAAGTAAAAAAGCTTGCTCTGTTTCCTTAAAAGATTGAACACTTAAACCGGCGTACTTTATTTTTCCTTGCTCCTTAAGCCCTAATAAAGCTTCCCATGGTTCATCTTTCAATAATAAATCAGTAGACGGGCTATGAAGTTGAAGAACATCAATGCAATCGCGTTTTAATCTTCTTAAACTTTGCTCAGCGGCAAAGATTAAATGTTTTTTAGAATAGTCGGGATTTGCCGGAGTTACTTTGTGCTTTTCATTTATGAAAGGATAAAAATTATTTCCGGCTTTTGTAGCAATGATTATTTTTTCTTTCTCGTCTCTTGCCTCAAGAACTTGAGCAATTAATTCTTCAGAATGACCGAATCCATAAACATCGGCAGTATCAATTAAGTTTACTCCCCTATCTAAAGCAGTATGAATTGCTCCTTTTGAAACCTCATCATCGGTATTTCCCCAATCTCTACCGCTAATTCCCCAAGCGCCAAAGCTAATGGTTGAAATGCTAGGCCCATTTTTTCCGAGGTTAATGTATTTCATCCCAACTGCAGCAGATTTTAAATCCAGTAAATAATAATTCTCTCTTAAATATTAGATTGTTACCTAAAATTCTAAAATAAAAAACAGGAAAAGTGGCATAAGCTGTTTATTTTTGTATAGATAAAAACAATAAATCAACAAACAAACACCACTTTTCTGATGAATAAAAATAAACAAAAAATCGGTTT
>Ga0208968_1000438_pt1 | contig 28480 bp, 21 predicted proteins | sample RifOxyA3_FD_184031 | JGI IMG/M metagenome (GOLD analysis project Ga0208968, IMG submission 184031) | Groundwater microbial communities from Rifle, Colorado - Rifle Oxygen_injection A3 (SPAdes) | ecosystem: Environmental > Aquatic > Deep subsurface > Groundwater | place: Rifle, Colorado, United...
AGGCTTTACCGGAAAGTCCCGCGAAGCCTTCGTTATTTTCTTGTTTTCGAAGTCTGGAAGGGTTATTTTCTTGACGAGGAGGCCGAATTTGGATGCGGAGAGAGGAAAACGGGGGGGCCTTTATCGAATACCGGAAAGAAATGCGCCCTGCATTCGCCGGTGAAAATTATGTGTACTGGAAAAAGCAAATGCCTATCAATTTGCCGGATAGGCCACGGTCACCGGGCCGTCTCGTACGTAAGGACGCCTTTCATGCAATAGAGGCCTGTATGCAAGAATGACGCCCTTACATCCCCGCACTTGAACGCCCTTCCTTGACCTCGCCTCTTCCGCGCGTATATCTTATTGATCCATGATCATCTTTCCCTTTGGCAAAGCGCCTGCGGTCATTCTGGTAGCCGCCCTTCTGGCAGGCGGGTGGCTTCTCCTGCATCCGCGCGGCAAAGAGGACGCAAACCTCGTGCTCTGGTCCTTTGCAAAGACACATATCACGGCCTACAACCAGGCCCTTCCCGCTTTGAACCATGCTTATCCTGATGTGAAACTGTCGGTCAAGCAGATCCATTTTGAAGCGCTCAACCGCCGCCTGCTCTCCTCATTCTGGAGCGACCTGCCGAGCCAGCCCGATCTTGTGGAGATCGAGATAAGCTGCGTGGGCACTTATTTCAAGGGGCCAAAGGAGCAGATCGGATTCGAAGACCTCAAGCCGCGCCTTGTTGAATCGGGCATGTACAACCGCATTGTGCGCAATCGGCTTGCCACGTGGAGCAACCGGGGCGGCATATACGGCATTCCGAACGATGTGCATCCTGTCATGCTCGCATACAGGCGCGACATCGCCGACTCCCTCGGCATATGCGTTGACTCTTTGTACACCTGGGACAGGTTCATCGAGGCAGGCAGGCGGTTCACCGTTGAGGGCGAGAGGTATATGATTGAACTGAACGAACAGAACGTCGGCAGCCTTGAATGCTTTCTTTTTCAGCGCGGAGGCGGATATTTTGATTCGCTTGGAAATGTCATTTTTGACAATCCGGTTGCTGTTGCGACCATGGAATGGTTCGTTCCTCTGGTGACAGGAAAGGGCAGGATAGGGGCGGACCTGGGTTCGGGGCAGAACGCGGCCGTGCTGTTCTACAAGGCACTGGAAGAGGGATACTATCTTTTTTTCATCTGTCCCGACTGGCGCAGCAGTTTTATCCAGGAGTATTCTCCCCGCCTTGCCGGAAAAATGGCTTTAATGCCCATGCCCGCTTTTTATCCAGGAGGCAGGCGGACCAGCACCCAGGGGGGTACCATGATGGCCATCACCAAGGCGTGCAAAGACAAGGACAAGGCGTGGAAGACCGCGCTTTTCCTGTATACAAATCCGGAAGGACGGAGCCGGAGCTTTAAAAAAACCAATATCATCCCGCCCTTCAGGGACGCATGGACCGAACCGGTGTTCCATGAACCCAATGCCTTCTGGTCAGGCCAGAAACTGGGAGAAATGTATATCGGCCTTGCGGATTCCATTCCTCCCCAGTATAGCAATCCCTTTGTCGTTCTTGCCAAGGGCAAGCTGAGCCAGGCCCTGGTGAGTTGCACCCAGTATTATAGCGTAAACGGCAGCAGCGGCTTCCGTGACCATATCCGGAAAGCCCTGACTGCTTCGGCAGACGAGGTGCGGAAATACCAGAAAAGGGGCCTGATTGAGTAAGCGTATTTCAAGGTGGCATATTTTCAGGCACACAAGCGCGCCCTACCTGTTCATTGCGCCCTTTATCATCATGTTCGCCATTTTTTATCTGTATCCCCTGATCAAAAGCCTCATACTCGCTTTTTATATCACCGTAGGACCCAAGTCAAAAATATTCGTGGGTTTTGACAACTTCCGTTTCATGTTCCACGATCCGGACTTTTACCGGGCGGTGCGCAACACCGTGCTGTATGCCCTGGGGTCGGTCTTTGTGCAGCTTCCCGTGAGCCTGGGCCTGGCCATTCTTCTCAACCGGAGCAAATATCCGGGAAGGAATTTTTTCAGGTTCAGTTTTTTCTCGCCGTACATGTTCGGATCGGTATTTGTGGCGGTTCTTTTCGGCGTGCTCTTTGTGCCCCACTTCGGCCTGGTGAACAAACTTGTCGCCTTTTTCTATTCAGTTGATATAAAATGGCTTTCCAATCCCAAGCTGGTGCTGCCCGCGCTTATACTCACTGCGCTGTGGCTCTACGCGGGCCTTAATATGATTTATTTTCTTGCTGCCCTGCAGTCAGTGCCCAAGGAACTGTACGAGGCGGCCCGCGTTGACGGTGCAAATGCCCTGCATCAGTTTCTCCATGTCACCTGGCCCGGCATCAAACCTGTCGCGGTGTTCGTGATCATGATGAGCACCATCGGCAGTTTTCAGCTTTTTGAACTCGCATGGGTCATGCTCGACAGTTCGCCGGGACCGGACAATGCCGGCCTCACCATTATAATGTATTTATATCAATCGGGGTTTGTTTCCGGAGACCTGGGATATGCCTCGGCCATCGGCTGGGTGCTTACCTGCGGCCTTGGCATCATCTCTTTTTTCCAGATGAAAGTTACAGGAGCGCTGTCAAAATGATCAACAGGATCCTGCTCTATGCCGTTCTTTCCGTGTGCGCAGCGATCATGCTTACGCCCATGATATGGCTCCTTGCCGCAGCCTTCAAGGGCAACGAGGACCTCTTTTCCTATCTCTTTTTCTCTCCGCGGCCCACGCTGCACAATTTCCACAAGCTGTTCGAGTCAATTCCCTTTATGCGCTACATGGTCAACTCATTCTTTGTTTCGGGCATTGTTGTCATGCTGCAGCTTTTTTTCTCGTCCCTGGGCGGGTTTGCGCTGGCAAAATACGAGTTCAGGGGTAAGAAATACGTCATGCTCCTGATGCTTATCACCATGCTTATTCCAGGCCAGGTGCTTATGGCGCCTCTGTACGAACTGCTGTTCAAGCTCAGGCTGCTCGACACCTACACAGGCCTGGTCTCGCCCTGGGCTGTGAGTGTGTTCGGCATGTTTCTTTTCTCCCAGTCCATGAAACAGATCCCCCAGAGCCTGCTCGAAGCAGGCCGACTCGATGGCCTTTCCGAGTTCGGCATATTTTGGAACCTTGTACTGCCTGTGTGCAGGCCCATGATCGGCGCTTTCTGCCTCATCTCGTTCATGGGTTCGTGGAACAATTTCCTCTGGCCCCAGATTGTGCTCAATTCACAGGAAATGTACACTCTGCCAGTGGGCCTTTCACAGCTTACGGGCCTGCTTTCAAATGAATACGGCGCGCTCATGGCCGGCACCCTGCTCGCGGTCCTTCCGGTGGGTGTGCTCTTCTTCCTGCTTCAGAGAGAGTTTATATCAGGTCTTACCGCAGGCGCGGTAAAGGGATAAACGGCGGCCTGTTGCTTTTCTTCTCAATAATACATATATTTATGCATACCAATATACACATATGAATTATGCGTTTTTTGAATGGGATGATGTTAAGGATGCCTACAATCAGCAAAAGCATGACGTTTCTTTTACAGAAGCCCAAGAAGCGTTTTTTGATGAGGATCGTATCACTGCAGTAGACAAATCTCATAGCAATTTAGTAGAAACTCGTTATTACTGCATCGGTAAAATCGAGAGAGGTGTCGTAACAGTCAGATTCACATTCAGAAACCAGAACATCCGGATTATTGGAGCCGGTTTCTGGCGAAAGGGGAAAAAAGATTATGAAGAAAAAAACTGTATACACTGATGGCCCTATCGGCGATTATGAAATCATAGACGATTTTCTACCACCCCCGGAACTCTTGATCCGCAGACAGGAAAATGTACGGGTAACAATTAATTTAAATAAATCAAGTGTCGGGTATTTCAAAGAGATTGCAAAGACCAGTCATACTCAGTACCAGAAAATAATCAGGAGTTTATTGGATTATTATGCAACACGGCAGGCTTTGGCACACAAATGAAATTAGTGGCACAATAAAGCACCCGACAATCCTTGTGGCTTCTCCGTTCGATCTGCCTGAGGCGGACATTATATCCCGAACAAAGGCGCATCTCGACAAGCTCGATGGCCGCATCAGATCAGGTATTATGGATGGTACTCCAATAAAATCCGGGGCATGAGGGGAACGATTGGCGATAGACTGAGACGAAAAATTGAGAAACCACCCAGTTTGCGGCAACGCATGACGCCCGCCCTGAGCTTGCCGAAGGGTGGGCAGTGCTAATAAAACTGATTTAAAATGCTTATCAATTGCCGAAGAAATCCCGAAGGCAGTAGATCGGGCTTTCAGGGAACGGTATCTTTGGTAGGTAGCGCTGCGGGGCGGGTCAGGAAATCGAGCATTTTCAGGCGGTTTTTGCAGAAGTCTCAACACGTACCAGAAACTACCAATTATGGTACGAATCCACTTTAACGGAAATTTCTCAGACTTAACGTACGTTGTATTCAGTTTTCTGTGGTGACCCCTATTAAAGCCATGTTTTGGCCCGCCTGCTACATAAACAACCATTACAGGCTGCGGAAAATCACGAAAATTATTTCATCAGTATCATTTTTTTTACCGCAATAAAATCTCCAGCAACGAGACGATAAAAATACACGCCGCCTGCGAGATGAACAGTGTTAAAAACTGCCTGATATTTTCCGGCAGGTCTCATTCCGTCCATCAATGTAACGGTACCTTGTCCGGCGATATCATAGACTTTCAACACGACATGCGACCACTTTGGCACATCGTAGAATATTGTCGTGCTCGGGTTGAAGGGATTAGGAGAGTTCTGATATAGGGTGAATGAGTTCGGCGCTGCCGATAGGTTCTCCGATGTTGCGGTAGTAGAAGTATCCAGAACTAACACAGATGTTGCTAAATTGCCCCACAGCGTATCGCCAGACGTGCTACGCACTTCGCCGACTCGATAGGTAACCGTATCGAGGAAACCGTTAACTATACTTGTTGCAAACATTAACGTATTAACACTATCGGTAGTCCCTGTTTTGGCACTTTTAATCTTAGGTATCAAATTCGTTTGCACTGTTTCTATATCGTAATCGTTTGCAAGTAGTTCTGAAAGGGCAACTGTTCTTCCAACTATGAGGTAATCTGAAAATGCAAATGGAGCATTATCGAGCTTTTTCAATCCGGGATATGTGCTATCGGTCCTGATTGTCCATGTCGTATCAAAATCCCACCCGCTGAAATTCGGCGCTGCCTTCATCTGTGCTGTGGTCAGTCCGGTGATACTGAGGATTCCGTCATTATAACTATACCCGTTCGCTTGCCCCGATGTCTGCATATTCTAATAGCAAATGTTGATCGTTGAAGAAGACATATTGAAGCCCACCAGACCACCAGTAAAATCAGGAGCATCGTACACCCTTCCTGCAGCATAACAATTGCTGATGGTAGAAAACTGGTCGTTTATTCCCACGAGACCGCCTGTAACACCGTAACCGCTAACGCATCCTGTCGTATAACAATTTATAATGGTAGATAAGCTATTATATCCCACCAGACCGCCGATCCAATCAGAAGAACCGCTCACGCTCCCTGTTGCATAACAGTTGCTGATCGTAGAAGATTGTTCGTTTATTCCCACAAGCCCCCCGGTATAGAATGTGCCGTTTACGCTCCCTGTCGCATAACAGTTGCTGATCGTAGAAGAATCACAATTGCTGCCCACCAGACTACCGGTAAAGTGGTAACCACTCACTGAACAACTTGGCAAACCCAGACTATCGATCGTACTGCCGCAGGTATAACAGAACATTCCTACAAAGTCCATAGCTGGACGATTAATAACAAGACCCGTGATCACATGTCCGCCGCCATGATATGTGCCGGTAAAGTTCGTCGACGGATGGCCGATAGGCGTAAAACCGCTACCGCTGTCCCAGTATACCGTTGAATCCGCATCGATATCTACGGTTTGAACAAAATAGCTTCCCCAGCATCCACTGTTCTGCGAAAGCCAGTATAAATTATTAAGCGAAGATATTCTATACGGATCATTGCTCGTTCCGCTACCAGCAGGTGCTGTTTCTATTTGTGAAACTATTACCGTACTGAACCCTAGTGACAATACTGCAACCGCTGTCAATTGTTTTAACATAAATTTACCTTAGGCACGGCTTTTATCCAACTGATAGACTTTCATTTTCAGAAAAACAAGGTATTTAGACGATATGATAGTAAAATAGCCCTTACAACCCGCGAAAACAAGCGAAATAAATAAGCATATCTCCCGGCAGCGCTGATAGAATATTTCAGTCTGCAAGAAAAGATAAGGAGCTTTACACTTGATTTCGGGACTATGAAGGGATATTTTATCTAAAAGCAGCGTGAAATCGAAATTTTTTTTAGCCCGGAAGACCAAGACTGGGGGCCCGCCTCGCGTCGCCGCAAGGCGAGGCGGGGGCAATATCAAATGCCGGAACCAAATTCGCCTTGCAGGCATCAACGAATCATATCACGAACCGGAAAATCAAAATGCTTATCAATTATTTTAAACAAATAACCTTGTCCAAAGCCTCCTGCCATGGAAGGGCCAAGAACTTTCCAAACGCCGCTGCCCTTTCCGTCCTGCATGCCAGGATGCATTCCGCCGCAGGATACACTTCCTGGAACGAGCGCAGTCCTGAACAATGCCGGGGAGCGGGATTTCTGGTTGACTTTATTTCAATAGCCAGCATGGCGCCGGACGGGGATTTCAGGACACAGTCGACCTCCGCACCCCTATCGGTCCGAAAAAAAGAAATATCCAGGTCCAGGCGCAGATACTCGTTGAGTCTCCTGACTTCACAGATAATAAAATGCTCAAATGCCCGGCCATATTCTTCCGTCTCCTGAACCAGGGGTGCATTGAGCTTCTTTTGAAGGGCTCGCACCACTCCGCAATCAAAGAAATAAAAACGAGGGTGGCCGGCGGCCATCTTCCTTGCTGATTTAGCCAGGGGAAAATGAAAGAACCCGAGCAGTGTATCTTCAAGTATCTGATAATACGTCCTGACCGTGGTGACATTGAGGGCTGTCTCGCGGGCCACATTTAAAAAATTAACAAGCATACCGTTCTCTGACGCGGCCATAGGCAAAAATCGAAGAAATCCTCCCACATTCCTGAGCTGGGCCTCGATTTCAATTTCCTCACGGATATACGTATCAACATAGGAACGGAGAGTTTCTGATCTCGCTTCGTCATTCTCAGCCAGATAGACCTTGGGTAATGTTCCATAGTGCAGTGTGCGCTCGAGACTGAAAGCAGGTCCAATCTCACGCACCGTGAGCGGAAAAAGCCGGTAAGTCCACGCCCGTCCGCCAAGCATGTTAGCGTGCGATCGTTTGAGCTTCCGAACGCTTGAACCGCTTAGAGCAAAAATACAGGGTTCTGATGATTCAAGAATGGCATGAACTTCATCAAGCAGTTGGGGAATTTTCTGTATTTCATCAATGACAACGTGGCTGATTTGTTTTTCACGGATAGCAGCCCTGATTTCTTCACGCAGAGATTCTGGGCGTGCGGCAAGATGGCGATATGTGTCTGCGGTAAGAAGATTATAATAAAGGGCTTTTTCCACGAACTGTTTCTCTAATAAAGTGCTCTTTCCCGTTTGTCGCGGGCCAAAAAGAAAAAAAGAATTCTTTGTTGAGACCTTGAGTAATCGATCTATCATACCATAAATATAGCATATCTTATACTACTGCACAACTTTTTACGTCGTTTTTTGATTAATTATAAATATTTATCTACATAATGACATATATTATGTTAATTTTATAAATTTTATTAAATATGAGTACTATTTCCCAGCCTGTTTCAGCCACAAAGGCGTGGCAACAAACCAGGCAATCGTAGCGACAAAAAGGATGGTCTTTACCGGATCTAGTTCTATTCTCCCGGCAAGATAAAACACCGGTGCAACCACTATGGCGGCAAGGGCAAAAATGGAAATAAGTCTGGTCACTCTTTTCATAGTGTTGCCTGTGGTTTTCTTCGTTGGGTTACTTTGCTCAAAACTATATACAGAATAGCCGCGGCAAACCATCCGGGCAAACTGACAAAGAAAATCTGCACCCCGCCCTTCAACACCAGAAAGGCGCAGAAACCAAGCGTTAAAAACCAGGTGAGGCCAGCTGCCCAGTTGAATGAAATACCGTTTTCCTCAGCATAAAACGGGGTAAGTCTGAACTTTTTAAACAACCAGAAATCCACAAAAATAATAGCGCCCATGGGCATGAGCAACATACCATACAGCGCCACAAACCCCAACAGTTTCATGGCAACAGCCGGGAACATGCCAGCCAATGTTGCCAGAAGCCCGGTGGCAAGTGTGACTTTAACGCGTGAGACTCTGGGAATAATTGCCTGAAAAGCCAGTCCTGCGCGGTAGATTGTGGGATTTGCCGTTGTCCAGCCAGCGACAATGACGCAGACAAGCCCCGCAAATCCCGCGGCGCCAAATGCCATGGGACCGGGCAGCACGTCGGTGTTCGCGGAACAGCGGTGGAGCTGGAGGGCATACAGAATTGACGCGGAGAGCCATGCCATGAAGTGACCCACGTACATGCCCGTCGCGGAAGCAATACCGTGCCACGATTTTTTCGCAAACCGGAATATGGACAGATCCGACATGCCGATATGCATTGCCATGTTGCAGAACCAGGCAAAAAACATAACGTGCCAGAAGGTAAATTTGATTTGCCCTGGCAGCGGTTCTCCCCCTTTCCAGATAACTGTTGAGCACAGGGTGAGGAAGTCGCCGGCCGAAGTAATGTGCGTTCCGGTCTCGCGTAAAAACTGGCCAAGACCAATGAGGCCAAAGGCGAGAAAGACCAGCACCATCCACGGCGCAGCGATATTTGCGATATGGGAGACCATACGATATCCATATGCGGCAACAACTGAAATCATGACGCCCACAGCAAAGACCGCGACTACCCATCCAAAGCTATTGGGCAAAAGGTCGTTGAGTCCAGGCATTGGAAAATGGAACCACACACCTACAGCAGTGGCCGAAACCGTGATCATGGCGCCTGCGAGAAAGCAAAACATGACGCCATTGGCTAGGTTATATAGAGTGACAAGTTTGCGGCCGCAGATTTTCTCGAGCTGATAATAGAGCGTAAGCCGCACGCGCGTGGCAATGGGCGCGGTCAAAAAGACCCAGCTGAGCACAGCCAGCGCATTGCCCAGCAGCAGGCCGAAAAAAACGTCAAAGGCGCTCACACCCGCTGCTACAAACAGAGGCCCGATCATGAGCTCAGTTCCGGCCGCGTGTTCTCCAGCATACATGCCCACAAAGCTCTTGAAGCCAAGCCGCGCGCGTTCGGGAACCGGTTCGCGTTCGAATTCGGAGGATTGTTCTGGACTGTTTTCTATTTCTGTAGTCATTTGCACTAGGTTTTTGTATTCAATCGGTCTATCATTTAACCAGCGTGATCACCTTGGTCAGGTTCTTCGCGCCAATTTGCGCTCTGACAACATAGGCCCCGGATGGCTGCGCAGAAGCGTCCCAGGTCGCCTGTCCATTGTGCAACACCAAACCTGCAATGATTCGGCCGTTGGTATTATAAATAATTGCCTGCAGGGGCGTATTGCCAGTCTCGCCTAGCGCGAGGCTTGGCGGGCAATACGCGCCAACAGCATTAATTCCCACAGAAATCACAACGGTCGGATTAAACGGATTCGGCATAACGGAAATACCAGCATCAGAACCGACAGACAAAGCCCCCCAATCCTGAACGCCGACGGAATTAAATTCATCGGCCCCAATATCGCATTGGCCGTCAATGCGGCCATGGCCGTCCCAATCGCCAGAGACCAAGCCCGGAGCGCCGCTGTTGATGGCCGCTGTTGCGTTGGATGTTAGATGCAGGTCAGCGTTTGTCCGGTTCACAAACCAATTGGTTGTCGCGTCCGACGAACTGGTCCTGCTCAGATTATTGGATATGGTGGTTACACTGCCAGAAATATTCCCAAAAATGATATTGTTCCTGAATTCATTGCCGGTAAAATTATTTGAAAAATAGACAGCACGGGAATAGGTGGGGTCAGTGCTGTAAAGGGTGTTGTTATAGATTTTAATGTTCGTGCTGTTTTCCATTTCAATGCCAATACCTGCTCCGCGGACAATGAAGTTGTTCCTGATAAAACCACCGTTGACACAATTGGTCCCCGAAGGATTGCCATAGCTTATGGCGCGGTCGCAGCCAATAAATGTATTCCGTTCAACAATCATGTCCGTATTGGCATTTCCCGGAGACCCGCCCCAGAAAAAAATCCCTCCCCTGCCACCGCCGCTTGATCCGCGAATATTTCTGAATACGCAGTCGTGAACAACCCACGCGGTCGCATGCATGATATCCATACCCGCGATATAGTTGCCGTCTGAATCCGTTGCGTCGCTGCCGCAACGGGTGGCTGAGGGGACCTTGGTGTCTTCAAAATGGCAATATCTGATGCTGCATTGGGCCGCATTGGTTGTACCCGGCCCCTTGATCATGCGTTCGCCCACGTTTAAAAAGCGGACATTGTGCAGGACGGTCTGATCGTTGACCCCTCCCTGGAATTTAAGCGCATTGCACCTGCATTCTGTAATTGTCAAGTTCGCAATGGTTGTATTGCGTGTGTACAGGTTAATCAACTCTTCTTCAAGGTTCGCACAGTTCTCAAATCCTCCGCCAACAAGGGCCGCAGCCGAAGGGTCGTCGGACAAGCCGCGAATAGTTACATTCGGTGAATCAAGACGGAGCGGCGCAACTGCGGCGATGTCGTACGTTCCCGGCTTCAGAACAATGACTCTGCCCGGAACCTGAGTGCGCACAGCCATATACAATTGAACAAACGTGCTGCAGATGACCGGATTAACAGGATCGGCCATTGGCGGCACTGCCTTGCCGTCCCAAGTCGTATACCCTGAAGCCGCGTGCACCAACCAAAGCATAAGCAAAACTATGACTGCGCGCAGATTCATATATTCATAAGGATAAGGTCGCATGGTATTCAATTCTCTCCAGTAGGGCTGGTATCCAGCATATACCCGTATCCTTTGACTGTCTTGAGAATACTCTTTGCCCTGCCCATTTTTTCGCGCATACGGGTAATATTCACATCCACAACACGTTCGTCAACTATTGTGTCCATGCCCCATATTTTTTCCAGGATCTGGATCCGGTCAACAACAGAATTGCGGCTGCTGTACAGGCATTCGAAGATGGCAAACTCTTTGGGGGAAAATTCGACTGGTTTTTCCTCGACCGTGATTTTGTGGCTGTTAAAATTGACCGTCAGACCATGCGCGCTAAACACCGCCTCACGTGTAAAACCCATTGATCGTTTGAGCAGCGAATGGACACGGGCGATTAATTCCTTCACTGAAAAAGGCTTGGTCACATAATCATCGGCCCCCAGATTAAAACCGATAATTTTGTCCACTTCCGTGGCCTTTGCCGTAAGGAGAATGACCGGGAGTTTTGCCGTGCGCTTGTTCTCTCTGACTGACTGGAGAACTTCAAGTCCGTTCATGCCCGGCATCATGAGGTCTAAAATAACAAGGTCGATCCGTTCGTCCCAAATGATTGATAGCGCAGCCTCACCATTGCCGGCAGTCAGAGCCTTTAATCCGTCTTTTTCAACATGAAAACAGATCAGATCGCGGATATCAGCCTCGTCATCGACAACGAGTATGCAGGGTACTTGGCTCATATTGCAGCCTATAATATACGTTAATAATTGTCTGAAGAAAAAAGCGGGAGCAGGTCGCCAGCCTTCCGCAACACCATGATGGTCGCCTCAGGCCCTTTTATTTTCATGGCGCTGTTGAGCGCCTCCTGCGCAGTAGTGGCATGCAAAAAACCAAGCCGCACAGCATCTGAGGGTTGCACACCAGATGAAATCAGGAAGCCTTTACCCCGATCGGCAATGACCTCGCTTGCCTGGATCATATGCGCTGCAACGCTCTTATTGAACAACCCCTGTTTCATCATGCGTTCAACTTCAGCGACTGGATGATACCCGTATTCAAGCACTTCCGGATGGCTCATGGAAACACCTTCAGGACACGAGGCAACCTGAATGACAATGCCGCCATCTTTCATGCATATTCCTGCAGGCGTGATCGCTTTGATAGCTTGCCAATATTCAATGTCCGTACCCCATGAATCAAAGATTACTATATCTGCCTGGGCCGGGATCTGTACGCCATAGTGCCGCCGTACCAGTTTGCACCCTGCCCTGTGCGCGGCAACAGGATGGCCGGCAACCATGTCCAGAACATTGCCCTCAAGGTCTGTTATTGCGTTCACAATGTAATCGAGTCCTGCTTTGAGCGCCACCTCGTCGATTATCGCACGCACTGGATTCTCCTCGTGGCCGTATAAATCGCACGGACGTATGCCGTACATGGTCCAGTGCATGTCTCCGCAGGTTGCCTCGCCCGTAATACCAGGCACCACAATCTTGCCGCCGCCGGAAAAACCCGCGACCGCATGGGGAAAAATACAGCCAAGGCCGATAATATGATCCGCCCACCGGGCCTCTTTGTTCACGTATATAGGCAGGCCCGATGAAGTTGTCGCGGCCAGGTATAGATTTTCAAGCTCTTCCCAATTATGATTGACAACCTTAAAACGCCGCATGGCCTCGGGTCCAAGCTTGGCCGCCAATTCACCCTGGGTCATCTTTCTATGCGTACCCAAGCTCATGAGGATTCGGATATCAGTATCAGGAATACCTGCTGCTTCAAGTTCCGTGAGAATAGAGGGAAGAATGCGATGCACAGGTGTTGGCCGGGTATTGTCATCAGCCAGCAGGAGCACATGTTCCCCACGCCTGGCAAAATCGCGCAGGCAAGGCGCACCAACCGGATGGCTGATTGCCCAGGCAATACTGTCCTGCTCAGATTGGCTGCTATGCGGCCTGGCTTCAAAAATACCCAGCAGGTTCTTGTCCGGTATCTCTATTGATCCGGCGAATGCATAGGGAAATGTATAATGCATTATTTCATTAAAATTATCGATTTGGTCAGGACCTTGCCCCTGATATGCGCCTGGACAATATAGAGGCCCGATGGCATGTGGGATGCGTCCCATGAAACCCGGCCATTGACCATCTGTTTTGATAAATCCGTGATCATCCGGCCGGAAATGGTATATATGGCTACATGTAAGGGCGTCACGCTTACATTGTTGCCCTCAATATTGCGTGACGCCCCTACGGAAATCACAACGGCCGGGTTAAACGGATTCGGGCTCGCTGCAATTTCCGGTCCGGAACCGCCCGTACGGACAGCCTCGCTGCCCAACGAACTGTCTTCTTTTACATGATACGCATGGACCGCCGGTTCCCTGTCAAGAGCAAAGCTGCAATACACGTACATAATCCTGGTCTGCGGATCAAAGCAGGCGCCAGATACGGAATGATACGTTGCGGTATTGCTGACCGGGTATGGCCAATCGATTTTTACAAACGATGACGGTTGAACGCTTCCCAAAGCCTGGTTGCCCAAAGCGGCATCTCCCAGTTCCTTGAGATCATAGAAATACCAGTCGTCCTCATAATGGTAATCAACACCAACGCCGCCCCAGTCGTATCCGATCCGGCCGGTCGTATGCCTCACAAAGGCGACATACCCTTTCTTGTCAGGAAGATCGATAAACACACCTGTTGCGCATGTGCTCCCGGAAGTGAATCTGCCGTCCCAGGGGCTGGGGGGTTGATAAATCCAGATAGTTGTATTGGCGAGAAAATAATTGCCGTTCCTGACAGCGGCCTCGGGATAGATATACCTGAGTACCTCGACCAAATCAAGGGTATCCTGTAATATATCAGGCTTTTGTATGGCCGCAATTGCAGGCCCGCTGCTTGCAGTCTGACAAATACTGTAAATACCCCCAAACCCCAATGCCAAGTCCCTGCCACCAGTATAGGTATCAGCAAATGTTTTCGGAATATGCGTAATCCCCCTCCAGTACGCCTTCCAGAGGGGTACCTGCGGCATATACCAGTACTTAAGGTTTGTAATTGTGCCGTCATCTGCAAGCCTGGTGGCAGCAAGCACTGGAAATGGGCTGCCCGCATAATACGAATTACAATGTGTCCAGTAAAGGATATTAGTACTGTCGTCCCACCAAAAGCCGCTGTTCGCGGTTATATTCTCTCCTCCAATGGCGCTGTCCCAGGCAATGGTCGCCCATTGTTTAATAAGAGCGGCTGTATTGAGCGTAGAATGGTTAGTTCCCTCAATTTTTTCAAGCTGCGGCATTTCCACTTCATACAAACACTGAGTATAGGTACCTGTATTCAAAAAAAACCTTTTGGATCCATCGGGCATAGTACGCAACGCAAGCCCGCTCGCTACATATGCATGGTCATAGCTGGCCACGGTTGGTAATTTGAAGGAACCAATGTATTCAAAATCAGAGGAATCGAGAAGCGAATCCACGTGTTGGGGAGGAGGCGGAGGCGTTTCCAGCCGTTGTTGTACGTATATGCTCTCCGCGGGCACGATTTCTCCAAAAAGCTGACCAACTGTTTTATGATAACACTGCCACGCAAAGGCCCATTTCCCCGGTGTGGATGGCGCCCTCAGATTGGAGGTAAAATTAAAGGTGTCGCCAGGAGCAAGAGAATCCCCATGGTGTTGAAGAATGAAATATGTTCCCCACGTATAATTGTTTGCAGGATACTGGGAATGCATCAGGATATCCGCTATTGGCCAAGCAGTGTCGCCCGTATTTCTCATGCAGATAACCGCGGGAAAAATCTCGTCCGTGGTCAGGGTCTCGGGAATGACGCACCGTACGAATTGGGCGTCATAGGCCGCATTCACGGAAACGGTCGCCATCATGATAAACATCAAACAAAACATGCGCATGGTTCTGTTTCCCTGCTCTGATATTTTCTTCATATTGCCCCCAAAACAAATTGCATCACATGATAACAATTTTAAACTTTTGTACCTTCATTCCTGACCTGTTCTTCATGACGGCAAAATAAGTGCCCGAAGGCACGGTATGGCCTGCTGCGTCAGAACGGTTCCAGACAATCCGCTGCATTTTTGGCCCATTATTGCGCCATTCTTTAATTATTCTCCCCTGCACATCATAGAGAACAATTGCATAACCTGTTTCTATCCCCTGTGCGGCAATGACAATGTTGCCGGTTGCTGAAGGATTGGGAGAAACGAAAAGCGTCCAGGTACCAGGCGCAGGAATACGGGAAACATCTCCCCGCGTTGAAGTTGAATCAGAAATATCCGTTGGTTCCGTCACCTCTGTACCATTCCAGAACCCATAGAGGCATCCATCAGTGGCCCCGATAACAACCCTGCCATTGCTTACCGCAGGAGAAGCGCTTATTGCTTTGCCTGAAGAAGGCATATATGACCAGAGCGAAGTTCCGCCAAAGGTAGTTGAAGATGTCTTGCTGAAAAAATTGATCTTCCCGCATTCGGACCCGAAAATAACGCAATTGCCGATAACCGCCGGGGATGAATTCACCCCATAAATACCATCGAAGGGGTAATCAGAATAATAATCGGTCGTATTCCAATTACGGGGGGCGCCCAGCACGAAAAGTCCGTTCCGGGTAGAACCGATAAACAGTACGCCGTCCGCTGTATCTACCGACAGACAAGCGCGTGATATCGAAGAGGTAATTCTGCCGATCATGCTGCCCGTATTAAAACCAAATTTGAATACTCCTGTGAAATCGGTCAGTAGCTCCACCTCCCCTTTAGCAAAAAAGATGGTATCGTTCCAGATCATAGGTGGCATAAATGAACAGATGCTGGGACCGAGAGTTTTAATTGACACGTTCCTGATCTCATGATACGACGCGCCGCTGTCGGCCAGCCATATCGCATGCTGATCTCCATCGGTAAAAACGATCTGCCCCTCTTTTTCGCATGCCGCATGAACAATGGCCTGGTCTGCCTGATAGCTCCATTTGAGGTTTCCTCCCCTGTCAAAAGCATAAAAAATGCCGTTTATCGCGCCTACATAGATACCTGTGGGCAGTAGAAGTAAATCCGCGAGAATAGAAGAGCCTGTATTAAAAGAATTGATAATGGTTCCGTCTGAACCGCGTATCACATAGAGCATTCCGGATTGCGTAGCGACCCATACCGTGTCATTTTCCGTTGCCGGCGCACTTACATTGCCAATGCCGCTTAATGGTTTATGCCAAAGAATCGCGGCATTTGCCAGATCAACACACGCAAGAATACCTTGTGAGGATATAGCATACGCTTTGTTGTTCGCAATAATCGGGGAAGCCTCAACGGGTGAACCGAAATTGACCCAAAGGCAAAGCGTTGAAGGCAGTTGCACAGTCTCGTTCAGATTGCATCCTTGCCTGTTCGAAGTCCTTTTAAACTGTGGCCAGTCACTGCCAAAAGCGCAGAGAGAGAAAAAAAAGGCATATAATAGCAATAGTAATAATCTGATCATAGCAGCACCCTCTATTATTCATTTTCAAAACAATATATCAAACCTTCGATTCCGGAAAGCAGATAGAGACGGTCATAAGCAATGGCGGCCTGCGGGCAATTGTGCGAGCCGCCCCGGAAATGCCACACTGCCGCACCTGTGGATTCGTCAAAAGCAGACCACAAGTATCCTGATGTGTCTTCTGCTCCAACCGCTGGCATGCCGAACCCGAGATAGACATACCCATTTGCCACGATTGGAGCCGCGCACCCGGAAGAACAACGATAGGGACTTGTACATGTAAGGACTTTTTCACTGCTGTTTATATCATATCCGACAGGAGGCGCGCCATAGCCCCGGGTATAGTATCTGTCTGCCATGTTAAAGGCCAGGTGAGCACGTCCGCCATATGGTTTTTTTCTTAGAAGCGCGCCATTGGCAGGGTCAAGAAATATGACCGAATCCGCCGCAAAAATTAGCATATTATCAATATAACTCAAATTTCCATGGGCAACCCCGGCGCAGACATGATAGTCATTTTGCGTCCATAGCACTGTACCGTTAAGATCAAAAGCCATTGTTTTGCCTGCCGTATTGAGCGATTCAGCATATGCGACAGATGCGAATAGGGTATCGCCGACAACAAGACAGGTCGTGCCAAAACAAGAACCGGAATCCCGCAGGGTATAGGTCCAAAGCGTATCGCCGGTAAGCGCGTCCCATGCCTGGACCTGTGTTTTATATTCATAGGGCCCAGGGTATTTTCTGCCGGTTATTTCGCGATTAGAACAGAAAAAAAGCTTTCCTTTGGATAATTGCGGGGAATACCAGGTACGATGGAGGGTATAACCCACGTCCTTTTTCCATAATACGTCTCCTGTCTGTTTGTCAAAACAATACATGCCTGTAAAATCCGGGTTGCCTCCGCTGTGCAGCGCTGCGTAAACGCGCCCGTTCCAGATAGCCGGGCTTATCTCACTGTCCCCTTTATAACGGTCTGGGACCCGGTGGGCCAAATGCCTCCAGAGCAACTGGCCCGTATTCGCGTCAAAACACTGAACATACCCTCCCCTGCTCTGCGTTGCCACCACGCCTTCCGCAACCACTGGCCCGGCCTTATGGGTATCCATGAGCTTTGCCATCCACCGCAGTTTGAGAGGTGGTTTAAGGACTGTGGTTGGAGAAAAACTTGTATGACATGTATTGAAGGCCACAGGCCATTCATTGGAATTCTGGCCAAAGGCAACAATACCCGCGGCAGCAATGGACACTAAAAATAATTTCATAACACCCCTGCGCCATTACCTCATGAGTACCAGCTTCTTCGTGATGATTCTGTTGCCTGCAACAGCCTTGACTATGTACATTCCCGAAGACAGGCGGGAAGCGTCCCACTGCACAGAACTCTGTGCCGCTGATTTTCCATTCCTGACATTGCTGGTCAAATCTGCGACTATTCTGCCATTTGCATTGTATATGCGCAGGCTTTTTACACCGTGTCCATTTAACATGATTTGGACAGAGGGATTGAACGGGTTGGGGAATGCGTCAATGGATGTTACGGTGGACAGGCGCGGTTCCACGCCGGTTGTAATGCAGGTATTGCAGGAAAGTTTCAGTGTTCTGTGCGTCTTTGATAAGGCAACCTGCGGGACCGTGACAATCCCGTTCTGGTCTGCTGATGTGGTTCCGCTTGCAATCACGGTAACGCCTTCGTCCAGCTCCCATGCATATGTGGAGCCAGCACCGTGCTCAAGATTTTGAATCCTGCGGGGAGTAACATCCACGCTGGCTGTGGCCGCAGGGCTGGCAGCATCGAGCCACATGGTCATTTCCCAGCGGTCAGACTGGTCAACAATAGTGGTATAGTCCCACAGAAAATATCTGTTATAATCACCAACAGAATCGAGCTGTCCGGCTGCCATGGGAAGTACGCCATTATCTGACGCATTGGTAAATGCGGGAATGGATGTGTGCAATCCCTGTTTGAGATGGTGGTATACGGATGTGGTCTGATGGCCCTGGTGCGCCCAATGGAAATTTTGTGGCCTCTTCGTGGCGACCATGGTGTTAAGATTGAGGATTGCCTGGGGCCAGCCAATGCCACCGTCATTCACGCCATTGCTGAAACTGATATACGGCGTTTCCACGGCCGGATTTGCCGCAAGCCATTTGGTGTTGTCCCAGTAGTCCCAGACATTGTAGCTGTCGGCTGCCGTAATGACCGGATACCCGTATTCCTGAAGTATTTCGCTTGAATAGTTGACATTCCAGGACGTATCCCCATATACCCCGATGAACGAACTTGTGTAGGTGGGCGACATTCTCGTTATATGGACGCCAACATACGAATTTAAGCTCCTGAAAATATGACCGCTCCGCATTCCCCACATGGACGCGCCCGACCCGCCCATGGACTGCCCGCCTGCCATGATGCGTTCGGTGTTGATATTGTATTTGTCTTTCATGAACTTGAAGACAAAATCAAGATAACGTTTCGCCGTAAAAGGCTTGACTGTCCCGTCTTCGAATCCCTTAATGGTCCCGTAATTCTCATTGCATGCTGTCCACCAATCCCAGGGATCCTGGTTTGTTGACACGAAAATGCCGGAATCCGGATAGTTTGCCCATCGCGCCCAGCAGCCATTAATACTGCCGCCCCAGCAATGCAGCGCCATATACAGCGACGGCGAATCTGAAACCACCGCAGGTATGGCCACAAGATAATCAACCGCATGACTGGGAGTCATATAAGCAGGATAACAGTCCCATTTGACGTAGTATTCAAGATTAATATTGCTCTTGTAGTCAAAGCTTGTGTTCAAAATGGTCTCGCGCAGCACCACGCGGCCTGGTCCAGGAGACTCCTCCACTCCATTGGTAACATTATTTCCGGCGACAAGCGAGGAAAAATCCTCGGCGCCGTCAACAGACCGGCTGATAAAATAATAGGCGCTTTCGGGTGCGGTTTCCTGAAAACGGTTCACGTAGATGCCGGTCGCCACACCTGCAAGCACGCCATCGTCCACTGGAAGGCGTTTAACTCCCTTGGCATTGTCACAGTATTGGTTGAGGCCATAGTAGTTGGGGTCCCATCCGGAAAGCGGGGTTTTTTCATCGACGAATTCAGCATTGAGAAGCGAGGATTCGGTGATGGGTGATGTTGAACGGTATATACGGTATCTTATTTTTTCAACATTACCGGTCCAATCGCCGGATGATGAGCTGTTGAATCTGCTTGCTATGGTCCCGTAATCGCACCAGAGAATATTGGGATCTTTGATAAAAGAATCAATTTCCGTGAATGTGATCATGGCATCGCCGTCCTGGAATACGGCAGCTGCGTCTGTAACTTGCGTAATGGCGGCTTGCGCGGGCTGGTCGCACATGACATCGAGCTGCAGCATCTCGCCCTGGCCAGCAAGACCCGCTGCGTTAACGACAAGAAGCGTGCATGGCGTACCGCTGACAAGCGCTGCCTGGACCGGCGCTGTTGCATCAAATGACACAAAACGCGGTCCGATAATTTCGAGCGTATCGCCGGCAGTGCTGGTTAAAAGCATAGATTTGCGCGAATATGCGCCTGCCGGATATCCACCCGAACTGCCTCTCTGACGATTGGGACAAAAGATCGCCCTATACGCTTGTGCACCGTAAATGGACGAAAGATTGATGATTATTTTACCGCTGCCATAGGTAAGCGTGCTGGGATGGCTGCCGCGCAAAGCCTTGTTGGTAAAACTATGCGTTGATAAAGCAGCTGTTGAAAACGATACCAAAGCCGATACCAAGATGGCGGTAATGATTGTTCTCATGTGTATCCTCCCTTTTGTCCACTGGTTTAATGATGTATACGGTTATTATGTATGCATCCTTGGTAAACTATTTCACGAGGACGGCCCTTTTCACCAGCACCCTGTTGCCCGCCACAGCTTTTATCATGTATATGCCGCTAGGCAGCTTCGAGGCATCCCAAACAGCGTGTCCATTAACCAAGTGCGGTGTCATATTCTCGACCATCCGGCCGTTGATATTGTAAATCTGTAATGACACGCGACCGTGCATCCCTGACACGAAAAGCATTGTGCTCGGATTGAATGGATTTGGCGTCACCCGCAGTTCAGGAATGCCAACATCCGCTGCTGCGGCAGCGCTGCCTGCAACACAATCGTCACAGGTGATCTTAAGGGTGCGATGCGTTTTTGACAGGGTTAATCCGGGAATGGTGATAAGGCCATCCACGTCAGCAGTGGTATTGCCGCTCGCAATTACCGTCGCGCCTTCGTCCCATGACCATGTGTAGGTTGACCCAGCGCCATGCGTCAGCTGCTGCAGGCGGCGCGGCGTGATGTCCACGGTTTCAGTGGCCTGCAACGCGGCGCTGATGAGCCACAGGGACATTTCCCATTGCAGGGGTTCGTCGACCACGGTGGACACGTCCCACATGACATAGGCGTTACTGCTGCCCACGGAGTCGTGGCCCCACGGCACCGTACCCAACGAATCATCAAGCGATCCGTTGGTAAGCGCGGGATACGACTGGTTCTTGCGGAAATCCAGGTCGCTGTCCCGTTCGTTCAGGTGCCCGAGTACAATCGCGCGCGTGCTATGGGCGTGTATGTCCCAATTGAAATTGTTTCCACGCTTTGTGGCAATCATGGCCTTGGCGTTTTTCCAGGCCTGGGGCCAGCCTATGCCGTTGTCGTTCGTGCCGTTGCAATTGGACATCCACGGCGTCTCGACTGCGGGATTTGCCGCAAGCCACTTGGTATTGTCCCAGTAGTCCCAGACCTCAACGCTGTCTGCCCTGGTAATAAGCGGGTATCCGAACTGCTCCATCTGCGGGTTGGAAAAGAGGCAGTGCCACGACGTATCACCGAAGCTGCCGATAAATGAACCGGTATACGTCGGTGATTCCTTGGGGATATGCACGCCGACCCAGGAGATGAGGTGCGAGAAAATATGGCCGCTTCGTATGCCCCACAGGGACGTGCCTGACCCGCCCATGGAGCTGCCCACAACATGGACGCGCTCAACGTCGATATTGAATGCGGGAACAGCGAAGTAATAGAGAAACGACAAATACCTGGCCTCGGTGAAAGGCTGGACCGTACCGTCAGCAATAGACTTTATGGTTCCGTTATTTTCGTGATACGCGGTCCACCAGTCATAGGGAAACTGGTTCGTGGAGATGATCAGTCCTCCCTCATTTGCCCTATACCACCACCCGTAACAGGCATTGATGCTGCCACCCCAGCAGTGAAGCGATATCTGGGCCATGGGTTTGGGCCGTTTTACATTCGACGGCACACCCACCAGATAGTCGTAGGGAGAACTGGGCATATTGTTGTAGGGCGGCGCTTCCCAACGAACGTAATAGTAAAGCGTGCAATTATTCACATACATAAAGCTGACATTGCTCTGGACCTCGCGGAGCAGGACCATGCCTGGCCCGCTTGTTTCAACAACGCTATTGGTTGCGTTTGCACCTTGGGTAAGCGTGGAAAAGTCCTCAGCCCCGTCAATGGTATGACTCACGAAATAAAAAAAAGTCTCGCTGCTGGCGCCTTTGTACCGGTCCAAATATATGCCCGTGCCCGGCGTGGCAAGAACAAGGCTGTCAACCGGATACAATGGCACGACCTTGGTCCCTGTACAGTTGCCTGAACCATAGTAGGGCGCGTCCCAACAAGTGAGTGGCTTGATCTCGTCCACGAGTTGGGCCGCGGCAAGAGCGCCTTCTGAAATCAGCGGCTGCGTTGACCGGTAAATGCGGTACCGGACCTTCTCCATGGCGCCAGACCAGTCTGCGCCAGTACTGGAGGTAAAACGCGCGTTATATTCAGTATTATATTGATCGCAGGTTATAGAGGAAGAGGTGAAGATTGGGTCGACCTCCCTGAAGGTGATCATGGCATCACCATTATTGAAACGGGCCGCTGCACTGTCTACCTGTGTGATCGGAGACGCTGCGGCCTGGTCGCACATGACATCAAGGGAAATCATTGCGCCATCGCCGCCAAGGCCTGCTGCATTGGCAACAGTCAATGTGCAACGCGTGCCCGCGGCGCCAAGAGTAGCCTGGATTGCTGCAGTGGCATCGAGCGTACGGTATCGTGGGCCTATTACCTCAAGCGTATCGCCCGCCTTGGAGATAATGATCATGTTCTGCATTGCATATGTTTTATCAGAGGACGCTCCACTGTTGCCGTAACGTCTGTTTGGGTCGAGGATGGCGCGGTACACGGTTGCATTGCTTATCGCGGAAAGGTCGATGATTACCCGTCCGCTTGAATAGGTCAGAGTGCTAGGATGGCTGCCTCGTGAGGCTTTGTTGGTAAAGCTGTGCGTTGACAGCGCTGCCTGCAAAAGTGAGGCAAATACCAAAACCACGATAACCGTAATACTTGTTCTCATGGATCCACCCTTCGTGGTTAATTAGCTTACTGATTTATACGGTTAATATATATTATCAATGCTTCGTATCCAAAGCCTTGGTTGCTGATTGAACTCGCCTGTTTTGATTAAAGTTTCGGCTTTTCTGCTGAAATTCGGCTTTTTTGCTGAAAGCTTTTTTTGAAATTAAACCGTCTTCTTTTGTTTTTGATATTCAGTTGGAGATAATTTATTGTATTTCTTAAAGTTACGCAAAAATATATTCTGATCGTTAAATCCTACAGCAAATCCTATATCAGATATGGTTTTATCAGTTTTATCAAGCATTTCGCATGCCTTTTCCATGCGGATATCGCGCAGCCGTTGCATGGGCGATATGCCGCGCGCCCGCCTGTATAGTGCGGTCGCATGTGATCTGCTCAAATATACTGCTTTAGCAATATCTTCATTAGAAAGGATACTACTCGTATATGCTGTTGCCAGAAAAACATCGATTTTGTCCGCAATCTCATTAATATTTCCCTGCAGCGGTCCTTTTTCTTTTGATCGGCCAGTCATTCTCATGAAAATTATACCAAATACAATCAGAAGCGCCGCTCCACAACCCACCAGAACTATTAACGGAAACTTCCGTGCAATAGTAAAATGCAGGGGCGCCAGGTTCTGGACCGCGACACTGTCACTTGTCCGAACAATGCAACCGTGAATCTCCCAAGCCCCTGGCTCAAGGTCACCAGTGATACGAAGTGCAACTGTTCCCACTCCCCGGTCAGGATAGAAACGATACTTTTTAAAAAGGAATGTAGTGTATGGATATGTGTTTTGGGCTGAAGTGTCCCCTGCAGATGCGCCTCTCCAGGCATTCAATCCTTCATCTCCCTTGAATGGGACCCGTATTGAATTATAAAGGCTGAACACCATGTTCCTTTTTCTGTTAAAGACGCCGAACCGGTCCTCTTTTGAAGTGTCAAAAGATGAGGAACGGACATTCAAATCCAGGTAATCCTTGCGGCCAAACGGCGCAAAGGCCATGTCGAGAAATAACGTATCGCCAATATGGAACAGGGTTTTGTTTAGCCTTTGGCTTATGGTTATCTGGTTCATGAGTTTTACAGAAGCCGGCCGTCTTTCAGACACGCTTATATTGTCAAAACAAATAAATGAAACAGGCGTTCTTTTTGCCTGTTCCGCTCCCAGTTCTACCTTCTCAATCATGGCCGGCATGCCGATCAATTTCCGCGTTCCTGCGCCAATAAAACGGTTGTCGTACAAAAGTGAATCAATTAAAACCGAGTCTCTGATGCTTATAAAAACGGAAATTGAATGCCACATACCGGGGACAACGCATACCATGGGATTGGGCGGAATGGTCAGCGGATTATCGCCATGTTTTTGCCGCATGAGCATCTTGACAAATACATCGGGGCCCTTCTTTTCCAGCAGCAGCGCAGGGTTGCCATACAAGACGCTCTGATTACCTGACATGACAAATGAAAGGAGCGTGCACCAGATGTTCGCGCTCGTATCGGCCGTTATGTCGCTCTTATTGATCTTAAAATCAAACGAGTAATACAATCCAGCCTTCAGTTCAGGCGAATTGAGGGATAAAAGGACCCGTTTTGTGAGTATATAACGGTCGCCGGACGCGATCCTGATGCCTTTGGCCCCTGAAGCCGCATATTCATCGCTGACTATCGCCCAATCCTGGACCGGACTTGGGGAAACAATCTCCCATTTCGCGAAGGGATTCGGCTCTTCGAAATCCGTGGAAAAAAGCGCGTCCGCATGCGGACATAAAAAAAGACCAAGTATGAAGACCAATGCCAATTGTTTACAAAGCATATGGAAAAAAATAATCGATTTGGCCAGGCAGAAGAAAATTATTTAAAAAGCGTTAGCCCGGACACTCATTTCACGACAATCATTTTCCGCATCTTCAAGTATTCGTCACCGATAGAAATGCGATAAACATACACACCCGAGGCAACATACCTGCCATTGTTTGCCTTACAGTTCCATACAACACTGTACCTGTTTGGCGCCTTGTTGTCAGTCACCAGATTTCTTACCAATTGGCCACGGATATTATATATTTCCAGACGAACAAACAGCTTTTTACCTTCACTAAACCTGCCCGGAACTGAATAACAGATCCGTGTCAGGGGATTGAAGGGGTTGGGTACATTCTGCTCAAGGTCGAATGGGAAGACCTTGTCCACGGCTAATACAACGGTATTCTTGTACGCTTCCGCCAGATAGTACAAGTCAACGCTCTCCAGTTTGTACTCATAGGTCTTGCCCAGCGATACAAATTCGTCCGTGAACTCATAATCCGTACGCAATGCCCTGGTCAACTGCCCCTTGAGAACAGTGTAATCTGCGATGAGACGGTAGGGGGTGGAGGCTAAGGCTGAGGTCAAGGTTGAGGCTGTCTTTGTCTTGTCCTTAACCTCAACCTCGTCCTTGACCTCTCTTCTGTACAAATTAAACCCCAGATTATCGCTCTCGCTCTGCGTTGTCCAGGTCAATTTTGCCGCGCCATTGTCCCCATAACCCCAAAACCCGCTCATCTCAACCGCAAGGCCGGACGCGGGATCGCCGCAGAAAATGAGAACGCTATCCCGGATTATCCGGTTAATCTGGAAAACCACATAATCAGACGCATCGTTCAACGATATATTCACCTCGCCATTGCCTGGCATCAACGTATCTATGATCGTTGCATCTGACACATGCTGTAAAAATACACACGTGGGTACGCTTACGTTAGTGTAGTTGTTCATCCGGAACACAGGACAATACCGTTTCCGTCTGTTCGCATGATGGTTGAACCAGAAATAAACCTGGTTTGCAATGCAATGCAATTCGTACGTTCCGTCTGATTCGTTGAAACCGTCACCGTTGAGATCCCCTTTTTTGTCCGTATCATACCAGCCCTTCCTGTAATCATATTTGTCAAACACATGCGGGTCTTGCTTGTCGAGCATGAAATTGTCCAGTTCCGAAGACGCAACATTGTCCGTGGAAAAATCAGCCATGAACGCCTGCTGATAGGGAGAAACCCCGCTGTTCCAGGCCGTGCGTGTGCCGGTGATCGTTACCCCCCGGTTGCCTGCGCCGGTCGCAGCATAACAGGACGCAAAGGGCGTTTCGGAAGTCCCGTTCTTATCGCGGTAACCAAGGAAACCGGCGACAAAATCGTGCAGGTTGTCAGCGGCTGTTCCGGTACCGTACAGGCCCCCATATGCCTTTCCGCTGTTGTTCTGCGCCAGGATTGCCCCTTCGCCTGAATTCTGCGCCACGTAGAATTGAGCGGAAATGGTATCGTCGTCCGCAGCCACATAAGCCGAATCGTACACAAAGATATGGCCGGAAGGATATACCGTAAATTCGGTGGTTACGGTCGCGTTGTTTCCGCTCATAGGCACAGTGCGTTGGTTGATCCGGTATTTCGTGCGCGTAAAGGTCGATTCCACAACCGTGAAGCTGAGTGCGGTTACGCTGGACGAATACCACGATTCGTTCGCGCCATTTTTTCGGTAGATGTTGAACAGGTTGGACTGGCTTTTGTCAGAGGGGAGAAGTTCAAAGGCCGCTGATACCTGCGAACCCGGGTCAGAGGAGGCGGATTTGAACGAATTGAGCAGACCGTCAGTGGTGCTGTTTGAAGCGTTGAAATCAATGAAAAACTGCCGCAGGGAATCAGGCCTGCTTGAAAAATAGCTGCTGGTCGTTGCGCCTGCGCCAATGGTCTGGACATAAATGTCATTGCCACTTACCGTGGTGTACTGTTTCGGGAGCGGTTTTCCAGGATTGAACCACGGCACTTCCCAGTGGGTAATGGAATCAACAGAGCCGCTTTTTGTTGAAGTTGTCGTTATACCGCCGGTATCCAACATGATCGTCACCCTGTCGCTGGGATCCAGATTGGAAAAATCAGCCCGCATAATGTAATTGGTTGCGCCTGATACGGAAAAACCCGTTGAAAAACTTATTGTTTTGGCCGTTGTATTTATCGCGCCCGCGCCGCCCACCGTTGAGGTCTCACCGGCTTCTATAGAGCCGTCGCCGTCAGTATCGACACATAACTCAACACCCGCCCATTCGCCGTCAGTGAGATTGTTAATATTGGTCAGAGAAAAAACCATCTGGCTTATCTGGCTGGAAATTAAACCCCCGGGCGTAAGTCTGAAAGCAAAAACCCCGGCATTGGTTTCCGCGCCTTGGTAGGTGAAAGCGCTGATCACCTGCCCGGCCGGATGGTTCGACAGCGATAGCGTGCTGTAGAATTCATCCGCCCCTATGTCCGCGGTGGTCCCGGAACGCGCATCCCCGTCAATGTCTGTTTCGGGAACATTAGCGTCCGAACCTGGCCCAACGCCAGCGTTGTTCGCGTCGTTTTCAGAAACATTTTGCAGATGAAAATCTTCATATCCAGCTGTAATGTTTGTAAAAACCACCCAATTGCCAGCACCGGGGCTGGGATTGGCCGTTGCCGTCCGGCTTGCAAGCGAACCTGTGCCTGACGCAGTTGCATCTGAAGAAATATTGTAAGACTGTGCAGCATCAAAAGCAACAACAAAATCCCTCTTGTACGATGTCCCTGAATGATTGTTCATTGAGATATTGTTTGTCGATAAGCTGCCTAGACCACATACTTTAATGCCATCATAGTAATTAGCTTCTGCAATATTACAATGGTAGACAGTATTATTGTATGCCTTATGATAACCATCGGACGCATCGCCATTAAGCCAGATGCCATCGCCATAACAGTCGTAAACTATATTATTACAAACTGTTACGTAATTGCTCCACCCCCCTATATAATAACCAGCCAAGCCTCCTTTAATAATGCAGTTTTTAATAGTATAATAACTCCCATATGCATATCCGGTTACATTATATGAGGTTGTGGTGCTATTGCTTAATTGAAGACCATCTATTACTGTATAATTTGGGTAAGTATATAAAGTGCCCCCTGATGAGCTTGACAATACGTATTTGCCTGTGGTCCATTTTCCAGGGTGTCGCTGGCTTGTGTTGCATTCAGTGGAAATGTTTGCTGGTGTACAAATTGTTATATAGCGTGTCGCGTCCACGGTCCAGGTTCCGCTTGGTATGCTAACGCCGGTGGCATCTTCACCATCGCCATAGCAGGCAATATATAGCTTGGTATCTTTTGACGTTAAGTTCTTTCCATTAAGGTGCGTTGCATCGCCAGCGAGTGGCGAAGTGCCGTTCATGGCCGCGTTTAAAGAATTGAAAGCGCGTTTGATCGAAATTACCGGTTCGTTTGACACGCCGTCAGGCCATTTGCCTGCAGCGCTGGTCACCCGCCACTGGGTTGCGGAACTTTTGCGCATCAAATAGACCTTGGCGCCAGTACCAAAAGTGACTTCATCGCCAACACCCATGCTGTCGTTTGTTGGCGCTGTGGAGAATGTCGCGGTCCCGGAAGAAATCGATATGCTGGGAGAACCTGTCTTAAAATCGTGGGTGCTTGTGCCTACGGAGAAAAAGAGGCTGCAGGGACTAGCGTGAGTTTACTATAAATAAGTGATTTCTGGTTTGGTAAGCGGACCGTAGCTGATTGCAGGACAATCAGTTATGGTCCGTTTTGTTTTGTGAGTATATGTATACACTGATTATATTTGTTGAC
>Ga0208968_1000441_pt1 | contig 28394 bp, 24 predicted proteins | sample RifOxyA3_FD_184031 | JGI IMG/M metagenome (GOLD analysis project Ga0208968, IMG submission 184031) | Groundwater microbial communities from Rifle, Colorado - Rifle Oxygen_injection A3 (SPAdes) | ecosystem: Environmental > Aquatic > Deep subsurface > Groundwater | place: Rifle, Colorado, United...
GTCAATGGAAATATATCGGGCAAGGGCGGCTTCAACGGCCAGGGCCTTCTGCCGGGAGGATGAGATCACCAGAATCTTCTCCTTTTGCCGGATCAATTCCAGAAGGTATAAAATTCTCGGGTCCTGGTGCAATTCCGGGCTGATATTTGTCTCAGGATCAAAAAACTCCTGGTTCACGGATCTGATCCGGGCCGGATTTGCATCCAGACCGGTGATGCAGGGCACCCGCCTGGGAAAGCCTTTGATCACCCGCCGCTGGTTTCGGAACATGACCCGGCCCGGCCCGTAGGAATCCAGGATGGGGTCTATATTTTCCCCCTTTTGCAGTAAATCCCTGACCCTTTCAATGGTTTTTTCATAGTGGCGGCTTTCATCGCAGTAAGCGTCAAAATCAAAATACCGGTGAGGGTCCAACAGTTTTAAATGAAGAAAATGGTTTTTGATCCCCATCTGCTCCGGCGTGGCCGTCAGCAGCATCAAGCCCGGAGCGGACCGGGAAAGCCGCTCAATAAAATCATGGGTAATTTCATTGTCGGTAATATGGTGGGCCTCGTCCACCACCACCATATCCCATCCCCCATCCAGAATCTTGGCATGCCACCGGAGCGTATCCAGAAAATCAAAACTCACAATGGCCAGTTGATGTTCCAGAAAGGGATTGATCCCTTTTCCCCGGCGATCCAGGTTCCGGCAATAGGTCTCATTGAGGATCATGAAAGACAGGTTGAACCTTTTGTACAATTCAATAAACCATTGATGGGTCAGGGATTCCGGGACGATGATCATCACCCGATGAATCCTGTGGCTGATAATGAGTTTATGCAGGATGAGGCAGGCTTCAATGGTTTTGCCGAGTCCTGTTTCATCGGAAAGCAGGACCCTGGGAACGTATCGGGAAGCAACGGTATGGGCAATGAAAAACTGGTGGGGAATGAGGTCCACCTTGCCGCCGAGAAATCCTTTGACCGGGGAGGCGTCATAAACCGCCTTGGCTTTCAGAAGCCTGCGGCGCAGGTCAAAGGCCTTGCTGGAATCCGTGATCCCGGCCAAGAGGCGATCCTGAGGCAGGGAAAACGAGAGAGTGTCTGAAAGATCTTTTTCACAGATCTTCTCATTTCCCCCGGCATAATACATCAATCCCTCAGATTCCATGACGGCGTCAACCGTCAGTTTTTTTCCGTTCCGGCATTGAATTTCATCGCCGGGTTTGAAGATCATCCTTCTCAGGGGGGCCGAAATAAGGGCATACCGTCTTTCACAGGCGCATGCGTCAAACCGTATGCCGATGATTTTCGAATCGGCCTGGATCAATAGCCCCAGGCCCAGCTCCGGTTCCGTTTCACTAATCCATCTTTGCCCTGGAACCGGTCGCATGTTTTAGGCTAGTATTTGGCCTTCAGGGCGGAATCAACGGCAGTGGCGGAAAAAGCACGGGATATTTTATGGGCCTCCCCTGAAAGGGGTTTCTCCCGGAGCTTATGGCTGCTGCCGCTAAAGGTTGCGGTTGCATTGTTTCCAAACCGGATCTCATAGCTGGGCCGGACCCCTTTACCCGTGGTATCAAAACAGACACAGGCCTTTGAATCATTCCCCATATTGGCGGATACTTTTTTCAAAAAAGCAGGTGAAAATAATTTGATACGGTCTTCATCCCATTCAACAGGGACGGCCTGATTTTTTTCAATGCCTGCTGCAGAACCCTTTTTAACCTTGATCTTATCGATCAGGGAGAGCAGATGTTTTATTTTCAACCCAAGGTTTTTCACAGACCGTTCCTGAATTTCATCGTCGGCCTGGGGGATGAGGACGTCAAGCTGTTCTCTTGCTTTTTCCCAGCATTGCCGGGAAGCTTCAATATCATTTGCTTCAATGAACCCGTTCATATTATCACACAATCGGTTTATTGCCTGTCTGGAATCTCTAAATCTGTCAGGTTCCATTTCTCCTCCTGTTATAAAAGTTAATACAGTCTTAGATCATCCAGCAGGTGAGAAATTTTTTCGTTTCAGATATTGTCCTGCATTGTCATGAGACTTATTTCATAGATGGTACACTTCCCGGACACGGAATACAAGTCTTTGTCAAAATGAACCACAGGGTTTTACAAAAATGCCGTAAACCCATTCCGGCCCTCTTTTTCCATTGATGAAACCCGTTTAGGGTGGTAATTTCCCAATGGATTTTACTAACCATTCCCAACAGAGGGTCCAACAATGAACACCGTCCCCAAAGAAATGAAGCTCTTTGTGCTGATCCTGGCCTTGACGGCCCTGGGCCTGGGATTCAGCAACGATATTATTTCCAATTATTTTAAAGACGCCTATAAGGCCACAGCCTTTCAGCGGGGCATCATTGAACTGCCCCGGGAGCTTCCGGGTATCCTGTGTATCCTGGTCATTTCCCTGTTCTCTTTTATCAGCGACATCCGGATCGCCATCCTGGCCCAGGTGCTCAGTATTGTCGGAATCGTCTACCTGGGCCTTTTCACGCCCTCCTATACCCTCATGACCGTGTTTATTTTTATCAATTCCCTGGGCATGCACCTCTTTTTTGTTCTTCAGGACAGCATCGGCCTTGCCCTGATCAAAAAAGGGGAGACCGGAAAACGGATGGGCCAGTTCAAGGGAGTGTTCACGGCATTTCAGATGGCGGCGGCCATCCTGGTGTTCATCGGCTTTCGCACCGGGTTCTTCAGTTTTGAAACCCCTTTTAAACTTCCCTTTCTGCTGGCCGGCGCAGCCTTTTTCATGGTCATGATCCTCCTGGTCCGGTTACAACGCAGGGTTCATCTTCCCGGCAGTATTCATCAGAAAACCCGGATGGTCGTGCGCAAAGAATACCGTTATTATTATATCCTGACCATCCTGTTCGGGGCCCAAAAGCAGATCATGATGGTCTACGGCCCCTGGGTGCTCATCGATCTTTTGGGCAAAAAAGCAGACACCATTGCCATGCTCTCCATTGCCGGCGGCCTGATCGGTATTTTTTTCATTCCGGCCCTGGGACGGTGGATGGATCGTTTCGGCATCAAGGCCATGCTCTATGCCGACGCCCTCTCGTTTATCCTGGTCTACCTGATTTACGGTATCTTGACGGCCGGATACCATGAAGGCCTTTTGCCCCTTGCCGGATGGGCCATCCTGCCGGCCTATCTCATCTTTATCCTGGACCGCATGTCCACCCAAATGGGGCTGGTGCGAACCGTTTATCTGCGCGCCATAGCCGTTCACCCCTCGGATATGACCCCGACCCTGTCGGTGGGGATCAGCCTGGACCATATGGTCACCATTATCTGCGCGGCCCTGGGAGGACTCATCTGGGGGGCCTGGGGACCCCAGTATATTTTCTTTCTGGCGGCGGGGCTCTCCCTGGTGAATCTCTATGTGGCCTTCAAGGTTGAATTGCCGGCAGAGGATCATTGATCCTTGCGGGTCGGAGCATTTTTTCCCGGTGGTCAGGTTCCCAGAAATTTCTGGCGCAGGCGTTCAAAATGATCCATCAGTTGTGTTCTCCGGATGGACCCGAAGGCATTGGAAGGATTGGAAGAGAAATAAGCTAAAATTTTTTCATATTCTTTTTTAACGGCCATGACTTCTTCCCGCCAGTCGCTTTTGGCCATAACGCTGTACCAGAGACGAAAGGTTTGTGAATAGAGCCGTTCGGAAACATCGGCCAGAACAGGATTGCCGGCTGCATCGTGGATGATCTGCCTGAGGGAGGCATCCATCCGGGCAAGGGCCTTTGGATCTTCTTTATCCAGGAGTCTTTTGCAGGTATCATCCAGGTCCTTCATCTGGGTAAGGTGCCGTGAAGAAAATTGAGCTTCAGCCAAACCGGCTTCAAAGTCTTCGACTTCAAACCGGACCTGAAAGACATTCATGATCCTGCTGAATTCAATCTCGGTTACCATACTCCCGGTCCGGGGGATGACCCTTACCAACTGCTCCCATTCCAAACGGTTGAATACATCCTTAACCGGGGATCGGCTGATGCCGAATTCCTCGGCCAGAACCTTTTCATTTAGGATCTGACCCGGACGGTATTCCAGATGCAAAATCCTGTCACGTACGGTTTGATAGATTGTCTTTTTCATTTTCAATTCTGATCAGGCAGTTTGAAATCTTAGACATATCATTGATATGCCACACACGAAGATTATGTATTCCATCTTCGTGATAAATTCAAGCCTTTTCGGTTCAGCTCGGGAATATTCCAAAATTTTGAAGAAGGATCTAAAATAGTCCTTGACATGATATTTCGACCACTGATATGTCAGTAAAACTATCATAGATATTTTTAAGAAACTTTATTAAAATTTTGGCATGGTTCCGAATGAAAAGGAGAGCAAAATGACGGTGTTTTCTGTAGCCAGACCCTCCCAGGCCTGGTATGGAGAATCCATTGGAATTCTGATACTGGATGCTTCCTATCCGTGTATTCCGGGGAATGTCGGCAACGCCTGCACCTTCCCGTTTCCCGTCCGGTATGAACGGGTTGAGGGGGCCTCCATTGACCGGCTGTTGAATCAACAGGACCCGGATCTGGTCTCTCCCTTTATTGATGCCGCCCAACGGCTTTATCACAGCGGGGTCCGGGCCGTCACAGGGGCCTGCGGATTCATGGCCCTTTTTCAAGAGGAAGTGTCCAAAAGCCTGGACATCCCCGTTCTTTTGTCCAGCCTGCTGCAGATCCCGTTTATGTATCAGATCACCGGCAAGAGAATAGGCATCATCACGGCCAATTCAACCCGGCTTCAACCCAGACATTTTACGGCCACTGGAATTCTGGACACGCTTCCCCTGGCCATTGCCGGAATGGAAAACCAGCCGGAATTCCGGGACGCCATCCTTCTGGAAAAGGGGACCCTGGACTCCGGAAAAATCGAAACCGAGGTTGTTGAAGTCGCAAAGGCCCTTGTAAAAGAGAATCCGGATATCGGCAGCATCCTTCTGGAATGCAGCGATCTTCCGCCCTATGCCCATGCTGTCCAGGCCGCCGTCGGGCTCCCTGTGTTTGATTTTTTCACCATGATTCACCATGTGCATACCGGCCTTGTCAGAAAACCGTTTTCAGGGTTCATGTAGGCCGGGCCCCAGAAATGAACACGGATATCCGGCAGGAGGGCAGTTCCAAAGCCGTCAACCACAAGAGAAAAAGGATGAGTCAATGTTTTTCGACGTATTGTTAATCGGTATCATGGTCGGGGCCATCTATACTTTGGTGACCATCGGGTACAGCATGGTTTACAGCATTTTAAAGCTGATGAATTTCGCCCACGGGGATGTCTATATCTTCGGAACCTTCATCTGTTACACCCTTTTGTCCAAATACCAGTTGAATCCTGTTCTGGCCATCCTCACGGCCGCAGTTCTGGGCGGAATCCTGGCCTCCTTTGTGGAAATCGTTGCCTACCGCCGCCTGCGGGCGGGCCAGCACCGGATGATCTCCATGATCACGGCCCTGGGAGCCGCCTATGTGATTCAGAATTCCAATGAGCTGAAATGGGGAAACCAGGTCATGGCCTTCCCCTCCATCCTGAGCGCAAAGACATTCCAGGTCTTCGGCCTGGCCGTTCCCATGACCCAGATCATTATTCTGGGCATTGCCGTGGGCCTGATCATCCTGTTCACCCTTTTTTTAAAATACCATCCCTACGGCAAGGCCATCCTCTGTGTTTCGGAAGATATTCCCACGGCCAGCCTCATGGGTATTCCCATTAACCGGACCATCACCATGGTCTATTTCATCGGCGGGATGCTGGGGGTGGTGGGCGGGATCTTATACTCCACCTCCTATAATGCCGTTTCCCTGGCCATGGGATTCCGGGGCACCATCATCGCCTTCACCGCTGCGGTCATCGGCGGCATCGGCAGTCTGGGCGGAGCCCTCATCGGCGGCATGTTCCTGGGCATCTGTGAAAATTTTATCGGTGTCTATGTCTCGTCCTCCTACCGTGATCCCATCACCTTTTTATTGCTGATCATCATTTTGCTGGTGAAACCCACCGGCATCATGGGTGCGGTGGAGCAGACCAAAGTGTAAGCGTTCAAACGGACAACAAACAGGAAACAAGGCATGGAACCAACTCTTGAAAACCACGGAAAACAGACAGGAAATCCCATGACATTCAAAACAGTGCTCAACCACCCGATGTTTAAAAAAACCGCCTTTCTGACGGCGGCGGCGGGCTGTGTTCTTTTGCCCCATATCATGACCGACACCTATTACCTGGGCATCATCAATTATATGATCCTCTATGTCATCCTTTGCATGGGGCTGAACCTCATCCTGGGCTATGCCGGACTGCTCTCCCTGGGCCATGCCGCTTTCTACGGACTGGGGGGATATACCACCGCCATTCTCATCACCCGTTACGGCTTCGGCTTCCTGTCCTGCCTCATCCTTTCCGGGGTCATTGCCCTGGTGTTCGGCATCCTTTTGGGGCTGCCCACCCGCAAGGTCCGGGGGGATTATTTCTGCCTTCTCACCATTGCCTTTGGTGAAATCTTCAGGCTGGTGGCCCAGGCCTGGATCGGGTTCACCAACGGCGCCATGGGGATTGTGGGCATTCCCATTCCCACCATCCTGGGATGGTCCATCCGGACGGAAGTGGATTTTTATTATCTGGGCCTCATCCTCCTCGGCTTTACCTGGCTCACCCTTTCCCTTCTGGTGCATTCCAAATTCGGTCGGGCCTTTATCGCCATCCGGGAAGATGAGCTGGCCGCTTCGGTCATGGGGATCAATACGGCCGTTTATAAAATCATTGTCTTCGGCATCGGCTGCTTTTACGCAGGCCTTGCCGGCAGTTACCTGGCCGTCTACCAGACCACGGTCACCCCGTCCAATTTCAGGCTGGAGGAATCCTGCCTCATGATCATCATGGTCATTGTGGGCGGCATGGGATCACTTTTAGCCCCCATTGCCGGTGTGATCATCATGACCCTGGCCACGGAATATTTCAGGGGCATTGCCGAATACAGGATGCTGATCATCGGCGTAATCATGGTGGCCGTCCTCTTGTTCAGGCCCCAGGGGATCTTCGGAACCTCGGCATTTAAAGGATAACGGTATGGCGAATATAAGCATTATCAGTTTAGAAGGAGCATGGGTATGAGTCTTTTGACGGCCGATACCATCGGAAAAAAATTTGGCGGCGTCATTGCCCTGAAAGATGTCAGTCTCACCGTTGAAAAAGGGGAAATTGTCGGCATGATCGGGCCCAACGGGTCCGGAAAGACCACCTTTATCAATAATCTGTCCGGCCTCTATGCCCCGACATCGGGCCGGTTCATGTTCAACGGGGAGGATATCACCGGACTTCCGGCCCATGTGATCACGGGCAAGGGAATCTCTCGGACCTTCCAGAATCTGAGGGTCTTTCCCAATATTTCAGTGCTGGAAAATATTCTCATCGGCCTTCACTGCAAAATCAGTACCTCTTTGTGGGATGTCTATGCCGGGGTCCTGAAAACCCGCAAGGTTGAACGACAGGCCAGGGAAAAGGCCATGGCCGTCCTTGAGCTTGCAGACCTGGCCGGACGGCACGATACCCTGGCCAAAAACCTGCCCTATGGAAAACAGCGGCTCCTTGAAATCTGCCGGGCCATTGTGTCTGATCCCCACCTGCTCCTGCTGGACGAGCCCTGTGCCGGCATGAACCCGGTTGAAATGGATGATCTGGCCGGCTTTATCCGGATTCTTCAGAAAAAAGGAATCACGGTGTTTGTCATCGAGCACAATATGCGGTTTATCATGTCTGTGGCGGAACGGATTATCGTACTGGCCAACGGGGCAAAATTCCAGGAAGGCACCCCCGTCGAGATTCAAAAGGATAAAAAAGTCCAGGCCATTTACCTTGGAGAGGAAGGAGACCTTTAATGCTGACCATCAATTCCCTGGAATCGGGTTACGGCAAGATCAAAGCCCTTTTCGGCATCGATCTCGAAATCAGGCAAGGTGAAATTGTGGCCTTGATCGGCGCCAACGGAGCCGGAAAAACCACCTTCCTGAAAACGGTTTCCGGTTTGATCCAGGCCACCGGCGGGACCATGTCCTTTGAGGGTCAAAGCCTGAACCGCCTGCCGCCGGAAAAAATCGTGAATCTGGGCATCTCCCATGTGCCTGAAGGCCGCATGGTATTTACCCAGAGAACCGTGGAAACCAATCTGCAGATCGGCGCCTTTGGGAGAAAAGACAAAAAAGAAATCCGCCGGGATATGGAAAAATATTATGAGATGTTCCCCATCCTTGCCGAACGCAGAAATCAAAAGGCAGGAACCCTGAGCGGCGGGGAGCAGCAGATGCTGGCCATTGCCAGGGGGCTCATGAAGCGGCCCAAACTGCTTTTTCTGGATGAACCGTCCATGGGGCTGGCGCCGGTCCTGGTCAACCAGATTTTTAAAACCATCCGGGAATTGAATAAAACCGGATTGTCCATCCTGCTGGTGGAACAGAATGTCAAAAAAGCCCTGAAAATCACCCAGCGGGCCTATGTCATCGAGCTGGGAAAAATTGTGCACCAGGGCAATTCCTGCGATCTGCTGGATTCGGAACAAATCCGGAAAAGCTATCTGGGAGAAGCATAAATTTCAGTAACGGTTTATTTTCGATCATCCTCTATGCAGGGTGGTCTCAATCAAGAAAGGAGACAGGAATGAAAAAGCTATTGACGAGTGTATTGTGTTTTATGGTTTTGTTTGGCCTGGGCGCCTCACCGGGGATGGCAGGGCCGTCCAAGGACGGGGTGGACATGGAAAACAAAACCATTACCCTTGCCGGTTATGATGCCTGCACCGGAAAATACGGGGACTATGGCCTGGATGACAAGAAAGGCCAGGAAATCGCCGTTGAAGAAATCAATGCCGCCGGCGGTATCGCTGCCGGCCCCCTCAAAGGATTTCAATTAAAACTGGAATTCTTTGATGACCGCGGTGATCCAAAAGAATCGGCCAATGTGGCCAAAAAAATTGCCTCGGGCAAATTTCTGGCCGCTCTGGGACCCACCATGAGCAGTTGCGCCCTGGCTTCCACACCCATCTTCAACCGGTACGGCGTGGGCAATATCATCACCTATGCCAATGCCAGCACCATTACGGAACAGGGCTTTGACAACCTGATCCGCCTGACCTATACCACCAAAAGCATTTCAGATTTCATGGTGGCCACCAGCAAGGATGAATTCAAAGCCAAAACCATTGCCATTATCAGCGAAAACCAGGACTATGGCCAGCAATTGCGCAAATACGCCATTGACAAGGCAAAAGAACTGGGCGTCGCCATTTCCACGGACGATGTCATCACACCGGGACAGGATGTGGACTTTTCATCGGTTCTGCTGCGGGCTAAAAGCCAGAACCCCGATGTTCTCCTGCTGTTTGTCACCTATAATGAAGGCGGGATGATTGCCAAACAGGTCCGGAAAATGGAATGGGACATCATCCTCTACGGTCCAGATGCCCTGACCGCTCCCAAATTCTTTGAACTGGCCGGAGATATGGACAAGATTTATCTGTCCTCCCTCATGTCCCTGGATGTGACCCAGCCCGTGGCCAAGGTCCTTGTGACTGAATTTGAGAAAAAACATGCAGGACTGCCGCCCTTGTCCGCCATCTACGGTTATGATGCCGTAAAAGTGGCTGCCAAGGTCATTGAAAACGGCGGCATCGACCGGGCCTCTTTTATCAAGAATTTAAAGGATGTAAAAGTGCCGGGCGTGGGATCACCCATGTACCAGTTCGACAAGAACGGGGAAGGCCTTGTGCCGCCCCTGGTGGTCAAAACCGCCCAATGGCATAAAGATCAGCAAAAATAAATTCCTTCTGCATGTCCGGGCATCGCCCGGACATGCAGATTCTTATCCTTCTGTCCTAACGCCATCCACCCTCATCTGATATAGAAACCGTTAGGACCGGCCCCCGGGCAGATCCGGGTTGATCTTACAGGTCATGGGTTCAGCCCTTCCAATGCTTGCAAAGCATTGCAGGCATTCCTCACAGGCAATGATGTCCCGGTCCCTTTCCGTCAGCATTTTTTTGGCGGTTTCAGGATCACAGATCATCTGGCGGCCCACGGCAATCAGATCGATATTCTCATCTTGAACCGCACGAAGGGCGGCATCCCCGATCCCGAATTTACCCACGGCAATGACCGGAAGACCGATCTCTTTTTTAAAGGCAGCGGCCAGGGCCACGTTGGCGCCGGAGGGTAGGTCTTTGGGCAGGGCCGAGGACCCCGTGAGCCAGGTTTTCCCCTCGGCCTCTTTCCACCCGCCCTGAGCGATGAGGGTCACATCAAACACATCCACCCCGGCATCCTTCAGCAATTTAGCCATGACAAGGGCATCCTCAAGCGTCAATCCCCCGGGAATCCATTCTTCGGCATTGATCCGGAAAAAGAGGGGATAGTCCGGCCCCAGGCGGTTTCTCACTTCCCTCACAATTTCCAGGGCCAGGAAGGCCCGGCCCTTGGCATCCCCCCCGTATTGGTCCTCCCGTTGATTGGTCAGGGGGGATAAAAACTGACTCAACAGATACAGGTGGGCCCCGTGGATTTCAACCCCGTCAAACCCGGCCTTTTGCGCCCGGAGGGCTGCCCTGGAAAAATCCCGGATCAATTGCCCGATATCCCCTGCATTCATGACAATGGGCTCCACATCGGGCCGGAAACGCACGCCGGAAGGAGAGAACCCGTGCCGTTTGCCGGGAGCCGGCGGACACCTGGGGCCTGCATGGCTGAGCTGAACCACGGCAGAGGCTCCCTGCTTCTGTATGGTTTTCACCAGCTTGGCCATGGGGGACACCTGGGAATCGTCCCAGAGCCCAAGGCTGCCGGGAACAATCCGGCCCGTGGCCTGCACCGATGTGGCTTCCACAATGACAAGCCCCACATCCTTTGCCCGTTCCCTGTAAAAATCAAGAACCGCTTGGGTCACCAGGCCTTTGGACGACCCGTAATTGGTGGTGATGGGAGGCAGCACCAGCCTGTTTCGAAGGGTTATGTTTTTTATTTTTAATTCACTGCTGAGGGATGTCATTTGCCTTTGTCTCCTGAAATGGTTTAGTAAGCCCGGCTTCACCGGCAATCAATCTTAACGCATACGCCGGTTCTGGACAAGACCCTTAAAATTAAGGTCACGTTTAACTCTTTCTCCAATAAAAACCATTTTGGCAGATCCTTGCCGGATAAACTTTATTTTCAAAAAAGCTGATTTGAAATACATTTACAGCAGTCAAAGATGTTGATATGGATTCCCAGAATGTATTTCATGATTTATATGGTCGAATGTCATTCAAGTTCAAAGGAGAATACTAATGACAATTGCAGATTGGTTGATGATTCTCGCAGTCTTTCTCGGACCTATCATTGCTGTTCAACTTACAAGATACCTTGATGATCAGAAGGAAGTGCGGGCGAGGAAATTAAATATTTTCACAACCTTGATGGCAACCAGAGCCTATAATTTATCTTGGAGCCATTTGGAAGCCCTGAATCGCATCGATCTTGAGTTCGATAGGAACGATCTCAAAGAGAAGGAAGTCCTCAATGACTATTCTAAATTTAAAATTTGAACTTGTTCCAAAAATTTACGGTATTAATTCTGACTCCCAACCATCAAAAATTGAAATTGGCGACGTTACCATTACTGAGACTTTTATGCCAAATTCAAAATATGACAGCATTGCTGAAGGTTTAGGAGATTATAAACTTATCATTGAGAAACCTGTTAAATCAAAAAATAAGTTACAAGATTCTCATACTGAAGTATCTGAACTTATAGGAGATCTGGATCGAGCCTGGATATATGCATGCGGTCATCCGTTAACCAAAAAAAATTTCGCTTTCATGGCCCCAATTATATCCGCTCCAAATGGTAGGCTCCCTGGTTGGGAGAGCAATTATGATGAAGTTGAGAATGATTTAAATAAAGGAAAAGCGCACATAAAATTTTCAATAGAAAATATGCATTATTCCATGCTTTCTTATTGGCCACTAAAAAATGCAGGTGAAATCCGTGAAAAATATCTAAATAGTTCAGATTATGTAAAAGCTCTAATCGACCTTCATTATTATGCCCACAAGGCAGGAAATGGTCATGCTATGCTATTTTTCTTGGCTAAATCTTTGGAGTTAATACGCTCAATCTTACCGGGTAAAGATGATGATTCCAAAGAGCGGGAATTGCCTGAAGCCGTGAAGGAAAAGCTGCATAGTTCATTTCATAAAATACTTTGTTTAGCAAACACAAGATATGAAATTAGGCACATAGTTAAAAATCCTAACGATTCATCATTGCATCCGAAATTAACTAATGAAGAAATCGATATTTTTAAAAATGACTCTGACCTTATCATAAGAGCTGTTGTTGCGATGGAGTTGGATATTCCACTTTGCATGCCAACGTGGAAATAAATAATTTCAAAAAAGCATAACTCTGGTGGCTGGTAGCTGACCATTAAACTTTATTTTTTGTAAGCTTCACATTGGATACTTCCCCATAGTGTTTTTTATAATATATTTAATATCTTACCCCTAAAGCCCGGTCATGGCGGGCAGGACCACCTTTTCGGCAACAAAGCCGATGGTGATGTTTTTGGTCTCATTTCCCCAGACGCAGTTTTTCATGCCCAGGGCGGCATCGCATTTGTCCGGCTCGCCGATGAGGTTGATGACCTGGGAATATTCCATGCCTACCTTGATTTTGTCATAATTTTCACGGTTCACCTTGCTGCAGCCGAAAAGGACTAAAGAAACGAGCAGGGCCAGGGCAATCAGTTTTATCATTGCTTTCATTGGACATCCTTATTTTATGAGTTCCGGGTTTTATGGGTTCCGGGGGTTCAGGGCCCCGGTTTACGGATAGGAGCATATAAGCCCGGACAGGGGATGTCAAGGGATTGGGGCGGTGAATTCATAAAAACCTGTTTGCCTGTCCGGCCTGAAACTGATACAAGTCCTGCATGGAAATCGAAGATTTTGAAAGATGAAGGAGAGCAAATGAAAAAAATGATGAAATGGATCCTGCCTCTTGTTTTTATTGGAGTGGTCGGGTTCGGAGCCTATTATCTGGATGGGGCCATGCCCATCGGCACCGGGTATTCGGCCAAATATGTCTGTTCCCAGGTTTTCCTGGCCGGCCGTGATCCGGACCAGGTCTTTGAACAGGATGTCAAGCCTACCCATATTCTGTTTCAGCCTGTCCGGGTGAAGGCGGACCGTAAAAACAAGACTGTCACGGCCACGGCCTTTGGCTCCTGGAAGCCCATGACCGCCGTGTACCGGGAGGGATGCGGATGCACCCTGGCCGTGGATACGGACCGGGAGGCGCTCTATCAGCAGATCAACACCATGTCCTTGTATGAATTTCAAAAGAGTGACGAGATCTGGCCCCAGGGAGAAGGGGTTGAGCTGGACCGGTTGCCCGAAAAGGTCAACCCGGAAAAGCTGAAAAACGCCATGAACGAAGCCTTCAGGGAGCCCGGACCCGATACTAAGCGTAACACCCGGGCCATTGTGGTGATTCTGGGGGATCGGATCATTGCCGAGCAGTATGCCGACGGCTTTGGCCGGGATACGCCCATGCTGGGCTGGTCCATGGCCAAAAGCGTGACCAATGCCCTGGTGGGAATCCTGGTCAAGGAAAAGGGCCTGGATATATATGCCCCGGCCTTGGTGGCGGCCTGGGAAAACCCGGATGATCCGAGGCACGGGATCACCCTGGACATGATGCTGCGCATGTCTTCGGGCCTGGAATTTGAAGAGGTCTACGGCCCGTTCAAGGATGCGACCCATATGCTGTACGGAGCCAAATCCATGGCGGATTATGCGGCGGCCAAGCCTTTGGCGGCAGCGCCGGATACGGTTTGGAATTATTCCAGCGGCACGGCCAATATCATTGCCCGGATGGTGACGGACCAGGTGGGGGGAAGCCTTGTGGCCTGGCATGCGTTTTCAAAGGAAAGGCTGTTTAATCGAATCGGGGCTTATTCGGCAGTGATGGAACCGGATGCCTCCGGGTCCTTTGTGGGGTCCAGTTATATGTTTGCAACGGCCAGGGACTGGGCAAGATTCGGCCTTTTCCTGAAAAACAAGGGGGTCTGGAACGGGGAAGAGATCCTGCCCAAAGGCTGGATGGAATATTCCACTACGCCCACGGCCCAGGCGCCCATGGGGGAATACGGGGCCCTTTTCTGGCTCAATGCCGGGGCCAAGGACAATCCAACCCATCGAAAATTCCCGTCTTTGCCCAGGGATCTTTATTATTGCGGCGGGTTTAACGGCCAGATCGTGGCCGTGATCCCGTCCAGGGATCTGGTGGTGGTGAGACTCGGAGTCACCCATGACACGTCCTGGAGCCACGAGGATTTCATCGGGCAGGTCCTGGATGCCATTGAGGCGGATTAAGGATGCTTCTGATTTTCCCGCCCATTGCCAAACCCTGTGAACCCCCGGCCGGGGTGGCCCTGTTGTCTGCCGCCCTAAAGGAGCACGGGCTTCCCTGTGAGGTGGTGGATGCCAATGTGGAAGGGATAGTGCATCTGATCCGGTCCGATGTGAAGCTGACGGATCCCTGGTCCAGGCGGGCCCTTAAAAACCGGGAGGCCATCCTTGCCGAATTAAAGGGACCGGCCCTGTACACCCATATGGACCGGTATCACCAGCGGGTCTACGATCTGAACCATATGCTGGCCATCAGTGTGGATCAAAAGCGGTTCAAGATTTCCCTGAGTGATTATTCCGACAATGTGCTGTCCTCGGTCAGATCCTCGGACCTGTTGAAAAGCGCGGCCCGATATAAGGAAAATCCCTTTTACGGGTTTTTTGAGGCAGGGCTCCGGGAAAGGGTTGAAAATTCATCCTCCAGCTATGTCGGGCTGTCCATCTGCTATCTGAACCAGGCCCTGACGGGCTTTGCCCTGGCCGGGTGGATCAGGGACAATTTTAAGGACAAAAAAATCATTCTGGGCGGGGGCCTCATTTCTTCCTGGATGAGCCGGCCCGATTACACCCATCCCTTTGACGGCCTTGCGGATATCTGCATCCGGGGAGAAGGGGAGCAGCCTTTGCTGGAATTGCTGGGCCAGGGCAAAGGAACGAAAAAACATTATGTGCCGGATTATGATTTTGTGAAAAAGGACCTGTATCTGGCGCCGGGCCTGGTCCTTCCCTTCCGGGCCTCCATCGGCTGCTACTGGAGCAAATGCCGGTTCTGCCCTGAAAAGGCGGAAACCCGGCCCTACAGCTCCCAAAGGGCATCCCAGGTGCTGGCGGATTTAAAAGCCCTTGAGGACAAGTACCGGCCTTCCTATGTCCATCTCATTGACAATGCCGTTACCCCGGCGTTTTTAAAGGCCCTGTCCCGCGAACAGTTCAGTTTTAAATGGTACGGCTTTGTCCGGTTTGAAAAGGATTTCCTAGACCCGGAATTCTGCATGAATTTGAAACGCTCCGGGTGCGATATGCTGAAACTCGGGCTTGAATCCGGGGACCAGGGGGTTCTGGACCAGATGAACAAGGGCACGGATCTCGGGATGGTCTCGAAAATTCTGGAAAACCTCCATTGCGCAAGGATTCTGACCTTTGTCTATCTGTTATTCGGCACCAGCTTTGAGGACAGGGCCGCAGCCCATAAAACCCTGGATTTTGTCAGGGCCCATGAAGGGTACATCGACTACCTGAACCTGGCGGTTTTTAACCTTCCCAAATTCAGCGAGGATGCAAAAGGCCTTGAAACCTGGGATTTTTATCATGGGGACCTGTCTCTGTATTTGAATTTTACCCATCCCCTGGGCTGGGACAGGAAACAGGTCAAGCAGTTTATTCAAAAAATATTTAAAAAACAGGTGGGGGTAGGGAAGAACCCTGCTTTTTTTTCCTCCAACCATGCTGTTTTTTTTAAAGGGGTAAAAGAAGACGCATGATTGTTCATATACTTTCCACCGGGGATGAGGTGGTTTTAGGGGATATCGCGGATACCAATGCGGCCCGGCTGTGCAAGGCCATGAAGGAGCTGGGCCTTTCGGTTGAAAGGATCACGGCCGTTGGGGATGAGGTTGAACAGATTTCCTCGGTTCTTATGGAAATTTCCAACAAGGCCGATATCTGCCTTGTCACCGGCGGTCTTGGCCCCACCAGCGACGATGTAACGGCCCCGGCCTTCAGCCGGGCCGCCGGGGTTGAGCTTCAGACCGACCGGCAGGTCCTGACCAATCACAACGGCACGGCGCCGGGGTTCTATACGACCCTCAACCGCTGTCTGTTTTTTTTCATGCCCGGCGTGCCCGCGGAAATGAAGATGATGCTGGAAAAAGAGGTGGTCCCTGTTTTAAAGGAAAGATATGGCCTTGATGGGGCCATTCTTGTGGAACGGCTCACGGTTTTCGGTCTTGGGGAATCCAGGGCCGGATCTTTGCTGAACGGGTTTCATGAGCAGTTCCCCGGCCTGAGGCTCGGGTTCCGAGTGGATTTTCCCGTCATTGAAGTCAAAATCATATTGCCCCATGTTTCCGGGACAATGGAGACGGCCCGGTCCCTGATGGACCAGGCAAAGCAGTGGGCCATGGACCGGCTTGAAAACAAGGTGGTATCCGGCAAGGGCCTCAGCCTGGCCCAAGAGGTGGGCCGGTTGCTCTCGGCCCAGGGTAAAACCCTGGCCATTGCCGAATCCTGCACCGGCGGGCTCATCTCCAGCATGGTGACGGATGTGGCCGGCAGTTCCGATTATTTTTTATTTTCAGCCGTGACCTATTCCAATGAAGCCAAGATCAAGATTTTAAATGTCCGGGAGAAAACCCTTCTGGACCATGGTGCGGTCCATGAGCGGACGGCCCTTGAAATGGCGGAAGGGGTAAGGCTTAAGGCAGGGGCGGATTTCGGGATCTCCACCACGGGCATTGCCGGGCCCGGCGGGGGCTCCCCGGAAAAGCCCGTGGGCATGGTCTGCATCGGCCTTGCCGGGGATAGTGTTTCCCTGGCCAAAACGTATCGGTTCACCCTTGATGACCGGGCCATGAACAAAACGATCTTTGCCCACACAGCCCTGGATCTGTTAAGACGGCATCTGACGGGCCTTTTGAAAGCATCCTAGATACCAGGCCAGGGCCTCTTTTTCAAACTGCTCCTGATCCTTGCCTTTCCTCATCTGGTGGTCCCCGCCTTTTTGGATGATCAAGCGTTTGGGCTCCTTGGCCAGAGCAAAGATATCATGGGCATTGGACACGGGAACAACACTGTCGGCATCTCCGTGAAAGATCAGCACATGGGACAGGTTTGCGGCCTTATCCGTGATATTGAAGAGCAGGTTTTGTTCAAAAAAACTCAAGGGCAGGGCAGGGCGGTTTTCATTGGCCCCCAGGGGGATATTTTGGATGGAGCGGCTTTTCACCGGGGATGCGCAGAGGACGGCCCCACAAAGGCGGATATCCATTTTTGATAAGCCTTCCCAGGCATTGATGCAGGTAGCCCCGCCCATGCTGGAGCCGAACAGGGCAATGTCCCGGCTGGTTTTTTTCAGGCCCAGGACATGGTGAACCGCCGCCAGATAATCAAGGGTCCGTTTCTCAAGGGAGGTTTCTGCGATAAAATCCCCCTGGCTCTCACCGCAACCCCGGTGGTCAAAACGGAAAAAAGCCACCTGGTGTCGGACCAGAAGTTTGGCCAGGATTTTCTGCTTTGCCGACTCTTTTGTTCCTTCAAGGCCGTGGGAGCCCACCACAAGGGGCGGATTTTCCCTCCCGGGCAGATGCAGGACTCCTTTGAGTTTAAACCCCTGGGATGTAAAATCGATGTTTTGAATGCGCGTTTCCATACCTTGTCTTTATGCCATTAAACCATTATAATATCAAGTTTTGAAAACCGGGGTGCGCCCCATATCCAAGAAAGACAGGGAAATGACCGCCATTAAAAAAAATAAAACCTATGAATTGGACATCATCGATCTTGCCTTTGGGGGCAAAGGCCTTGCAAAACCTGACGGGCTCCCGGTATTTATCGACCGCTGTATCCCCGGGGACCGGGTGTTTGCAAAAATCATCAAAAAGAAAAAATCCTGGGCCGAGGGAAAGCTCATCAAGATCCTGAAGCCTTCTTCTTTCAGGACGGCGGGGAAATGCGACTATCGCAATTACTGCGGGGGCTGCAAATGGCAAGAACTGGCCTATGAGCTTCAACTGGAGTATAAAAAACGGCATGTCATCGAATCTCTTCACCATATCGGAGGATTAAAGGACGTACCGGTCCATGATGTTATCCCTTCGGACCCGGTTTATGAATTCAGAAACAAAATGGAATTTTCCTGTTCCCCCAAGCGGTGGCTCATGCCCGAGGAACTGGAAAACGAAGATGTCATAAAGGATTTCGGCATCGGGCTCCATGTGCCCGGCACCTTTGATAAGGTCATCGATATCCGTCAATGTGAGATCATGCCCGGCCTGGGAAATCAGATTCTGGAGGAGGTCCGGAATTTCATCAAGGCCTCTGCGCTTACCGCCTATGATTTGAAAACCCATGAAGGATTCTGGCGGTTTTTGATGCTCCGGCATTCCGTTGCCTTTGATACCTGGATGGTGAATATTGTGACCCGGGAAAAACGGCTGGAGGTGGTGTCCGATCTGTGTGACCGCCTGACCCGGAAATTTCCGCAGATTGAATCCGTCATGAACAATATTACGGACGCCAAATCCGGAGTGTCAACCGGGCAGGAGGAAATCCGGCTGTTTGGAAAAGACCATATCCAGGAAAAACTGGGAAAATTTCTGTTCAAAATATCTGCCAATTCCTTTTTCCAGACCAATACACGGTCCTGTGAAAAACTGTATGCAACGGTGTCCCGGTATGCAGGGCTGAAAGGAAATGAAATTGTTCTGGATCTTTATTCCGGCACCGGCACCATTCCCATCTGGCTGTCGGACCAGGCCAAACAGGTCTGCGGCATTGAGATTGTGAAAAGCGCCGTGGTGGATGCAAAAGCCAATGCCGGTCTGAATGGTATTGAAAACTGTGAATTCCTTGAAGGGGATATTAAAGATGTCCTGCCCGGTTTGAAAATTCTACCCGATGTGATGATCATTGATCCGCCAAGGGTGGGGATGCACAAGGATGTGGTGGACCAGGTGCTTGCCATGGGTCCCGGTAAAATCGTCTATGTATCCTGCAACCCGGCCACCCTGGCGCGGGATCTTGAAATGCTGTCCCTGAACTATGAGGTTAAGGAAATTCAGCCGGTGGATATGTTTCCCCATACCTTTCATATTGAGTCGGTGGCCCTGCTTTTAAAAAAAGAATAAAGCGCCGGGCCGCCGAAGCTTATGTCGCCCGCTGTTATGTTTTTGCGATCTCAAGGGGTTCGGCAAAAATGCAGCTTAGGATGACCATGTCCTCATCGTTTTCCGAATGGATTTGATAGGGCAGTTTCTGGAAGAGTTTTCTCATGCCTTTGTTCTCGGGAGAGGTATAGGCCACAAGACCTTTGATGCCGTTGTCCCTGGCCGCCTCGGCCAGTTTATCCTGAAGGATGCGGGCAATGCCCATGCCCTGGTATTCTTTGGACACGGAAAAGGCCACTTCCGCCATATTGATGATGGAATTCCTGAAATACTCTCCAACGGCGATGATCTTTTCAAAACCCACCTCACCGATGGTGGCCACAATGGTCAGGTCATTGATATAATCAATCTCAAAGGTGGTATTGATCTGGTCATGGACAAAGCTTTTTTTCTCATGGAAGAACCGGGACACGATATCCCCCCGGTTCATGGAATAATAATGTTCCTGGATGCTTCTTTCGTCCACGGGTTTGGCCGGCCGGAAGGTAATGGGAATCCCGTTGATGGTGACGGTCTCTTCATATTTCAGGGGATAGACCCCTTTTATGGCCTGTTTGAACTTCCGGTCGATGTCGATGAGATCCAGTTCCCTGGCCTTGGAAAACAATTCGTCCCTGAAATCCGGGTGGGCAATGCTGATCAGGGCCATGGCCCTTTCCTGAAGGGTCTTGCCGAAGAGGTTTACCACTCCGTATTCCGTGGCCACATATTGGACATCCCCTCTGGGCACCACAACGGCAATATCGGATAAAGAAGGAACAATGCGGCTTTTCTGCCCCTGGTCCGATGTGGCGGTCAACATGAGGATGGATTTTCCGCCCTTTGACATGGCTGCTCCACGGGTAAAATCCAGAAGCCCGTTGATCCCGGTGTAATTGTTAAAGGGCAGGGCGTCGGCGGCCACCTGTCCGGTCAAATCTATGGCCATGGCCGTATTCAGGGAGATCATGGCATTGTGCCGGGCAATGATGGAAGGGTTGTTTATATAGTCGGAAGGGTGAAATTCAATGGAGGGGTTGTCATCAATGAAATCGTATAAAAGCTTTGAACCCACGGCGCTTCCGGCCACCAGTTTTCCATTGTTAAAGCCTTTTTTCCGGTTGGTGATCACCCCGATGGATACCAGCCGCATGAGTCCGTCGGACAGATACTGGGAATGAACACCGATATCGTTTTTTTCCGATAAACACAGCATAATGGCTTCGTTGGTCACCCCCAGACTGGTTTGGAGGGTGGACCCGTCATCAATGAGCCTTGAAATGTGTTTGGCAATGCTGTTGGCCTCCTCAAGCTCGGGAAGGGGGCGGATGGTGAGGAGATCTTCCTCGTGTTCAACAATATGATCCACGTCATTGACGTGAATAAAGCTTCTGCCCAGGACCCTCGGCATATTGGGGTTGACCTGGCAGATCACCATGTCCGCCGCTTCGCAGGCGGCCAGGGTGATATCTACTGAAACGCCCAGACTCATCCATCCGAAATCATCGGGTGGGGAAGCCTGGATCAGGGCTGCATTGATGGGCATCATCCTGGATTTGAAAAGATGGGGGATCTGTGAAAGATTGATGGGCGTGATAAATCGTTTATTTCGGTGAATTTTTGTGGATGAGGCAGAGCCGAGATAAAAGGACCGGATATTAAATTGCTGGGAATGGGACCGGTTGGCAATCAAGGTCAACGGACCGCTTTCAATGCTCAACAATCTCACGATTTCAAGATCGGTGAATCTGCCGGCAGAGCTGGACAGTGCATTGACCAGATGCTGGGGTTCGCCGCAGGAAGATCCGATAAATACACGTTGGCCGGGTTTGATATGTTTGAGGGCCTCATCGGCACTGGTGTTTTTTTGAATATAATTATCTGCCCAATAAGTTGTTTTCTGCATATAAGGGTGTCTCCGTTTTTAATTTATGTGTTTGATCGGCATATTATCATGAAACTGCCGTGAGAGCATTAAAAGTTTACACTCTGCCCAAAAAATAAGATAGCCAGGGAGTATTTTATTATCTTTTGCTTGCAGATTTCGGTTCTTTCCTGTATTTATCCGAGTAAATCAATTTATGAATCCTATTCAAAAAATAACGAGGTTGCCATGGGCATATATGAACGCAAGCAGAGAGAAAAAGAAAAAAGGAAAATTGAAATCATCAATGCAGCAAGAAAGGTATTTTCAAGCAAGGGGTTTAATTCTTCAACCATGGAAGAAATCGCCACTGAGGCGGAATTAAGCCCAGGAACCCTGTATCTGTATTTTAAAAACAAGGAAGAGCTGCATACCTCCCTTTCCATCGAAATACTGAAATATCTGGCAGATGAAATTCAAAAAGTGGTTATTGAAGACATATCGGTGGAAAAAAAAATAGACCGGTTCCGGGATGTGTTTATCAAAGTCTATGACCACGACCCCAGTATTCTCATCAACCTCTTTCACCTTCAATCCGGCGAAACCCTTCAGAATCTTTCCGATGAAGTTCTTCAACAGATAAAAATCTATTCAAGCCTGGCCCATGGCGCCATCACCAATGTCATAAAAGAAGGGATAGAACAAGGCATCTTCATTGATGAACATCCCGTGGCCCTGGCCGATGTTCTATGGGCTTCCTATGCCGGAATTGTCCTCTGGGTGGACTCCAAAAGGCTGTTGAACGATCAGAAAGATTTTGTCAAGCCCACCTTAAAAACCGCCTTTGCCCTCATCAGCAGAGGATTGCAGAAAAATTGAACTATTTGCACAACCGGTGAACGGTCTGGGCATGCCATTCTCCCCTGCCGGAAAAAGTAGGGATGCGTTTCTCTTTCAAATAATCCGCAATGGCGCCAAAGGTCGCCTCGTTTTTTCGCATGGTTCTGATCAGTAACAGAATTTCGTCTTTGGTATACCGGGTACCGGATGGGTCTCCGGCTTTTATTTTGATCCCGTTCTCTGCGGCAGAAGGGGAATCCAGTGGGAATAGGCTGTTCAAATGGTCAAAAAAAGTTGAGACGGCATTGTATTGACGAATCCTGGCCTCAACGAGAAGATCGTTGGATTCCAAGAATTTTTCCAAACTCTGGGCGAGACGGGATGTGTTTTCGGAAAATTCCGGCAAAAGGTCCGTCAGGCCTGACAAGAGAGACAACAGGGGCTCGGAAGAAGCGGTTTTTTTACCCTGAGTCGGCCTGCGATCGGTTTGTGCATAATAATGACCGTCAAGATTTTTTTTAGGGCCGGAAGGCTCTTTTTTGCGGGAATTTCTCAAATTTTTTAAAAAATCATTCATCCTGGCACCTCCCGGATAATCAGGTTATAAATAATTTACGATAACGTTTTTTTTGAAGCGTTTAAATGGTTTTTATCTGCTGAATTTGATTTTCAGTTGTCTATCATAATCCAGTTGCAAAGAGCAAGTCAATTGCTATTTTTGGAGTTCCGAAATCAATTGCTCAGCTTCTTTGGCTTCTTCGAACCGGTCATTTAATTCCAATGCTTTTTTTAACGCGGCAAGGGCCAGGTCTTTGTCCCCTTTTTTAGCATAGGCCAAACCCAGGTGATAATGGACTGTTGCATTATCCGGCATCTTTTTTAAGGCGTCAAGAAATTCATTGGCTGCATTTCCATACAGTTCTTTTCGATAATATGCCAGCCCCAGGGTGTCCATGATCCCCGGATCTTCCGGAAATTTGGCCTTGGCAATTTTAGCAAGCCTCAAGGCCTCATCAATCTTATCGGTTCGTTGCAGCAAGTGATAGGCCAGGTTATTGGCAGCCGGGGCAAATTCGGGATTTATGTCAAGGGCTTTTTGATAGTGATTCGCAGCCTTTTCATAGTCTTTGGCGCTGTCATAAATCGTTCCTATCATCATATGCGGCACCGGAAGCTTTGGATTTTTTTCCAGGATGATCTTGTATTGCTCAATGGCTTTTTCTTTATTGTTTTCAGCCCGGAAAAGCTTTGCCAGGGTTTCATAGGGCGGCAGATAGTCGGGATTTAGTTCAATGGCTTTATTTAAGGTTTCTTTGGCATTCTCAATATCTTTCTGGGCAAGGTATATGCCGGATTGAATATTATAAACAACGGCTATCAGGGGTTTCTGGTCTTCATAGAGCTTGATCTGATTTTTACAGAGGTCATGAGCAATTTCATATTCTTTTTGAATGACATGGTTTCTTACAATTTGTAAAAAAACATCAATGAGTTTATTGTTTTTCTGATAAGCGGCCTTTAAATACCCCATGGATGCATCATTTTCTTTTAGGGCGGATTTCAGCAGACCCAGTTGGTAATAGGCCATGGGATTTTCAGGAGCCATTTCGATCAATTTTAAATAGTCTTTTTCCGCATCCTCAAATTTTCTAAGACCCGCGGCGGCATTTGCCCGGATAATCCTGACCTGATATTCATTGGGATTTAATTCCAGGGCTGCAGACGCTTCCTTTTGCGCCAACTCAAAGGATTGTTCATGAAGATAAATATCGGCGAGCAGCATTCTGGCTTTAAAATAGCCTGGATTAAGTTCGACGGCCTTGGCGACAGAGGTTTTGGCCTGGTCGTAATTGCCTGTACCGATAAAGCAAAGGCCTTTAAAATAATGGGTCCGTGGAGCCTTGGGCTCTTCTTTTTCGAGTGTATCAAGAAGCTGCAAGGCTTCGGTGAATTTTTTTTCAAATACCAGGATTTCACTTTTCAGCATCCGGGCCGGATAATACTGAGGCCGTTCTGAAAGTATGTCTGCGATGATTTCATTGGCAATGTCAAGATTTTTATGGGAATAATGGAATCGTGCAATGGTGTCTTGAACAGAGACGTTGTCCGGCTCTAAAGAGGCGGCCTTGGTATACATTTCCAGGGCCTTGTCCGGGTTATTTGCTTTGTCGTAATAGTCAGCCGTAATCATTAACGGTTTTAAAGCGGAAGGAGACGCTTTGATTGAATTCAGATAAGCGGATTCAGCCAGGTCGTTCTTTTTCTGGTTATAATAAAAATTACCCAAGAGAATATGGGCTTCAAAGTTTTCAGGAGCGGCTTGAATCGCTTGATGAAGTTGATCCTCAACCTTTTCAAGCTTGCCTTGTTGGATATAAAACCCGATGAGGGGCATCCGGACCTGAAGATTCTTTTCATCAAGGGCAATCGCCTTTAAAAGCAAGGCCTCGGCCTCATCCGGCCTTTTAGCGATGGCATGGATTTTTGCCATGTTTTGGATGGCAGAGATATTGTTTGAATCTATGTCAAGAATGGTTTCATATACAGCAAAGGCTTTGTCAAATAATTCCTTTTGCATGAAAATCTGGGCCTTCACATGCAGCGCTTCAATATTTTTAGGCTCTTTTTCCAGAACAAAAACAATTTTTTCCATGGCCGGTTCCGTGTTTTTGCTCAACAACAAAAATTCCGCCAGTTTCAAATTGGCTTCAATATTGTTTTCATCTATCTGTATGATTTTGTTATAGACGGCATGGGCATCTTTTATATTTCCCAATTTCAGCATATTTTTGCCCAGAAGATGATAGGCGTCCACATAGCCGGGATCTATCTGCAACGCATTCTTAAGTTCTATTTCTGCTTTTTTATATTCTTTATTATCATAATAGGTTGACCCTTTTTTATAAAAGGACTCTTTTTTTTCAATATCTGTCTGACATGCGGTTAGAGAAATAGCGATAAAAAAGATGCCTATGGTTTTAAAAAAAAGTCTCATTCATGCCCCCGTTTGTAAATTCGAATATTGTATATCCATTTATCATGTGCTAATCATTTGTCAAACAAAAACCGGTTATAGGTATAAATTTGAAATTTAAACTCATTTTTTTAATATTCGTTTTTAATATGTTTGCCGTGAATCATGGTGTTGCTTTTTTTTTTCATAATGACCGGCCGGATAACCTGCGAATTGAACATACACCAATTGACCAATCAACTCAAGTCAATAATAGGGCCTATCTTTATGATAATTTTTTTTCCGGTTCTTCCGAAACTCATCTCACCCAAAAAAGAAAAAACTTCATTTTTATTGATGAGATTAAAATCAATGTCCCTATGAATATGCTCATACAGGATTCAATTTATCCTGATAATTCCATCGATCGGATGATGTTGGCAAATCTTAGAGCTAAAAAATTATTTGATGAATACACCGATCTTCAGAAAAAAGCCAGGTTGGTCATTCAGGATCATATGGTTCCGGGAGAAAAGAAGGATGAGACTAAGGACTCTGTTTCTATGGACGGGAATTCAAGTATTGATGAAAAAAATGAAGCTATTCAGAAAATTATGTCTCATGTGAATGTTCTTGGATTGCATATAAAAGGGATTGAATCAGAACAAAATCCTTTAGCCTTAAAACATCTTTCATCGGTGAACGATGAGTTAAATACGTCAACCGAAAATTTTTCCGATAGCGTTTCTACCGGAAAAATTGAGAATGCCGAAAGGCCAATAAGCACTGGACCACAGGTCCTATCAAAAACAAATCACCGAGATTTGCCATGGATTTTAAACGGATTATTAAAACTCCTAAATTATATCGTCAGCAACAGGCTCGAAATTATGCTTTATTTGATTTTCATAACGATGATTGTTTTCTTGACGGCACTCAAGATCAGAAAATGAAAAAATTATGGGTCATATTTATGCTCAGCCTCATTATTCTGTGGGGCTGTACAAACCGCTTGAATGAGGTATCCCTTGAGGAAGAAGGAGTCCTTGCTTTTGCCAGAAGAGACTATCAAACAGCGGTTAATCTTTGGTCCAATGCATATTCGAAAAATGAAAAAAATTTTCCCCTTGCCAACAAAATCGGCGAAACCTATCTCAAGCTGGGTCGATTTGATAAAGCCGAATCCTTTCTTAAAAAAGCGGAAGAAAGTGATTCGGAAAATATCAGTATAAAAATAAATCTTGCAAAAGTTTATATCTTGTTATGGAAACTTCCGGAAGCTGAAAAAATATGTGAGTTTTTAAGTGAGAAAAAAATTGATGACCCTGAACTGGACTTGATCAGAGCTGATATCAGCCTCATGAAAAATGAAATGGATAAGGCTGAAACCTACTATCGAAAGGCTATCCTCGGCTCAAAGGATTCTTTAAGGGCTTTGATGAAGCTTGCTATTTTCCTGAAATCTTCGAATAGAAATGCGGAAGCAGATAACATATTTCAAATAGCACAAAAAAATAAAGTATTATCCGCTCAAATTAATCTTCTTTCAGCAGACTATTATCTTTTGGATAACCAATATGAAAAAGCGGAAAAAGCGGTTATAGAGGCCATAAAAACAGAACCTGAAGATATCAGTCTGAAGTATTATTTGGTAAAATTATACCTTGCCGAAGAAAACAATGAGAAAGCCGAGGAACTTCTTGAAAGCATTTCAACCGGTGAAGATGACAAGTATCATCAATTAATGATGGCAGATGCATACATCCTGAACAATAAATTCGATGATGCTGAAAAAATCATAGCCGAGTTCAACAAAAAACATCCGGAGCCCTTGGCGGACTTCGAGCTTCTTCAGGGTAAATTCTGGCTTTACAAGGGAAAACCCGCTTATGCAGCAGCACATTTCAAAACTGCTCTGGAATTAAAGCCGGGGTTGTTGAACGCCCGGTATCTTTTGGGAATTACGCATTTGATAAACGGAAAGACAAAACTATCAGAAAATAGCCTTACCGGTGCGCTTCAAATTTCCCCAAATCACTATAAATCTCTATTGCTGATCTCGGAACTGCTTTACAAGAAAAAGGAATATGACCTGTCCCTGGATTACATAGAACGGCTGTTAGAGAAATACCCTGAAGATTTTACAGGCCGCATTATCAAAGGGCTGAACTTGATTGGACAAAAGAAATATGATCTTGCAAAATATGAATTTATTAAATCCGCTCAGCTCAGCCAAAATAAAAACGATATCTCCTATTATTATTTAGGCCTGACCGAAGAATTATCCGGAAATTATATCAGTGCGGCTCACCATTATCAAAGGGTTCTTGAGATAAACCCCGAGTTGATGGATGTATCCCACAGGTATTGCAAAATGCTTTTACTGACGGGACAAAAAGGAGTTGCGGATGATTTTATAACGCAAAAACTTTTTAAGGGGGATGAATCATTTGAAAAATATTATCTGGCCGGCAAAGTATCATTATTAATGAAAAGAAAATCCGATGGAGAAAACTATTTTAAAAAAGCGCTGATCTTTCAAGATGCACCCGGCCGTTTATACATAGAGTTTGCCGATTATTATGAAAAAGAAAATAAATTTGAAAAAGCCGTTGAGATATTGAAAGAATGCATGGAAAAAAAACCAGGCTATCCAGAGGCATGGATAGAGATGTCTTCACTTTATGTTAACCGGATGGATATGGCGATGGCCCTTGAAACAATGCAGTCAGGGTATCAACGATTTAATGAGCATCCTGTTTTTCAGATCAATCTTGCCTGGCTATGGCTCGAAAATCATCAGGACACGGATAAGGCCCTTGAGATGGCTCAAAGCGCTTATGAAAAGAACCCGGACAACGTGGCCATGGCAGACACGTTAGGATGGGCATACTACCATAAAGGGATATATTCCCAGGCAGCCTGGCTTTTATCAGATGCAGAAAAAAAGGAGCCGGATAATGGTTTTGTAAAATATCATCTTGGAATGACCTATTATCAGCAGGGTGAAATCGAAAAAGCAGTTAAATATTTACAGTCGGCTATAGAATCTGAAGAATCAAAGTTCTTTTCTCAAACAATAAATGATACGCTCAGCAAAATTTTTAATGAAAAACCGGTTGAATCAGCAAAAAACAATCTCTATCCTACCGATGAATATCCTGCCAATGAATCCATTCTTGCCCCTCCTGAAAATGAAAAAGAAAATCAAGATATGATATCGCCTCAGTGGAAACAATAAAAGCCTTATTAAAAATCAGGGCAATCGCATGTAGAAATTATTTAGCCAAGATTTTTAGCAGATAGCTGTGATCCCAAGCAGCTTTGAGGCGTTTGGTCTGGATGCCGCCTTTGAGTGATTTCTCCTGTTTGAGCAGATTCATGGCCATATGCCGGAGTATTCCAAAATTTTCAGGAGAGTGATCTTTTCGAACCC
>Ga0208968_1000447_pt1 | contig 28257 bp, 12 predicted proteins | sample RifOxyA3_FD_184031 | JGI IMG/M metagenome (GOLD analysis project Ga0208968, IMG submission 184031) | Groundwater microbial communities from Rifle, Colorado - Rifle Oxygen_injection A3 (SPAdes) | ecosystem: Environmental > Aquatic > Deep subsurface > Groundwater | place: Rifle, Colorado, United...
AAACCGATTTTTTGTTTATTTTTATTCATCAGAAAAGTGGTGTTTGTTTGTTGATTTATTGTTTTTATCTATACAAAAATAAACAGCTTATGCCACTTTTCCTGTTTTTTATTTTAGAATTTTAGGTTGTAATTAAAATTGAAATTTCATATGATGCCGGTACAAATTGGACTGTAATTTCACCGGCAGCCATTGCTACTTCAGGGTCATACGTAAAATGGGTGGTACCTTCACAAATTCAATCGGATAGCTGTTTAGTTAGAATAAGCAAGTATGATGATGCAGGCATTACTGATTTGAGTAAATCCTTATTCCGAATTACGACTGATACATCTACACATACTTTAGTTGTTTTAGGATCATCTACTGCGGCGGGTATCGGACCAAGCACTTCAGACAGTGCATGGGTTTCTAGATACAGAAATTATTTGTTTGAAAAAAATACGACCATGAAAGTAAACAACCTTGCTGTTGGCGGTTACACAACTTACGATATTATGCCAACCGGATTTATACCACCGCCAAATAGACCAACTCCTAAAATTGGTAGAAATATTTCTAAAGCCGTAACCTACGTTCCTGAGGCAATCATAATCAACCTGCCATCCAATGATGTAAACCTGGGTTATTCAATCAACGAGCAGCTCTCTAATTATGATACTATTCTTTCGGTTGCTTCAGATAATAATATTCCTGTTTGGGTAACTACTACGCAGCCAAGAAATTTCAGCAGTGGTCAAATCTTAAAGCAAATTGAAATGAGGGATTCGACTTTTGTCCGATTTGGCGAAAAAGCAGTAGATTTTTGGACAACAATTGCCGATACTGGGGGAAGTATCGATCCTCTATATGATTCTGGGGATGGTATTCATCTAAATGATAAAGCTCATGCGATATTATTTAGTAGAGTGGTAGACGCAAAAGTATTCGATCCAACCGTTGTGAAAGTAGAAGAAAAACTATTTACAGTTATCCAATTTGAGCTGCTTCAGAATTACCCCAATCCTTTCAACCCATCTACAAAAATTAAATATTCAATTCCAACCCCTCCTTCATCCTCCCCTTTGGCAAAGGGGAGGAACGAGGTTGGGTTCGTTTCTCTTAAAGTATACGACATCCTCGGAAGAGAAGTTGCCACACTTGTTAATGGAGAACAAACATCAGAAGATTATGAAGTAACATTCAACGCCGTCAACTTAGCAAGCGGAGTTTATATATACACATTAATTGCAAGTGATTTTATAGCTTCGAAGAAAATGCTTGTCTTGAAGTAATGAGAATTTCGATTAATGATTCAAACATGAAAACCAAATTAAAATCATTTCGCTTCCTAATTATTGCTTTTCAATTTCTTGCGAATCTGAATTTTCCGCAGCAAAATTCCTTGCGATTTGAAAACTTTACAATAAACAACGGGTTATCAAATAATTCCATCAACTGCATTCTTCAAACTCAAGATGGTTTTTTATGGATAGCAACAAAGGATGGATTAAACAGATTCGATGGGCAGAACTTCAAAATTTATAAGAACGATCCTAACAATAAACAATCATTGCCGGAAAACTATGTAATGTCGTTGTTCGAATCGAAAGATGGTACTTTTTGGGTAGGTACATGGGGCGGTGGATTATGTAAGTTTAATCCAATTAATGAATCATTCACCCCTTATGATTTGGAGTACACCGACGATGATTATATCCAAGCGCTCTTCGAGGATCATCAAAATTTTATTTGGTATGGAACTACATCAGGCGGTCTTAACAGGCTGAATCCCAAAACCAAGCAAATCATTATATATAGACCTGGCTTGCCGGCTAAAAATAATTTTCCGGATGAAAATATTGCATCCATTGATCAAGATGAAAAAAATAATTTATGGATTGGAACCTGGAATAGCGGATTAGTCAAGTTCAATCCTGCCGAGCAAAGTTTTATTCAGTTTAAAAGTAATCCGTCGGATAAGCATTCAATTTCAAATAACAGGGTTTGGAATATTTTCAACAATGGAGATGGAACTCTTTTGCTGAGCACTTATTCAGGCATGGATATTTTTAATACCAGCACAAATGAAATCGATCCCTACTCGGATGTTCTCCAAAAGTTTAACATTAATTTTACGCTTATTCTCCGCCAAATAATTAAAGACCGCAAAGGAAATTTATGGATAGGAAGCTATAACTATTTAGGCCTTTTTTTAATTCAAAACAATCATAGTCAAAACAATATTATTCGATTGATGAATGAAGATGACGATAACAATTCATTAATATCGAATAGAGTAAGGTGGCTGTATGAGGATAGAAGCGATAATCTGTGGGTAGGAACCGAAGAGGGCTTAAGCAAGCTGCCTTCATATAAGCCCTTTATTCAATATCTTTATAATCCGATAAGCCGTACGGGACTTGGAGGAAAAGTTGTAAGCAGCATAACGGGCAATAAAAAAGGTACAGTTTGGGTTGGATTTGGCGGCGGAGGATTTGATCGAATTGATTTAAATAAAAATGCTATTACACATTTTAAAAATGTTCCAGGCAATTCCAACTCTCTTTCCGTTAACGATGTTGTATCACTCTATCTTGATCGTAAAGGCATTTTGTGGATTGGTACCCTATACGGCGGTTTAAACAGGTTTGATCCTGTTTCAAAAAAATTCAAAGTCTATCTTCATAATCCAAAGGATAGTTTAAGCATTGCATCCAATTGGGTGCAGCAAATAATCGAAACGTCCAACTCCAGCTTACTTGTTGGAACGAACGACGGACTGCAAATTTTTGACCGCAAGGCCCATAAGTTTCTTCACTTTTCAAATTACCTGAAGGATAAATCTACAGCACTTCCCCGAAATCTTCCTGTAAACGCTTTGTTTGAAGATAGTGATCGAAATATTTGGATAGGAACCTGGCTTCAAGGGCTTTACAAATACGATTTTCAAAGCGGCAAAATATTTCATTATTTGCCTGATACTAAAAATCAGTTCGGTATAAGTTGTAATAAAGTAACTTATATCACTGAGGATTCTAAGGGTTTTATTTGGATTGCCACTCATAGCGGAGGCATAAATAAATTCGACAAATTATCGGGTAAGTTTTATCAATACACAACCAGGAATGGCCTTCCGAACGATGTTGTATTTGGAATTCAGGAAGATAACACCGGCTGCTTATGGATTAGTACGCTTAACGGATTAGCTAAATTTAATCCGCAGGATAAGTCGTTCCGGGTTTATGATCAGTCCGAGGGCATTATTCATAACCAATTTAATTGGCGTGCAAGCTACAAAGATGAAACAGGAAAGATGTTTTTTGGAGGATTGAAAGGTTTCATATCCTTCGATCCTGAATCTATTAAGACCGATTCAAACAAACTTCCAATTGCATTTACGTCGTTTAAGGTTTTTGATAAAGAAGCAACGCTGCCTCAATCGTTGCCCGCAACTAAGGAGATAGTGCTGCAGTATTATCAAAACTTTTTTTCCATTGAATTTGTCGGTCTTGATTTGGCATTGCCTCACAAACATAATTACTCGTACATGCTGGAGGGAATTGATCCGAGCTGGATAAACGCCGGATCAAGAACCACTGCACATTATACAGATATTGATCCCGGTTCTTATAGATTCCTGGTAAAAACCAGTAACACAGATAATGTTTGGAGCGATCCAATTGCCTTATCAATAGTAATTAATCCCGCATGGTGGATGACATGGTGGTTTAAATTAATTATTCTGATAGGATTAGTACTCTTAGGTTTCTTGGTGTACAAATATCGTGTAAACCAACTACTTAAAATTGAGCGAATCCGTTATAATATTGCTAGTGATTTGCATGATGAGATTGGAAGTAATCTCAGCAGTATTTCTGTTGATGGCCAGATGCTGATGAAAAGTAATTCTCTTACGGAATATGAACATGGGCTATCCTCGGATATAGCTAAAACTGCTTCACTTACGCTCGATGCAATGAGGGATATCATCTGGTTCATTAATCCGAAAAATGATGAAGGGGAGGATCTAATTTTTAAAATGAGAGAAACTGCAGCCAAACTTTTAGTCGGAATGGAATGGTACCTAAATGCTGCCGAGGGAATCAAGTTTGAATCATTTTCATTGGAACAACGAAGAAATATATTTCTAATCTACAAGGAAGCGCTGACAAACGTCATTAGACACTCAAAGGCAAAAAAATGTATTATTGAGATCGGCGGTCAATCTGACGAATTGAATCTTTGTGTTCAAGATGACGGTAATGGATTCAATCCTAAACATTTTGATAAAAGTACCGGCTTACTAAGCATGATGAATCGAGCTGAAAAAATTAATGGGACTTTAGTTATTGATAGCTTACCCAGTAAAGGCACAACTATCAGTTTGAATGTAAAATCTAAAAGATGAAATACGCAGCTTTTTTATGTGGTATGTAAATAAATCTGCCAAAAATTACAAATGCCACAATCATGGTATAGAAGAATCAGTTTTTTGGTAATATTTTAATAGTAACAGATAATGAAGAAAATTCCTCCTTTGGAGAGTCATTTAACAAGCATATGGCTGGTAGAAGATAATCTTCAGTACCGAAAATCGTTAGCCGGATTAATAAACGGTACAGAAGGCATGCATTGTCCGCATTCTTTCATTTCATGTGAAGAAGCGATAAAAGCGTTATCCGAACACCCCGCTCCTAAAGTTATTTTGCTCGATATAGGCTTACCGGGGATTAGCGGAATTCAAGGAATTGAGAAATTCAAAGAGCTTTCTCCATCAACATTAATAGTCATTCTAACTATTTATGATGATAGCGATAAAGTTTTTGATGCTTTGTGCGCCGGTGCATCAGGTTATCTTCTAAAAGATTCCACTCCAGAAAAAATAATCGATTCAATAAAGGAGGTTCTTGCAGGCGGGGCACCAATGAACATGAAAATTGCTCATAAAGTGCTCGAACTATTTGCGCAATTCAAAAAGAAAAAAGCCGATTATGGGTTGACTGAACGGGAAAAGGAAATTCTTCAGCACACGGTAGCCGGTTTAACTAAGCAGCAAATTGCAGATAAACTGTTTTTAAGCTTCCATACTGTAAATACTCACCTTAAAAACATTTATACCAAGCTTCATGTAAATACGCTATCAGGTGCTGTCTCAAAAGTTTATAAAGAAAATATACTTTAGCTGCTCAGCATGATGCCGCCTTTGTTTTGTAAAGTGTTATATAATTTTGAGCACCACGCCAGGTTATGGGCTTACAAGATACGATAACTGTCCAACAAAAATAATTATTACGTCCCTAGCGAGACCTGTAGAAACTGATTGTTTGTATTGTTCAACTGATGATATTCTGTCCCTCACACATATGCGTCAACTTAATTTTGTTTGTTCTTTTTATAATTCCTTAATTCTCAATGAATTATTTTTTTCTCAAATGGATCAAATTTTATGATAGAACTCCTAGCGGAGTTCGTTATTGTGAGGGATTATTTATACTACAAACATTTAACTCCTAACGGAGTTAAAACCTCCCTTGTCTTCGCTCCAGAGGAGCGAAATGATTGTAGAAAAACATATCCCCCCAAAAGAGTGTGCTCCGTAGGAGCACTATATTCCGAATTTTAATAAGGATTTTAAGAAATATTTACAAAGGAGAACTTTATTAAATCTTCTTTGAGTTGACACCTATGTGTTTCTCACAGGACAAAGAGCCTTTAGTATATGTTTAACTCAACTATAATCCCGTTAGGGATTTAATATTGATAGAACATTTTTGGACACCAATACAAGATACCACAATCATGCGATTGTACGTGCTGCAATGTTATAATATTTTTCTAATCAGGACGATTATCATTTTGAATATCTAATTATTTCTTTACTATAAACTAAATATTGGAGGATGCTATGAAAATAAAATCGCTACTCATTTTTGTTTTTTTCGTTTTTTTAACTGTTGCTAATTCTTCAATGGTTAAAAATATTGCTCACCGCGGGTGTTCCTCGCTTGCACCGGAAAACACTTATGCAGCCTGGGTTAAGGCAATTGAAAAAGGTGCAGATTACTTTGAACTGGATATTCAGCTATCAAGCGATGATTCATTAGTTATTATGCACGATGACACAGTTGATAGGACTACTGACAGTACAGGTACTGTTAGCTCATTAACCTATGCACAGCTTCGTGCCCTCGATGCCGGATCTTGGTTTAGTTCTGAATTTACAGGTGAAAAAATTCCGTCATTTTCAGAAGCGCTTGAACTTTCAAAAACAGATGGAAGCATTGATATTGTCGCTGAAATAAAATCAACAAATCTTAATATCGTTCCAAAAGTTGTTGCAATGATTCAAGCTTATGGGATGCAAAGCCGGGTTATTGTTTCAAGCTTTACACAATCGCAATTGACTATTTCCAAATCACTCGATCCATCAATTGACGTTCAGCTTTTTGGTACTATTACAAATGCAATGATTGATCAGGTAGCTTCGATGAACGGCGAATGGGTTGGAAGCGGCGGTACTATAACACAGGCTTTAATCGATTATGCGCATTCTAAGAATATTTTATTTAACGCATGGACAATTAATTCCGGCAGCCAGATGCTGGCGCTAATAGCACTTGGTATTGATGGGATTACAACAAACTTTCCCCAAACTTTTGTTGCCGTAACAGATTCCACACCTCCATCGGATGTGGTGGTTAATTCAGCTTTATCAACCGGCGAAACTGATATAACGTTAAGCTGGCAGGCTGCAGTTGATTCACAAAGTGCTATTTCAAACTATGAAATTTATCGGGACATTATTCCCAATCCCGCCGTTTTGTATATGACCGTTGGAGACACAACGGAATTTGTTGATCACACTCTAACCGAAACTCAGATTTTCTATTATCGAATTAAGGCAGTTAATGGGGCCGGATTAAAAAGCGTGAACTATAGTAACGAAGTCTCCGCAACCACTTCAACTGATGTAACCAAGCCGGTTGTTTCTTTTGTATCATCACAAGGAGATACTTCCACAGTTTACGTTGAATTTAATGAGAGAGTGGATGAAACAACATCCGAGACCACAACGAATTACACGATCAACAAAAGTGTGGCTGTAATCGGTGCGGAACTTTTAGTAGATCAAAAAACCGTAAAGCTGACCACTACTCACTTGCTTGATACTTCCTACACTATCACTGTAAAAAATGTTAAAGATAAAGCTGCTGCGCCAAACACCATGGTTACTGCATCGATAATATTTTTGCATGTAAACAGTAATTCCGATTTTGTTGCCTACTATCAATTGGATAATGTAAGCATAGTTGGTGCAGACACATTGGTTATTGATGCAACATCTAATCTAAACAACGGCTTATCTAAGAACGGTCCGGTCATCGGAACCGGATATTTGGGAAATGCAATGGAGTTTGATGGTGTGGACGATTACGTTCAGTTCGCAAGTTCTCCATCCTTCGATATTGGCGGATCGGCAGTTACAGTTTCGGTTTGGACAAAATTAGCATATCTGCCAAGTCAACTAACGTTTCCGTTTGGTCCTTTATTCGATTCGGAATCAGATCAATATGTTTTATATGAAGATCGAGGAAATAACGAATTGCGCTTCAAAGTAACCACGAATGTAAAAGCAGAAAGGCCCGGAATTCCTGCATCGGCACTGGTCACAGATCAATGGATACATGTTGTAGGTGTTTATGATGGATCAGGCGCTAAAATTTATTTAAATGGTGAACTTAAGGATACTCATCCTATCACTGGAACAGTTAATACCGGTCAAGTTGCAATGCTTGGTAAAAGTGGTACAAGCGGAACCCCATCATACTTCAAAGGAAGTATTGATCATGTTTTAGTTCTCAATAAAGCGTTATCAGAAACTGAAGTAATGGATTTGTATTCAAAAACCAAATCTGCAGGTGTCGATCCCAGACCTTCAGATGTTGTATTAGATCCAACTTCTGTTGATGAAACAGCAGTTACACTATCATGGAGTACGGCCACAACCTATGAGAGTGTGATTATGGGTTATGAGATTTATAGGGATGTTGCTGTCGATCCAACTACTCTCATTGCAACAGTAGATAGAACCCAGACCAGCTATGTTGATAATACAGATACTGAAAATCAGACGTTTCACTATCGTGTTAGAGCAAAAAATTCAGCTGCATTGTACAGCCCCAGCTATAGTAACGAAGTTACTGCATTAACTGCAGCCGATACTAAAGTTCCAAAGGTTGTGTATATAACTTCACGCGAAGAGAATACAAAGGTAGTGGTTGAATTTAACGAGTTACTTGATGAGACGAGTGCGGAGGATGTTAATAATTATGCGATTACTAATGGTATTAGTGTTGTAAAAGCTGATCTTGGTGTTGATGGCAAAACGGTTATTCTTGAAACTTCGCCGTTGGCGGTTGGCTCGTATGAGCTTGTGCCGACAAATATTAAAGATAGAGCAGCTGTACCAAATTCTGTAGTTACCGGCAGCTATTATCCGTTCAGTCACACTGGTTTTCCACAAGATTTAATTGCATACTATTCGATGGATGGAACTCGAGTCGATACTCTTTTTGATGCATCAGGAAATGCCAATAACGGAGTATTCACAAATGGTCCATTGGTTGTAGGAGGTCATTCGGGTAACGCATTAGGATTCGATGGAGTAGATGATTTTGTTCAGTTTGCATCTTCGCCATCATTCGATTCTCCAACCACCGGCGTATCGGTTTCTGCATGGGTTAAGTTAGATTATTTACCAACTGAAATGACAATGGCTTTTGGGCCTGTATTCGATTCTCAAGGAGACCAGTATGTTATTTATGAAGATAGGGGAAACAAGGAACTACGATTCAAAGCTACCACGACGGCTGGCGCTGCTCGCCCAGGAATTCCTCAAGCAGAATTGATTACAGGTAAATGGATTAATGTTGTTGGAACTTTCGACGGTGCAAATGCTAAAATTTATCTCAATGGCATAATGAAAGGAATTCTTCCATTAACCGGAACAATCTTACCAGGTCAGATCGCAATGCTTGGCAAAAGCGGAACTGCAGGTATTCCTGCTTATCTCAAAGGTAATATTGATTACGTAGCGGCGTTCGATAAAGCACTTTCAGATGCTGAAATTTTAGATATGTATAATAACTATAAAGTTCCCGCTGATTACATAATCCCTGTCGAGCTTACTTCCTTTAGTGCAGTGGCTTCTAAAGATAAAATTAATTTGTTTTGGGAAACAGCAACAGAAACTAATAATCAAGGTTACGAGGTCCAAAGAAGTTCGGATAAAATTAACTTTGTTGCAATTGGTTATGTGAGTGGTGCTGGTACATCAACTGAAAAACATAGTTACACTTTCAGTGATAATAATAACACATGGAATAAAGTATACTATCGCCTCAAACAAATTAATTTGGATGGATCATTCTGGTATTCACAGGTGGTTGAAGCAGTTGGAGTAGTGCCGACAGAATTTGGGTTATCACAAAACTATCCCAATCCATTCAACCCGGTAACTACAATTGAGTATCAACTGCCGGTAACTGCAAAAGCATCATTAAAATTATATGATATGCTTGGAAGTGAAATTGCTACTTTGGTGAATGAAGTTAAAGAAGCAGGTTACTACAAGTATTCATTTAATGGTAGTGAATTGGCGAGCGGTACATATTTCCTAAGAATGCAGGCGAATGATTTTGTTCAAACCAAGAAGCTGACATTAATGAAATAGTCTTTATAGCGTACTCCTTACATGAGAGCGGCTTATTATTTTAATAAGCCGCTCTTATTACTTTAATAAGTAGTTTAATTTATAACCGACTGCATCCCTCAATTTTTCACAACAAATAAGAGAAATTCTTTAAATCTCTCTGGTACTAAAATTGTCTGGTTCATATAAAATCATACTTATTTCTCAATAATAATTAATAAACTTAGCAGGGATGACAATAAGCAAATCGAAATGCTTGTGTTTAAAAATTGGGGTTATCAGTCCTGTTTTAGTGTCATTACTCTTGTATTCTAATGCACTTCCTCAGACGGCCACTCTCGAAACCTCTCTTGTCCTGCAGCAAGTAAACGGAATATCTATTCCTTTTCAAAACGGTATTCCGCTGCCGTCATTTGAGAAACAAAACCGAAAAATTATTGATCTCGCCGGTGCTTGGAGAAAAGAAAGACGCCCTGCTAATAATAATATTTCATTAAGTAAAAGGGATTCTACCGGTTATTCAAATTTAATAACAGAATCCGGCGGAAGACATTTATCAAATTACGATGACTCTGGTTGGGAAACTAAAAATATTCCTGGGGTTGAAAACGAGATGCATTCATATCCAACCATTCCTGAATATTTTAGTGATGGCGTTTGGTACAGAAGAACTTTCAACGTTGAAGCGGCTGATTCCGGAAAATTAGTAAAATTGGTTTTTCTCGCAGTGAACTACATTGCCGATGTTTGGGTCAATGGAAATTATTTAGGTTATCATGAAGGAGGTTATACATCATTTGCTTTTGATGTTTCATCTGCATTAAAATATGGTGAGACAAACACACTTGCAGTTCGAGTTGATTTAATACCGTGGGGGGAAAGAAACGATATTATCCCTTACAATACGGTTGATTGGTTTAATTATGCTGGAATCATTCATGATGTATATTTAGAGTTTTCATCTCCAATCTCTATAATCCGAAGTGATATTGTTCCCTTAAATGTTGGCGGTGATATCCAGAATACATTAGTAATTTATAATAGTTCAGGTAATTATTCAACTGTCGATGTTACAATTCAAGTTTATGAAGCCGCGATTGACTCAGGGAATATCAAATCAGAGTTTTCATATCAATTAACAGGTAACGAAATTTCGATATCGGGGATTACACAAAATTCTCTTTTAATTCAGCGCGACTCCTCTGCCGCCTGGCGAACTTTAGTCAAAATTAATAATCCCAAATTATGGACTCCAAAACAGCCAAATTTATATATCATGAAAGTGACGTTGAAAGAGGGAAGTGAAATCATTGACGAATTTAGCTCGCAGTTTGGCATTAGAACAGTTAAAAACAAAGGCGATAAATTTTTGCTAAATAACAGAGTCGTATTCTTGACAGGCGCAGCTCGGCATGAAGATCATCCAGTTTACGGAAGAGCAGTTACTAAAGACGTTATTTATGATGATCTAAAGATCGTAAAAAGCTTAAATATTAATTTTCTGAGAACAGCACATTATCCAAATCATCCGTACACATACTTGATATTAGATCGGCTTGGCATTACAGCAATGCAAGAAGTCCCAATCTGGCAGATGGATCAAGCCACACCTTGGCTTATCCAAAACAATACGAGGAAGTTGCATCTTCAAATGTTTAGAGAAATGGTCTTTAAAGACTACAACCGCCCAAGCATGATTCTTTGGAGTACGTCGAATGAATGCCACGAGGAAACAAATAGAATAATTTATAACCAAATGGTAGTGGATGATTTAAGAAACAATTATGAAGATCATCGGCTTATATCACAATCCTCAGCGGCTGATAATCCGGGTGCTGCAGACATAACTCAAGGACCACTCGATGTAGCAGGATGGACAATGTACTTCGGGATATTTCATGGTTCTACTTACTTTACGGGAACTTACAATTTCCTTAATCAGGCAAAAACGAACTTCCCGGATAAACCATTGATTGATACCGAGTTTGGATACTGGTCAAACCTGGATGGATCGGAGCAGCAAAAGCAAATTGATGTTTTTAATAATACTTTTTTGGCTTTTAAGCAGCATGCAACGCTGACTTCAGTTGGAAGTATAAATGTAAATGGTTCGCTGATGGCTTGTACCTGGTGGTGTGTATTCGATTGGTATCGTATGAGCTCAAGTTTACAGACTATGGGTCTTTATCAAATGGATCGAACAACTGCTAAACCTGTTGCTGCAACACTTAAAGCTGCATATTTGCCGTATTATAATATGGATGGAGTGTTGACCGATGTTGAGAATGAAAGCAGAATCATGCCCGATACGTTTGAATTGATGCAGAACTATCCGAACCCATTTAACCCAACTACTAAAATTAGTTGGCAGTCGGCAGTCGGCAGTTGGCAATCCTTGAAGGTTTTTGATGTTCTTGGTAATGAGGTTGCGACACTAGTAGATGAATATAAATCTCCCGGTAGCTATGAAGTTGAGTTTTCAACCGAGGGCGGATACGCCTCTGGCGTATATTTCTATCAGCTTAAAGCTGGTTCATATTTAAGCACAAAAAAACTTGTATTATTAAGATAGCTGTAGTACATCGTTTTAATAAAGATGAGTGCTAATAAAAATAGAATAACAAAAAAATAAATTGCTAGATAATTTTTCAATATTGGATGTTTTGATACTGATATTTTACGTAGTAACAATATTAGTGATTGCATTTTATTCATCAAGGAAAAAGGAAAAAGATTTTTCAGGTTATTTCTTGTCGGGGAAAAATGTTGGATGGATTGCAATCGGTATGTCAATTTTTGCTACAAACATATCAAGCGAGCATTTTATTGGTTTAGCCGGATCAGGAGCGACAAGGGGTCTTGCAGTTGCACAATTTGAATTGATGGCAATATTTATTTTAATCTTGCTAGGCTGGTTTATAGCTCCAATTTATTTGAAATCTGGTGTAACAACGGTTCCTGAATTATTTGAAAAGAGATTTGATTCTAGAAGCAGAAAATTTTTAGCAGGCTTATCAATCGGAATTTATTTCTTAACTAAAATTACGGTCACTTTATTAGCCGGTGGAATACTTTTTTATAAAATGTTTGGATTAAGCATTTACACCTTTGCAATACTAATTATACTTGTTACCGGCGTGTACACAATTATTGGCGGAGCTACTGCTGTATTAAAGACACAGGTAGTTCAAGCATTTATATTAATATTCGGAGCTGTTTTACTTACCGCGTTTGGATTGTACGAAGTTGGTGGATACTCCGGGCTTAAAGCAAAGTTGCCTGCAGATTATTTTAGTATGTTTAAGCCTATAACCGATCCGGATTTTCCCTGGACAGGAATAATTTTTGGCGCACCTATAATTGCCTTTTGGTATTGGTGCACCGATCAATACATAATTCAAAGAATTTTAGGTGCTAAATCTATCGAAGATGCAAGGAGAGGATCGCTTCTTGCAGCATTATTAAAAATATTACCATTGTTCATTTTGGTAGTTCCTGGTTTAATTGCATTTGCTTTATTTCCTGAAGTAGTTGGGGACGAAGCATATCCCGCATTGCTCTCAAGCAATATTCTGCCAATTGGAATAAAAGGACTAGTAGTTGCGGGACTTTTATCTGCAATTATGTCGTCATTATCCGGAGTCTTCAATACAATTGCCACACTTTTTGTAAATGATTTTTATTTACCCAGAAATCCTGAAGCAAACGAAAGAAAATTAGTTTTAGCAGGAAGATTAGCTACTACGTTTGTAGTTGTTGCAGCAATACTTTGTGTTCCGTTAGTTAAAGCAATTAATTCTCAGATGTATTTGTTCTTGCAAAGTACGCAAGCATTTATAAGTCCGCCAATTGCTGCAGTATTTATATTTGGACTTTTATTTAAGAAAATCTCGTCACGAGCAGCATTTATTACTTTAATTGCAGGTGAAGTTATAGGGCTTTCAAGATTTGCAACTGATTTATTAATTAACCTGGGATATGTTAATCATCCTTTGTTGTTAGCTTATTCAAGTATAAACTTTCTACACTTTGCTATTTTCTTATTCTTGACTTGCGCTACTCTTTTGTTTTTGATAAATTTTATTACGCACTCAAAGAATATAAAAGAAATGAACCATTTAGATTATTCTGTCAGGGAGAGTATTCTCGAAATTCCACCATTCAATAAAATCAGCAGCTCAAGAACAAGTTTTATTATGTCGGGGTTCATTCTATTAATTATTATTGGTGTATGGAGTTTATGGAGTTAAAAATTTAATGACGAACTTTAATCAACAATGCGATCAAATTATATTTTTTAATATTGGTCGTAATTTTATTCAATCTATAACTAATGGAGGAAAGTTATGAAAAAACTTTTCGTTTTACTTTTTGTTCTCGGGTTTGTGGGACTCTTACAAGCACAATGGGTATTTGAGTCCTTCGACAATGCTGTTGGTCCTGTTGCAGGTGCCACCGGTCCCTTATTTGCAGATGTTGCCGTACTGAATACTAATTTTTATGCGAATGGACTAACAGCTTTTATGGATCTTACAAATGATCCTGATCATATGGAAGGTACTGGTTCTATGAAAATCGACTATAGGGTGGAAGCCAGAGATGGTTGGGGGGGATATTGTGTTAGAACCAACTATCATGATTTCGATGTTACTCAGTTACCCAACATAGATTTATCTACTGGTACACATCTAAAACTGCGTTATAAAGTTCTTACTCCTGCAGATACATCACAGGATGGAACTGTTTTTATGGAAATAAAGCTCGCAGAAATAGATGAAGCAGGCAATAGAGATCTATGGCTTCATCATATGGCACTTAATCCTTTCGACGCCTCTGGTACTTGGCAGGAAGTTACTATGCCTTTAGAAAAAAACGCCGATAACACGCTTGGTTTCTCACTTCAATTTGGAGGAGGAGATGGAGAACTCCAGTTGGATAAGGTAAGGGGTTTAGAGATGTCGGTGGTGTATATTACTGCTGGTGGTACAGTTAATACGCCCTTTGCAACTGGTTCAATTCTTATTGATAAATTAGAACTTGTTGGCAATCGTTACAGTCCATTTCAAACATTTGACAATGCCGCAACAGACGTATTTACATTTGATGATATGAGCTGGGCTGGTCCTTCCGGTAAGGGTTCAGTAGTTTTATCTAACAATACCACTGATTTTGTAGAGGGCACTGGTTCAATGCAGCTCGATTATACTGTTAATGCATCTCAAGGCTGGGGTGGTTATATTAACATGACGGACACTACATGGGTGTTCCCAGATAGCTTTGCCAATCGAACTGCTTTAGTTCTTTATGTAAAGAATGTTAACCCGTTAACTGGGACAACCCCCCAGCGTGTCACATGTCGCTTTTTCTTAATGGAAAATAGTACTGGTGCCAACGAAGATTGGGTAATTGAAGTCCCGATCAATTTTGAGGAAGCTGGTGAATGGACACGATATTACCTTCCATTAAAGCAAGATACAGTTTGGACTGATAGCGCAGGAAAAACTCGCTTCCCGCAAACTGGTTTTGCTCAAACTTGGTGGAGTATAACCGGAGACAACATTTTTAACCAAGGATCAATTACCGGTTATAAAATAGAATTCTCTGCTGGTGGAAATGACTATGGGCCTCAAAACGAAATATTTACCGGACAAATTCTTTTTGATGTTCTTCAACAGTCTGGTTTCAAGTTTGATGATACGGAAGCACCTGCTGCTCCAGTTGTACAAGTGATTATGAGTTCTTTTTCAAATCTGGTAACATGGATAGATGTTCCCGGCGAAACCGGTGAAACGTATTCCATTTATTACAGCGCAAATCCAATTACGGATGTTGCTGCAGATGGTGTAGAGCCACTTTATACGGTAAGTGCTATACCTGAAAATACCTCAGTGTATGTGCATCAATTTTATTCTGCTAAAATTGATAAAGACAGGACATTCTATTACGCTGTAACTTGTAAAGATTTTGCAGGTAATGTTAGTTCTGCAGGAACCTTTGGGCCTGTGACTAATAAGGCAAAAGGAGTTCCCACAGTTTCTATCAATCCTCCAACTGCATTCGTTGCTGATGGTAACATAAGTGAATGGGATGGTATCACACCGTTTGTTATGTCTGCTGCTTTAGGAACAGCTAATGTTCCTCCACCTCCCCAGGTTGTAGATGGAGATGCTGATTGTTCTGCTGAAGTGAAAGTAGCATTAGATAATACTTATTTATATGTAATGATGGATGTTACTGATGATGCTGTTTTCTGGGTTGATGATGCTTCTACTTGGCAAAATGATGCAGCAGATTTATATATTGGATTTTATGATAGTACAGAAACTCACAGAGCTTACTGGCGCGGTACTAAACCAGATTATCATATAAGATTTGGTAAGTTCAAAATACGTAATGATGGTGGTGGTGCAGAATGTGATTCAGTAATAGCAAATGGGAACACGGATATCGTACCAATTGGAGGTAGTGAGAATTATTATTGGGGAGAAAAATTCCCATCAGGATATATCATTGAAGCAAGAATACCATTAATAGATCTTGCAACAAAGAGAAACAGTCCTTCTCAAACAACAGATGTAATTAGCTGGAAGGTTGGAGATAGAATTCCTTTTGACATCGGAATAAATGATAATGACGGTAATGAAGCGGATGCAGGTCACGCAGGAGTAGATAGAGAAGGTATGATATTTTATTCGCCTTCCAATAGGGATAATGGATGGCGTTATGTAGATTCATGGACCTATACCTGGATATCAGATGAAGTTACAGGCGTTGATGATCAGCCAAACTTAGTTAACGTTTATAATTTAAATCAGAATTATCCCAATCCATTTAATCCAAGCACTAAGATTACATATTCTATTGCAGAACCGGGATTAGTAAGTATAAAAGTATTCGATATTCTTGGAAGACAAATTGCTGATCTAGTAAACAAGCAGCAATCTGCAGGAACTTATACTGTAGATTTTGATGCTAAGAACTTATCGGCAGGTGTTTATTTGTACAAAATCGAAAGCGGTTCTTTCCAGGCTACCAAGAAGATGATTCTTTTGAAATAATAGCATATATTGTTAAAGGGCAGTTTAATAGCTGCCCTTTAGCTTTATTAAGATCAAAATTAATTCTATAAAGAATTTTTTACCTTAAATAATCATTGAGGTGAAAGCAAAAATTTTTACAGTAAGATTTATGAGCAGAAATATGCAAATCAAACCTAAAAACCATATTCATTCTTTTTTCCCTGGCACCCGTATGGTATGGTGGGCTACCACTTTACAATCCGTCCGCCACAGTTGGGCAGGCTCAAACACTTTTTTTTATGGTGTTTTAACTTTTTGCTTCGTATATAATTCTCTCGCATTCGGCGGAACAACCGGAAAAATTTCGGGAAAAGTTTTAGATAAAGAAACGAAAGAACCTATAATAGGAGCAAATATTGTCATTCAGGGCACTTACTTTGGCGCTGCTACAGATATTGAAGGGTACTATTACATAAATAATGTTACGCCTGGTAAATATAATGTAGTAATTAGTGCCATTGGATATCACAAAATTACTTTTGAGAATGTTGTGGTAAGGATTGACTTGACAACTAACCTTGATGTAGATCTAACTTCAGAGGCAATAACTTTAGGTGAAGTGGTTGTTCAAGCTACTGCTCCTCTTATCACAAAGGATTTAACATCAACATCGGCAATAGTAACATCCGATGATATTCAAATGATGCCTGTTGAAAATTTAGGCCAGGTTATTCGATTACAGGCTGGCGTTGTTGATGGACACTTCAGAGGCGGCAGATCAAATGAAGTTGCTTATCTTATCGATGGTATTCCAGTAAATGATGCATTCAATAATAATCTTTCGGTGACAGTTGAAAATAATTCTATAAGGCAATTAGAAGTTATCAGCGGTACATTTAATGCTGAATATGGGTCTGCTATGTCTGGTATAGTAAATATTGTCACTAAGGAAGGTTCTCAAAAGTACGAAGGTTATGCTTCGGTTTATCTGGGAAATTACTTTACTCAGCACAAAGCTATCTTTTATAACCTTAATAAATTTAATTTAGCCGGACCAAAAGACTTCCAATTTAATTTTGGCGGGCCAACTCAAATTGTGGATGGACTAACCTTCTTTCTTACAGGCAGATACTTTAAAGATGACGGTTACATGTATGGGAGGAGATACTTTTTGACAACCGATAGAGCACCAATTATTCCGGATCCTTCCATTCCAGAGTTTTTTATAATTCAAAATCATGGAGACAGTGCATACGCCCCAATGAATCCCGAAGAGAATTTGTCATTCAATGGTAAATTAACCTATGGTTTGCCTGGGCTGAATCTAAAGTTTGCATATAGCTTTTTCTGGGATGATCATGAAAATAGATACTACGATCACGCATACAGGTTAGCACCTGATGGTTTGAAAACTCACTTCAGAACAAATTATGTGCATAACCTCCAAATTTCTTATTTCCCTACACAAAGCACTTTTGCTACCCTGAAATTCTCGCATAATTACAATACGTATAAGGGATACCTTTATGCAGACGAATATGATCCGAGATATATTGACCCAAATAATTCAACTGTAATATCGAGCTATACATTCCGGTACGGAGGAAATGATATCGATAGATATAACAGATATACAAAATCAAATTTAATTCTTTTAGCAGCCGAATCTCAGATTACAAAGGAACATAAAATAAAAATTGGAGCTGAAGGACGGTTTCATCAGTTGTTCAACTTTTGGAAGGAAATTAGAAATCAAACAGAATCTGAAGGCACTTGGACTATTGGCTATGCTCAGGAGGGAACTAAATATCATGTTAAATATTACCGAAAACCTTACGAACTTGCCGCTTATATTCAGGATAAAATGGAATACGATATAATGATTATCAATGCCGGTGTAAGATTCGATTACTTCAATTCGAATACCAATTTGCCGATAGATATAAGAAATCCTTTAGACAATCCTAACTTCTACGATACAACTATAGCAAAATACGGTGCTTTAGGAAATAGAAAAGCTGAAGTTGAATATCAAATAAGTCCAAGATTTGGAGTGTCATTCCCGATTTCTGATCAGGGAGCAATTCACTTCTCCTATGGTCATTTCTTCCAATTGCCGCCGTTTGAAAATCTATACGCAAACCATAATTATTTGATTGATCAGACATCCGGTCTGAATAATTTTGTTGGTAATCCGGAATTAAAAGCTCAAAAAACGGTTAAGTATGAATTGGGTCTTCAGCAAGTGCTCTTTCCAAATATTTCTTTAGATGCTTCGATATATTACAGTGATATAAGAAATTTATTGGGTATCGAAATATTAGAAACCTATGAGGGATTTGTATTTGGAAGATATATCAACCGAGATTATGGGAATGTAAAAGGACTTATTTTAACTCTTGAGAAGAGATACTCAGACTTTTTTAGCGCCAAGGTGGATTATACTTTTCAAGTAGCCAGAGGCAATGCATCCGATCCTCTGCAAAACTTTTATAATAACCAATCCGATCCTCCGGTTGAAACAACTAAAAAAGTTGTCCCTCTAAATTGGGATCAAACATCAACTCTTAATGTGATAGGTTCTATTGGGGATCCAATGGATTGGACTCTAGGACTTATATTCACTTATGGTTCAGGTACTCCTTATACCGAAGATCCGCGATATACAAGAGGATTAAGATTTGAAAATAATGGTAAGAAACCGTCAACTATGAATCTGGATCTGAAAGCAACGAAAAATTTCCAATTATTTGGTTTGAATATAGGTGCTTACCTTATGATTTATAACGTGCTAGATATTAAAAATGAATATGGTGTGAGTGCTTCTACCGGACGTGCAGGACAAGATTTGGCTGCCGAAGAGTATATTGGATTCATTTATGGATTGAACACTAAGGAAGAGTACTTACTTAATCCACAAGACTATTCAGCGCCAAGACAGATTAGAATTGGTTTTGGATTTGGGTTTTAAATATTTACGGAGTGATTAATGAAAAAAGCATTTTTAGTCAGTTTTTTCTTTTTAATTGTTAGTAATATTTTGATTGCTCAAGTAACTGAGCAAACATTAAAGTACAGAAATGATCCGTATGGTAATAAAACCTTTCGAAAGAAAGGTATTATGGATGGTAACCAAATACGTACGCTATTTAGAAATGATGGTCAAATTGGAAGTTGGCCTGATAGACCATCAGGTGAGTGGCCCAAAGGGACAGGTCATCATTATTTGGATGGGTGTACACCAATCGTTTCTACAAGATTGGAGACAGCAGTCGGCGTTGTTCATCCCGCACTAACTTCTTATAGAGAGGAAGTTGATGTCGATCCCGCTACGGGACAATTATGGGTTATGGAACCTGTACCCGGTTATAATAATCCTGGTTCTGAGATACCTGCAATCAGCACTAATCCGGCAACCTGGCCCGAAATCTGGCCAAGAACTCTTCCGTTAATAACTCCAGCCTGGGATGGTTATTGGTTTGGTTATTTTGGAAGGGGCGTTCAAAATGCAGAATTCGAAACATTTTATGTTATGGATGATTCCCAGGATAAAGAGTATAACCGACCACCATACTCATTTTATCCAGTGCTTTCCGATAATGCTCGTGGGGGTGTTGGAATTCGTGAGGAAGTTCGTGGTTTTCAATGGTCGCATGTGCTTGCCGAAGATATAATTTTCTGGCACTTCGATATTATTAACCTTTCTGATTTTGATCGTGATTCGACCATTTTTGGTTTTTATGCCGATACTGGTGTGGGAGGTGTTGAAGACAATGCTGATGATAATGCTAATTACAGCACCCTCTTAGATTTAACTTATGCATTCGATGCTGATGGAGTTGCACCTCCAAATAAATGGAAAACCGGTTATGTTGGTTATGCATACTTAGAAAGCCCCGGGAATGCTCTTAATGGAATTGATGATGACGAAGATGGAATGATTGATGAGAGAAGAGACGATGGAATAGACAATGATGGTGACTGGAGACCATACCTGGATTTGAATGGTAATGGCAAATGGGATGCAGGTGAGAATGAACCGTTAAATGATGATGTGGGTGAAGATGGTGTTGGACCATTTGATCCGCAGTACAAAGGTCCTGACACAGGCGAGGGTAATGGTATACCAACAAACGGAGAACCAAACTTTGATAAAACTGATAAAGATGAATCCGATCAAATTGGTTTGACCAGTTTAAAAATTGATAGATTGGATAATAAAGGTCCACTCTCAATCTGGCCGAAGAACGACGAATATATTTGGAATAACCTGCTTCAAGGTAACTTCGATACAACTGTGCAGAAGGCAAATATTCAAATTGCCTTCGGTTCTGGTCCCTTCCCATTGAAGCTAAATACTCAAGAAAGATTTTCTGTTGCACTTGTTTTCGGATCTGATTTTGAAGATATGGTTTTCAACAAAGAAACTGTTCAGCAGATTTATAACGCTAATTATAATTTCACGAAACCGCCATTAAAACCAACTTTACAAGCAGTAGCTGGAGATAAAAAAGTATTCCTCTACTGGAATAGTATATCTGAACAATCAAGAGATCCTTTTTTGGGATTTGAACAAAATGATCCCACTTTAGGCTATAAAAAAGATTTTGAAGGATATTTGATTTATCGCAGCGAAGAGCCTGAATTTAATGATATTAAGACAATTACTGATTCTAAAGGAGAACCGAAGTTTTATAAACCAATAGCTCAATTTGATTTAATTGATGGGATAGGTGGTCCTGACCCAATTGGTGTAAACGGAGCGCATTTCTGGCGAGGAGATGATGTCGGTTTACAACACTCTTATATTGATGAGGATGTTGTTAATGGAAAAACTTATTACTATGCCTGTGTAGCTTATGATCAAGGTGATCCAAACTTCGGTACTGCGGGATTAATGTCAACTGAAACGACCAAAATAATTACTCAGGATTTAGTTGGGAACATACAATTCATAGATATAAATTGTGCTATAATCACACCAAACGCTCCTGCAGCCGGATACATTCCTCCTGCAATTAATCCCGATGTTATTCAGCTTACTGGTCTTGGTACAGGCGCTATAGATATAGTTGTTCTGGACGGATCATTAATCAAGGATGGAGCCACTTATAAAGTACTGTTCAATTCTACAGGTAATATACCTGTTTATAAAACTGATTCGTATTCTGTCGTAAGAGAATTTAGCAGTGTGGTTGATACCCTAGATGTAAATGGGGGTGCTTCAAATCTTGGCACAGGAAAATATAGTTCCCCTTTCGATGGTATAGCTATATCGATGAGTAATTATGATTCCGTTATAGTTGATTTAGATAATTCTGGTTGGATAAAGGGATTTTGTACACTTTATATGCCCGTCACGCCTGATAGAAGTAACGTACAGCGAAATATTGCATGGCCATCGGATTATGAAATTGAATGGCTTGCGGACAAATCTGTAATTACTCCTTTCACCAAAATTCCTATAAACTTTAAAGTAAGAAATCTTACAAGGGGGGATACAGTTCAGGCCGAGATATTAGATATTAACAAAAGCAAAACTTTCGACCTTGGCGACGAGATAGTTATTATTGAGTATGTGGGAACTGCATATAAACTAACCTGGAATATTGGATACTATCCACCAATAAGTATTCCGTATATTGTTCATCCTTCAGCGGGAGATAAATTCCGTGTGAGCACACACAGGCCTTATGCAACTGGCGACTATTTCACATTCTCCACAACCTCCTCAAAAGTGGATAATAACACAGCTAAGAATTCTCTTGATAAGATTGGGATTGTACCTAATCCATACATTTCGGCAAATGCCTGGGAGAGGAGAAATCTTAACCAAACCGGCAGAGGAGAGCGAAGGATTGATTTCATTAATCTGCCAGCCAAGTGTGAAATCAGAATCTATACACTCACGGGAGCCTTAATTAAAACTCTTAATAAAGATTCTTCGCCAATTGAGGGGGCTATTTCCTGGAATTTAGTTACAGACGACGGAATGGATATAGCTTATGGTGTTTACGTCTATCATGTGGATGCACCAGAGATTGGTGAAAAAATCGGGAAATTTGCTATAATAAAGTAGAGACGGAGAATGAAAATGAAAATTACAATAATAAATACATTTGTTCTATCAATACTACTAGCAGCTTCTTTATTTGGGCAAAACATCATTACCGATGTTTCAAAAAGAGGAACAACGGCGGCACCATTCTTATCAATCGGGCAAGGAACAAGAGCAACAGGTATGGGAAGTGCATTTGTAGCACTTGCAGATGACCCAAGCGCCCTTTACTGGAATCCGGCGGGAATTGCAAAGGTTAATGGCGTTGGTTTTATTGTCGATCATACTTTATGGATTGCTGATATAAATTACAATTTTCTTGGATTAACTTATAATTTAGGTGATTTTGGAACGATTGGTGTTAGCTTTACGACATCAAATATTGGTGATATGAAAGTAACCACAGTAGATCAGCCCGATGGTACCGGAGAGACATTCACCGCCAACGATGCGGCATTTAGTGTTGCCTGGGCTATTCAATTAACCGAGAATTTTTCGATTGGATTTAACCCAAAGTTTGTTTATCAAAGCATTTGGAAAACCTCATCAACCGCTATTGCAATTGACATGGGTGTGCAATACGTAACTCCATTTGACGGTATGATACTGGGCATGTCTATCTCAAATTTTGGCACTAAAATGAAGCTCGAAGGAAACTCAGCACTGGTGTTATATGACCCGGATCCAAACAGTTCGGGTAATAATGGAAATATCCCGGCTTACCTTCAAACAGATGATTGGGAATTACCGCTAAATTTCCGGGTGGGTGTTGCTTACGAACCCGTTAAAATCGATCAGCATAAAGTGGCTGTTGCATTTGATGCTTTACATTTAAGCGATAACTATGAAAGCATTAATGTTGGAAGTGAATATACATTTGATGATTTCTTCAGCTTAAGAGCCGGTTATAAATCCATGTTCCTCAAGGATTCGGAAGAATCATTTAGTTTTGGTGCTGGGATTAAGCAGTTCTTATTGGGCAACGTGGCAATACAGTTTGATTATGCATATCAGGATTTTGGAAGATTAAATAACATTCAAAAATTTTCGCTTTCGATCACTTTCTAATCTTAATAATATTAGCTCTCTATCAATCATATTTTTTAGAAAGGGAGCTGACTTTTTAATAAAGGATTTAATGCTGCTATGAAAACATTTTTTAACACCACTCCCATATTTTTTTTAATAATTTTAATATTACAACCAATTGCGTCGGCAAAAGAATTTAAAGGTGCTGAATACAGAACGAAGGAAGCTTTTACTTATGGAAGATTTGAAGTGCGTATGAAATCTCCTTATCGCGAAGGAATGCTTTCATCGTTTTTTACTTATTGGGATGGTGGTGAAGGTATTTGGAATGAAATTGATATTGAAATCATGGGGAGATACGACGATAACATTCAGTTTAATACAATTACTCCAAGCCAATCAGGGAACCATGTGGGGCATCTACCGGTGAGCTTTGCTCCTAATTTAGATTATCATACATATGCATTTGAGTGGACACCTCAATATGTATCCTGGTTTGTAGATGGTGTTCAAGTATTACAGCAATTGGGAACGCACATTCAAACTCTTACCAAGCCTCAAAAAATAATGATGAATGTCTGGAATCCACAGTATGAAAATTGGGCCGGAGTTCTTAATCCATTATCATTACCTGCTTTTGCATTTTATGATTGGGTAGGTTATTACTCTTATACTCCCGGCAGTGGTAATTATGGTACCGGTAATAACTTTACGCATGACTGGACGGACGACTTCGATTCATGGGATACAATCCGCTGGGATAAAGCAACTCACACATTTGGTGGAAATGGGGTTGATTTCATCCAGGAAAATGCTGTGTTTAATGATGGAAAACTTATTCTTTGTTTAACGAATTCAACACATTTAGGTTATTCTGATGCCATTCCTCCATCAATACTTTATGCTAGGGCATCCCCTAACAAGGTATTAGCTGTATTTTCTGAAGAGGTTGATCAGACTACTGCAGAAGATGTTTCAAAATATTTTATTAATGGAGTAACCATAAATAACGCAAAATTATTAGCCGACTTGAAAAGCGTAGAATTATCTGTTACAGGTTTAGTTATTCCTTCCAGTAATAATCTGATTGTTCTTTCGATGACAGATCGAGCACCAATGCCAAATACTTCGAGTGCAAAACTCACGACTTTAATTATGCCTCAGGCGCTAACTTTTCCCATAAAAATTAATTGCGGTGGACCAGCAGAATTAGGCTATTTGCCCGATATTGGATTTTCAAAAAATACCGAGTATGGGTTTTTGGACGGAACAAGTTCAATTTTTCCATCAAGTTTATTCATCAGCGGGACAGATGAAGATGCAATCTTCCAATCAGAAAGATATAACTTGGTTGGGTATAAGATGCGTGTACCCAACGGAAAATATAATGTTAAGCTTCTGTTTGCTGAAAAGTTTTATAGTTCATCCGGTTCAAGAGTATTTGATGTTTATATTGAACAAAACCCTGCCATAATAGATCTTGACGTTTTTGCTCAGGTGGGAAATAATGCTGCCTGCATGAAAGAGGTTGCAAATGTCGATGTATCTGATGGAGTTCTGGATATTCAATTTGCGGATAAAGTTAACTCTGCATTCATTAGCGGCATCATAATCTTGGTCGCAACAACTGGGGAAATCGAAGATCAAAATATTCAACCTGATAATTTTAAAGTAGAGCAAAATTATCCAAATCCATTTAATGGTAGAACAACAATAAATTATTCCTTAAGAACCGCTGATGAACTAAGCTTCCAGTTGTACAATACTCTGGGTGAGCAAATTTTTTTCGAGGATTTAGGTTTGGTGCAGGGGGGAATACACCAATACCTTTTCGATTCATCAAATATTGGGAATTTTTTTTTACCCTCGGGAATTTATTTTTACGTTTTTACTACCTCTTCAAAAAGGGAAACGCGGAAGCTGGTTTTGTTGAATTAGTACATGTATGAAATCAAAAATGCAGTCATTGTTCGTTCGATTGAAGATAAATACTCATTCCACTTCCATACCTACATTAAATAGAATTCTTGAAAATAAATTTTTACCAATCCGTACAGTATAAGGAATAACTATGAAACCATTCTTAACTTTTTTTGCTTGCCTTTTCTTTTTCGTATTTACTGCTGCTCTCAGTGTAAATGAACAAAATGAAAAAGCCGGTTTGATTGATAAACAAGTAAAAGAATTACTGTCTAAAATGACACTTGAAGAAAAAGTTGGGCAGATGACTCAAATTACCCTCCAGGCTGTTTCAAAAATCCAGGGGACTAAGGACCAAGCACATCAAATAGACGATGCAAAGCTTGAAGAAGCTATTAAAAAATATCATGTGGGTTCAATACTAAATGTTTACGATGTTGCTCACGCAATTGAATATTGGCATGAGATCATAAATAAAATTCAGAACATTTCAAAAAAGGAAACGAGATTAGGAATTCCTATTCTTTATGGAATAGATGCAATTCATGGTACAACTTATACAAAAGGCGGAACTCTGTTTCCGCAAGCTGTTAGTATAGCAGCAACCTGGAACACTGAAATTGCGAAGCAGGCAGGCGAAATAACTGCGTACGAAACACGGGCGTCGGGTATTCCTTGGAATTTTTATCCTGTTATGGATATTGGAAGGCAGCCGCTATGGTCAAGACTTTGGGAAACATTTGGTGAAGATGTTTACTTAGCTTCGCAAATGGGTGCATCGTATATTTATGGTGCGCAAGGGAATAACATTGGTGCAGAAGATAAAGTGGCAACATGTTTAAAGCATTATGTAGGATATAGCTATCCCTTTAATGGAAAGGACCGAACACCTGCATGGATTTCTGAAAGAATACTGCGTGAATATTTTCTCCCAACTTTTGAAACAGGAGTTTTAGCTGGGGCACCAACTGTAATGGTTAACTCGTCAGAAGTTGATGGTATTCCCGGTCACGCAAACTATCATTTGCTGACTGAAGTATTAAAGAATGAATTGAACTTCAAAGGTTTTGTTGTTTCTGATTGGGAAGATATCATTAGATTGCATACCAGAGACAAACTTGCTGAAACTCCAAAAGAAGCAGTTCGAATTGCGGTAATGGCTGGCATCGATATGAGCATGGTGCCATACAATTTTAGTTTTTATGATCATCTCCTTGAGCTTGTTAAGGAAGGTTCTGTTCCTTTATCTCGAATTGATGAAGCTGTCACCAGAATTCTAAGAGTGAAATTTCAACTCGGATTATTTGAAAATCCGTTTCCGAACAAGGATCTTTCAAAGAAATTTGCTAGCAAGGAATTTACAGATGCTAATCTTAATGCTGCAAGAGAATCAATTATTCTTACCAAGAACGAAGGGAATATCTTACCGTTGTCGAAAAATAAAAAAGTGTTAGTTACAGGTCCAACAGCCAACATGCTTTCGGTTATGAATGGCGGATGGACTATTACCTGGCAGGGGAATGAAGAGACACTTTATCCTCAAGAAAAAAATACTGTGCTCGAAGCAATTCATAATAAAATTGGAAAACAAAATGTAAATTATGTCGAGGGATGTAGTTTTGATAAAGATATCAACACAAATAAAGCTGTTGCTAACGCCAGGAATTCAGATGTAGTTGTGCTTTGTCTTGGCGAACCGACTTATTGCGAGACCCCCGGAAGCATTTTTGATCTAACTTTAAATAAGGCACAGTTGGATTTAGCCGAAAGGATTGCTGAGACTGGAAAGCCTGTTGTACTAATTATGCTGGAAGGAAGACCAAGATTAATAACTTCCATTGAACCAAAGATTGAAGGTATTGTTTTAGGATTTTTACCTGGAATGGAAGGCGGTAATGCAATAGCTGATGTTTTATTCGGTGATTATAACCCCAATGGAAAACTACCAATTACTTATCCCAGATATCCAAATGGAATTACACTTTATGATTACAAACCTATCGAAAAATTTGATGGCTATGATTACGACCCATTGTGGCCCTTTGGTTATGGATTGAGCTATACAGACTTCAGATACAGTAATCTCAAAATTAGCGCTGATGAAATTAGTGAATCTGAGGAACTTACTGTAACTGTTGATGTTCAAAATGTTGGGAAACTTCCAGGCAAAGAAGTTGTACAACTTTATTTAACCGATAAGTACGGATCAGTCACCAGACCAAATAAGCAGCTAAAAGGTTTTGAAAAAATTTCTTTTAATCCCGGTGAAACTAAAACAATGACTTTTAAACTGAATAAAGAACATCTATCTTTCATAGGACAAGAGAACAAAAGAATTGTTGAAAAAGGTGACTTTGAAATCACAGTTGATAATTTAAAGAAGAAATTTAGATTGAAATGATTTATTTAGTAACTCACGTTACGCAAAAATATATTTATGTTTAATTATTTAGAACTTCATAGCAAAGCAAGCTTTGAGATTTTCCAGTTCATCAAAAGCGGCACGATTTGCAGAGATATAAAATTTCGTTCTTAAT
>Ga0208968_1000453_pt1 | contig 28024 bp, 15 predicted proteins | sample RifOxyA3_FD_184031 | JGI IMG/M metagenome (GOLD analysis project Ga0208968, IMG submission 184031) | Groundwater microbial communities from Rifle, Colorado - Rifle Oxygen_injection A3 (SPAdes) | ecosystem: Environmental > Aquatic > Deep subsurface > Groundwater | place: Rifle, Colorado, United...
GGAGAGAGTTATGCAAAAAACAAAGCGCTCTTTGCCATGCACAATTCCACGGTGGACGAAATACAGGCAAGCAGGGATTACCGCTTTCCAAAGGGCGGCATGAACCAGCGTGTAACATGGGACCCCGTAACCACTGTTGATCACGCTGAATCCCTGAGTGTGCGCATACAATATACTCCTGTCACGTTCCCCTTTGAATTCTATTATTTGCCTGATCCCAGGAACAGCACTTCCGATCAGTGCCCCTATCAAGGGTTTCCCGGTGTTTTCGCTGTGGACATGACCCCGCGCCGCGTTCAGAACTTTTCCGTCATTCCGGGAAACCAGTATCACTGGTACCGCAATGGCGTTGAGATGGGAACCATTACAGCAAAACCAATATGGCCCGGTTCTTCCGACGGCATAGTAACCATACCCAATTATGACTTCCATCAGGGTTCTGCTTTGTGCACAAAGACCGCGACACTCACCACGCTCACGATTAAGGCAGGGGCAGGATCTGTTCCTGAGGATGTTGTTGCGCCAGGGTCTGTCACTGGTCTTGAGTTGGTTACAAACGAACCAACGACCGAATTCTACGGTCTTGGCAGATTCTGGGCGGATAATGATTCGATTGTAATTGTTAAAAGAGATTTTAACACCATTACCCTGCGGTTTGTTGCTCCTGGCGACGATGGTAACACAGGGACCTGCACACGCTATATCCTGAGGATATCGGGTAATTCAGGTGATGTTGCAACAAGTCCGACTATTGTACGCACTTTGCCTGCGCCGGTTCCGGCTGGCCAGAGCGTTGAATTCACCTTTGGCACCTATTTCCTTTCCAGTGGCACGTATTATATGGCTGTTGAGGCGTATGACGAAAACAACAACAGTTCGGGCATATCCAATGTGATCAGCGCATCAGTCACGTTCAGCGATAATGGCGGGGAATTTCGTATTTATAAAGACAATATTGATTCTCTTTTCGCGACGCTCGGAGTGGGTGACCGCCTGGTGAATTTTGAGGAATTGACACCCCTGCTGAGCGTACGGCCCAATCCCTTTAATCCTGATCTGACCATCAATTTCAGCATACCCGCGTCTAGTGCGGAAAAGTATATTTCCCTTTCAATATTCGATGCCCTGGGAAAACGCGTCATGATCTACAACGGCCTGACAACCTGCCTCGCGGCAAGGCGGGCAAGCCAGCACGGCTGTGTTGTGTGGAATGGAAATGACAGATCAGGGCGCAAGGTCTCATCGGGTATATATGTGGTACGGCTGAAAGCAGGTAAAACCGTGCTTGAACGCAAGGTAACACTGATGAAATAAGGGGGGCGCGGAAAAAACATGTTGCTTGCATTCCTGTGTCTATGCAAATCCCCCAAGCATACACCACGCTTAATGGAAAGCCTGTATGGGATGTACGGGATATTAACGGGAAAAACGCCGCATTTCGGCGACGGGACTTTGGTCCGAAAAGCGGTACTGCAGAAACAAAATTTAAGGAGCAAAATGCTTAAAATTTACACAATTATAATTATTGTATTAACTTTTTTTCCTGTTTTTTCCAACAAACAGGATTCAAAACAAAATATCCGCAAACCCCAAATAATGGAAAAAATCTCCCGCATCTGGATTGGAAAGGACTTTTGGGCCAACAGATTGCAGGACTGGAGACTCAGAAACGGAAGGGTGGAATGCGTATGCCCTTATACGGGAATCCATCATCATCTGAGAACGCTTCATGTTGTTACATCTGAATTGATTGCTAAGAACGCAGGATTCACCATTTCGTTCCGTACCGGCATAAGAAGAGAAGGGGAATTCAGAGAAGGAAAAAGCTTTACCGGAGTCCTTATTGGAGCTGGCGCGGGTAAGCTCGATTACAGGGCGTCTTCTCTTATCCATTGTCTTCCAGGCCAGGGAGGCGGTATTATTTGCGCTCTTAATGATACGGGCGGGATCCAGTTTTTGTCAAATTCAGAAAATAATATTGATAGCCTCTATCAATATATTGATGACCAAAAGCCGGACAGGAGATTAGGTATAGAATTTGACCCGTATAAGGTTTACACACTTACATTGACAGGCGCGCCACAGGGAGGAGGGGCCTATTCGCTTACCTTCTCTGTCTGGCATCCTGAAAAAAAAGAGCCGGTAAGCTCAGTAGTATTAGACAATATTACAGCAGAATCACTGGCTGGCACTATTGCCCTTGTCTCTCACGGCGGAGCCAGAGGGTTTGCCGCAAATTACTGGTATAAAAACCTGGAGTTGTCCGGGGCTGATATCAGTTATCATCCTGAACGCGAATTCAGTCCTATAGTCAATTCACTCTACTCCATATCCGAAACAACGGTAAAAATGACCGTCCAGTTCCCTCCTCTTGGATTTAATGATTCAAGGGAGGTAATACTTAACGTAGATCCAGAAAATAGAAATAATAAAAAGAAAGAATACAAATCATTAATATCAGAGCCTTCATATACTGCAAAATTCAGAATTGAGAATTGGAAATCAAAAAAACCTGTCAGATATACTTTACAATACATTTATTTTGGAGAACTGTCAACTCTTTCCGGTGTGCTTAAAAATGATCCTGTAAAAAAGGACTCCATAATTATTGCCGCATTTACCGGCAATATGAACTGCGGCAAACCTCCTGACGCTTCTTCCGGAGAAGAGGCTTATGGGACAAAAGGCAGGTGGACTGCCGATAATATATGGTTCCCCCATTCATCAATGATATCACATGTGGTTTCTCAGCAACCTGACCTGCTCGTATATACCGGCGATCAGATATATGAAGGGGGGAACCCAACATATAAGACGGTTGGAAGGAACAACACAATAGATTATCTGTATAAGTGGTTTATATGGTGCTGGGCGCACAGGGAGATCACGGCAAACATTCCGAGTATCGTGCTGATGGATGACCACGATTACTGGCAGGGAAATATTTTCGGAGAGGGCGGGGTCCTTAATTATATCAGCAACCATGATTCAGGAGGTTTTACCACAGACCCTGAATTCGTAAAGATGATCGAGGAGACACAGGTTTCACACAATCCTGATCCCTATGATCCCGCTCCTATTGAGAACGGAATACCGGTATATTATGGCGGATTCAAATACGGCGGGGTGAGCTTTGCATTTATAGAAGACAGAAAGTTCAAGTCATCCTCAAGAATGGCAAGAAGAATATTGGAAGCCAGGGGCTTTACCATTAACACGTTAAAGGACCTGGCTCCTTTGCAACCGGATGATGCTGTACTGCTAGGGGACAGACAGATCGCTTTTCTTGAAAAATGGGTGAAAGACTGGGCGAATGCGGACATGAAAGTTGTTTTAACCCAGGGGATATTTAATTCATTGATAACCGACAATAACGGAGAGATGGGACTTTCAATTGATCAGGGAGGATGGCCGGTCAGCGGACGCAACAGGGCGCTCTCTGTTTTTAGAAAAGGGTGCGCGTTTATTATCGGCGGCGACCAGCATCTGGGTTCCGTGCAGCAATATGGAATTAACGGTTGGGGAGATGCTGGTTATCAGTTCAGTGTTCCTGCCGTGGCATCCAAGTTCCGCAGGTGGTGGGATCCTGCAGAACCGGGAAAAAACCGTTTGCCGGGTTCTCCGGAATATACCGGTGATTTTACTGATAAACATGGAAACAAAATGACGGTCAAGGCAGTTGCCAATCCAAAGCTTGGTGCAATGGATGTGTACCAGAAATCCATGGAAAAGAACGGTAGAAAAAACTTTCACAACTTTGCTGATCGAGAACTTGGAGCCGACGGCTATGGAATTGTGAGGCTGATCAAACCTGATAGAAAAATCGTTATAGAAGCCTGGCCATGGGAATCCGGAAAAAAAGAAAACCCGGAACAGTTCAAGGACTGGCCAGTCTCAATCTCAATGTATGATAACTACGGCAGTAATGTTTCCCATGGTTTGCCAAGGATTATCAGTAAAGGAATAAAGAACCCTGTAATAACGGTAATAGACGAAAATACAAACGAAACCGTTCTGGCCGTACGCACAAATGGAAACAGCTTTGAGCCGAGAGTTCATTCTCCTGGAAAATATACGGTTATTGTGGGTGAACACGGAAAAAAGACAAAGTGCTTTAAAGGGCTTACATCCCAAAAAGGAAAAACCGACCAGGAATTAAAAGCCATTTTCTAATTCAGCTTGGAATCCAGCAGGATACTAGATGTAATTATTCCAAAAAGACGGGCCTGTTTATATGGCTGTTGAGGTGTATGACGAAAACAATAAAGAAAAAAAAGGGGGGACAATGAAAAGAATTTCTTTATTTTTTCTATTATTATTCATTCTGGCCATTCAATGCTATTGCGCCTCTCAGTTGCTGGTTGATTTTGGAAGCGACTCTGGCTCCACCACGTTCGGGAGCGATTATCCGGACTGGAACCAGGTCCTTCGCCATGCCGCATACACGCAGTTCGTTGATCCCGACGGCAATCCCGATCACCAGGGCCTCTCTGAAACCGCTTCGATACCCGATGCCATGACCGCGTTTTTCGGCATCAAAGGCGCCACACCCATTAATTTCCAGGTTGGCCAAAAGATTGTGGCCACCTTTTACAACAGTTCATCATCAGCCATTACTTTCTCAGCCCGTGTCAGTCTGGATGATGAAGACAGTCCTGCCGATACCCTGCCATCCTGGTATACCATGTATGGTGGTCCAGATGGATACTACGAGATCACCATAGCAGGGCAGTCCATGGGCGCCCTGGAATTCTATAGTACGGACTCCACGATGATCGCCCACAAGGACGCGATACCCGCACAGGGCCAGCACAGCCTGATCAACATTAATATAGCCGAGGGCGTCAACCGGAACCTTCTGATACTCACGAAAATTGAAATTTCGGACGAGGTCGATATCACGCCGCCAACTCCTCCGGTCAACCTGCAGGCGCAGAATTATATAGTGTCACAGGAAGCTGGAAACAGCGCAATCAGGCTGACATGGGAACCAGCCTCGGATACAGGCGCATATGCCATGGGCGTATCGCGCTATTTAATCTACAAGAATGATTCGCTCCTTGACCTGCTGCCTGCAGACCAAGTCCTGGCCCAGGGGGGCCATCTGGAATGGATCGATATCTGTTTGGCGCCGAATAGGGAATACACCTATACAGTCACGACCATGGACAAGGCCCCATTCGGAAGTTATCCTAGCGTACTGGGGATATTAAACATCCGGCAGGGTAATGAAAGCGCCAAAACAGCGCAGGCAATAATCACCACACCAGCCTGGTCTTCCGAGACCTTGATCAATCCCTACCAGGACCTGGAATATCTTGGCGGGTTCCGCCTGCCCAACGCGAACGGCACTTCGGAATGGGCGTATGCAGGGTCGGGCCTTGCGTATTACCCGGATGGCAATCCCGGATATGACGCTGCATCGGAGTGGCCAGGGTCTCTTTACGGTTTCGGTAAGAATACTGTGGCCCATATCTCTGAAATCACCATTCCCAAACCCGTTGTTTCAGACAATGTCGCTGACATGTCTTATGCCAGGACCCTTCAGCCCTTTGTGAATCTTTGGCCCGCGGTCTACAACGGCAACATCTACCCCTCAAGCGGCGATGGCATTGCCACAGGCCTGGGTTTTCATCCAGCCGCAAACGGGGTTGGGGCCATGCTCTATTACGGTCTGTGCGGCGCCTACAGCGGTTTGCTGGATGCACCGGGACACGGCGCCTTTGATCTTGATTTAACTCAGGCCACAGGCGCCTGGTTTGTGGGAGGAATGCCGCCTAACAATATATACGCGGGACTAACCGCCAAATGCGTTTTTGACGCGCCCTCTAAGTGGGCGGATTCGGTGACCGGCGGCCGTTCTTTAATAGTCAGCAATTCCTATATCAGCGCAAGCCGCAGCCGCTCGTATGGGCCCGCGCTATTTGCCATGGCGCCATGGGAGCGGGGGAGTCTGCCTGCAAACGGCGACTCGGTGACCGCTGTTGAGCTTGTACGGTACAGTGTCGAGGGGTCGCAGGTGCTGAATTACTCAGGCGGCGAAATGAGTGACGGGGGCGCCTGGTTGTCAGCCAACAGCAGGGCCGCCATTGGAATTTCGCACCGCCGTACAACCGGCGAAGCCTGGTATGGCCAACCCGCGGGCCACTATAACTACCGAAACGATCTTCCCGCATGGACCGGAGGAAACAAGGGCTACTGTACCACCCAATGGAAGAGCGGGCTGATGATGTATAACCCCAGGGACCTTGAAAGGGTCACGGACAACGAAAAACAGAGCCATGAAATCCAGCCCTACCTGATTTTTGATTTTATGCCCCATATTTTCCAGGGATTGGTAGGAGATGTGACCTATGACCGCGCAAACAACCATCTCTATGCGATCATCACCAACGGTGATCCGGGATACCAATACGGTCGCAGCATGGTCCAGGTATGGAAGGTGGCGCCAGGCACGGCCCAGGCCGCTCCGCATCGCGCTCCCAAACAGGACGAAATTGAGCTTTCCGTGTGGCCGAATCCATTCAGCATGGGCGCTCTTATCACGGCGGGTTTACCGAATACGGGTAACCAGAGCCCAAACCTTGAGGTGCGAATATTCGATCTCCATGGCAGGCTTGTTCAATCGTTTGACCAAGTCAGGACCGCGAACAACAGTCAACGGTCCTCAATAAACTGGGACGCATCCAGGCATCCAAGCGGAGTCTATATAATAAAATTAAAGGTGGGTGGAACTGTTTTGTCAAGACGCGCGATTTTATTTAAATAAGGGGTGCGCAGGAAAAACCATGCTGCTTGCGTTGGTGTGCCTGTTGCAAATCCCCCAAGCATACACCACATGGGACCGCAAGGAGGTGCCGCCCCTGCCATTAAGCGGTTTGTCCGTGGTCTGTTCCACGGCGACCCAGTTGCATAGGGCGCTGCGCACCCAGCGGTCAGGGACAACAATCGTGATCAAAGACGGAGCATACGATGTTTCGCCCTTCGAGCCTCTCACCATAGATTCAAACCATGTCACTATACGCGGTATGCCAGGAGATCCCGCGAAAGTCATCCTGACCGGCAAGGGATTCAATTATTGCGGCATGGAAGAGATGATCATTCTGAAGGCTGCTGACGCAACCCTTGCCAGCTTCACCATTTCCGAAGTACGCGGCAACGGCCTCAAGCTCCAGACAGGAAACAACCATAATTGTCTCCTGTATAACATGCGGTTCCTCAATATAGGCGAGCGCATGATCAAGGGGCCGGGAGTGGCGGTTTCGCGCAATTGGGAGATACGGTATTGCCATTTTGAGGACACAAAGGTCGCCCCCGCGGTCCGCTGCGGCGAGAGCGCCACGGATTCCTCAGGTGATTATATCGCCGGTATGGACATTATGAACAGCGATTCGTGGGTCATCCATGACTGCGTATTCCGGAACATCAGGGGACCCGCTGGCGATGCCAGGGGGGGTATTTTCTTCTGGGGCGGCAAGGCGGGACATGCCAACACCAATGTAACCGTTGAGCGGAATACCTTCATCGGCTGCGACAGGGCCATCTCGTTCGGTAATCCATCGGGAACAAGCGATATAAACGGAGGCGTCATACGGAACAATTTCATTGTGCGGGGATGCGGTATTGGCATTGAGATGGAGCACTGCACAAACGTGAAGGTCCTCAACAACACGCTCTACAGTTCTGACGCGGCATATTTCCGCTCCGTGTATTTTGATGCCAACCCATCAGGTAATGAATTCCGCAATAACATCATTTTCGGCATGATCAAGGGAAACGTGCAATCCATGGCCAATAATATAAACAAGACTCTTGTACCAGATACCAGCGCCAATTGGTTCGCCAATATCACCACAGCAGACCTCCACCTGACTGCCGCCGCAGCACAAGCCATTAATACAGGAACAGCGGGCCTGGTCATTGACGACTGGGACCACCATGCGCGCGCAAACGGACAGTGCGACATTGGTGCGGACGAGTATGGTACGATCAACATTGAAAAGGAATTGCCATGACAAGAAACCTGTAGAAACACATTTTAGTCGCAACAGGGGGGACTTAACAATTAATTGTATGTATTTTTATTATTAAATGTCATTTATTATGCTTTAAGATAATAATAGTATTTACCTTTCTTGTTTAAAATCAGAACATTCATTACGAGCACGTTTTTTGCACAAATAAAGTAGACCGCCTCAAGTATGTAAAAAATGAAAAATAAAAAGGACACCATTATTCAGTTGGACGCCCTTTTGGAAGAACATAAAACTATACATCCCTTAAACAGAAGGACCACTAAATATTATGAAAATCTTCTTACTGTTCCTGACATTTTCATCACTGGTTTTTGCGCAGAACTATACCAGCGATTCGCTTATTGTGCAGGCACTGCTCGATTCCAACGGGTGGAACAGCTTCACTGTTGAAGAAATAAGCGAGGTGAGCGGCAATAGAATTACCGGGCTCAATCTCAGGGGCGAATCCATCTATACCAGTGAAGAAGCGAGCGCAGGGGTATATTCCAGCTGGTTCTTTTACCGTTCCATTACCTGGCTGCCTGCGGAGATCGGCAACCTGACAGCACTGGAAAAACTCGACCTTGGCGGCCACCAGCTGTCAAGCCTTCCCTCCACCATGGGCAATTTGGTCAATTTGAAGTATCTCTACCTTGATCCGGAGCACTTTTGGAACAATACAATACAGGCCCATATCAACGACAATAACGGCGATGTCTATTACGGCGACAGCTTGCGCCATAAATATTATTTTTGGAACGATACCTTGCTGAGAACCTATGCCGCGAGCGGCAGAATGAATGACTTTGACAAACACCGGCTCGGATTCAAGCTATCCGCGCTTCCCGCCACATTTACAAACCTTGCCAATCTGGTTGAATTGGACATAAGCAACAATATCCTCGATTCCATACCCTCATATATAGGCAATCGTACGGGTATGACAAAACTCTGGGCAGCTGGGATCGACCTGTCCCAGTTCCCTTCTCAGGCGTTAAACCTGGTGAATTTGGAACTTCTTGACCTGGGCAGGAATATTATTACCACGGTGCCATCCGGAATCAGCGCATTGACCAAGCTGAAGTCGCTCAACCTGAGCGGTAATGAGATTGCGAGCCTTCCGGAAACCATGGGAAACCTTACCGCGTTGTCCGATCTGCTCGACGTTTCAATAAACGAACTTACCTCGCTGCCCCAGGCAATAGGCAATTTCACCCTGCTCAAACGGCTCAATATTGACCACAACATGATTGCCGCGCTGCCGACTTCCATTGGCAATTGCGCAAGCCTCACGCGGCTCGATGCGGAGGTGAATTGTATTGCCAGCCTGCCATCCACTATTGGCGGTTTGGACATGCTCGACACCCTCTATCTCGAGTGGAACAACCTTGCCTGCCTGCCCCCGGAGATCGGCGGCCTGGCAAAGATCAAGAACCTCCAGGTAATGCACAACAATCTCACCAGTCTGCCGGATGAATTCTGCAACCTGGCCACACTGGCCGAACTCCGCATCGACCACAACCAACTGGCTTCGCTCCCGGATGCGTTCGGCATGCTTTTCAACCTTGTGGTTCTTGAGGCGACGAACAACAAACTGACAACAATGCCCGCCTCGTGCGCAAGCATGAGCCTCCTGAACAGGGTCTATCTTTCAAACAATCTGATCACCTCCCTGCCGGCAAGGGTCGGGTCCCGCCCCAGCGACCTTCAGCTCAACAATAATCTATTGACCTCCCTGCCTGCCACTCTCACCGCGTCAAAGTTGTCCATGCGCAACAACAAGCTCACCAGCCTTTCCGGGGCCATTTTGAAGTCCTCGCTGGGCTTTCTCGATGTTTCCTTCAACGAACTGACCGCGCTTCCCGATTCAATCTCCCGTGCCACCAATTTGGGGGAGTTTCACGCTGCCGGCAACAGGATTACCGCCATCCCCGCCCCGTTCCTGAATTTGACCAACCTGTCGACCGTTGACTTTCATCACAACGAACTGACCGAGCTTCCGGACAGCATTGGATACAAAATGACCAGATTGACATTCCTCGATGTGCGCGGAAACAGCCTCTCCACGCTTCCAGCCTCTCTGGGAAAACTGACCAACTCCTATATGGAAGTATATGCCGACTCAAACCGCATTAGCTGGCTCCCCGACTCACTGATTGCCTGGCGTCATGATATCTGGCTGTTTCTCAACTTCAACCATTTGACCGTTGCCGGGTTGCCCTCCAACATACGGTCCCAGACTTCAGTGTTTCAGATTAACTACAATTGGCTATGTGATGCCGACCCCACCCTTGACTATTGGTTACGCGGGAGAACATCGAACTATCAGCAAACCCAAGACTGCAGCGGTACCAACATAACGGCCGCGCCTGGTGCAAACGTCCTGGTCAATACGCTTTCGCAAAACACGCCAAACCCGTTCAACCCATCCACCAGCATCACCTTCTCCATCACCTCGCCGCGCCATGTGTCTTTGCAAATCTATGATGTCAAAGGCGGGCTGGTGACCTCGCTGGTCAATGCTCCACGACAGGCAGGGCGCCACTCAGTGACCTGGGACGCCCGAGGCCTGGGTTCGGGCATCTACTACTACCGGCTTGTTGCCGGTGATTTCAAGGCAATAAAAAAATGCATCGTAATCAAATAACCATGAGGTCTACCATGAATACAATGAAAACCCCTGTCATCGTCAGCTTGTTAGTTGTACTTTTTGTTGTCGGAATATCGCTGGTTCCGGTGCAGGCTGAAAACCTGACCATTCCCCAGACGCTCATAACCAAGATGGACACCGCGGTCCCCCGATACCTTTCAGACACCCTTTGGAAGGAATTGGCATACGAATATACGCCCAGAATTAACCTGCTCGACAGCAACGATCTTCTTGTGCAGAAATACCTTCCGCGTCTGCAAGAAAAGATCCTGATCGTCTACCAATCTTTCAATAACGCTGATAGATATAATTCAAAACTATACCATTACCGGGCGGCCACCGAACTATCATCGAATTTCGAACTCTATGTGCATGCGCTGGAACACGGTGTTGACCCGGTGTTGTATCTTCGCGGTTCTTATATTGGCGGCGCGTACATTTCGCGCGCGGGTAATTATGTGGTCCCCTATCAATTCTCCATACCCGCTTCGTATTCGCCTTCACAGGCCATGCCGATTGTAGGGTGCTACCAATCCAATCCCGATCCAGCCACAGTGTCGCATTCGTCGTATATTTTCGCATGGGGGCTGGAAGACCCAAAAGAGGGCTTCATGGACATAGCAAAAGACCTGCATGTAGACCCCTTCGGGACCTACCTTGCTTCACATTCGGACGGCGCTCTCGCCGCGGCAAGAATAGTCGCCAATATTCCCCACGGCTGCGCCGGATATGTGCCGCTCTCTTCCGGTATCCGGGAGCCCATCAGGTACGATACCTGGCAGTATGTCCGGTACCTGCAGAATGTCCCTGTCCTGGTCATGTGCGGAACAGGCGACCCCTTTATCGCGAACAATCAGGCGGTGTATCAAGAGATATCAGCGGCAGGCGGCATTGTTGAATGGCGTTCGTGGGTCGGCTATCATGAACAGAGCGTTCTGGCTGAACCAGAAAGATTCCAGATTATGACTGATTTCTTCGATAAGTACCGTCTTTATCCCTATCCTCAGACCGTGACCCACCTTATTGAAAACATAAAATTTACACGCGCCTTCTGGGTCAACGGGCTCTTAAACAAGAATTATACTGCAACAAACGACCTCTTTATGCTCGGTGTTTCGTTCAAGATCACGGCGCACAAAGCAGCGAACACTATTGAGATAGAGTATGCGGATGACCATATATCAGGATTTGATTTTCTCCTGAACGATTCCATCGTTTCCGATATCACCCAGCCGGTCAAAGTGGTGTACGGTAGCGACACGCTTTTTAACGCCATTGTTCCCGTAAGCGGCACGCTCACGGTACATCTGTATGATTCCAGCTCAATCCCCGCCTCATTGCCTCCCCAGCACAAGGCAGCAGGGTATTTTTCAAACATGGAGGACACGCTGTTGTGGGAAGAGCTCAATACAATTGAACAGAACTATTTTGGTGTAACCACGCCCATGCCGTTCGAGTTACCCGCCCCTCAGACCAGCGTTGAAACGGATAATATCGATCACCAGGTTTTTGCCATTACCGCGGGACCAAACCCGTTTAATCCGGCTATTAAAATAGCGGTTAGCGGGCAGGTCGCGGGCAGCGAAAAAATCGAAATCAACATTTATAATATACGTGGAAAACTGGTCCAAAAACTGCCGGCTACCAGCTGCTCGCCTCGCATCGCGGGCGAAACAGGCCAGCCACCCGCTGGTTTTATATGGGATGCTGGGAAAATGCCTTCAGGGACCTACATTATCAGGGCAGTCAAAGGGAAACAGGCCATAACCAAACAGATTACATTACTCAAATAGTATTAAAAAAGGGGTCTATCATGCTAAATATTTTTACAGTACTCGTTGTGCTGATGGCGTTGCTTGCCCAGGCAAACGGCGCCATCAGGCTGAAGCACCACTATGGCCAGACCTTTGTGGTCTTTCCCCGCGGCACTGACACAACCGACTCGTTTAGAATCTACCGGTCAGCGGGAACCATTGACGCGGGCAACTATGCGGCCGCAACCCTGCTCGCGAGTCTGCCCTATGCCTGTTATTTTAACCTCTGCATGGTTAAACAGTATGTGGCAAAACCCATCACCAACTATGTCATTGATTCAATGGGCGTACCGCTTGCCGCTGACACTGGACTCTTTGTCAATACATCAAAGGACATTGGTACGTTCTACTACGGTGTTGTACGCGTCTCCACGGGCGCGGACAGCTTTCTCGGGTCAGCGTCGATAGCCGAACAGAAAAACGCGATCACTGTTCCCATTTTTGTTGACCTCAAGCTGAGCAGCGGAAAGGTCGTGGGCGCCTATCTTCTGCAATATGTTGATTTTTCCATATGGAACCCGCGCTGGCAGAGTTATGCCTATCCCTACAGCCTGGTAATACCAAGCGACTACTACGATGTGTCCGGCAATCCCGATGCGACAAAAAAGTGGCGTTTTTCCATGAGCATGCACGGTCTTTCCGCGGGTACTGCCTATAACCAGCTGACTGGCCCTGGAAACGCCGGGTATCTTGAACTGCGTTGTGTTGATGATGCAAGCGATGGCCGCAGCACCTGGCACTACGGATTCTCAAACAAAAACAGCGCCACAGGCGGCGCTTCTATAGCGCCCGGCGACACTGTCTACAACTATACCCAATACCGCTACCTGAAAATGCTTGAGTACATACGTTCGGGCATCCACTGGCTTGTTCCGGATTCAAACAATATATACGTCTTTGGCGGGTCCATGGGCGGCACAGGCTGCATAGAAATGATGTTCCAATACCCGGACATCTTTGCAGCCGGTTACAACAGCATCGGTATTACCAACTGGCGGTCCGTGGGCGATTCGGGCGGTGCCAATTATCGCGACCTTGCAGGCCGAAGGCTCTGGGGAGAGTTTGCGTCAAACCAGATCTGCTGGGTCGATATGTACCGCAGGGAAAAAGGAGACACCGCGATACCCGCATATTGGCATGGGTCCAACATCTGGAAACGGCTTTCGATGAACGACTATTGGATCGACAGCGTGTACCGGCCAAACCTTGTTGAAAAAACGCAGACGCTCTATTACCGGGCCAAGCACAATTCCAATGATATGAACGTGGGCTGGCCAGAGAACGGCTATCCCTTCAATCTTGAAAATTCTCCGTTATGGGAAGGCCTGCTCCACCACGCGGAGTTCAATGAATTCGGCGGCCATAATTCAGCTGACGGATGGGGTGTGGTCACGGACGGCGATATCTATGCTAAAAATAAGGCCATTTTTGCCATGCACAATTGCACTGTGGACGAAATACAGGCAAGCAGGGACTACCGCTTTCCCAAGGGCGGCATGAACTATCGCGTGAAATGGGACGCGAACACCATTGCGGACGCGGCTGAGTCGCTGCACGTACAGATCAGGTACGTACCTGTAATGTATCCCTTTGAATTTTACTGCCTGCCTGATGCCCAGAACAACACAACCAACCAATGTCCGTATCAGGGCTTTCCCGGCGTGTTTGCGGTCGACATTACCCCGCGCCGCGTACAGAACTTTTCCGTCACTCCGGGAAACCAATACCACTGGTACCGCAACGGCGTTGAAATGGGCACGGTCACCGCCAAGGCGGTTTGGCCCGGCTCTCCCGACGGCATCGTAACCATACCCAATTATGACTTCCATCAGGGATCTGCCTCGTGCACAAATACAGCGACACTCACTACGCTCACGATTAAGGCAGGGGCAGGTTCCATACCCGAAGATATTGTTGCGCCAGGGCCTGTCACTGGTCTTGAGCTGGTTTCAAACGAACCAACGACTGAATTTTATGGTCTGGGAAGATACTGGGCTGACAACAATTTCATCTCAGTTGTAAAAAGGGACTTTAACAACATTACCCTGCGTTTTGTCGCTCCCGGCGACGACGGCAGCACAGGTACCTGCACACGGTATATCCTGAGAATAGCGGGCAATGAGGGCGATGTGGCGACAAGCCCTGTTATTGTACGCACGCTTCCTGCGCCCGCTGCCGCAGACCAGAGTGTTGAGTTCACCTTTGGCACCTATTTTCTTGCAAGCGGCACGTATTACATGGCTGTTGAGGCATATGATGAGAACAATAACAGTTCGGGCATATCCAATGTGATCAGCACATCGGTCACGTTCAGCAACAATGGCGGGTCTTTCAATGTTCATAAGGACAGTATCGATTCTCTTTTTGCAACACTCGGTGTGTCCGGCCGCATGGTGAATTTTGAGGAATTGTCACCTCTGCTTGGCGTGCGGCCAAACCCGTTCAATCCGGACCTGACCATCAATTTCAGCGTGCCTTCGGCTGTTGCGGCAAGGGACATTTCACTTTCAATATTCAATAGCCTTGGCAAACGCGTCAGGACATACAATGGTCTGGCAGCCGGCCAGCGCGGCCATATTGTATGGAACGGCATTGACGCGTCAGGACATAAGGTAGCTTCGGGCGCGTATGTGGTGCGGCTGAAGGCAGGCACGTATGTGCTCGAACGTACTGTGACACTCATGAAATAAAAAAAGGACACGCGGTCTTTATTGAAAGGAAAAATAGTATGAAAACCATTGCCGCAATCCTCCTGTATGCCTCGCTTCTTTTTAGCCAGACCTATTCCGATGATTCGCTTATCGTCAGAGGCATACTTGATTCTAATGCCTTGCCGTTCATCACAGTCAGCAGTGTCACGGTGGCGTCCGGGGGCAGGATAACATCCCTGCACGTGGAACCCTTTTTGGGAGTGCGAGGCCGCTACTTTTATTTAGAAACCCTGCCCGCGTCAGTCTCCAATCTGACGGCGCTCGAGACGCTGTACGTGGCAAGTAACAGTTTGACAAGTCTGCCGCCTTCTATTGGCAGTCTGAGCAATCTGCGCACGCTTAAAGCAGGCAGCAATCAGATGTCCTCGCTGCCCGAGGAAATGGGTAATCTGGGCAATCTTGAGGTCCTTGATGTCAGCAACAATATCCTTACCTCATTGCCAGCCTCCATCGGCAGGCTGGGCAACCTGACGTCTCTCAACCTTGCCACAAACCTGCTTACGGTGTTCCCTGATTCCCTTGGCCGGCTGACCGGCCTAACATTTCTTGACGCGAGTTACAACCGTCTGACCGGGGTGCCGATGATCGGGCATTTGCGGAACCTGATCTACCTGAACCTCTCGTACAACCAGATAGCTGCGCTTCCCGAGGCAATCGGCAACTGCGACAGCCTGCACAAGCTGTTCCTTCAGCACAACAGTCTGACCAGTCTTCCGCTCGGTATCGGGAATCTCGGGGTTTTGTACGAATTTCAGGCCTCGTTCAACCAGCTTTCAGCTGTTCCTGACACGCTTGGCAACATAGCCAGTAAAATGAGAACCGTTCATCGCTATGACTGGTGGTCGTACCCGACGCTGCTGTATCTGGACCACAATCAGCTTACTTCGGTCCCCGCATCGCTTGGAAAAATTTCCGCCCTTCGGGGTCTCAGACTCAACCACAACCTTATCACAAGCCTGCCCGGGGCAATTGTAAATCAGACTGGCAACAGCAACCTGATATTCGAACTGCAGCACAATCAGCTGACAAGCCTGCCCGATTCCATGGGGGGCAGCTTCTTTTATTTCTGGATCCAGGACAACCAGCTGACCACCTTGCCGCCGTCGATCGGCAGGTGCGGTTTCTATGATTTTTTCGCGTTCAACAATCAGATCGCAAGCTTGCCCGATTCATTCGGCAACATGTCGGTCCATGCGCTCTATCTCCAGCAGAACAGGCTCAGTGATCTGCCAGAATCTTTCGGCAATATACGGGCAGGAACAATAGATCTGAGCAATAATCTGCTGACAAGCCTTCCGCAATCAACGGGGAACCTGGTTCATACAGGTTACCTGTATCTTACGGGCAACAGGCTGACAAGCCTTCCGGATACAATCTGCGGCCTGGATACCTTGAAGTGGTTCCGGGTTGACTACAATCAACTCACCGACCTGCCGGACAGTATCACAAAACTGACGCTGAGCAGTCCCATGTCCTCTTTTGACTGCAATATGCTATGTGATATCACTCCTGCCAAAACACTATGGCTCAATTCCATTGATGATAAATGGGGCCGGACATGGAGCCAGACCCAGGACTGCGGTGTTACCCATGCTGAACAGGATGCGGCGCGCGGCGTTCCGGAGTTCGCGCTGCTCCAAAACACGCCCAACCCTTTCAATCCGGTCACATCCATGGGCTTTACGCTTCCCGCGCCCATGCACGTGAAATTGGAAGTGTTTTCGATAGATGGCACTCTTGTCGATGTGCTGATTGACGCGCAAAGAGCGGCCGGACATCATTTGACCTCGTGGGATGCGCGAACTCTTCATTCAGGGGTGTATTATTACCGGCTTTCCTCTGGAAAATACACAGCTGTGAAGAAGTGTCTTTTGGTTAAATAATTAGCTTGAGGAGGACCATACCATGAAATCCAGCACCTGCTATGTCCCAGCGCTTTGCCTGATGATCATGTCAACCGTCTTCGCGGTTCTTGTATCCGCGGCGCCGACCCCTCCGCCTGCGGGAAGCGTCACCGATAGGACCTATACCGCGCACGGCCAGGTTCATACCTACAAGGTAACCGTCCCGTATTGTTTTGATCCGTCAAAATCATGGCCGCTCATCAGCGCCAACCAGATGCAGTCCGAGTTTCTCACGGATTACTGTAAAGTAGCGCTTCAGGTTCCGTACATTACACTGCCCAACTGCTACAACGACATGGAGGACATACTTGATATCGCAAAGGACATCAACATAGACCCATACCGTGTATATCAGACCGGTTTTTCGCAAGGCGGTCACATCTCCCTGCAGTCAGCATGGCAGTATCCGCATAATTTCGCGGCAGTCGTACCCAGTTCGCCCGACCTGCGTCTGCCCAACCAGTGGTTTTATTTCAATAACATCCAACAGCTGCGGAATGTGCCGGTGCGCATTGTCCAGGGCGACATGGACGATTATATAGACGGCACGCTGCAAGTGTATGAAACCATGCTTGCCGCAAGTTGCCCGGTCGAGATGATGACCTTCCATGCCGGACACAGCTATATGCTTTTTACCGCGCTTCCGGAGTTCAACCGCTATATCCGGACCTTTTTTGACGCCAATGTGCTTGATCCTTTTCCAAAGACCGTGTACCATTGCATTGAATTCTGCCAGGCCGCATCGTATTCACGCGCGTTCTGGGTCAATGGCAAATTGGCAAAGTCCTATCCCGGCGGACTGTTCGGCGTGAATCCCGTGTTTCAGGTGACGGCCGACTCCGCGAATAATCTCATAACCATTGACAGCGCTGATCCCATGATCTCAGGTTTTGATTTTTACCTCGACAGCCACTTAGTCGACATCACCAAGCCGGTGAACGTGGTCAAAGGCGGCCAGAGTATATTTCTTGGCGCCATACCGCCGGATGGCAAAGTGCCGGTCACCCTTTATACCACATACGTTGAGCCGCCCTCGGGATCGTCAAAGGGCGGCTCCTATCCGGCGCAGTATGTGTGCAACAGCGAAGAAAAGGTACTGTGGCAAAAACTGGACTCCATCAGATGCGCTGTGTTCGGTGTATGCAACCAGCCGCCCATTGCCACGGAAGCGTCTAATAAAGGGCGGAATAACGGTCTGGCACTAAGCGTTTTCCCAAACCCGTTCAATCCACGGACGCGGATAGCGGTCAGTCCGCCGTATGACGGACAAGCAGCGGGCTGCGAAAAGGTACTATTTGAGATATATAACCTGCACGGCAAGCTTGTTCAGAAGCTACTAACTGCCGGTGGTTCCGCTGATGAGCGAACAGGCATCACCTGGGATGCTTCGGGTCTTCCGAGCGGTGTGTATGTCATACGGGCTCTTGCGGGAAACGCTACCGTGTCGCGTACGGTAACATTCTTGCAATGATCCAACTTAGTATTCAATAAATTTCCGTGTCTGCCAAAAGCGGTCATTGCCCTGTCTGCCGGAAATACACCGTGCGGCCCAAACGCTGTTTAACTATCTTTCCCTGCCCGCACAATACGCCAAGATATTTCCACCCCGTCACCTTCGAGATATTCAACCTGTCAACAAACTCCTGCATGGAAAAATCGTTCTTCTGAAACGAGGCGATCACTTCGTCTATTTTTTCATCCAGAGGCGCGATCAGCCCATGGCAAGCCATGTACCGTTTTATGGTATTGTAGGAACACCCGAAATAGACAGCCATTTTATGCGGTTTTCCGTGTAACTCGTTATATATGGATAGGAACGCGTCCTTGTCGCGGTATGTTTTCTTTTCCGCACCGCTCCCTGCAATCCTTTCCCGGCCCTTTTGCAGGGCAATGGCATCCCTGGTCTCTGCCGCGGTTTCGGGAATAGCCATGTTTTTTTTCATGAACATGGGAAAATGGTCGGGAGTCAGGATGCCTTCGCGGTGCACAACCAGCGCGTTCTCAATGGCGTTCTTCAACTCGCGCACATTGCCGGGCCAGCTATAATTCATGAGCGCGGGAAACACCATGTTGCTGATGGCGGGGATTGGGACATCATTCTGGCTGGCAAGAGTGGCGATCAGATGATTCACAATGGGATAAATATCCATCAGCCGTTCGCGCAGCGGCGGCATATGGATGCCCACCACCTTGATCCGGTAATACAGGTCCGGTCTGAACCGTCCCTGCGCGACCGCCTCCTCAAGGTCGGCGTTCGTCGCTGAAACAATGCGCACGTCGACCTTCAGTGTTGTCTTGCCGCCGATCCGCTCGAATTGGTGGTCCTGCAGAAAACGGAGCAGCTTGGTTTGTATCTCAACGGTCAGGTTGCCGATCTCATCGAGAAACACGGTGCCGCGGTGGGCAAGTTCGAACTTGCCAATCTGCCTGCGGTCCGCGCCAGTAAAAGCGCCTTTTTCGTACCCGAACAGCTCGCTTTCGATGAGCGTTGGCGGCAGCGACGCGCAATCGATTTTCACAAAGGGCCCCTTACGGCCGCTTTCCAGATGGATCGCCTTGGCAACAAGGTCCTTGCCCGTGCCTGTCTCGCCGGTGATCAGGACCGAGGCGCCCGACGACGCCACGGTCTTGATGGTGCTGATGATATTCTCGATTGCCGGGGAACTGCCGATAAATCCGTAGAAGCCTTTTTCCGTGTTCGCCAGCCGTATCAGCGCCCTGTCCCGCTCTTTTTTGTATGCTGCCATGCGCTCCTCTGCCCGCGCGACTTCACTCAGTTCGCGCATCAGGAGCATGTTCTTAATGGTGTTTATGAAAAAGCCCGGCATAATCTGCATTTCATAGTAATTTTTTTCATCGTTTTTAAAGCGTACCAGCCTTCGGAATTCTTTCATCTTATCATAATCATAGACGCTTGGCCTTGTCCGGATGACAAGCGATAAATAGGTTTCGTCCTGATCCGTAATTAGGCCGAACCGGTTAAGGGCCTGGTAATCGCTGTAGAACGGGATCTCGTCTATATGGCGCACCTCCTCTTGGCCATTGACGGAAACAGTAACCACCGGCCCGGTTTTAATAATCACGACATCGCGGGCCTCTTCCCGGATGCTCCCGAAATTTACCGCGTTGGCGTTCCTTTTAATGATCGCCATGTTCTCATGAAAATGCACCAGGTATCCGTTTTCATCGGGCGTAAGAAAGGGATTGTCAATGCCGCACATGAAGACGCCCCCGGCTCCATCTGACACGCGGTATTCTATGCGGTAATCCATATGAAAGAAGTCAAATGATTGCGAAGACATAAGAAAATTTACGTTTAAGACCGGATCCAGCTGCGCAAGGCGCACGCTGTTCCTTTGTATGTTCCATGAGCGGTTCGGCGCGCTGAAAAGCTGCGGAAACCCATGCTTTTGAGAATCGAACGCCAGTTCCCATCGCGCATCATTTTTCCCTTCCGATTCAAGAACGTATTCAAGAAAGGCCTTTCGCGTCTTTTCCCACTCCTGAAAATCAGCCCCGATCAGGCATTCCTTCAGGGCTGTACCCCGAAACCGCCTGTCCCCGAACATAGTAAGGAGTTTATAATAGAGCCTGACACCAAAATCCTCGAAATGCAGCGTGCTGTCCAGCACTGCGAACAGCTCCTTCTCGTAATGCTGGTGTATCCGTTCAATGCCGAAAAGTTGCAGATTGATGGACCAGACGGAAAAATCACCATACTGTTGCATGCGCCTGATCAATGCATGAATACCCTCTTTACGCGACCGTTCCACGATGTTCATGGTAAGGCCGGGCCCGGGCATTATGCGGCAGCGTATACCCGTCTCGGTCTCTTCAATGATATCCAGAAGGGACCTGAAAGGCTTTTGGATAAGCTCATCAGGCGCATACCCGAACATCCGGGTAAAACTCTGGGAAATCCAGAGTATCCTTGATTCCAGATCGACCGCAAACAATGCCTGGTGCGAGTCATTGAGCAAAGGCTTGAGAGGTGTGTTTACAAACTCTTCAATATTCATGTTTTTTATTTTAAATGAATAACCCCGGAGCAAGCTCCGAGGTATCGTGAAAAACCTGGAAATTTAGAATCGCAGCAAGCTGCGAGGTATTATACCTGGACATACGAATAAAATAAAATATTATTAGATTAAATGTATATGTTTTTATTGTTAAATGTAATCTATTGTGTTTTAAAATAATAATATCATTCCCTTTTCTTGTTTAAAATCAGAATATTCAATATGAGCATGCTTTTTGCATTGGATATGCTATACAAAAGGCTGTAACAAAAATATGAAAAAAAACAACCACACCATTAACCAGCTGGACACCCTTTTAGAAGAATATAAAACCATATTCGAGGTCACTTCTCAAGCCACAGACAAAAACGCATATCTTAAAAACCAGAAAACGCTTGAAGAGCTTGGGGAAAAGATAAAGACCATGCAATTCAATGCAAGGCTTGGCTTAAAACCAGGGTTATTGTAGAAAAAATATCCCTTAAACAGGAGGATCACCAGTATTATGAAAACCTTCTTATTGTTCCTGGCCTTTACCTCGCTGGTCTTTGCGCAAAACTATTCCAGCGACTCGCTTATTGTGCAGGCAATACTCGATTCAAATGGATGGAACAGCTTCACCGTACAGGAAGTAAGCGTCGTGAGCGGCAACAGAATCGTCGAACTCAAACTCAGGGGAGAGGCTATCTATTCCAGGGAACAAATAAGCAGCGGAGTGTATACCGGCTGGTTCTCCTACCGTTCCATTACCCGGTTGTCCGCGGAAATTGGCAACCTTACAGCCCTGGAAAAACTCGACCTTGGCGGCCACCAGATGACCAGCCTTCCCTCCGCCATGGGTAATCTGGTCAATTTAAAATATCTCTATCTTGATCCAGAACACTATTGGGACAATACAACAAAGGCCCATATACACGACGGCGATGGTGATGTTTTCTACGACGATAGTTTGCGCCATAAATACTATTTTTGGAGCGATACCCTGCCGAAGCGCTACAGTACAACGGGCCGGATAAACGACTTTTCAAAATTTCGGATCGGAGCGAGGTTGTCTGCGCTCCCCTCTACCTTTGTGAACCTTGCCAATCTGGTTGAACTGGACATAAGCAACAATGCCCTTGATTCTATACCTTCATATATAGGTAATCGCACTGACATGACGAAATTTTGGGCAGCGTGCATTGGCCTGTTCCAATTCCCCCCTCTGGTGCTAAATTTGGTTAACCTGGAACTCCTGAACCTGAGCCGGAATTTTATTGCCACAGTGCCGTCCGGAATAAACGCGCTAACCAAGCTTACATCGCTCAACCTGAGTGGTAACGAGATTACCAGCCTTCCGGAAACCATGGGCGGCCTTACGGCGCTGTCCGATCTTCTCGATGTCTCGGTAAACGAAATTGCCTCGCTGCCCCAGGCAATAGGTAGTTATACCCTGCTCAAACGGCTTAATGTTGACCACAACCTGATTACCTCACTGCCGTCCACTATTGGTAATTGCGCAAGACTTACACGGCTTGATGCGCAGGTGAACAGCATTGCCAGCCTGCCTTCCACCATCGGTGGTCTTGATATGCTCGACACCTTATTTCTCGAATGGAACAACCTTGCCAGCCTGCCCCTGGAGATAGGCGGCCTTGCAAAAATCAAAAACCTCCAGTTAATGCACAATAATCTTACCAGCCTGCCGGCTGAATTCTGTAATCTGAGTACGCTGGCTGAGCTCTACATAAGTCACAATCAATTGACCGCGCTCCCAGACTCGTTTGGCAGACTCTCCAGCCTTACCATTCTTGAAGCGACGGACAATAAATTGACGGACATTCCCGCTTCGTGTGCCCGCCTTGGATATATGAAACGTGCCTATCTTTCAGACAATCTTCTTGCTTCCCTATCCTCAAAGATCGGTTCGCGTACCTACGACCTTCAGGTCAACAATAATCAGTTGACCTCCCTGTCGCCCGCCATCGACGCTGTCAAGCTATCAGTGCGCAATAACAAACTGACCAGCCTTCCTGGGTCCATCATGCTGTCATCGATGAACTTTCTCGATGTTTCCTTTAATGAACTGACCACGCTTCCCGACTCCATCTCCTTTGCTGCAAATTTGACCGAATTTCATGGTGCGGCAAACAAGATTGCCAGCATTCCTTCCCCGTTCCTGAGTCTGACCAAGCTGGTAACACTGGATTTTCATCACAATGAGCTGACGGCACTTCCCGACAGTATTGGATACAAAATGACCAAATTGACGTTTTTTGATGTACGCGGGAATATGCTGACCACCCTTCCGGCTTCTCTTGGGAAACTGACGAACAACTACCTGAATATATATGCTGACTCGAACCATATTAGCTGGCTGCCCGATTCGCTGATAGCCTGGCGTCCAAACATCATGATGGAGATGTCCTTTAACCATTTGACTGTTGCCGGGTTGCCGGCCAATGTACGTTCCCTTACCTCAACATTTCATTTTAACTACAACCGGATATGCAATGCGGATGCAACCCTTGACTACTGGTTACGAGGAAAAACAAGTGGTTATCAGGTGACCCAGGACTGCAGCAGCACCAACGTAACGGCCGTTTCCGGCTCGAATGCGCTGGTCAATATGCTTTCGCAGAACACGCCAAACCCTTTTAACCCATCCACAAGCATTAATTTCTCAATTACATCGCCGCGCCATGTGACTTTGCAGATATATGATATCAAGGGCGGATTGGTAGCCTCGCTGGTCAATGCTTCCCAACAGGCAGGGCGCCATTCCGTGATCTGGGATGCGAGCGGCCTGGGTTCGGGCATCTACTACTACCGGCTTGTTGCCGGCGATTTCAAGGCAATAAAAAAATGCATCGTAATCAAATAATTGTGAGGTATACCATGAATACAATAAAAAATCCGACCATCGTCAGCTTGTTTGTCGTTCTCTTTATCGCCGGGCTATCGCTGATTCCGGTGCAGGCCGAAAACCTGACCATTCCGCAGACGCTTATAGCTAAAATGGACACAACAGTTCCTCGATACCCATCGGACACCCTCTGGAAGAAATTGGCATCAGAATATGCGTCCAGGATAAACCAGCTCGACAGCAGCAATCTTTTGGTGCAGAAAAACCTTCCACGGTTGCAGGAAAAGGTTCTGCTTATTTATAAATCCTTCAATAACATTGACAGATATGGTTCAAATTTGTACCATTACATGGCTGCCACCAGTCTTTTACCGTATTTGGAATTATATGTGAGTGCATTGGAAAGAGGTGTTGACCCGGCGCGTTCATTTCCCGGCTCCCATATTGGCGGCGCGTTTATTTCGCCAAGCGGTAATTATACAGTAGGTTATCGGTACGCCATACCCGTTTCTTATTCGCCTTTAAAGGCCTTTCCGGCTGTTGTCTGTTTTCAATCCGAGCCGAATCCGGTGACAGTGTCGCATTCGTCTTATATTTTCGTATGGGCGCAAAGTGGAACCTCGAAAGAGACTTTTATGGACATTGCCAAGGACCTGCATATGGATCCGTTCGGTACATATATTGTTTCACATTCAGACGGCGCGCTCGGTGGGGTGCAAAACGCCGCCCGTATCCCTCACAACTTCGCCGCATACGTGCCGCTCTCTTCCGGCATCAGGGAACCCATCAGGTTTGATACATGGCAATATATCCGGTACCTGCAAAACATCCCTGTCCTGATCATGTGCGGAACTACCGATCCTTTTATCGCAAACAACCAGGCGGTGTACCAGGAAATATCAGCGGCAGGCGGTATTGTTGAATGGCGTTCATGGGTCGGATATCATGAGCAAAGTGTTCTGTCTGAAGAAATAGAGTTTCAGATTATGACCGATTTTTTTGACAAGTACCGTTTATATCCATATCCCCAGACTGTGACCCACCTTATTGACAACATCAAATATACGCGTGCTTATTGGGTGAACGCGCTTTTGAATAAGAATTATTCTGCATCAGGCACGGAACTTTATATGCTCGGTGTTTCGTTCAAGGTTACCGCACACAAAACCATAAATACCATCGAGGTAGAGTATGCAGATAACCATATATCCGGATTTGATTTTTTCCTTAACGATTCCCTTGTTTCAAACAAAAGCCAGCCGGTGAAAGTGGTGCGGGGCAGCGACACGCTTTTCAATGGCATCATTCCCGGCGACGGTAAACTCACTGTCCACCTGTACGATGCCAGCTCGATACCCACTTCATTGCCTCCCATGCACCAGGCAGCAGGGTATTTTTCGAACATGGAGACCACGCTGTTATGGGAAGGACTCAGCGCGATTGAACAAACCTATTTCGGCGCGACCACGCCGATCCCACGGGATGTACCTGCACAGCAGACCAGTGTTGAAGCGGATATTATCAATGACCAGCAGCCGCTTGTGGTTACCGTGGGACCCAATCCATTCAATCCGGCAACTACTATTACCGTGAACCATGGCGGGGCTGTTACTGTGTCCCTCAAAATTTATACTATCAAAGGGGAGATGGTCAAAGACCTGACTCCGTCTTTCAGCAATACCGGATCTTCCGCGCATTCATGCGTATGGGATGCTGGGAAAATGCCCTCAGGGACCTATATTGTCAGGGCTGTCAAAGGGAAACAGGCCATAACCAAACAGATTACGTTGCTCAAATAATGAATGCTTGACGGGGGGTGTCCGAAACAGCCCCTCCCCCCTTCTGTTTTCGGACACCTATCCTCTCGATGCACATTGATACAGGGTATTAAAAATACCCTGTCACTTTCAGGTTCAGACTGTGATACGCTGACCCATACTCGCTGTTTTTCCTGGAGCCAGCGCTTATCAGGCCATTCACTTTGACTGTTATATTATCAGAAAATAGATATTCAATGCCAGGCAGTATAACACCTGAACCGTCGTTGAGATTGACAAGCCCAAACAGGGAAAGAGTTATATGCGCCACCACTTCTTTGCTGGTGCCAAGCATGAGATAATGCCGTGCAAACCCGTCCATTTCCCCGCCAAACATGCGGATAAGATCTGCACCTGAATAATCAGCGCTCTTTTTCTGACCCAGGCCATTGAAATAATATTCAGCCATCACATATATACCGGTCTCAAAGGTGTAATCCATGCCAGCGTCTATCTGCGCATAGAGCGAATCAAAATCACTATATCCCATGCCCGAGTACACAGGATTCACCAACACGCCTTCGGCCCATACACCCACATCAAAGATCTGGCCTGCAAAATCAGCGCCTGCCATGGTCTTTTTCGGAAGCCCCAACAGTTCAGCATCAGCGCTCATGGCATACATGCCGCATACTGAAAGATCGAACCGGCCCGCATTAGTTTTGACCCGTATGCCCGCGTTTGAATGGCGCGGGTCTGTGCCGGGTGACACAATAGCCGAAATCCCGCTCATGGCTCCAAACGGCGCTTCGAGCCGCAGCGCATTTACGCCCAGCTTGGGCGCCTTGGGATCAAGCGGATTCTTCACGTTCCAAATATCAGTGGGATTGAATGCATACCCTGTTCCCCACCCCATCATCTGACGGCCAATATAGAGGTCAAAACGCTTTGTAAAAAGTTTGACCAACGCGCGGTCGAGTGCGACATTGTCGTGCGGGTAAAACGAGGAATAGGGCAAATGGCGGACAAACCGGTCTATTTCATCCGATGATGAGGAGAAAATGGCAAGCGTAGACGAATCGAGATACGAGAGGACATCCCCCATAAGTTCGCCAGCAGCCCGATCCATGACAGAGCCGCTCCGAAACGCGGTAAAAGGATCCAGAGGCTGCAGCGCTGAGGTGACCAGCACATGCGCTTCAACGGCACTGTGTTTACCGTATTTCCATGCCCCCTCGAGACGCACCTCGGCACTGGTGGAAAAAGTCTTGTCCTGATCAAACATAACAGTTGTGCCTGTGTTTGCATACCCAGAAAACGTTGCCTCGGCCATGCACACGCCAGCGCACGCCAGTATGACGAATAAAACAAAAACGTCTTTCATACCCATTCCTTTACAAATAAGCGTCCGCCTACTGTTTGAGACTGCGCTCAGTGAACATTGCCTCGTCCAGGGGAATATCATAGGCAATACTGTCCATGGTCATCACCGTCCTGGTGCCTTTGACCACGTTCTTCATCTCGATCTCCTTTGCGGTCCAGTATTTGCCAATGTGCGAAACGCCCCGTAGAAAGAGCTTCTTCCACAGCGTGTTATTTTCATCGTAGAAATGCGCTTCCCTGCCTACAAATTTCTGCGTATCGACCCAGAAAACAATTTTTGAATAGGAGCCACTCTTCTTTTTAGACTTCAGCTCTATGATATGACAGGGAACGCCCTCCACCTCACCCTGGCCCGTAAGCGCACAGGTATAATCCTTGCGCCACTCCTTGGTCGAGAGATCTTCATACGAAAAATCGGAGTTGTTGACTGACTGGTTTTTCTGGTGGCTGGCAATCTTGCGCACACGCGCGGTGCGCGCGGAATAAAACCAAATGTCGTCGCCATCGTTGAGCATAAGGATTTTCATTCCCTTGATGCGCGCGGGCGACACATATTCCATGAGGCCCTTTTCCCCTTTTGCCGCTGACCAGCTCACCAGCTTCGACTCATTGACGCTGTTGTCAGCCGCGTATACAGCCTGGGTCATTTCAGTGCGCGCGGTGTTTGAACTTTCATTGGCCTCCATACTGTCCAGAATCGCCTCAGCCGTAATAGCAGCGCAGGGCAGCGCGAAAACGAGCAGCGCCAGTATTCCGCAGAGTTGTCGAGTAGGCGTCATAGTATCTCCTTACAATAAAGTGTATTTATCATGAGAGACACCTTACGCCCCTCACAGAACCGGACTTGCAGATCTCCCACATCCGGCTCTTCAACGAACATCACCGAACCCCCTGCAAGACATAAAGATTGCACATAATTCGTGGCT